>Ga0180069_1000274_pt1 | contig 10652 bp, 12 predicted proteins | sample EasRivERM_16_10D_2_FD_121793 | JGI IMG/M metagenome (GOLD analysis project Ga0180069, IMG submission 121793) | Soil microbial communities from meander-bound floodplain in the East River, Colorado, USA - East River metaG ERMLT231B'_16_10D | ecosystem: Environmental > Terrestrial > Soil >...
AAGGTCTTTCAACCCCGTATTATTGGTTTGGAATATCTGATCAGTCATCATGCTGATCAATTCTTTATCGTTACCAATGAAAATGCCCAAAACTTTAAATTGATGGTCACACCCATTGAAGAGACCACCAAAGAAAACTGGAGCGAAGTCATCGCGCATCGCCCGGATGTATTTATCGAGGACTTGGATACATTCGAAGACTTCATCGTGCTTTACGAACGACGCGACGGTTTCACCCAAATCCGCATCTCTGACCCTGACGGCGTGAGCAATGTGAAGTACATTCCCTTCCCCGAGCCGGTGTATGCCGTGTCAACGATGCCTAACCCTGAATTCAAAACCGACAGGTTGCGGATCAAATACACATCGCTTGTCACCCCCAACTCGGTGATCGATTACCATATCCAAACCGGCAAATGGGATGTCAAAAAAGTGGATGAAATCCCCAGCGGCTATGATGCTAGCCAATACGAGTCTGCACGCGCCTACGCAACTGCGTCCGACGGCATACAAGTACCCATGTCCATTGTGTATAAAAAGGGCATACAAAAGGATGGCGCGAATCCTACACTGTTGTATGGTTACGGTTCCTATGGCTTTAGCATGGAAGCCGCCTTCAATGCGAATCGCTTAAGCCTGTTGGATCGTGGCTTTGTCTATGTGATCGGTCATATCCGTGGCGGCTCAGAGATGGGACGCGCCTGGTACGATAACGGCAAAATGCTCAACAAGAAAAACACCTTTACCGATTTCATCGCCTGCGCGGAACAACTGATCAAAGATGGGTATACCCGTAAAGATAAGCTCGCCATCATGGGCGGATCAGCCGGCGGATTGCTTGTCGGCGCCTGCCTGACGATGCGCCCGGATCTTTTCGGCGCTGTGATCTGTGATGTGCCATTCGTGGACGTGATCAACACGATGAGCGACGCGTCCATTCCTTTGACAACGCTGGAATACGACCAATGGGGCAACCCAGATAACAAAGAATACTTTGATTACATCATGTCCTATTCGCCGTATGATAACGTCCAAGCCACAGAATATCCGCACACATTGATCACCACTGGGCTCAACGATCCACGCGTGGCATATTGGGAGCCTGCCAAGTTCGCAGCCAAGCTTCGCGAACTGAAAACAAACGACAATCTATTGCTGCTAAAAACCAACTTTGATGCTGGTCATGCCGGGGCATCGGGGCGCTATGATTATCTGAAAGAAATCGCCTTCAAATTTGCCTTTCTGATCGACCGGCTTGCAGTGAAACAATAACAACCAGGTCACTCAACATGCAATGGTCGCAATTTCCAGCCTTTGACGAACACCTTCCTTTTCTCGATCAATTCATCATTGAGTTGGTGGATGCTTATCATGCCGGGAAAATCAATTTGTGGGACGAACTTGATGTGAGGGTAAAAGCTTTCTTCACTCCCGAACGAATGAATGAAATGGAAATCCTTGTTCCCGGCTGGAGAAAGATGGCTTCTTATGTAGAAGGCGTCACGCTCACTCATGTGATGTGTGTGTTTCTAGGGATGTATATGGAACCCGAGTATCTACGTCTTACACGAGAACAGCAAGAAGAAATGAAGTGGGTCATTCTTTTCCACGACGTGGAGAAGCAACCCCAGGCAGGTAAAAGAGATCATACCCACGCCTTTCGCTCAGCAGCTGGTGCCGCAAGAACATTACCAAGATTGGGTTTTCCGGTCATGCCGGAATATAATTCACTCATTAATGACTGGGATCAATATACCCGTTCAGCGATTACAAAACTCGAGAATTCATCAGACGATGTACAAGATAACCGCAAATTCCCAACCATCCTGGATGGTATCGAGCAGATGTTCGGACAAAATACACCTGCCGCTTTGATCATCAAAACAATATTATTCCACCTTTCAGTAAACACGGACTTGTGGCCCCCACCAAATCCACTGACAAAAGATGAGGTCAAAAGATATTTCAACAGTGAACTTGCCACGCTACTTCTGATTATGAATCTGGGAGATAATGATGGTTGGACATTCTTTAATTATGAAGCCAGAGAATATCAGCGCGCTGATATTTTAGATAAATTTGAAAAGATCGAGAAATTAATTTCTTCGTAAAGGATCATCCAACATGAACAAAGAATTCTGGGCAACTCTCGCCAAGAACGACTACGCCGTCCCAGCCGGACACACATTAAGCGAATTGAAAGAAACACTGTTCGGTTATCTAGGCAGCACCGACCCGGAACTGCGTGATGATATTGCTTATATCGTCTACGCCAACTGGCTCAAACGAGATATGTTCACGAAAGAGGAAGTCCGTGCACATGTAGATGAATTGCTTGCAAATTTTGAAAAAGGTATCGGCGAAACTGAATCAGACTCAATATTTCTACGAACCTTTTCGGTTTTGCTTTTGGCAGAGATCGTTCACAACGACAACAAAAAGCCTTTGCTCGAGAAAGACCAGATCCAATCCATTCTCGCCAAGGGACTATGGTATCTCGACGCCGAAAAAGACCCGCGTGGACATATCCCCGTTACAGGCTGGGCGCACGCGCTTGCCCACACCGCCGACCTGATGCTTGTGCTGGGGAAAAATCGCCAAACCAAAAAAGGTGATCTGGAAAAGATCTTGCAAGGCATCGCGAATAAACTTGTCCACTCCACCAATTGGGTTTATATTCACGGAGAAGACGATCGTTTGGCAAATGCTGTCATGCTGACCCTGCAGCGAAATCTAGTTTCAACTAATTTTCTAGGCGCCTGGCTCAAGTCCTTTACCGAGCCTGAAAGATCATGGGACGGCGCTTACATGGACGAAGGTCAGGCAAAGGCATTTCATAACTCACGCAATTTTTTGAGGAGCCTGTCAGAGACGATCCGAACAACAGAAGAAATACCGCAAAAAGAAACGATCGCAAAACTTGTCCACGACGCGCTCGACAATCTAAAACCGTATTGATCACAATATAAAGGAAACCTCATTATGGACTTCAAAGAAACTGTCAAAGCTGGCTACAACCAGATCGCGGAACGTTATCTCGCGGAACGCACAGCCGACTCGGAAGACGTCCGTTTGCTGGATGATTTTATCGAGTTGCTCTCCCCCCACGCCAAAGTTCTGGATGCTGGGTGCGGTGCGGGATTTCCCATTAGTAGTTCACTGGCTGATCTCTTCGATCTCACTGGTGTGGATTTTTCAGAAGCACAAATCGAACTCGCAAAAAAGAACATTCCCAACGCCAATTTCATTTGCGAAGATATGACCCAACTGGATTTTCCTGAGAATACCTTTGATGGCATTTGCTCCTATTACGCCATCATCCACATTCCGCGCGAAGAACACCAAGCCCTGCTTGCCAATTTCCATCGCATGCTCAATACAGGCGGAATTGCGTTGCTATGCCTTGGCGCAGAAAATTTAGTCGACGACATAGAAGAGAACTATCTGGGCACGCGTATGTATTGGAGTCATTACGATACAGAGACCTATATCAAGATGCTCAAAGGCTGCGGCTTCGCGATCATCTGGTCAAAATATGTAAAGGATTCAACCTGCGAAGGTGCAGGGCATTTATTTGTATTGGTACAGAAAAAGTAAATCCACTTCACGTTCTTGCGGGGGCTAAGCCCCCGCAAAAGCATGGGACATTATGTCAGCCATCGAAGTCACTCAACTCCAAAAAACATTTCAAACCAAACGCAAAACCGTTGGACTGCGTGGCTCCATGCGCGCACTCTTCAAGCCAGAATACAGCTCCATCGAAGCCGTACGCAGGCTCTCGTTCCAAATGGAGGCGGGTGAACTGCTCGGCTTCATCGGTCCAAATGGCGCAGGCAAATCCACCACGATCAAAATGCTCACGGGTATCTTGCATCCATCTGGGGGCGATGCAAAAGTTTTGGGTTTTGTCCCGTGGAAGGAACGTCAGAAACTCGCCTATCACATCGGCACGGTGTTTGGTCAACGTCCGCAATTGTGGTACCACCTCCCCGCCATTGATACGTTCATGCTCTTCGGCAAAATTTACGAAATGGATGACCGGGAGACAAAGAAACGCATCGAATTTCTCGCGGAAGCATTTGAGATGCAGGATCTGTTGGAGACGCCCGTCCGCAAACTTTCACTCGGTCAGCGGATGCGCTGTGAAGTTGCCGCCTCGCTTCTTCATCGCCCGAAGCTGCTGCTGCTCGATGAGCCGTCCATTGGCTTGGACGTGGTCGCCAAGCAACACATCCGTGATGCGATTCGCAGAATGGCACAGGAGGAAAACGTTGGTGTATTGCTCACCTCGCACGATGCAGGTGATCTCGAAGCACTCTGTCGCCGTGTCATCATCATCAATCACGGACAAATCGTTTACGAAGATAAAGTTTCGAATCTCAAACGCAAATTCCTCACTCGCAAAATGGTGGAGGTTCGGTATGCTGAAGAAGTATCCAAAGATTTTTCGATCAGCGGCGTTGAGATCCTGAAGATCGGACATTACGGCGTCAAGTTGCGCTTCGATACAACCAAAACGTCTGTGGATGCGGTCATGTCGCACCTTTCAGAAGCTGGCGAACTCGTGGATATTACCGTGTCTGATCCGCCATTGGAAGACGTAATCGCAAAGATTTATGAACAAGCTCGTGAAGCAGAAAACGAGGCGGGCAAATGAAATCTTTCAAAAAATACTGGTCTATCTTCCGGATTACGCTGATTAATTCGCTCGCATACCCTGGTGAATTAATAGGACGCAGCTTGATGATTATCCCATTTATGTGGATTTTCTATCAGCTATGGAAAATTACTTTCGAGGCGGCAGGAGTAGCTACTATTAACGGCATGACACTCTACAGCACGCTGTGGTATCTCATGATGGCAGAGACTATCGAACTCAGCCGTCCCGCACTGGCACGCACCATCTCGGAAAACGTGAAGGATGGTTCCATCGCTTACATCCTCAACAAACCCTATAGTTTTCTGCTCTATCAGTTCAGCAACTCCATGGGCGAGACCATCTTTCGTGCGCTCACGAATGCTTTATTTGGGAGTGTCGTGGTTTGGTGGTTGGTCGGTCCGCCACCCGCGCCGCTCGGATGGTTCTTTGCACTCATCGCACTGTTCGGAACATGGATTTTGAATTTTTGCATCACGTGCCTGATCGGTCTTTCAGCATTTTTAGTGGAAGACGTCTCACCGTACATGTGGATCTACCAGAAATTTGTTTTTATCCTCGGTGGCTTTCTCATCCCACTGAGTTTTTATCCGCCATGGCTCCAAACGATCGCCAAAGCCCTGCCCTTTGCCGCGATGATCTACGGACCATCACAATTATTTGTTACGCCTTCACTTGAATTATTCATAAATGTATTGCTCATGCAATTCATCTGGATCGCGATCCTTGGTTCAACGCTTGTGTTTTCCTACAATCGCGGCGTGACATATCTTACGGTGAATGGAGGCTAGAAACATGAAAGAACTCAAATTTCTCCTCGCCGTTTGGAAAGCCAACCTACTCTCCGTCATGGAGTATCGCATCTCGTTCATCACGCAAGTTCTCGGGATGATGCTCAACGATTTCATGTACTTCGCCATCTGGATCATTTTCTTTGACCGCTTCAAAGATGTGCGCGGTTGGGGCGTCGGCGATATGTACATCACCTACGGTGTGCTTGCCAGTGCATTCGGGCTGGTCTCATTATTCTTGGGCAACGCCTTCACCCTCAGCGAAATCATCAACAACGGACGGCTTGATTATTATCTCTCTTTACCTCGCCCAGTTTTGCTCCATACAGTTTCGAGTCGTATGGTTTCCAGCGGCATGGGTGACTTCGCCTATGGTTTCGTCAGCTACGCATTATCTGGTCAATATACCTGGGATGGCTTTCTGCGTTTTATCCTAGCCACATTTCTGGCGGCAGTCGTCTTCGCATCCTTCCTCATTCTTGTAGGAAGTCTCGCATTCTGGTTCGGGATCATCTCTAACCTGACCAATCTCATGGTCAACGCCATGATCACATTTGGAATTTATCCCACCACCTTGTTCGATAATTATGCAAAGCTTATCCTGTTCACCATCATCCCAGCTGCGTTGATGGGCGCGGTCCCGGCTGAATTCATTGCACAATTCAGTTGGCTCAGTTTGGCGAAATTATTGACTGGGGCGATCATCTTTCTCTTTTTAGCGATAACAATTTTCTACACTGGATTAAAACGCTACGAATCCGGTAGTGCGATTCAGATCGAGGTATAGATGGGACGCAAAGAAGATTTGGCTCAGGAATTGGAAACCACGCGTCAGAACTTTCATCACTTGCTGGATTCTATTCCCGAAGCCTTATACGTTCATCCCAGCAACAACCCCGCATGGACAATTGGCGACGTGCTCTATCACATCACACTGGGTCCGCCTGCTATCCGCTTTGAGATTTGGATAATCCGTTATGCGCCATGGATATTTAGAGCCTTGAACGTTACAACCTCAAGAATTTTCAATTGGGGCAATGCGCTTTTTGCCAATCGACCAAAACGAATCACACGTCAGCGATTGTTCAAGGCTTATGAGGCAGGGCACGCAGGTTTGATGTCCAGTTTGAGGCGGGTGCGTGAAGAAGATTGGGGAAAGTCCGTTGTCTATCCCGCTGTATTTGTATCTGAATTGGCAGGTGTTGTGACAGTCGAACGCTTATTCCGTTATGTGACGTTGCATTTTGATGTGCATAAAAAACAAATCAATGGTGCATTAAACAAGTAGGACGAGATATTATCTCGTCCTACATTTTGTTATGCCGATGCGCCTGAATAACTGCGCAACCCCAATAACCAAACTCCCCGCGCCATTAACATAAACAATACCGTCAACCCAAAAGCGAATAACATGGATTCAGGTGTGAGACGATTTGTCATTGCCTCAGCCGGGACTGTCACCGCAAAGGCAACGGGGACAAGAAAAGTCATACCGGTGCGCAGCCAATCAGGGTAAATACTTACGGGCCAGCGCCCTGCCGCATATAAACCTTCGAACAAGTTAACGATCTCGTTCACGCGGATCACCCAAAACGCAATCGAGGTGACCATCAGCCAGACGCAATACAACAAGATCGCGCCCATTAGCAACGCCGCCAGAAAGGAGACGACTTGTAGAGCGCCCATACTTTCTTGAAGTTGCGTCACGGCAATACCGAGGATCACCAACCCAACGAGCACGTCAGTTAATTGCCAGAAGCGGAATTCGCGCACGCTGACGAGTGTCTGCGCGTCGGCGGGTTTGGTGAGGGCAAAGTCGAGCGTGCCGTTGAGCACATCGTTCATCAGGCGTTCCATGTTGGGTTGAATGGCAGAACGTATCACTCCGCCCATCAAAATATGCACCCCCATCACTGCCAGCAATTCCGACTGTGACCAGCCCGCTAAATTATTCACCTGTCCAAAGACCAACGATAGACCGATCAAGCCGGTCGCGACTGAAATGGCAGATTGAAGAAGCTGGATGAAAAAGTTGACGCGATATTGCAGTTCATTCAATACGCCGATACGCAAGTAAGTCCATGCAAGTTTAAATAGATTCATATTAATATTTTCCTATGCTTCATCAGGAACGTCCCTGCTGATAGGCAATAACGTTGAAGGTGTAAAAGTTACTCCCATTTGCTTTAGAGCACCGTAATTACTCATCAACATCAGGTCGTCCACGATTTGCCCATTCTCGAGATAATAGACCGCAAACCCTATCATCTCAATTGACTTCCCAGTTGCCGGGATTTCAAGATATGTTCCCAGGTGAGTCGCTTTGAAACTCCAGCGCACCATAACCGTATTGCCTTCTGCAACAATATCCTTGATCTCTTCGTGTGCATCTGGAAAAGGTCCTCCAGCAGGCAGGTATGACCGAACCTGCTCACGCATCTCAGGAGCAAACAATTCATCGATCACTTCAACCTTATTCTGATTGATCACTTCTTCAATGTAACGGCGAACAACAGCCTTGTTGGTTTCTTCAAGAGTCATGCTATTTCCTTTCATATGACTTGGTCATCCACCTACAGCGGAGAACTGCCTGACGGCGGAGCGCCAGACTACATTAAGGAATGAAGCACCGATCACGATCCACAAGACCTGCATTCCAATGCCCGTCCAAAGCTCCCGCGGCGACATAGATCCAACTAGTGCGTCAATTGGGAAAAAGAACGTCCACTTGAAGGGCAGGTATGCCGAGAGGTTCTGAACCCACGGCGGCATCAATGTCAAGGGCACAAGGCGCCCGGAGAGAATCAGCTCTAACCCAAAATAGAGCTCGAAGATCGCGCTGACTCGCGTCGTCCAGAATGTGATCATGCCGATCAGGGAGAGCAGCATGGTGCGGATGAGGTACGCGCCCCAAATGGCAAGGAAAAACACGACCACTTCGAGCCAGGTGACATCAATAGTTGGTTTGAAAACCCAGGTGAGAAAAACAGCCAACGGTAACCACAGCAGGATCACAACAAATTTCCAACCCGCAAAAAAGGCAATATCGCTGTGAATCGGATGCATGGGGCGCATCAACTCCATCGATAGATTCCCTTCGCGGATGCGCCACTCCCAGCCATACGGTGTGAAGACGATATTCATGTTGCGCACGAGAGTCCACACGATGTAATATGCCGCAAATGTGCCGGGCGTGTACCCGCCTGTCACTCCACCCTGCTGCCTCGCGATCGTTGACCAGACCACCAGATAGATCACTGGCTCGGTGATCATGCCAATCATGTAAAAATAGTTGGCAACGCGATATTGAATTTGGCTGAGGATTGAAACGCGCATCGAAGCCAGATAAAACTCAACATACCGTCTCATGCTGCCTCCTTCTGCGAAAAGACCTGGTCGATGACATCGTCCACAGGTGCGTCTTCCACAGTAAGGTCATCGACTTGAAAATCCGAGAGGAGTCTGGCGGTGACTTGCGAAGTCTGCGCTTTGGGCACACGCAAGGTGACACGACCATCTTCCCGGCTGATGACCTCGCCATATTTCACCAAATCAACTTCCGGGTTTGGAAGTGTAAGACTCAAGGTCTTGTAAGATGAGAACTGATTGACCAGTGTGCTCAAATCGCCATCGAACAAGATGCGGCCATGGTGGATGACGATGACGCGTTTACATAAAGCTTCCACATCTGCCATATAGTGGCTGGTGAGCAGGACGGTCGCGTTATAGCGGCGGTTGTATTCTGCTACGAAAGTACGGATACGTCTCTGCATCGTCACATCCAAACCAATGGTCGGTTCATCAAGGAACAAAACTTTCGGACGGTGGAGCAATGCAACAACAAATTCCATTTTCATGCGCTCGCCAAGCGAGAGATTGCGAACTGGCTTGTTGACTAGATCCTTTAACTCCAGCAACTCGATGAATTCATCACGTGTTTGTTTGAATTGGTTTACAGGGATGCCATAGATAGCGCGTTGCAGATCAAACGAATCGAGGGCGGGCAGATCCCAGGTCAGTTGGTTGCGGTTGCCCATCACAAGCGTGATCTGCCGCAGATAGTCATGCGAACGGTGACGGGGTTCATACCCCATCACGCTGACTTCGCCCGAGGTCGGGTGTAGAAGTCCGCTCAACATTTTGAGCGTGGTGGTCTTACCCGCGCCGTTCGGACCTAGAAAACCAACAACTTCTCCGGGTTCGATATTGAACGAGATACCGTCCACGGCTTTGACGGTACGATACTTACGTTTGAACAAGCTGGTGAAGGCGGCCTTCAATCCGCCTTCGCGTTCTGGAACCTGGTAATGCTTGGCTAATTTCGAAATGGTGATTACAGAAGACACAGTATTCTCCTAAAGTTGGTTTCGATACAGACTTCGGAAGTCTTTTATGGAACTTTCACGCCCTGAGTTCTTCGAGAAAGACTTCCGAAGTCTTGAAGTTAAATACAAAACCGCAGGGCGGAAGCGCGCCTGCGGCTATCTGAAAAGGGAAAACAGGGTCAACAAACCCAGACAGATGGAGGCACACTTGGTATTTGGGCTAAAACGATTGGGTTTTTCATACAAGCGGACCTCCTTTCGATGAGATTTTCGATAGTTTATCATATCTACGAGCAGGTTGCAAAGGAAACGCCAAATAATGAAAGACATCTCACCTGCACTTCGACTGCGTTCAGTACGAGTAATCTCTGGTATAATTTCCGCCCGTGACTGGTCCTGCCAGATGGTCTAAAAGCTATCGGCATGGAGACCTGCAAATTATATAGAAAGGAAGCAAACGTCATGCCTTTACAGAAGGAAACGAAGACCAAACTGATCACTGATTTCCACCGTCATGATACCGACACTGGCTCACCCGAAGTCCAGGTCGCCATCCTGACCGGTCGTATCAGCCAGTTGACCGAGCACTTACGCGCCAACAAACAAGATCAGTCTTGCCGACGCGGATTACTCAAAATGGTCGGGCAACGCCGCCGCTTGTTGACCTATTTACGTCAACATGATTACAAGCGTTATCTGGCTGTTACCGAGAGTTTGAACCTGCGCCACAAGTAAAGCAATTTTGTAGGGGCGGAGCATCCCGCAAGGGAAGAAAATGCTCCGCCCCTACGTGTATTAATCCGCAGTCAGGAATTGAACAGTGCAGATAACCGTAGTGACGACTTTAGTCGTCCGTAGCGAATAAATTCGCCACTACAG
>Ga0180069_1000275_pt1 | contig 10647 bp, 9 predicted proteins | sample EasRivERM_16_10D_2_FD_121793 | JGI IMG/M metagenome (GOLD analysis project Ga0180069, IMG submission 121793) | Soil microbial communities from meander-bound floodplain in the East River, Colorado, USA - East River metaG ERMLT231B'_16_10D | ecosystem: Environmental > Terrestrial > Soil >...
GACCAGAAGGTGACCCACTACCTCCGCGCAATCCAGAACCGATGTTAACTTTTAAACCGCCTGGTGTGGACCGGATTCGATATACCGAGTGGTTGATGGCGGGAGGAATGACACAGGGAGAGGCAGCGGCCAAGGCCGTCGAGTTAGATAACAGAATTGCTGGACGTGGACAGATGCAGCCACCGCCGGGCGATGAGTCAAAAGAAGTTCGCGTCGGAATCCCGAGCATAGACCAAGAGGTTAGCAATAGAATTCAACCTGCCCCGATCATGTCCCTTAAAGGGTCGGATTGGACAAGCTATTACTATTGGTTGATAAGCCCGGTAGGGAGAAATTTAAGTCATTCTGACGCCACGGAATTTATACTCAGAAAGAAAAAAGAATTAGGGATGGACCCATACGGACCTTTGAATGACGAAGGTATCCAATTTCAGCCACCGCCGGGCGATGAGCCGGTCGTGGAGCCAAAAGAAGTTCGCGTCGGAATTCCGATGGTGGATCAAATCCGCCCCCGTCGTTTTGAAAGAGGAGATCAAAACATACCACAGCCCATATTGGAATTTCGCGAACGTGACCTCGAACCATACTACAAGTGGTTGACTGCTCCGATAAAAGCCGGCGGCAGGGGGTTGTCAAATGAAGAGGCGGAAAAAATTGTTGCGCAGATGCAGCCCGAATCTAGGAAAGATGACGAATTCCGGTCGGGCCGCGGATCGTTTGCACCGCCCCGGAGAGACGACGAAGAGGCGCAAAAACTCCTGTATGCCCGCGGGACATTCAAGCAGGACGACGAGATGCTGCTGGCCGCTTCTGGCGGGAGATTGCCACCGCGCGCTGGCGGTCGTCGCAAGGTGCAATATTCGCCCCCGCGCCGGATTGACGAGGAAGCGAATAAACTTCTGTATGGCCGCGGCACGACGCCAAAGGAAAAGCGCGATGAAAAGGCTCCGGCGGAAAACACCCTCGACACACCGGAAAATGTGCAGAAGTTCTTCCGCGAGGCGCAAGACTATGCGATCCTGACAGCGACCCGCGAAGCTGCCGGCGCTGCGACGGCTGAAGAAAACCTCAAGGCGAATAACCAGCTTTACGACGAACTCGTGGGCAGCGGCTACAAGTCGGTGATCCCTATCGGTGGGGCTTACAAAGGCGTCGATCAGGGCGAGAACTTTTTAGTGACCGGCATCAAGCCGAAAGAGGCGCTGGCGTTGGGGCAGCGATACGGCCAGGAGTCCGTCGTCGTGAAGGACGGTCTGCTGCATTCCGCCGATGAATCAATCATCCCGTCGCGATTGGAGAATATCATCACCGGCCCGGAGGCGGAGAAGCTGGATTATTTTTCGACGCTGCCGAACAAGATCAGTTTTTCGATTCCATTCGACTTTGATGCGGAGCGCGTTCAGGCACAGTTCACGCCGAAGCGCAAGGAAGACCCGTTGAAATTCCACCGCACGCAGTTCGGTGATGCCTCAAAAGCGTGGATTCTGCCAGATGGGACGGTTGAGCAACTCGGCGCTGAATGGCACCACCAATGGCTTGACCGGAACAAGGAAATTCAGACGAAATACGGACTGAAGATTCCGCCGTTCGAGGCAACCGACGCAACGGGAGTCCGCGAATCGGCTTTGAAGAAAGGGTTCGCGCGGGCCAACCTATCAGATGGGTTGATTATCGAGATGCGGGAAAAGGACTGGCACAAATACCGTCCGCTGGTTGAAGACCTGATTGAGCGCAATCTGGATGCCATCGACAAACTTCGGATTTATTTGTTTGACGAAAGTATCAAAGAAATTCAGAAATCTTATGCCGCGATGCTTTTCGACCTGGATACAAAAAAGCAGAAAATGGCGAAGGTGTATGAAACATTCAGTGATGACGCGCAGCGGGAACTCAGCGGGCAATTCAACCCGTCGAGAAGTGAACCAGATGCAATTTTTTCAGCCGCAGTAAAGCGTAAATCAGACGGAGAAATTTTTAAAGGCTTGACGCACGGCGAAGCTTTACGCAAGTCGGGAGAAAAAACAGACATTGCCGTCACCGATGGGTTTGTCGATGTGAGCGGGAAATTTTACGACCGCAAACAGGCATTCCAGCAGGCGGTCAAGATGGGTCAGATCGAGCCGGATATGTGGACGCCGCGGCCAGGAATGCTTGAGTCGGTCGTGTTCGAGCGGTCGCAGGGCGCACAGTGGTCGCCGAAGCGGACCGAACAAGGCCGCAAGGAGCAGCAGCAGCTTTTCGGGGGACGCGAGTTGCTGTCAACAACCGAAATCGCCGGCATGAGCCGGAAAGAGTTGCGCGAACATTTTCCCGAGGCGGTCGTGCCTGCCGATTTGAAGGAGGCATTACCTTCAAAAATTGTCGAGTCGCCGCTGCACAAAAAATCGGATGACCCGGTTGGCGCATTTGCGGACAAGCTGGTGGACTTCGCAAAGCAATACGAAGACAACCCATTGTTCCAGTCCGGTAAACGGTGGTATTCCGAATTCACGCCACTGCTAAAGAAATACTTTGGCACTGACGCGCCGTTGATGGCCGAATTGCTTGCGGCCACGTCACCGCAAACTCCCCCAGGGACAAATTTTGGATATGCGCTCGACGCATTGGAAGGACTGAAATCAGGCCGGTTCAAGAAAATCATCGCGAAGTTCAACGAGGGAATGAAATTGCTGAACAGCGGCGCGTGGGAAAAAACCGCAGACACACCCGCGCGGTTCATGGCAGACTGGGTCGAGAAATACGATCTGAAACCACGGCAGTCGAATGGCAGGCTGTATGGCCAGCATTCGCGGCCCGTGCTTCAGGTGTTTGCCCGCATCTGGCTGGCAGACAACCGCGGCCCGAAGACTGCGAATTTTGTCGAGAACCTTCTTGGGACTTCTGACGAGGCTACGATTGATTTGTGGGCCGACCGCACTATGCGCCGGATCGGGTATGAAGGCGCGCAGGAAAGGTGGAGGATTTTGCCCCAAAATGGCACCAGTGTCGCGGATGCGGATTTCGCATTCGCACAAAAGGCGTTTCGCGCAGCCGCGGATCAACTCAGCATCAAGCCGTCTGAGTTGCAAGGCGCGCTATGGTTCGCCGAAAAATCGTTGTGGAACGAGAACGGCTGGGCGCGCCTCGACCTGGGTGACTACCGCCGGGAAATCCAGAAGACGGACTTGCTGCGCCGTGGAGTGCAGCATAGGACCGCAGCCGCGGCAGCGGAAAAAAAGACTCGACCGGCTGAAGAAATCGAGCTACCTTTGGTAGAAAAAAGGAAATTACGATGAAGCCGGAAGTAACAGACGAAGTCAAAGCGGAGTTGGTTGACGCGGCCCGTGTCGCGAAGCAACTACCGGGCGAGAATGAATTTTGGAACGAAGTTGAAGCCATCTGGAATGCAGATGCGAAGGACACCGGCCTCGTTGAAAAAAGGAATACCGGTGCCGTATAAAGACCCAATTAAGGCCAAAGAAAGTGCTCGAATAAACGGGCGAAAGTATCGTGCTCGTAATCTTGAGAAATGTCGTGCTGCCGTTCGGCGTTCGTATAAAAAACATTTGCCGAAATCAAGACAATACGGTCGAGACTGGATGCGGCGGTATCGTATTTTACACCGTGAAAAGGCTAATGCCGTTGCTCGTCGCTGGTGCCAAAAAAACAGAGAAAAATGCCGCATCAAAAACAACCTCTGGCAAAAAAAGAATGCGGATTGGGTCAGAAAATATCACAGTCGTTACGCCAGCCAACGCCGGCAAAACGACCCTCAATTTCGGATAATGGGGAGATTACGCACTCGACTTTATCAGGCGTTAAAAGGATGCAGCGCTCTTAAATCTGGAAACACCAAAAAACTTCTTGGTTGTTCGGTAGAACAACTGCGATACTGGTTGGAATCACTTTTTATTTCCGGCATGTCGTGGTCAAATTACGGGGAGTGGCATGTTGACCACGAGCGGCCATGCGCAAGATTTGATTTAACGAAACCAAGCCAACAGAAAAAGTGTTTTCATTACACAAACCTTCGGCCTTTGTGGGCGAAGGACAACCTCTCGAAAGGAGCAAAAATCTATGTCTGAACTACAACCCCCGATGGTCGAGCCATTGCCGACAGCGCCACAACAGCCGCCAGAAGTCGAGCCTACAAATCCGCAGCCGGAGTTGCCGGACCCTAAACCCGGGCAACCCGAACTTTCCGAAAAACTTTTGAGACTCCCGGCGATACAGGCGCTTATGGCGGGAAGCCCCCCGGCGTTAAGCATCAACATAAAGACTGCTCAGAATCAGCCAGAAGCTACGTTGATCGCCAAAGAAAAAAATGATCTGCTAAACTCTGGCATTGGTTTCTACAGAAGTTTGAGTGGGCAAATTGGTGTCTTGTTCAATCAGTTGTATGTTTCCGGCGAGGAAATCAAAGCGGCTGACGCGGCTGGGCAGCTTGCGCAAATCGCGCCGGGCTTCGACAGCGTCGGCAGTCAGACCGCGATGGCCGGCGCGGCGAACCCCGCCCTCACGGCAACGCCATCCGCAGGTGCGGCCACGCCGCCCGTTCCCACGCCGCCTCAGATTTCAAGCGGAGGCGGGCTGCCCGGCGCCGCGCAGACAAAACTTTCTGCCGCGCGGACGAAGAACATTTTACCCGGTTCGCCGACTTCCGGCCCGGCACCCGGGAGCGGCCAGTTGATGCGGTCGATTTTGAAACAGCCCGTATAAAAAGGTCGCAAGCCTCGCCGCATCGCAGACACATATAAAAATGTGTGGTGCGGCCCATGATTTTTATCGGAGCGTGACAGCAGCTTGAGATTTTCTCCATAGTTCAAGGGTGGCTTGAGTTATTGCTGAAAATTGGGGGAGGCGAACCTTCCGAGACAGTGTCGGGCCGCGGAGTCATAAGCGTGCGCTGCCGTTTCTTCGATTTCAAAATACCCCAGGTGTCTTTGTTTACCGCCGACGGTAATGTGCGCCCGCCAACAAGAGTCGCGCCTATACCAACTTACCCCGCGAAAACGAGACGTAGTGCCCCGCTTTCGTTGAAACGCGCTTGAATTTTGTTGGTTGGTTGCATGACGAAGATTATACTTCTGACAGTTCAATCCGTCGCCGTCTATGTGGTCGATTTGCATCCCCGGGTCAGCATCCATAACAAACCGGTGAAGATAAATCACGATGCCTTTCTGATAACCACGGGCATACCATTTGTTATCCCGGAAATCAGCCCACCAATTGACAGCGGCTACCCGAAGATAATCTTCGTCGTCAACCCGCGCCATTTTGCCTTGCGTGAGCGGAATTACTTTCATACGCATGGAAACTCGTCTGGTAGTTCGTAGCCGTGCGACGTAACGTCTCCGAGATCAAGCTGGATCGGGTATTCCGCAGTCCGGCCAAATTCAGGGTGCATGAAGAAAAAACGCTGCATCGGCCTGGATGAGTTAAAATACCCGTCGAGCGAATACCCGTCGATGCCTGGAAAAGCTCCGTTGACGAGAACATCGCCATTCGCGTGCGGCAACGATATCGGGCGGTGAAGATGCCCGACGCAGTAGTAAGCCGGTATGCTGCGGCCCGCGCGTGTGAACAGTTGTGTCGTTGTTGACACCATGCGCCCCATCGCATGATTCGGTATCCCCAGCATTTTATCGCCGCCCCGGAGGTTTTCTCCGTGGCCACAATAAAATTGAAATCCCTGCACATGAAAAGTGGCAAACGGCTGGTCGTCGAGATGCCATGCGATTTGCGGGATGTCTCGTGTCAATGCCTGGATGTAAAGATAGAGCAACTGGTCGAAGTTGCTGTTCCGGTTTTGAGTCGGCATTTTGTGCTGATTCTGCCAGCGGGGATGATTCCCGACGCAGCCATAAATCCGAAGCGGTGCCAGCGCGCTGATGTTCCGCAAAAACTGCGCGATGGCGTGCCCGCCGGAATAAAATTGCGCGAGCATTGTGTTGACCTGGCCGGCTTCAGCGCCGTGATTGAGCGCGCCGTGCAGCATGTCTCCGAGAATCGGAACCACAATTTCCGGCACCTGAACCGTTGTATGGTCCCGGATAATCGACATCACTGACACTTCCAAACGCCGCAGGCGTCGAAGAAAAATGTCGAAGTTGTAACCGCCCATACCGAGCGTCTGCTTTGATTTGACCTCTTGGCCGATATGGGCATCGCTGAACAACAACACGGCTGATTGCGGTCGCCCCGCGGTCTTTTTGCGGTCGATTTTCAGCGTCTTGAACGGGGGCGGTGCGTATGTCTTCGGTGCTAATTCGAGCACCCGGGAACATAGCACATCAACCGCGGTGCGCGATACCAGCGCCTCTGCCAGCGCACGCCCGCGCTCCAACGCCTGTCGCTTCCAATAGACCGATAGACCCTCGTAATCAGTCTCAGGAACGCCTGTCCGGCTGAGTTTTACTTCCACCGCCTTCACCGTCCGGTGGAGTATCCCCGCGATTTGTTTTGCTGTTTTTCCTTCGCGGCGCAACTGCGCCAGTTTTTCCACTTCGTTTTCCGTCCATTTTGTCTGCATGTGCTTCCTTTGGTTTCACCGGCGCTGCGGGCGGCGTCTTACCGGATTCGATTGCCGCCTCCCTATCCGCCATCCACTGCACCATGTAGTCGGGCAGTTTGCCGGCGAAAATCTCATCAAATGCCGCAAGCGCGGCTTCGGGTGAATGCCCGCGGCCGTAAATCGACGTTTCAAGGCGGCTCAAGTCGCCAATGAAGGCGATGTAATTCCCATCCGCGGTTGGGAACAGGCTCGGGCGAAAGCGGTGATGCGGCGTCTGCATCAGTTCATTGACCGCGATCTGCGACTTGAAAACCTGAATCTGGCCGGTGTAAACATCGTCCAGCTTTTTCTCAAGGTTGTTTTGGGTGTCGGTCGTCCACCTGTCTGTGTCTTTAACAATATCGTCGAGTTGCGAGCACACATTTATCAGCGTCGCTTCCGCCGATGATTTGACGCCGCCGTCAAGCTCCGGCCTCTTCGGGAACTCTGTCTCCGCAGGCTGCGACAAAACCATGTGCATACATCCGGCGATTTGCAGGAGTGTGTTCACCTGGGCGTTCGTCATCATGTCGCGATTCGGCGCCTTGAAATCCTTCTTCGAGTCCGGCTGGTCTGGATTTTGCATTCGTGTCTCTTTCATATCAGTGGCATTCAAAAATTAGTTCTGGCAAACTCTCCAAAATGTAAATGGGCCGCAGTGTCGTAGGCCAACGCTGCGTGTTTTTCGTTCGTAAAATAACCCAAGAACATCTGTTTTTGGTTATGCTGAATCATGGCCTGCCACCGTTGATCCCGCTTATGCCAGGTGACGCCCTTAAACCGGCTAGAGCAACCTTTCTCTTTTCTGCTATTTGCTTTATTTTGGCCATTGGTCGCCTCACGAAAATTTTTTCTTTGGTTATCCAACCCATTCCCGTTTATGTGGTCAACTTGTAATTTTGTAGGAAACAGCAATTGGTGCATGGAAATTTTTTGTTGCCTGGGCCTGCCTGGAAAAGCGTGCATAGCATACCAAGTTCCCACACGATTTATTTGTGCATACCATTTCCATTGATTTAACCACTCAAAGTCAGCGTCATCAACTAGCGCAACTTTACCTTGAGTTAAAGGAATTTTTTTCATATTTTCATTCGATTTAAATTTTTCTGGCTCCAAAGCCACACCCACACCGCATCAACAGTATCTTCACTTATACCTACTTTCCAATAGCTCGTTCGCCTTAGTGCGCGCTCCATTGCATCCTTTGTCGAGTTGCCCGCGCCCGTCGCGAACAGTTTGAGTGTTTTAACAGGCACACACTCTGTATGTTTTCGTTTGACGCAAAGCCACGCGGCGCTGCGCAATGCGGACCACAATTGAGTCGCAAGAGTGTAACTTGAAAATTGGACATCTTCAAAAGACAGCACATCAAACTCCGGGAGTCCAGACACCTTTTCACATAGCCGCGTCACCCGCGGGTCGTCCCGGCGGGTCAGTCTGGATTTGCCCCACTCCCGTATCTCTTTTGGTGCCGCTAAAACCCAGGTGCCGCTACAAAACAGTTCTCCGGTGTTGTAAGCATAACCGCACTTGGTTCCCAGGTCAAGCGCCAGAATGTTCGGAAGAACTTCGTTCATAATTTTCCCTGTCGTAGCAGTTCCCGTTTGATCTTCAGCAGCGCGTCGCGATGTGTCAGTTCAATCCGCTGCCGGCTGAATCCGAAAAGTTTCCCGATTTTTGTAAAAGTAAAACCGGACTTGTAGCGCAACTCGATGATCTGTTGTTCGCGCCGCGTCAGCATCGCCAGTATCGGCTTGATAAGTTCGAGCCGTTCGTGGATCGCCATCAGGCCGAATTCCGGCTCGGCATACTCCACTTCCGGTGCCTTCGGCTCAATATCCAGCGACTCATGCCGGTCGGAGTGCTTCACCACATTCAGGCGTTTCCACTCGCGGCTGATTTGCCCGCGGATGTTCACCTTGCAAAACGGAAAAAACCGGCCCTTCGCGGATTTGTATCGGCGCGCAGAAGCAAGCAAAGCGGTGTAGCAAAGACTCAGCAAGGCATCGTCCGGTATGCTCGCGCGGCAGCATTCCCGCGCATACACAAACGCCTCGCGCATTGTATGCAGCACAAGTTTTTCCCTGCCACACCGGGCTTCCTGCGCCGGGGTCAGCAGATGCGCTTCGGGTAGTCCTTCGAGTATTTTCATTTGGAAAAAATGTTGACCACCGGTGCCGGAGGCAGTTCCGGCGCCGCAGGCAGCACTTCGGACTTCCCGAAACGTTTGAAGACCCACACGCGCGTATTCAATTCGCCTTTGACGACTGTGCAGCGGAACAAGTCCTCACGCTGGATTTGTTCGAGGTAACGGTTGATCTGTTCCATCCGCAGCGACCGCATGACCTGGTCATTCAGCGGATTCGAGGCGAGCAGCCGGATGATCTGCGTCACCGTGCCGCGCCATTCAAGCACCTTCGGCTCGCCGGTGAAATATTCCGCCAGGGACTCGATCAGCAACTCCTTGAACGGCGCGACCCGGCTCGACTGGTGGCTCTGTTCCAGCAAAGATGGTTCGTGATAAGCACGATATCCGAAACGAACATCGGGGACGACAAAATCAGGAAAATCCTGCACGAGAAGCCGGCGCAAAAAGAAGGGAAGTTCGGATTGAACAATTCTGGTAAGCTCGTGACGGGATGGAAAAGTTATCGTCGGGTGCGCCGCGCAACGGAACAAATTTGTCTTGTCCATGCTCGTGTTGTCCATCGGCCCGAGCATACGACTTGAAACGTAATCCATGTTCGTCGTCACACCGATGCGACCCATCCACTCGATCATCGTCGCGACTTCAAATTTCTTGTTGTATTTGAACTGCTGGTTCGCAGTGAGTTTTTTCATCAGCGCAAAATACATCGCCTGCTTGTGCGCCGATTCGCCCGGGGTTTCATCGTCGAGGCACCAAAAAGGCGATTCAAATAATTCCGAGTTGAACGCCGCGCCGTTGACGAGATATTCCGCGGCATCGGCGAACCCGCCGAAAATGCCCTTCCCGACGATCTCCCGCATCGTCATCGTCTTGCCCGTGTTGGCGCCGCCCATCAGGAATGTATTCTGGCCCGGCATCGGCATCATCGCAAGCGCGTTGAGATAGTAATGCTTGATCCAGGCAAAAAAATACCACTTCTGTTCCGGCGGATCGAACAGATTGTCGAAGTGCAGGTCGAGGAACGGGGTTTCCCCATCGGTTGCCGCCGGCTGTGTAACTTTGCTGACATAGGTGTTCAGCGTTTTCTTGCCGAGGAATTCAATCACACCAGACGGTCGGTGCAGGAACGGAGCGGCGCCGACAACATGCCCGGCGTTGTAAACGTGGTTGAGCGCCAGATCGACTGCACTTTGTCCCGACTTGTCGGGCTTCGCGGACAGCCGGCACTCGACCTTCATAAAATTCAGAATCTCCGCCATGTTCGCGCTGGCGAAATAACCATTCTTGCGCCGCCAGAACGTCTTGCCGTCGTAATACACTTCGTGGGTCGCCTTGGCGATGACGATTTCCGAAAACTGCTTTACGAAATCCGCGCCGAGAATGTCGGCCCATGAGTAAAATGGTTTGTCGGCGTGCGCGGAAAACGTGAACATGCCTTCCGGCTTTACGACAGCCGACAGCGGCGACACGGCACCGGCGATCCAGAACGACGGCCCCTGGGATTCAAGCGCGAACGGCCCCGGCCATGAAAACCCCGGATACTTCGCCAGCAACTCCTTTTCTACAACGTCCAGCGGGATGTTGGTGTTGTTGTCCTCGCCGCGGAACCGGTTTTCGCGCGCAACCTCCACGAAGAACGCCTGAAGCGCCGTCTCTGATACCGGGCCGGCGTCTGTTGCCCTCCAGTTAACGCCGTTGCAAAACAACCGCGTCGGATCGCGTAACGCGGGTGCGTCGAGTCCGGGCAGCATTGACAGCGCCAGCCATTTCTCAGACGCCGCCAGCAGCGCGGTTGCAAACTGGTTGTCATCCACCATCAACGGGCGGGGAAACAGCCACACGAGACGCGAGTTGCCGCCCAAGCTGCGCTCCACCCAGGCCGGCTTGATCTTCATCGACTCCACCGCTTCGTCGATCCTGGAATCCGGTATCACCAGGTCGTAATCAGCGACGATTCCATGCAGCA
>Ga0180069_1000276_pt1 | contig 10610 bp, 2 predicted proteins | sample EasRivERM_16_10D_2_FD_121793 | JGI IMG/M metagenome (GOLD analysis project Ga0180069, IMG submission 121793) | Soil microbial communities from meander-bound floodplain in the East River, Colorado, USA - East River metaG ERMLT231B'_16_10D | ecosystem: Environmental > Terrestrial > Soil >...
GTCCTGCAACTGGTCGCGGAAACCGAAGGCGCCCCCCGATTGGTAGTACCCGCTACGCGCCCAAAATCGACAGGCCAGAGTTTGGTACACGAGCCATCCATTGGTCAGGACATTGAGGGCCGGATCGGGTGTTTCCACGTGCACGGCGCCGAGGGTGCGATTCCAGTACTGCCACACCGCTTCCAGCGCCTGGCGGGCGGCCGCAGATCCCCGGAAGCGGCGCACCAGGCTGGTGGCGTCCCCGGCATCCCGCCCGGCGCCGAGCGTAAAGACGATCTCCCGTTCCTGCCCGGGGGCCAAGTCGAAGGGAACCTGGATCGCCGCACAGGGGTCCAAGGCCGCTCCCACTTTACCGGACAACCGCGGCCGGTTCATCGCGGCCGGCCTCCGCGGCGTGCCGTTGCGCCCCAGGAACTCCGCTCGATCGCCGCTTACGGTCCGGGTCGATTCGCTCGCGTCGAAGAAGCCAACCCGGCCGGTAAACTCCGTGTGGTACGGGTTTCGCCCCAGCAGCGCGCCGGTTGAGGCGTCGATCTCGGTGATCACGTGCATGGCCGACTTCGGTCGCAGATCGCCCAGCACCCATTCCACGTATCCAGTGGCGGAGAGCCGGCGGGCTCGGCCCGACTCGTTTCGCACCTTCCAGACCACAAACTTGATCGGCGCGTCCAGGGCCACGTAAACCCAAACCTCGGAGCGGATGCCGCCCTCGGTGTGCTCGAAGACGCTGTAGCCGAATCCATGCCGACTGACGTAGGGCGTCGCTCCGCGCGCGGGCAGCGGCAGGGGGGACCAAAAGTGGCCACTTTCTTCGTCGCGGAGGTAAAAGGCCTCTCCACTCGCATCGGTCACCGGATCGTTGTGCCAGGGCGTGAGGCGGAACTCGTGGGCATTCTCGCTCCAGGTGTAGCCTCGACCGCTCTCGGAAACGACGGTCCCGAAATGCGGATTGGCCAGCACGTTCACCCAGGGCGCCGGAGTCACTTGCCGTGGTGTGGTGGTAATGACGTACTCGCGTCCATCCGTGGTGAAACCACCCAGCCCGTTGAAGAAGATGAGCTCGCGGGGGGGCAGCGGGACGGCGGGGACAGGTTCGGGGCGAGAGCCGCGGGCCGGCGTGAAGCGCGGTGGTGCGCCCGGCGAGGGGGCGCGGCGGTTGATCTGAGCCGCCAGCGCGCCCCGGCTGTCGGAGAGGATGGCGCGAGCCACCGATTGGATCAAAATGCGGTCCTCGCTGGATATCTGGTCCGCCGGCCGTACAAAGATTCCGCCAGTGGCTTCCACCCCGGCGGCAACGAGTCCCATGATCTGGTCGTGGAGCATCTGCCGGTACCCCGCGTGATCTTCGTTCCAGATCACCAGCTCCACCGCCAGTCCCTTGAGGCGCCAGTACCCGTGGGCCTGCACGAGCTGGCGAACCAGGTCGATATTGGCGGGGTCCCCAATCTGCAGCAGCACGATAGGTAGGTCGCCGGAAATGGAGTAGCCCCAGAGGCCGGATTGCCCGCGCCGGTTCTCGAGGAGGACGCCGGAGTCGGCGCGCAGCGAGGGGTTAGCGTAGATGACAAAGCCGGCCAGGCGTTCATAGAGTTGCGCCTCGGCCTCCGTGACATTCAGTTGCCGCAAGACCACCTGGCTGTGGGTCCAGGCCAGCTCGAAGACGCGATCGGCGAGACGCCGGTCCTGATATTTCTCGACCAGTCCGAGGCAGAGGTCGCGACTATCGCCGATGCCGGTCACGATATTGATCGTGGCCGACTCTTCCGGATCGAGTGTGATCCGGTGCCGGATGGCGACTATCGGATCGAGCACCGAGCCCTCCCCGCCCGAGAGCGTGGCGTCCTTCATGGCCTGGGGCTCGGCCACCGTGTTTCCGCGGCCGATGAACCGCAACCGGTCGGTCTCATAGGAGGCCTCTCCGACGTCCGCCCCGTGCACGGCCATCAGGTGAAACATCCACGGCGCGCGCTCATCGACCGAGCGCGGGCGGCGGGTGCACAGGATCGCCCGTTGCCGGGGGATGATTTCCGTTTGGACAAACAGATTGCTGAAGGCCGGATGCAAAGCGTCGGCCGCGGCCGGCGCCAGAACCACTTCCGCATAACTCGTCACGTCGATGGCCCGGCGTGTCCGGGAGCGATTGGTAACCGTGATACGACGCAGCTCGATGTCGTCTTCGGGCGAAACGGCGATCTCAGTATGGGTGTGGAAGTCGCGCTGGCGGCAGCGGAACTCCGCCCGCGACTCCGAGAAAATCGTCTCGTAAGACTCGGGCTTCTGGAGCGCCGGCTGATAGGCGGTGGACCAGAACTCACCGCTGGTCACGTCGCGGAGATAACAGAAGGCGCCCCAGTTGTCCGAGACGCCGTCTTCGCGCCAGCGCGTGAGGGCGAGGTCCTTCCAGCGGCTGTAGCCGCCTCCCGCGTTGGTCACCATCAAGTGGTATCTGCCGTTCGACAACAACTGCACTTCCGGCGACGGCGTATCCGGACTGAAAACCCGCACCTGCGTCTCCGCCACACCGGACGCCGTGCTCAAGTCGGGGAGTTCGGCAACCTGCGAATAGAACGCCCTGGCCTTGGGAACCCGCTCATGGAGCAACAGCATCGTGGCCTGAAACATCGGCGCCGACTCGAATCGCTTCTGCATGGGGCGGTCCAGAAGCAGACCGGCCAGAGAGAGGAGGCTCATGCCCTGGTGGTGGGCCATGAAGGATCGAATCACCACGTGCGATCGCCCCCGCGGGAGACGCGAAGGGGTGTAGTCGATCGCCTCATAGAAACCGTAAGTCCCTTCAAACCCTTCCGCGGCGAGTCGCTGGAGATTCCAGCAGGCCTCTTCGGGCGCCACCAGGAGCGCGAGCGCCGAGGCATACGGCGCAATCACCAGGTCTTCGGCGAGCCCGCGCCGAAGCCCCAGGCCGGGCACGCCAAACGCGCGGTACTGGTAATTGAGGTGAGCGTCGATGGTGCTATAGCCGGATTCCGAGATGCCCCACGGCGTCCCGCGCTTTTCCCCGTACTCGATCTGCCTCCGCACTGTCGCCTCATAGGTATCGTCGAGAAGTGTATCTTCATACGTCGGCATTAGCAGGAGCGGCATCAAGTACTCGAACATCGAACCGCCCCACGAGAGCAGGACCGGCTCGCCGCCGGCGGCGCTGAGCTGGCGCCCCAGGGCAAACCAGCTCTCTTGCGGCAGTTGTCCCTGCGCAATCGCCACGAAAGCGCACAATCTCGCTTCCGAAGCCAGCAGGTCGTAGTAGCTGGAGTCCCGCCGGCGCTCTTCCACGTTGTACCCGATAGCCAGGAGATGACGCGCTTTGTCGTACAGGAAGTCGTACTCCATACGAGCGAACTCGCCGCATTCGTGAGCCAGCCGTTCGAGGGCCGCTATCCTTTCTTGGGCGCGCCGGTTGCTGGCAGCGAGGTCCCGCAGCGTGGGAATCTCCTCCTCGCCGGACGCGGCCTCCGGCGCGAGAAAGGCCAAGTCTTCCAGGGCAGCCTGGCATTGCCGGGCGAGGGCGTGCGCCCACCAGCTCGCCGGGCCGCTGACCAGTTCCGCGGCCGACGCGGCCAGCCGGTCCAGCCGCAGCCGCGCCGCGGCGATCGTAGCGGGAGGAAAAGCGGACGCGGATTCCAGGTCCTTCCGCAACCGGGCGACCTGGGCCGGAACGGCGTCTCCCGCCACGTCCGCGAGATTCTCCAAGGTATCGCGGAGCCCGGGAAACAATCGCGGACTCAGAATCTTGTCATCGGCCAGCGCCAGCAGGCCCGGCTGCAGCGTCAGCAGGTCAGCGGCCAGGTTGCCGCTGTCCACCGTCGAAATGTACCGGGGCGACAGCGGTTTCAGAGACAGTGTGTCATACCAGTTGAAAAAGTGGCCGCGGTGGCGCTCCAGCGCTCCCATGGTGTGGAGCGCGTTCTCCGTGCGCTCGAGGAGTTGTCCGGCCGAGAGGTAGCCGAAGTCGTAAGCGGACAGATTCGCCAGCAGCGCCAGCCCCATGTTGGTCGGCGAGGTGCGATGCGCGACCGCGCCCAGAGGACGCTCCTGATAGTTATCCGGGGGCAGCCAATGATCTTCCGCAGTGACGAAGGTCTCGAAAAACACCCAGGTCTTTCGCGAAAGCTTGTGGAGGAAGATGGTCTGATCCGCCGTCAACTTTGTCCGGCGCCGAGGGAGCGGCCGGCTGATCCACCACGCGATAGCGGGACAGGCAAACCACAGGCCTAGCAGCGGCCCGGCCACCGCTAGCACGGCCGGCCTGGAAACGGTCAGCCCGATCCACACGGCGCTAGCCACGACGGGCGCGATCCACATGGTCCGGGAGAAGGCCACCAGATCCGTGCGGCTCTGACGACCCAGGTTCCATTCCAAAAGTTTCCTGCGGGTGATCAGCATCCGCCAGAGTGTGCGCGCGACGGCATCCAGACTGAAGAACGCCTCATAAGGCAGACAGGCTACTGTAAATGCCGCATGAGCGATGTTCCGGGCAGCCGCGTGGAAGCTCGCCGCGAGTTGCTGCGAGGGCAGCACCTCCTCCGGTTTCCGAAACAACTCCAGAAAAGGACCGAGCAGGAAGGGAATCAGGAGGATTCGAATCACCGACCAGGTCCAGAACCAGGGGGAGGAAAGGACGGTCCAGCCGAGCACCAACAGCAGGGTCAGCGCCGCGGGTACGAGACTGCGCCGCAGGTTGTCGAAAATCTTCCAGCGGGAAAGCCAGGAGAGCGGATTTTTCTCGCGGCCAGGGCCGGCGCCGGGAACGCGCGGGAACAGCCAGCGGGCGATCTGCCAATCCCCCCGAATCCAGCGATGCCGGCGGCTCACGTCGGCGGCGTAGCTGGAAGGATACTCCTCGTAGAGCGCCACATCGCTCAATAGCCCCGCCCGCGCGTAGCACCCCTCGAGCAGATCGTGGCTGAGGATGCGGTTCTCGGGAAAACGCCCGCCGAGCGCCCGCTCGAACGCATCGACATCGTAGATCCCCTTCCCGATGAACGAGCCTTCCTGGAAGAGGTCCTGGTAAACGTCGGAGACGGCGCGGGTATACGGATCGATGCCCGGCTCGCTCCCGCACAGCAGCGCGTGCCGCGACCGGTGGGAGCCGGAGTGGCTCACCGCCACCCGGGGCTGCAGGATGCGCGCGCGATTCAGCGGGTGCGCCATGGCTCCCACAAACTGCCGCGCCGAGTCGCGCGGCAACTGCGTGTCGGTGTCGAGGGTGATCACGTACTTCACGTTCGATAGGACCGCCGTCTCGCCCACGATCGCGGAGAAGCGATCTCCAGCGCCGCCGCGCAGAAACGCATTCAAATCCCCGAGCTTTCCGCGCTTGCGCTCGTACCCCATCCACAGCCGCTCCCGGGGGTTCCAGCGGCGGGGGCGATGAAACAGGAAAAAGGTGTCGCCCCGGTCGCCCCGGTGCTTCTCGTTCAGCTCCTCGATTCTCTGCCGGGCCAGCAGCAGGAGCGGCGAGTCCTCCGGCAGCGCTTCCTCCGGCGCGTCCCGGAAATCGGTCAGCAGAGCGAAGTGCAGGTTCTCGTCCCGGTTGGCCAGGAACCGGACCTCCAGCGCCTCCACCAGATCCTCGATGTGCGGAGCGCTGGTAAGCATGGTGGGGACCACCACCAGGGTGCGCAATTCCGGTGGGATCCCTGCGGTGAAGTCCAGACGAGGCAGCGGATGCGGCGTCGCCAGCAGGGTGGCCAGCCAGTTCACCAGCGCTACCGCCAGATGACTGGCGCACAACAGCGAGAGGATTCCGATCGGCCAGAGCGCCCAGCCCGGCGCCCCGCCGGCGTGCGCCTTCGCCAGCAAGCCCCCGCCGAACAGGGTTGTAAGCAGCAAGATCCCGCCGACATACAGCAGCAACGGAGACCCGGAAGCCGTCAGGGGCGCCTTGAGGCTTCGTTCGAGCTCGGCCAAGCCTTCGTCGATCAGGTAGAAGCCCACATGCGCCGCCCGCTGGCGGGCCAGCCGGATCGCTTCCCGCGCCACCTCGCCCTCGGATAGCGGGCTGCTCTTGGCCATCTTCTCCACCACGTGGCGGTAGCGGTCCCGCGTGGCAAAATCCATCCGGCCGTAGACTCCGCCCAGGTCTTCGCGCAGCGTCCGCTCCACGACGCTCATGGTTTCCACGAACTCCCGCCAGTCCATCGCTCCCAGGAAGCGGAGACTGCCGATGCTGTTGCTCATGGATACCTGGTCGGCGGCTTGCTGCTGGTTCTCCGCTTGCACCGACTGTTGGATGGTCAAACCATCCTCGGCGAGGCGCTGCTCCATCCAGTTGAGCGGCAAGGCCAAGGCGGCGCTCTGTCCCTGCAGCCGGCGCGAAAGCTCCGCCACAAACGCGCTCACCATCGGCGGGCCCGAACGCGCCATGTCGGCGACTACCAGAATCAGGCTCTTGGGGTCCGTGGCGGCAACCTGGGTCATCTGGTCCGCCCAATAGTCGGCGCGGTTGCGGTCGAGCCGGTCGGCGGCGATGCGGGTGGCTACACGCCTAAGATTTTCGATGAGAGCCAGGCGCAGCATGATCGGGAGCGCCCATAATTCGCCCAGCTTCAGGGCGGTCACGGTCTGATAGGAAGCCACAAAGCCGCTAAGACTCTCCGGATCCAACTGTCCATCGCCGTGGGAGATCGTCTCCAGCGCGATGTCGTAGACGCGCGGAAGTCCGGCCGACGGGCCGGTCGACAAACGTGGCAGCTCCCGGCTGTACCCCTTCGGCAAGTGCCTCTTGGCCGTGCGGATCTGTTCTTCAATCAGATAGAAGTTGTCGAGCAGCCACTCCCCGGCCGGCGTGATCCGGCGATTCGCCTGCACCGCTTCCGTCAGCAGGTTGCGGACTTCGAGCAGTATGCCCTCATTGTCGGCCAGCCGCGCCAGCAGCTTGTCCGGAGCGCGTCCCGGACCCAACTGGTGCGAGCCGGCCAGGGCCTTGCCATGCTGCTGCATCTGGTCGGCGCTGAACAGCTCCGATCGCAGCGGTGGCTCATCGCCGGCGTACTCGCGCGCCCGGCCATTTCCCGTCACGTCTGCCTTAAAGCGGAAGAGGTTCCCGACCACGGCCTTGCTGCCGACCTTCAATTAGATTGCCTCTTTCCGCGGTGTCGAATCGCAACTAACGGGATTCCCAAGCGGGTTGGGGGCTCGCGGCTGCCCGATGCCTTAGGCGTGCACCCAGGTTGTCAAGGCTTCGCCGGGTCTGTTCTCGCGACGTATGCAAAGCCTGGCGGGCGGCTATGAAATGTCCGGCAAGGGATCTCCTTCAGGTGTGAGAGTGGGCCGTAAGGACACTCAGACCCACCACCTAAGTATAGCAGCCACAAATCTTTTGAAACTGGCAGGCGCGGCTGCTTGCCATGGGGCCCGGGGACTGCCGCTCGTGGCACTAGTGGCGTTGGCGGACTCCGTTCGAAAACCACCTGTTTTTTGAACAATTTAGCTTGTTCAGGACTCGTCGGCCGTCCCATCATCGGAGCCAGTCGGCGTAAACCCGTTCGAACGCCCATCCCTCCGGACGGTCAATCACCCGCGCTGAGGCGTAGCCGGAGACCGCCTGCTGCGGGTCTAACTTCGCTCCGGTAGCGGAGCGCGGGTCGACAATCCACAGTTTTCGAGGAGTAATGGCCTTGGTCAAGTCGGGCAGGTCGAAGGCGTGGAGGACTCCAGGTACAACGATGTCCAGGATGCCTTCGTGCCGGCGGGCGCGAACGATGGCCATGTAGGAGGGGACGGCGCGCTCCACGGCCACTCGCTCGATGCGGGGCTCGAGGGCGGCGGTGTAGAGAGCCAGAACGCCGCCATTCTGCTTGCCGAGAATCGCGATGCGCGATCCCTCGACGTCCGGGCGCGAAGCCAGATACTCGAAAGCGGCGAGCGTATCGGTGAGTTGCATGCCGAGCATGGTCTTGCCGACGAGCAGCGCGCGCATGGCGGTTCGGGTCCCGCCAGGCTGACCTTCGCCCCAGCCGCGCGGGTCTATCGCCAGCACGATGCGGCCGCTGCGCACCAGGGCCTCGATGTCGCCGCCGGGCGCAGCGTCGGCGGACTTGCCGGACCCGTGAAGGTAAAGCACCGCGGCCTTTGGGCCGGCTCCGGCGGCCGGCAGGAATGCCAGCGCGGGCACGCGGACGCCCGGTTCCGTATCGAGCAGCAGCTTCTCGACGCGGTACCCGTCGCGGCCAATCTCACCGTGTTTGGACGCCGCTGGACGGGCGGGCTTCCCGGCGAACCCAACGCGCGCGGCAATGAGCGAGCGAAGTTGCTCCACCGTTCCGAGTTCCAGGGCCTTGCGGCTGGCGTAAAGCCGCTCGGCGTGCGCCCGGTTGAGGGAATGCACCGTTTCACCCTGGAAGGAAGTCGCCAGTTGGCCGGTCGGCGTGACGTTGAGCGCAGACTCGGGCTCGGTGTCGAACTCCCCTTCGAGGCCTTCCTCCACCGTGTTGTTGAGCCAGCGCTGCATCCACCGATAGGTGGCCTCGCGCCTCGGTTTGGACCACCCGTGAGGGTCGTCGTACTCGAAGAAATCGATGCGGTCCGGCGCGTCAAGCGCTTCGTAGATCCGGCGCGCTTCGGCATAGGTGGCGCGAGCGCCCTCGATCGGGAAGTAGTCGCGAATGGCGGTGAGTACTTTGATCGGCTTGGGCGCGAAGGAGATCAGAAAGTCGGCAAAATCCAGACCGTCACTCAGAAAGCCCACAAAGTTCTGCTCCGCGTCTTGCGGGCCGGGCTTGATCCACAGTTTCTCCCAAGAGGTGATGTAACAGGACGGCGCGGCGGCCGCCAGACGTGGCTCGACCGCGGCCAGATAAGCCGACTGCGTGCCGCCGCCGGAGTTGCCGGCCACGCCGATCCGCTTCGGGTCCACGTCGCCGCGCGTAAGCAGATAGTCCACCGCGCGGATACCGTCCCAAGTCTCATACCGCGCGAAGTTGGTTCCGGTAAGCAGGCACTGGATTCCCGCCATGGAATGCTCCGCCGTCGGACCGCCGGCCATCGAGCGGCCCAGCTCGGAGTCCCAGTATTCATACCTCTCACCCTGACCTGGTGGATCGATGGCGATCACCAGGATGCCGCGCTTGACCAGGCCGATCCAGGCGCGCTGGTAAACCGGAAACGCCTTGCCCGTAGCGCTGTGACCAGCCACTCCAACCACCGCGGGAAACGGCGGCCGGCCGCGCGACGGCGTGTACACGTTCGCCGTTACGTGAAACCCGGGCAGGCTCTCATAGACCAGCTTCTCGATGCGATAGCCCTCCCGCTCCAGGGCGCCCGTGATGCGCGCGTTCAGGGGCGTCTTCTGCGGCCATCCGCCCAGCGCGGCGACAATCTTCTCGCGCACGTAAGCCTGGCGGCGCCGCACTTCGTCCGGTGTGCGGATTTGGGCGACCGCGGCGGCGCGACGGCTCCAGAGTTTGCTCGCAATAGCGGTAAGATACTCGTCCGTCATGCCGCGCAGACCGCTGGTCACGTTCAGCGCTTCCTGGGCCTGGAGTGGCGCCAATAGCAGTAATACCGCGCAAAGGATTCGCATGAGAGGTCCTCAGGATTGCAGCTTTCAGGCCATATCGTAACACTCATAGCCGTGTGGGCACCTCCCGAGCCAGCGCCTTCGTCACTCGATCCGCCGAAAAGCCAACTGCGATGGGGAAAATTGTCTTTCTCGACAGGGGGTCGCCGGCGAGACGCCCAACTCCCTGGCCAATGTCGATGCACCAGGGATGGCGGAATCTTGCAGACTGCGTGGGGTATGGCGCGCAGGTCTTGCGTGGTTACCCGCAGAGCCGTGGCCGGCCAGGCGGGGCTGCCGCACTAGGCGTGGCACGAAACATTCTGATTACAAAGAACCTAGGTTCCGAGTGCGGGATGGCGCATGAGGTGCAGTTCCGAGCGCTGAGTAAGCAGTTCAGGGCCGTCGGCCAGGGCAGTGCACCAGGGCAGAGACGGCTAGGTGCGCCCCATGGAGTCGGAAGACCCTCACCACATTCTCTGTTCTGTGGACTTCACCGAATATGCCGCCGCGGACCTGTGGACGGCGGCAGCCGATTTCTTCGACTCGCCGCCGTATTTCACCGAGAGTCGGGTGGAGCATCTGAACCGGCTGTGGATTCAGCGGCGAAAGGGGGCAGACACTGTGCTGCCCGACCACCAGGCGCGTGGGGCGCCCTGTCCCCTGTCCATCCTCATGATACCATCGGCCGAAGCTGGAGGTGCGGAGTGACTTGGATGGCCGCCAGAATTGATTCGCGAATTCCGGGCGCTGTGATGCGTAGCGTAGCACTTGTGCTGCTGTGGTCGGGGGCAGCCTTAGGAGGGGAGCCGCTGAGCCTGCCACAAGCGATTGAGATAGCGCTGCAGTCGAATCCGCTCGTCGCGGCGTCGCAAGCGGGCGAGAAGGAGGCGGAGGCGCGAATCCGCCAGGCGCGGTCCGGATATATGCCGCGGGTCAACTTCTCGGAGAGCGTCCAGCGGAGCAATAACCCGGTATTTGTGTTCGGGTCACTGCTGACCCAGCACCAGTTCACTACCGATAACTTCGCGCTGGGCTCGCTGAACCGTCCGGACGCGCTCAACAACTACCAGTCGCGCCTCGCGATAGAGCA
>Ga0180069_1000277_pt1 | contig 10574 bp, 8 predicted proteins | sample EasRivERM_16_10D_2_FD_121793 | JGI IMG/M metagenome (GOLD analysis project Ga0180069, IMG submission 121793) | Soil microbial communities from meander-bound floodplain in the East River, Colorado, USA - East River metaG ERMLT231B'_16_10D | ecosystem: Environmental > Terrestrial > Soil >...
CTGGGGGGCTTCCCCGGGAGGCCCCACCACCCCAAAACCCAACAAAACCCAAAGGAGAAAATTTATGGCAGGAGCCCGAACTAAGTTTGACACAACAAAACCATTGACAAATGTTGCCTCACTGGTGTATACTTCTTCTGTGGCTCAAGCGGCGGCGATCATCGAACAACTAAAGCGTCGGTTGCGCCACGAGTGTGTCCGAATCCGCGAAGTGCGAGCGGAAATGGAGCCGCTAGCGGACAGCTACAACCGTTACCGCGACTTGGAGCAGGAACTAAAGACCCGCGACAAGTCAGTTGAGCGATTGCTTGGCACGTTAGGAGACGAGGAATGGCCGGATGCACTTTTGCGAACAGCCGACGCTCCCGAAATGGACACTGCGGCGGTCGTTCTCGGAAGTCTCCCGCTCGGGGAGTCGGTCCGGCAGATCCTATCGGTAGCAGAGGAGTTACGGGAGGTGGAGATTTACGATGTCCTGAGCAAGTTGGGACACAAAACCACTACCTCCGCAATTCAGTCCGCCCTACGAACGCACCCCGAGGTCTTCAAGGTTCGCACACGCGGAAGGATGAAGTTTGTCTCATTGAAAAAGTAGAAAGAGATTCAGGAGGCACAGGATGGGCTAAGTCGTAAGGATTCGAGGACCACCAAAGGGGAAGCCGGGACCTCCCCGGCGTTCCTGATGGGCGGGCGTGGTGGAACCGGAAGACACGGCGGTCTTTAAAACCGCTGCCTCGGCCACGGGGCTTGTGGGTCCAAATCCCACCGCCCGCACCTTCAAACATGAACTAGCCCCGCTGGTAGCGCGAACTGCCAGCGGGGCTTAATGTCCTCGGGCCGTAGCCAAAGGACAGGGTTTCGGAACCCACTGTCATTTTGGCGCAAGGCCCGAAGAAAGGCAAGGGCTAAAGTGACATGCCACTACTGCCTAGCTGATTGCAAGCGCTTCGGCAGGCATCGGAACAAACTCCAGCGGTACCGTTGTCGCCAGTGTGGGCGAACGTTTACAGAACCGCATGAGCGGCCGCTAGACGAGATGCGTTTGGACTTCGGGCGGGCGTTGACCTGCCTCCGGCTGCTGGTGGAAGGCTCCAGCGTTCGGAGCATTGAGCGAGTAACCGAAGTCAACCGCGATACGATCCTACGGCTGCTGGTACTGGCCGGCCAGCGTTGCGAAAAGCTCTTGGAAGAGAAGCTCCGGGACCTGGACGTGGAGGACGTGCAGTGTGATGAAATCTGGGGTTTCGTCCGAAAGAAGGAAAGCCACAAGCGACCGGAAGAGGCCCATGACAACGAGATTGGCGACCAGTGGTGTTTCGTAGCAATCGAGCGGAATACCAAGCTGATTGTGGCCTGGCACCTGGGACGGCGCACCTCCCGTGACACGCTGGCCTTCACCGAAAAGCTCCGGGAAGCTACAAGCAGCCACTTTCAGCTTACGAGCGATGGATTCGCGCCTTACCGGGACGCCGTTAGCTACAGCCTGGGAATGCGGGTAGACTTCGCCCAACTGGTGAAGGTCTACGCCGCTCCCAGAGAAGGCGAACAGCGGTACAGCCCGGCTGAGGTAGTGGATGCGGTCCCAACCGTCCGCATTGGACGCCCGGACCCGGACAAGATTTGCACCTCCCATATCGAACGGCAAAACCTGACGATGCGAATGCAGATCCGGCGCTTGACGCGGCTGACGAACGCCTTTAGCAAAAAGCTGGAGAACCACGGATGCGCCCTGGCCCTCCACTTTGCTTGGTACAATTTCTGCCGCGTCCACCGAACGATCCGGGTTACCCCGGCCATGCAAGCCGGGATCGCCGATCACGTGTGGGAGATAGGAGAACTACTCAAATGAACCAAACGCTAAACGACGAAGGGGTACTGCTTATCATGACTATCATGCAGCTACTCGGCAAGAGAGTTATGCCGCATCAAGTGCAGCATGAGTACAGGGATGCACTTGTCCAACTGACAGAGGCTCGGAAAGGTCCAGGCTACCCGTTACCAGAGGGCGCGGGATAAAGGTGCCTACGCCGTCAATACCGCCAAGATCCGCTAACTCCAGCAGTCGTGCAGCGCCTCGCAACAAGTGTGTCTGTTGGGCTCCGCTCAAGTGAGAAAACTCGCCCCGCATGAACGACAAGATCGTGTGGACTGCCGGGTCCTTGATCTCAATCTGTAGGCTGACGGTGGGTCCTTGCATCTGGCACACTCCCTCTGTTAGAGTCTGAGTGTCGCCCAGATTTCCTGAAGGCCCGGCGGCAACCGGGCCTTTCCTACCCACAGTCTACACCAAGCATCCGCGATTTGGTAGCATCCACGTGGAGGTGGAGCCGTGAAAAACAGCCTTCCCCGCGTGATCCTTGGAGCAGTTCTGGCGCTGCTGATCCTAAACCTGATTGGCTACGGGCAACAGCGAGAAACCACGACAACCGCCCCTTGCGAGGCTGGACGCTTTCAGTTGTTCCTTCGGCCAGAGAACACCAAGCATCTTGGGTCGGTGTATCGAATCGACACCCAGACCGGAGCCACATGGATGCACAGTGCAGGCCGGGCGAATCAGGCCGACCCTAAGACCTTTTTTAACGTATGGGTTCCAATCGATGAGACTGACCAACAAAGAAAGGTGCAGCGGACTACGCCCTAGCCCGGCAACGCGCTAACCGGACACTACCGGCGAACCCGGACGACTCTTGCGAATCTTTTTTGAATCTTTTCTTATTGACAGCCTCCCGAATCCATGCTAAAGCTGATGCGGACGGTAAGTTCTTGTTGGTCCGTACGGGGACGAGGTTTTGCATGGCTCGTGCCTGGCTCCACCGTTATAGGAACTCCGACGACATTCAGGAGGCCTTCCTATGTCGACTACCAGATACAACATTTGCTTGATAGCAGTACTGGCCCTTGGCGTCTGCGTGGCTGTGATGGGCCAGACGGTTTCTACCGAGATCCTGGGGTTAGTGACCGATCCGACAGGCGCCGTTGTCCCCGGAGCGACGGTCACGGCACGGCGTGTGGCCACCGGAGATGTTCGCACTACCAGTTCCAACGAGACGGGTAACTATACCTTTCCCTTGCTCGAGGTGGGCGCCTACGAGGTCACCTGCTCGGCGGCCGGGTTTAAGACAGAAGTCCGGCGCGGCATTGTCTTGGAATTACAGCAGAAGCTTCGCCTCGACTTCCAGATGCAAATCGGACAGCAGGCAGAGATGATCGAGGTGACAGGGGCGGCTCCCGTGCTACGGACTGAAGACGCTACGTTGGGATCGGTGGTGGAGCACAGACGTGTGGTGGATCTGCCGCTCAACGGTCGGAACTTTGGCCAGTTGGCTACACTGACGCCCGGGGTTGTGATCGGAATCGCCCGCATGGGTGCGGATGGACAGGGAGGCCGCATCATCCCCGGTCAAGATATGGCCGTTTCGGCCAACGGCCAGCGGGACGTCAACCAGGCCGTCTCGCTGGACGGGGTCGTTGCCACGAATCCCAAATATGGCGACATGCAATTTGTGTTTGCGATCGAAGCCATTGAGGAGTTCAAGGTGCAGAGTGCGGTCTATTCGGCCGAGTACGGAATGAACTCGGGAGCGCAGACGAGTGTGGTGACCCGGTCGGGCACGAATCAGCTCCATGGCGTCGCATTTGAGTTCCTTCGCAATGACAAGCTGGACGCCCGCGGGTATTTCCTTCCACCCCAGCAGCCGAAGAACCAGTTGCGAAAGAACCAGTTTGGCGGCGTGCTTTCTGGACCGATTATCAAGGACACGACTTTCTGGCTGTTCAATTTCGAGGGACGGCGCGAGCGGCGCGATACCCCAAGTGTTGCTACCGTGCCGACCTTGGCGATGCGCCAGGGAGACCTCTCCGAGATCATCCGGCCGGAGAACCGCTGGTACCCCAGAGATCCTAATCCGACGGTCACCCGTGCCATTCGCTTTCCAGGGAGCAGCACGCCGTTCCCCAACAATATCATTCCCCCAAGTCTGATCAATCCGGTATCGACTAACATTCTCACCTGGAAGAAAACCAGTCCGTTCCCCGGCGGTGGATTCATTGCGTACCCCAACATCGACGCCCAGGCATTGGCCCAGAAGAGCACGCTTAACCTCGCAAGCAATAGCCGTGACGCTATCATGGTCAACCAGTATATGGGTCGGGTCGACCACAGGTTTGGTGACAATGACCGAATCTTCACTCGATACGTGATTGTGGATGGTAACCGCATTCTTACGCCCCTGGATCAGGTAAACCAAGTGAAAACGCTGTTGCGAGGACAAGACGCGGCGTTCGGGTACACGAAAATCATCACACTCACCGTTCTGAACGATTTTCGCTACGGGTACCTTCGGCAGACCAATGACGGGTTAAGCCTCTGGAGTTACACGGATTTCACCCAGCGCGACCTCGGCTTAGACTTTCGCGTGGTCCCGGACAACAATCGCATTCTAACTCCGCAAGAGGAAGGGCTGCCGAATATCGGAATCACCGGCTTTAGCGGGACCGTCAGTACCCCTAACGACATCGGCCGGCAAGACTTCATCCAGGTCCATGAGTTTTCCGATAGCATCACCATCAGTAGAGGGAAGCACAACTTCAAGTTCGGAGGGGTGTATCGTTATAACTTCTTGGATACCTTTGGGAGCGATGTGACACGCGGCAGCTTGAGTTTCACCGGAGACATTGGCGGAATTCCCGATGGATTTGCGGCGTTGCTGTTAGGGTTTCCCGTCAGCGGTCGGACTGCCGAGGGCCTGCCACCACGGTATCTCCGGCAAGACAAGTTCGGGTTTTACTGGTTGGACGAATTCAAGGCCACACCGCGACTGACGATCAATTTCGGGGTCCGCTGGGACATCTTTGGCATCTGCACTGATGCCAAGGGTAGAATTCGGAATCTGTCTTTTGCTAAGGACGAGGCCCGGATTATCTCCGGTCTGACCACTCCAGGAATTCAGGCAAATATCTTGAGTTACCACTCTACGGCCGGCGCCTTCGTGCCGATGATGGTGCCAGACCCAGGAGTTACAAAGCCGCTCTACGAAACAAATCTTAAACAGGTCATGCCCCGACTCGGGATTGCTTACCGGTTCACTCGCTCGACAGTACTTCGAATAGGCGCTGGAAATTTTTACAATGCCAACCAGATGGGCCACTTCAGCGTGTTCGCCCAACAGCCGCCTTTTGCAGGCTCAAGCGTAATTAATAATGATCGGACCAATCCCCAGGCAACGATTGGAACGATCGGCAACCCTGGCGCCGTTGCCGCAAGTCCCATACACTTGGTGGCCCTGGGCAACTTCCGGGCCGACCAGCAGAACCGTTCGGTCTATCTGAACAACAACATTTGGCAGTGGTCGTTCCAGATCGAAAAGAGTTTCGGCCGGAACTTTGTGACCAGTATTGGTTACGTCGGCAGCGCCGCATCACACATCGACATGCCCGTGAGCTTCAACAATCCAGATCCAGGGCTGGGTTCTATTCAGGAGCGCCGGCCATTCCCGTTTTATGTCGATTCCCGGAGTCCGGACAGGTTGTTGCCGTGGGCCACCAGCCAGTTCTTCGATACCAGCGTGAGTGCAAATTATAATGCCCTGCAATTGCGAGCCGATAAGCGATACTCAGGCGGGCTGACGTTTGGCGCCTCTTTCAATTATCAGAAGTCTATGGGGATTGGCTACGGGGCGAACGAAGGTGGTGGATTTGGCACTCGTTACACTCAGGATCCTTATAACCGTGAAGGTGACTACGGCCGTTCTAACATCGATCAGCGCTTCCGGTTTGTCTTCAGCCACATCTGGGAGCTGCCGTGGATGCGGAATGCGACCGGTGTAAGTCACGCACTCTTGGGCGGTTGGTCCATCAATGGCATCGTTCAGTTGACCTCCGGGCTGCCGGTCACCGTCACCCAGACAGGCGATTCCCACAACACCGGGACAGGTAGCAACCCGAGGCCGAATGTGATTCAGGGACAGAACATCGGTAGAGTGATGGCAGGGCGAACCCCGAACAAGTGGTTCAACACCAACGCCTTCATAAGATCCAAGTGCAACGGGTGCCCAGGCGACGGAGTGTTTTTGGGCCCTAAGGGCTACGGCAACGCCGGCGCGGGGCTATTTGATGCGCCAGCGCAAAAGACCTGGGATTTTGCATTGTTTAAGGACTTCCGAATTAGCGAAGGGCGCCGGCTGCAATTTCGGTGGGAGGCGTTCAACTTGCTGAATACACCGCAGTTCAGCGGGCCATCCAGGAGTTTGGGCAGTTCTAACTTCGGCCAGATCACATCAACCATAACGAATAACCGCGAGATGCAGGTGGCGCTGAAATATATTTTCTAAGTCAAACTGCGTCGTGTTTATGGCCGATGACGTTGTGAGCAGACACACGAACAGATCGAACGTGAGGCGTTGCAGTCGATTGCCAGAGTGGCCGGAGCCATCCTGGCGGGGTCGGCGGCCACTCGCACAAGCGCGTGTCGCGAGGGAGTCGGCCTATCGGCGTTGCGAAGCCCCCTGGATGTCTCGGAGAGGAGAGGCTCAGTACAAATGGGAAGGACTTGGGCGACGATAAGTACGGCGGCACTGGCGATGGGGATGCTGTATGCGCCTCGGAGCTATGGTCAAAGCAGCAAGCATAAGACCGAGCCGTTTGAGATCATGGAGACGACCATCGATCGGGTTCGCACTGCCTACAAGTCGGGCAAGTTGACGGCTCACCAATTGGTCCAGGGTTATCTGGACCGGATCAACGCCTACGATAAACAGGGGCCCAAGATCAACTGCATCCTCACCCTCAACCCGAAGGCCTTGGCAGAGGCCGACAAGTTGGACGAGCGGTACAAGAATTCGGGCTTTGTGGGCCCTCTTCACGGCATCCCAGTCCTGGTTAAAGATCAGATCGACACTGCCGGCATGCCGACGACGTTAGGCACGCTGCTATTCAGGGACTACCGGCCACCTTTAGATGCATTCGTGGTGACTAGGTTGAAGGAAGCGGGCGCGATCATCCTTGGAAAGACGACGCTGGCCGAGTTCGCCTCCGGCGATACCTATGGATCCTTATTTGGCGTCACCCGGAATCCCTATGATCTCGAGCGCACCGTCGGGGGCTCATCCGGCGGATCTGGCGCGTCAATCGCGACTAATTTTTCGACCCTTGCCGTTGGAGAGGAAACCGGCGCTTCCATTCGCAGGCCAGGGACTTGGAATGCCATCGTCGCAATGAGACCAACTGGCGGGTTGGTAAGCCGTACAGGAATGTACGACGGCTATCCGTCGGAGGCACCCTCCATCGGTCCGATGGCGCGTACGGTCAAAGATCTGGCTGAATTGCTGGATGTACTGGTCGGCTACGATCCCGAGGATCCCCTAACTGCGCTGGGTGTGGGATATGCTACGGAGAGCTACACTAAGTTCCTCGATAAGAATCGCCTTAAGGGAGCGCGCATTGGTATTCTCCGCGAATCAATCGGTTCTGCCTCGGAGCCTGGGTCGGATGACTTCAAGAAGGTCGACGCCGTCTTTGAGAAGAACATTGGCGAGCTGAAAGCTGCGGGCGCTATCCTCACGGATCCCATCACCATTCCAAACCTCAAAGGGTTACTCGCCAAGCGGGCCGCGAACTCTGCGACTTCTGACGAAGCCCTCAGGCTTTGGCTGGCACGGAATCCGGCTTCGCCGTTCAAGACGCACGAGGATATTCAGAGGTCGCCGGATATCGACAAGAGTTTTCCTCCAAACAGAGTAGAGCAATGGAAAAGGGTTCGTAGTGAACCGGACCTTGCCAAATATGGTGTATACCTCGCGGCACGACAGCAGTTGATGGTCAATCTGATGAAAGTAATGGCCGACGGTCATCTGGATGCTATCGTACACAAATCAGTGGAACATCAGCCAACGCTGATCAAAAACGGAATCAATCCTCCTTACACATCGACCAAGGGCGTGCCTATGTTAAACACTTTCCTGGTGTACGTCCCATCGATCACAGTGCCCTCGGGATTTACGACGGACAATTTACCAGTTGGCATCACTTTCTTAGGGAGGCCTTATAGCGACCCCACGATGATCAAACTAGCTTATTCCTACGAACAGAGTACGCATCATCGGAAGCCTCCGAAAACTACACCGGCCCTACGGTAGACGCCACGCGTGCGAGTTGATGGCTCCTAAGCAATTTTGGGTGCCTCAGAGGGGTCACAGGATATGGCGAAATCATCGCCAGTCCCGCTGGCCGCCTTCGCGGGAAGTAGGCAAGATCAGGAGAGAGCAGATATGCATCGACGGAGCGCATTGAGAACGTTTGCCGGACTTACCGGCGGGCTCTTGGCGGGAGGTGGACCGCTCGCGGCCGTTCAGGCTGCCCCACGGCGCGGCATGCCGCCATTGAAAATAACCGACGTCAACGTGATCATGACGCAGCCCGCCGGGGATCAGCTTGTCATCGTGAAGGTGCTGACAAACGAACCAGGCTTGTACGGGTTGGGTTGTGCAACGCACCGAGAGCGGCCTTTTGCGGTGGCGGCTGCCATCGAAAAACACTTAGGACCCTTCGTCATCGGACGCAACTGCGACGAGATCGAAGACATCTGGCAGTCGGGCTATGTCTCTTCGTATTTCCGCAGCGGTGTCACGCTCAACAATTCGTTGAGCGGCGTTGACGGAGCGCTCTGGGATATCTTGGGCAAGCGTCTGGGTGTGCCGGTGTATCAGCTCTTAGGGATTGTCAGGAAATAAATGTATCAACTTCTGGGCAGGAGCTTATAGTTCCAATCGCCATGAAAGCGGTCTCTCCGGAGTTGGAGTTCGGCCAGCTGCTGATCGGAAACCTTGAGTCCTGCGGGATAGATGTTGGAATCGAGTTTGCTTTTCACGGCCAGACCTGTCGTTGTCGTGGTGGCGGCAATGAGGTTGATGATGACCTCGTGACTGATCAGCGGCTTACCTCGCCAGTTCTGGCTGATGAAGGAGAACAAACGGTGTTCGATCTTGTTCCACTTGCTGGTGCCCGGGGGGAAATGGCACACTGAGATTTCGAGTCCGGTTTCGTCGGCCAGTTTTTGCAGTTCCCATTTCCATAGCCTCACTCGGGCGCCATTACTACCGCCGGAATCGGCAGTGATCAACAGGCGCGTCGCCTGCGGATAGCTGGGGCGCCCCATCCAGCGCCACCAGCGGCGAATGCTCTCTACCGCAAAGGCCGCCGTGTCGTGATCCACTCCCACACTGACCCACCCTACGTTACGTCCCAGGTCGTAGACCCCAGTCTGATAACTGACGACGTGACCCTCTTGCTGGAGTTCCTCTGCTAACTTGCGCACACTCTTGCAGGTCCAGCGCAAAGGCGATTCTGGATCTCCGCGAGTTGCCGGAGCCACCAGTCGGTCCAAATCCTCCAGGAGGGCCGGATCCTTGTCCACGGTTCTCTTTCGCCCTGCACCTTTCCGCCGAATGCGGGACTGCGCCGACCGAGCTTCGCGGGACACCTTTTGCTGACTCAGTTCCTTCATTCCTTCCGTAATCGCTCGGCGTGATACTCCCGTCGCACGCGCTACCGCTGAGACTCCTCCGTATCCGATAGCCGCGCTCTCGGCGGCCGCTACCAAGCGCCGCATTCGCTCGTCCAGGAAGGCCGACAAAGAACGGAACCGCCGCTGAATGTCCTGGTGATTCACAACCACAAGTATAAAACAAAATCATCTCAACTTGTTTCATTTATTTCCTGACAGGGCCTTAGGCGGGAAGATACGCGCCGCCGCTCCGCTGTTCTGCGCTGTATACGCGCGGGAGTTATCGGAATTGGAAGACGGGGTCCGTCGCTGGATGGCACAAGGATACCGCCACGTCCGTACCCACCTTACTACGCCCGGGTTCTCCGGCTATGGTGGTGGGTCGACCGCAGAAGGAACGCAAAAGCTACGTCCTGTTAATGTCAGCCCGTCACCCGTTTTCGAGCCGACGCCTTACATGAATAACAGTAGCATACATGTACCCGCCCTTGATTTCGGGTGCACCGGGGAACACCTCACGAACGTCGTCGGAAAAGACGTTCTGCTCCTGGATGCCAAAACTGTAAGTCGCCAAGTCGAGGTGCAAGTTAACGGCGTGGCCGACGGCAGAAACGTTCCCTGGACCATGCCAGGCGGTACGCACGTTGAAAAATTCGCACACTGTCGCAATCTTGCGCGCCATATTCAAACCACCAATGGCAGAAATGTGGCAACGGATGAAGTCGATCCAACGATTTGTGACCAGCGGCATCCACTCATGTCGGTTCACGAACAACTCTCCCATGGCTATTGGGGTGGTGCTCTGTTGTCGGAGAATCTGATGCCAGTGGATGTCTTCGGGCGCGAATAGATCTTCCAGGAAAAACAACCGATATGGCTCGACGGCCTTCGCAAGTTGGAGCGCCTGAGAAGGCGGTATGCGCTCGTGAACATCATGGAGCAGATCGACATCAAATCCGATCTTTGCGCGCAGATAATCGAACATCCTGATACGTGAACTATGCACGGCCGCGAGCCCTGTTGGTGAGGGGGCGGAGTAAAGAACCATTTGGGGACCCCGGAAACATGGGGTAAA
>Ga0180069_1000278_pt1 | contig 10562 bp, 3 predicted proteins | sample EasRivERM_16_10D_2_FD_121793 | JGI IMG/M metagenome (GOLD analysis project Ga0180069, IMG submission 121793) | Soil microbial communities from meander-bound floodplain in the East River, Colorado, USA - East River metaG ERMLT231B'_16_10D | ecosystem: Environmental > Terrestrial > Soil >...
ACTAAAGGAAGCCAAGGACCTGGTGGACAACGCTCCTAAGCCGATCAAGGAGAACGTGTCCAAGCAGGAAGCCGAGGACCTGAAAAAGAAGTTTACCGATGCCGGGGCGACCGTCGAAATTAAATAAGACCAGACCCCTTGCGCCGGTTGCTCTCCAAATGATAGACTGTAGTTTCGGGTATTCCGCACGCTGGACTTGCGGTAGTGGATAGATCCTTTGCAAGAAGGTTGCGCAGTTCATCGAGGACTGTGGTAAGGCAAGGTCTGGCTTCCGTCTTGGCTGGGCGCACGTGTGGTGTGCCCAAGCCTTCCTTTCTGAGGAGTCATATCGTCGGCGGCTGGCGGTCGCCGGCGCTCGTGGGATAGCGATCATGTAACGAAGGGCCGCGTTGTCGGTCCGTGTCCGTTTTTTCAGGAGCCTGTCTGATGGAATCAAATGTGAACGGCGCGTCTCGGGAGCGTGTGGATTTCTCCAAGATCCGCACTACTGTTCCGATCCCGAACCTGATCGAGGTACAGAAGAAGTCTTACGAGCGGTTCCTGCAGATGGACCTGCTCCCCACTGAGCGCGACGATACCGGCCTGCAGGCGGTGTTCAACTCGGTGTTCCCGATCTCGGACTTCCGGGGACTCAGCCAGCTCGAGTTTGTGGACTACTCGATCGGCAATTGGGAGTGCAAGTGCGGCAACCTGCGCGGACTGCACCATCTGCGTTCGACTTGTAAGAACTGCGGCGCCACGATCCGTACCGATCCTTACCACTCCGGCGACATCGCCTGCAGCCGTTGCGGGATCTATAACAAGAACGTCGTCACCTTTTGCAACAAGTGCGGCGACCCGGTGGGCTTGCAGCTCAAGTACGACATGGCGGAGTGCCAGGAGCGGGGCATGACGTTTGCCGCGCCCCTCAAGGTCACCATCCGGCTTACCATCTTCGACAAAGACCCGGAGACGGGCAACAAGTCGATTCGCGACATCAAAGAGCAGGAAGTGTTCTTCGGCGAGATCCCGTTGATGACCGAAAACGGGACGTTCATGATCAACGGGACCGAGCGGGTGATCGTTTCGCAGTTGCACCGCTCGCCCGGCGTGTTCTTCGAGACGGCCAACAACCGGACTTACTTCCTGGGCAAGATCATCCCGTATCGCGGGAGCTGGGTGGAGTTCGAGTACGACATCAAGAACCTGCTCTACGTGCGCATCGACCGCAAGCGCAAGTTTTTGGGGACGATCTTCCTGCGGGCGCTGGGCCTCAAGAACGACGAAGCGATCCTGAAGACCTTCTACACGGTGGACAAGATCGCGGTCAAGAGTAAGAAGCTGTTCTGGAACGTCTCGGACGGGCTGGCGGGGCTGAAGCTGACCCACCCGGTGGTGACGAAGGCCGGCGACGTGGTGGTGCCTTCGGGGCGGAAGATCACGCCATCGGTGCTGAAGGAGCTGGTGAAGGCGAAGATCCAGCAGGTGGAGGTGTCGCCGAACGACCTGGAAGGCGCCTACATGGCGGCCGATGCCGTGGACCTGACCTCGGGCGAGGTCCTGGCCGATGCCAATGCGGAGCTGACCCCGGCGGTGGTGTCGGCGCTGCTCGATTCGGGCGTGGAGCAGTTCGAGGTGTTCTTCCCGGAGCGCGATCAGGCGGGCGTGGTAATGGCCCAGACGCTCCGCAAGGACACCGTGAAGACCCAGAAGGACGCGCTGATCGAGATTTACCGGAAGCTGCGTCCGGGCGATCCGCCGACGCTGGAGACGGCCACACAGCTCTTCCGCAGCATGTTCTTCGACTCGCGCAAGTACGATTTTTCGCGCGTGGGGCGCATGAAGTTCAACATCAAGATACACGACCACATCGACAAGACCCCGCTCGACAAGCGCACGCTCGACCCGGACGATTTTTACTCGGTGATCTCCTACCTGCTGAAGCTGCGGCGCAGCATCGGCGCGGTGGACGACATCGATCACCTGGGCAACCGGCGCGTGCGGGCGGTGGGCGAGCTGCTGGAGAACCAGTTCCGCATCGGCCTGGTGCGGATGGAGCGGGCCATCAAGGAGAAGATGTCGGTGTACCAGGAGATGGCCACGGCCATGCCGCACGACCTGGTGAACGCCAAGCCGGTGATGGCGGCGATCCGGGAGTTTTTCGGGTCGAGCCAGTTGTCGCAGTTCATGGACCAGACCAACCCGCTGAGCGAGATCACCCACAAGCGGCGGCTTTCGGCCCTGGGGCCGGGAGGTCTGTCGCGCGAGCGGGCCGGGTTCGAGGTTCGCGACGTGCATCCCACGCACTACGGCCGCATCTGCCCCATCGAGACGCCGGAAGGTCCCAACATCGGTCTGATCAGCTCGCTGTCGTGCTTTGCCCGCATCAACGATTACGGCTTCATTGAGAGTCCTTACCGGAAGGTGGAGAAGGGCTCCGTGGTCGACGAGGTTCGGGTCGTCAATCCCGGCGATACGGAATTCAAGGCCGGCGACGTGATGCGGCGCAGCGAAGCGGAGAAGGGCAACCGGGATGTGGGGGCGCGCAAGAAGCCGGCCGAGTGGGTGCCGTTCTGCCATTACCAGTCGGCCTGGGAAGAGGATAAGTACATCATCGCGCAGGCCAACGTGGAGCTGGACGAGAAGGGACGCATCGTCCCCGAGCTGGTCAACGCGCGGATGTCCGGGTACTTTTCGCTGAAGCACCGCGAGGAGGTCGAGTACATCGACGTGAGTCCTAAGCAGCTCGTGTCGGTGGCGGCCAGCCTGATTCCGTTCTTGGAGAACGACGACGCCAACCGCGCGCTGATGGGATCGAACATGCAGCGCCAGGCGGTGCCGCTGCTGCGGGCCGAGGCGCCGCTGGTGGGCACGGGCATGGAGAAGGTGACGGCCCACGATTCGGGGGCGGTGATCATCTGCAAACGCCACGGGGTGGTGGACTCGGTCGATTCCGAGCGCATCATTGTCCGGGTGGAAGGGGCCTCGCACGAGGGCCAGATGTCGCGCGAGGTCGGCGCCGACATCTATACGCTCACCAAGTTCAAACGGTCCAACCAGAATACCTGCATCAACCAGAAGCCGGTGGTGCGCAAGGGCGACAAGGTGCCCAAGGGGCACGTGCTGGCCGACGGTCCGTGCACGGACCAGGGCGAGTTGGCGCTGGGGCGCAACGTGCTGGTCGCTTTCATGCCCTGGCGCGGGTACAACTTTGAGGACGCCATCCTGGTCAGCGAGAAGCTGGTCAAGGAGGATTACTACACCTCGATCCACATTGAGGAGTTCGAGCTCGAAGCGCGGGACACCAAGCTGGGGCCGGAAGAGATTACCCGGGATATCCCCAACATCTCGGAGACCTTCCTGGCCAACCTGGACGAGAGCGGGATCATCCGCATCGGGGCCACGGTGAAGCCGGGCGACATCCTGGTGGGCAAGGTGACACCCAAGGGCGAGACGCAGCTTACGCCCGAGGAGAAGCTGCTGCGGGCGATCTTCGGCGAGAAGGCCGGCGACGTGCGCGACGCTTCACTGTACTGCCCGCCGGGCATCGAAGGCACGGTGGTCGACGTCAAGGTGTTCGCCCGCAAGGGGGCGGATAAGGACGAGCGGGCCAAGCAGATTGAAGAGGCGCAGGTGATCCGGCTGCAGCGCAACCTGCAGGACGAGATCCGCATCCTCAACGACGAGCGGGCCAAGCGCCTGATGGCGTTGTTCGAGGGCAAGCAGGTGCTGGCCGATCTGCACGACGAGCGGACCAACAAGCGGTTGCTCTCCAAGGGCGCCGATATGACCCGCGATACCGTTGAGAAACTGAAGGCCCGGGATCTGAAGCGCGCCCGGTTCAAGGACAAAGACGCGCAGATGAACGAACAGATCGACGAGATCGAAGAGCTGACCTCGCGGCAGATCCAGGTGCTGGAAAAGATCACCGAAGAGAAGGTCGCCAAGCTGAAGAAGGGCGACGAGCTGGCGCCCGGCGTCATCAAGATGGTGAAGTCCTACATCGCCATGAAACGCAAGCTGTCGGTGGGCGATAAGATGGCCGGACGGCACGGGAACAAGGGCGTGATCGCGCGCATCCTGCCGGACGAAGACATGCCCTACCTGCCCGACGGGACCCCGGTGGAGATCGTGCTGAATCCGCTGGGGGTGCCGTCGCGCATGAACGTGGGCCAGATTCTGGAGACCCACCTCGGCTGGGCGGCCCATGCGCTGGGGTTGCACTTCGCCACGCCGGTGTTCGACGGCGCCACCGAGCGCGAGATCAAGGCGCACCTGGAGAAGGCCAACCTGCCGACGTCGGGTAAGACCATCCTCTACGACGGCCTGACCGGGCTGCGGTTCGAGCAGGAGGTGACGGTCGGCTACATCTACATGCTGAAGCTGTCGCACCTGGTGGACGACAAGATCCACGCCCGCTCGATCGGGCCGTACTCGCTGATCACGCAGCAGCCGCTGGGCGGCAAGGCGCAGTTCGGCGGCCAGCGGTTCGGTGAAATGGAAGTGTGGGCTCTCGAAGCCTACGGTGCGGCTTATACGCTGCAGGAATTGCTCACCGCCAAGTCCGACGACGTTTACGGCCGCGCCAAGATTTACGAGGCCATCGTCAAAGGCGAGGCGGCGATGGAGCCTGGAGTTCCGGAGTCGTTCAACGTGCTGATCCGGGAGCTGCAGTCGCTTTGTCTGGACGTGGAGTTGATTAAGAAGCAGAGAGACGTGATAGATACCGCCCTGGCGGCAGACTAGGGCACGCGACCCCCAACGGAGGCTACCTTGTATCGATCTTCCCCTTATGATCGCGCGAACCTGATTGCGGACTTCGACTCGATCCGGATCAGCCTGGCCAGCCCGGAAAAGATTCGTAGCTGGTCCCACGGCGAAGTGACCAAGCCCGAAACCATCAACTACCGGACGTTCAAGCCGGAGCGGGACGGTTTGTTCTGCGCCCGGATCTTCGGTCCGGTCACCGACTGGGAGTGTCTCTGCGGGAAGTTCAAGCGGATGAAGCACCGGGGAGTGATCTGCGACAAGTGCGGAGTCGAGGTCACGCTGAGCCGGGTGCGCCGCGAGCGTCTGGGTCACATCGAGCTGGCGTCGCCGTGTTCGCACGTGTGGTTCTTCAAGGGCTTGCCCAGCCGCATCGGACATCTGCTCGATATCTCGCTGCGCGAGCTGGAGCGGGTGCTGTATTTCGAGGCGTACGTGGTGATCGATCCGGGCGAGGCGCCGGATCTCTCCCAGAGTGACGTCATCAGCGACGAAAAGAAGCGCCAGTTGGACCAGGAGTTCGGCGGCAAGTACACGGTCATGATGGGCGCCGAAGGCATCAAGGAGCTGTTGAAGCGGGTCGACGTCGATTCGCTCAGCGAAGAGATGCGGGCGAAGATGAAGACCGAGACTTCGCTGCAGAAGAAGCTCAAGTACGCCAAGCGGCTGAAGGTGGTGGAGTCGTTCCGGAAGTCGGGGAACAAGCCGGAGTGGATGATTCTGGATGTGCTGCCGGTGATCCCGCCCGAGCTGCGTCCGCTGGTGCCGCTCGATGGCGGCCGCTTTGCCACCTCGGATCTGAACGATCTCTATCGCCGCGTGATCAACCGCAACAACCGGTTGAAGAAGCTGATGGAGCTGCACGCGCCGGACGTGATCGTGCGCAACGAAAAGCGCATGCTGCAGGAAGCGGTGGACGCCCTGTTGGACAACGGCCGCCGCGGCCGCGTGCTGCGCGGGGCCAACAACCGTCCGCTGAAGTCGCTGTCCGATACGCTGAAGGGCAAGCAGGGCCGTTTCCGCCAGAACCTGTTGGGTAAGCGCGTGGACTATTCCGGTCGTTCGGTGATCGTGGTGGGTCCCGAGCTGAAGCTGAACCAGTGCGGTCTGCCCAAGAAGATGGCGCTCGAGTTGTTCAAGCCGTTCATCTACCAGCGCCTGGAGACCAAGGGCCACTGCACCACCATCAAGCAGGCCAAGGAGATGGTGGAGCAGCAGGAGCCGGTGGTGTGGGACATCCTGGAAGAGGTGATCAAGGACCACCCGGTGCTGCTGAATCGCGCTCCCACGCTGCACCGTCTCGGCATTCAGGCGTTCGAGCCGGTGCTGGTGGAGGGCAAGGCCATCAAGATCCACCCGCTGGTATGCACGGCGTTCAACGCGGACTTCGACGGCGACCAGATGGCGGTGCACGTGCCGCTGTCGCCGGAGGCCCAGATTGAAGCGACGGTGCTGATGCTGAGCTCCAACAACATCCTGTCGCCGGCCCACGGGTCGCCCATCGCCATCCCGTCGCAAGATATGGTGTTGGGCATCTACTACCTGACCAAGTCGCGTCCGGGCACCAAGGGCGAGGGGCGCACCTTTGCCTCGACCGAAGACGTGCTGATCGCGCTCGAGATGAGCGAGGTCGAGACGCTGACGCCAATCAAGCTGCGGTTTACCGGCGCGGTGGTCGACCTGGTGCATGCCTTCGACGATCAGAACATTCTGCACGCCGAGCCGATCCAGTTCACCAAACAGTACATGGACACCACGGTGGGGCGCGTGATCTTCAACGACCACCTGCCCAAGGGGATGCCCTTCATCAACGGCCTGCTGAAGAAGAAGGGGCTGGCGCAGTTGGTGCAGTACTGCTACCTGGGTTCCGGGCTGAAGCAGACGGTGCAGATGCTGGACGAGCTGAAGAACATCGGGTTCCACTACGCCACGGTGGCCGGCATCTCCATCGGCATCGACGACATGGTGGTGCCGCGCGGGAAGTTCGACCTGATCAACAACGCCCAGAAGGAAGTGATGGAGGTGGAGCAGCAGTACTTGGACGGCGCCATCACCCACGGCGAGCGCTACAACAAGATCATCGAGATCTGGTCCAAGGTCACCGAGCGGGTTTCCGACGAAATGTTCCAGGCCATGGAACAGCAAGACAAGAGCGGCGTCGCCATCAACCCGATTTACATCATGGCCGACTCCGGGGCGCGCGGGTCGAAGCAGCAGATCCGGCAGCTCTCGGGCATGCGCGGCTTGATGGCCAAGCCGTCGGGCGAGATCATCGAGACCCCCATCACGGCGAACTTCCGCGAGGGGCTGAACGTGCTGCAGTACTTCATCTCGACGCACGGCGCGCGCAAGGGTCTGGCCGATACGGCGCTGAAGACGGCCGACTCGGGCTACCTGACGCGGCGGCTGGTGGACGTGGCGCAGGACGTGATCGTGAGCCAGCGCGACTGCGGCACCGCCGACGGCATCTACGTCGAGCCGATCATCGAGTCGGGCGAGATCATCGAGCCGCTGCGCGACCGCATCGTGGGCCGGGTGTCGCTGGAGGACATCCGCGACTACGAGACCAACCTCATCGTGGGGGTGAACCAGGAGATCAACGAGGAGCTGGCGGCGGCGATCCAGCGGGCGGGCATCGAGCGGGTGAAGATCCGGTCGGTGCTGACCTGCGAGTCCAAGCGCGGCGTGTGCGTGGCCTGCTACGGGCGCAACCTGGCCAGCGGCAGGCTGGTCGAGCGTGGCGAGGCGGTGGGCGTCATCGCCGCGCAGTCGATCGGCGAGCCGGGCACGCAGCTCACCATGCGAACGTTCCACATCGGCGGTACGGCCACGCGCGTCAGCGAGCAGTCGACGCAGGACGTCAAGTCCGACGGCTTCGCCAAGTTCATCGCCATCAACACCGTCAAGAACAAGGGCGGCGACGTGGTGGCGATGAACCGCAACGGCATTCTGGCGGTGGTGGACGACAAGGGCCGCGAGAAGGAGCGCTACCCGGTGGTGTACGGCGCCAAGGTCCGGGTGCTGGACGGCGACCCGGTGGCAGCCAACCAGATCCTGCTGGAATGGGATCCTTATACCTTCTCAATCCTGACCGAGGTCGGGGGCGAAGTGCATTTCCGCGACCTGCAGGAAGGCGTGACCGTGCAGGAGCAGGTGGACGAGGTTACCGGCCTCTCGCAGTGGGTCGTCACCGACGCTCCGGACGAGAAGCGGCAGCCTTCGATCCAGGTGCGGGATAGCCACGGCAAGGCGCAGCGCGCGTACCTGATGCCGACGCACGCCCACCTGATGGTCCGGGACGGCGAGCAGGTGCACGCCGGCGACGTAGTGGCCAAGATCCCGCGCGAGACCACCAAGACCAAGGACATCACCGGCGGTCTGCCGCGCGTGGTGGAGCTGTTCGAGGCCCGCAAGCCGCGCGAGACGGCGGTGATCGCCGAGATCGACGGCGTGGTCAAGTACGGCGAAGTCAGCAAGGGGCAGCGCAAGATCGAGGTGTCGCCGGAAAGCGGCGAGCCGCGGGTGTACACGCTGCCGCGCGGCGTCCACATCAACGTGCAGGAGGGCGAGCGGGTGAAGGCGGGCGAGCCGCTGATGGACGGCCCGCGCAATCCGCACGACATCCTGGCCGTGCTCGGCGAGAAGGAGCTGCAGAAGTACCTGGTGAACGAGATCCAGGAGGTCTACCGGCTGCAGGGCGTGAACATCAACGACAAGCACTTGGAAGTGATCGTCCGGCAGATGATGCGGTGGATCAAGGTCGAAGAGGTGGGCGACACCGACTTCCTGCTGGAGGAGGTGGTGGACAAGTTCCGCTTCCGCGAGGAGAACGACCGGGTGAGCGCGGCGGGCGGCGCGCCGTCGGTAGGGCGGCCGTTGCTGATGGGTATCACCAAGGCGTCTCTGTCGACCGAGAGCTTCATCTCGGCGGCGAGCTTCGAGGAGACCACCCGCGTCCTGACCGAGGCGGCCATCTCGGGCAAGATCGACTACCTGCGCGGTCTGAAGGAGAACGTGATCATGGGCCGGCTGATCCCGGCCGGCACCGGCATGCTGCACTATCGCAATGTCCAGGTGCCGGGCGAGGCGCTGCCGGAGCCGGAGATCGAGGAGACCGATGTCCTGGCCGGCATCGGGTACGCCGACGAGGCGCGCATCGAGTACGTAGGCGGCCTGACCGAGGAGACGATCGACGGCCCGCTGGGGGTGGAGTAGGATCCGGATCGAGGCGAGTGGCCATGCTGTCGCGGAGGGCACTCCTCGCCGTCCTTGCAGTTCCCGGCCTTCGCGGCCAGAGCGAAAAAGCAAACATGTTCGGCAACGCCGAAGCCTACGAGCGATTCATGGGCCGCTGGAGTCGCATCGTAGCTCCCCAGTTGGTAGACTTCACCGGTGTTCCGGCGGCGGGACGGATGCTTGACGTCGGCTGCGGTACGGGATCATTGGCCTCTGCCATCGCGGAACGGAAGGTCCAGGCTCAGGTCTTAGGGATCGATCCCTCCAAAGAATACGTCGCCTACGCCAGCAGCAGGAATCCTTTTCCGGGTCGGGTGAGCTTTCAGTTGGGAGATGCCCAGCAGTTGCAATTCCCCGATGCCAGCTTTGAGGCTAGTCTTTCCTTGCTGGTCTTCAATTTCATTCCGGATCCGGGGAAAGCTCTGCGGGAGGTGCGCCGGACCACCAAACCCGGGGGCCCCATCGCCGCCGCCGTTTGGGACTACGGCGCCGGGATGCGGATGCTCCGTGTATTCTGGGACGCGGCGGTGAGCACCGATGCAAAGGCCGAGAAGCTGGACGAGAAGCACATGCCGCTGTGCCGCGCAGGTGAACTGGCACAGTTATGGAAGCAGGGCGGCCTGGAGAACGTCCGCGAGCAGCCATTAGACATCACCATGCGATTCGAGTCCTTCGCCGATTACTGGGAGGCGTTTCTCCTCGGGCAGGGTCCCGCCGGCGCGTACGCTCGAAGCCTCGATGGCGAGAGGTTGCAAGGGTTGCGGGGCGAGGTGAAGCGCCGATTGTCTCTGTCTGGGGACGATATGCCCTTCGTTCTTCCGGCGCGGGCCTGGTCGGTGCGCTGCACTGTCCCGAAGCGTTAGCGTCAGCATGTGGGGCGGGCGCCCTCGCCCGCGCCGGGCCCCCTGGCCCGGCCGAGAGCAGCGGGAAGCCGGCCAGGGGGCCGGCTGCGGCTCAGGGAGCCGCCCCACAGCGTGTCTAGCGTAACTGCGAGGAGGGGGCGCCGCTGCGGCCCGGGGTGGCGCCGCGGGCGTAGTAGCCGGTCCTGGTGCGGACGGTGTGGTTTTTGGCCGACCCTTGGAGGACTACCTTGACCTGGCGGAAGCTGCCGTCCTGGGTCTCGTTGGTGGGGGTGTAGCCGAGGATGTACTGGTTGCGGATGTCGGCGGCTACGCGCTGGGCGATGTCGTCGACCTCGCTGAGATCCTTGGGAAAGAAGGCGGCGCCGCCCGTGGTTTCGGCCATCGTGGTCAGGACGCGGCGGGTGCGGCGGGCGGCACGGCGTTCTTCTTCGTTGAGCAGCCCCACGGTGAAGATCGCCGTTTCCGATTCCTGCGCCTTCCGCAACAGCTTTTCGAAGGTCATCTGGCTGGCGTTGTCTTCGCCGTCGGTTACCAGCAGCAGTACCTTCTTGTCCTTCTTGGCTTTCTCTTTCACATGGTCCAGCGACATGGCCAGAGCGTCGAAAAAAGCGGTGCCTCCGCGCTGGTCGATCTTTTTCAGGGCGTCCTGCAGCATGTCCTGGCTGCTGGTGAATTCCTGGTCGAGAAAGGCCTCGTCGTTGAAGTTGACCACGAACA
>Ga0180069_1000279_pt1 | contig 10556 bp, 11 predicted proteins | sample EasRivERM_16_10D_2_FD_121793 | JGI IMG/M metagenome (GOLD analysis project Ga0180069, IMG submission 121793) | Soil microbial communities from meander-bound floodplain in the East River, Colorado, USA - East River metaG ERMLT231B'_16_10D | ecosystem: Environmental > Terrestrial > Soil >...
CGCCTACGTAGCCATGAACGTCACCCAAAGCCAAGCCGGCCTGCTCGGCTCCGGGTTCCTCCTTGCCACCTACTCGCCCTTCCACATCAACACCGCCGTCAGCCTGGACGCTTTCTTCGTCAAGCCGGAAGAGGAGCCCGACTTCGAGCGCCGCTGGCAGCTTCTGCAGCGTTTCGACGCCCGCCTCCGCAACGACACCTCCCTCGCCGCCAAAGCCTATCACGACTACCATGCCCACTACGAGGGTGCTGTGCAGATGATGTCCGACGCCCGCACCCAGCAGATTTTTCAGATTTCAGACGGCGACAAGACCCGCTACGGCAGCTCCAACCTCGGCGACGCCTGCATTCTGGCCCGCAACCTGATCCACGCCGACGCCGGATCGCACTACTTCTTCCTCCAGCACAACGGCTGGGACCACCACCGCGACATCTACGAGCACCGCAACCACTACCGGCTCTCGCGCGAGCTGGACACGGCCCTAGCCGGGCTCCTCGACGATCTCAGCAAGACCAAGAGACCGGACGGCCACACCCTCCTCGACGAAACCCTGATCGTCTGCATGGGCGAGTTCGGCCGCACCCCCGGCCCTCCCAACGCCATGAAAGGCCGGGACCACCACCAGCACGCCTTCACCATCCTGTTCGCCGGCGGCGGCGTGAAGGGCGGCCGCGTCCTCGGCAAGACCGACGAGATGGGCGCCAAAGTCATCGACCCCGGCTGGAGCGCCCGCCGCCCCATCTACATGGAAGACATCGCCACCACCGTCTACTCCGCCCTAGGTATCGACTGGACCAAGAAGGTAGAAACCACGCCCTCCGGCCGCGCCTTCTACTACGTAGAACCCCTGGGCGCCCAAGCCCCCATAGCCAACCAGGAAATCGCCGAACTGTTCGGCTAGAATACCTGTGCCGGATCCAGTTCCAACCCCTCCAGCACCCGGGTCACCAACCGCTGCCCAGGCGTGAACCTCCCTAGCGACCGGTACTTGCCCCCCTCCAGAAACCAGACCTCAATCCATTTGGCATACCGATCCACCAGCCAGTACTCCCTGACCCTGTAGCGCTCGTAGTGGCGAAACTTCGTTTCGGTGTCATGCCTCCGGTTCGAGGCCGAAATGACCTCGACGATTAGATCTGGCGGTCCCTCGTAGGTGGCCGACTCCTCATCTTGCATCCGGTCTTTGGCAATAAAGCAGCAGTCCGGCTCGTAATTGACGTGATCGTCCAGAATGACATGGACTGGCAGACTATAGAACCTCCCCAGATCCCGGCTGCGCACGAACGGGACAACCACGAGGGCGAGGTTTTGGCAGCTCCACTGGTGCTTTCGCGAAGGAAGAGGCGACACGACGAGTTCTCCATCCACAATCTCAGTCCGGCCGTGATACTCGGGGAAGTCCTTGATATCCTCCCAGGTCAGCTTCTTGACGGCTACGTCCATAGGGCCTGCCTCTATCCAGATTCTACCACCCCGCCAGAAACTCCCCCAACCGCTCCAGGGCCGGCTCCAGCACCGTCCGGTCCGCCGCATAGCAGATCCGGACCGACCCCTCGCCGCCCGCCCCAAACGCCACACCCGGCGCCAGCCCCACTCTCTTCTCCACCAGCAGCCGCCGGCAGAAGTCGAAGGAGTCCCGCAGGCCGTCGATCCGGGGAAACAGGTAGAACGCGCCGTCGGGACACGGGACCGTGGCTCCTTTCATGCCCCGCAGCGCCTCCAGACACAGGTCCCGATTTCCCCGCAGCCGCTCGACCATCTCGGCCACCCCCGCCTCACCCTCCCGCAGCGCCGTCTCCCCCGCCTTCTGAGCCATAGCCGGAGCGTGCGACACGATGAACTCGTTCAGTTCCGCCGCCTTCTTTGCCAGATCGCGCCGCGCCACCAGCCATCCCAACCGCCATCCTGTCATGCAGTAACTCTTCGAGAACGACTGCGGCACCAGCACCGCGTCCTCCCGCGTACACTTCCGCAGAATCGAAGGCGCCACTCTACCCTGGTAATACAGCCTCTCGTACACCTCATCCGCCATCAGCCACAGCCCGCGCCGGCGGCACAGGTCCAGGAGGCGGTCCTGGTCCTCCTCGGTGGCGACCCAACCCAGCGGGTTCGACGGCGACGTGTAAACCAGCAGCCGGGTCCGCGGCGTGATGGCCCGCTCGATGGCCTCGTAGTCGATGCGGTACCGGTCTCCGGCCAGGCAGAGCGGGATCTCGCGGGGCGTCGCCGAGCACATCATCGCGATCGACGACGCGTTCGGCCACGCCGGCGTCAGGATGATGGCCTCCTCTCCCGGATCGAGCACGCACCGGATCCCCACGTTCAGGGCCTGCACCCCCGACGCGGTGACGACGATCTCCGCCAGCCCGTCGAGCTCCACCCCGTGCAGCTCCCGATACTTCCCGGCGATCGTCCGCCGCAGGCTCGGGTAGCCGGCGTTCTCGGTGTAGAAGGTGTGTCCGTCCTCGATGGCCCGCACCGCCGCGTCCTTGATGAACTGGGGCGTGGGCAGGTTGCTCTCCCCGAAATAGAGCTTCAGCACGCCGTCCATGGTCATGGCGATCTCGGCCAGCTCGCGGATCCGCGAGTAGGGTACGCGCTCGGCCGACGGGGCCAGTCGAATTGTATCCATGGCTTCCATCATATACAATGACCGGCGTATGCTCAGCCGCTCTCGGGGCCTCTCCCCTCCTCGCCCAGAGCGAGGCCACCCTCTATTCATCCGCCTATAGTCCAGAGGTAAGGAGACCAGTCAATCTCCACGCGTGACGCCGCCCGCGCCTTCGCCCGCCGCCCTCCTGGTCACTGTCGATAACCAGCAGCAGTCGCACTGCGACCGCAACAACCGCAACCGCTTCGACTACGGGCACCTGCCGACCGGCGCCGGACCGTTGTCTCTTGCGCCGCCTGTCACAATCCGCACACCCTGGCGCGCCTGTAGGACAGTCCTCCGGCCTGTCCCTGGAGTCTTTACAACGGCTTCGGAAAAGCCAGAAAGAGAGTAGCCCCCTGCCGATGGGTGGATTCCATCCACACGCGTCCTCCGAGCTGGTTCATCAGCTTGCGGATGGTAGCCAATCCCACTCCCTGGCCGGGGGCCTCGATTTCACGAACGCGACCGAAAGGAAGGAAAATACGTTCCAGGTCCTGGGGACGGATGCCGATTCCGTTGTCCTCGATCCAACAGACGTCCTCGGTCTCCTGGGTGGATCCACCGATTCGAAGGCGACCGGGGCGGGCCGGTGACGCGAACTTGACGGCATTGTCAAGAGCGAGTCGAAGGATCTGTTCCACGCGGGCGGGCTCGGCCCACAAATCGGGCACCGTACCCACCTCCAGAAAAACGCTCTTTTCCGCCAGAACCGGCTCCAGTTCTGCGGCCAGGCGGTGGACCACCGCCGCGGCGGGAATCAGTTGTCGGACGACCGGCTCCCGGCCGGCACGGGATAGGTTCATCAGAGCCTGGAGTAACTGCTCCATACGTCGGGCGTTGCTCTCCAGGACGCGGAAGGAGGTGTCGATCCGCTCCCGCTCGGTCTGGCGGAGGTTCTGAAGCTGGTCGGGCGTGAGATGGGGGTCCGCGGCCTGAACGGCCAGGGTGTCCCAACTATGGCGGAGACGACGCAGGAACCCCTGGAAGTTGAGCAGGGGACCACGCAAATCGTGGGAGACAGCATAAATCACATCCTCGACAGGGTCCCGCTGGAGTGGGACCTCGGCGGGCGAGGGTCGGCTGATCATTCCATCTTTTCATCGACTTGGATCCCACCGGGCGATAGAGCACAACTCTACAATTTCTCCGCAAAGGGTCGATGAGTAGATTGGGACTCGACTGGGGAACAGAACTTATGACCAGCACTGCCGCCAAAACTACCACGGTTATCGTCTTGCTAGCGGAAGACGATCCCGGCGACCAGCTCCTGACCAAGGAGGCCTTTGCCTCCCTGCCGGTACCCCACGATCTTCGGATCGTCCCCGACGGCGTCGAAGCCCTCGACTACCTCTATAAACGGGGCGAGTATGCCGTAGTCGCGCCCCGGCCGGATCTGATTCTTCTGGACCTGAACATGCCCCGGGTCAACGGCCAGAAGGTGGCCGAGCAGGTCCGGTTGGATCCCACCCTGCGCGACATCCCCATCGTGGTCCTGACCACGTCGCAGCGCCACGAGGATATGCTGCGGGCCTACGGCCGCGGCGTAACCTTCTTTATCACCAAGCCGCTGGACTTCGCCGACTTCATCGCCGTCGTGCGGGACTTGGAGCGGCTGATCAAATATGTGCGGGCGCTCAAAACGGTCCGGCAGAGGGGGCGGCTGACCGACCGGCAGATATTCCGACTGTTGCGCCGCCAGCATGAGATGGAAGAGTTGGCCAGCGCCATGTTCCAACAGCAAATGGGTCAGATCGAGCAGAACTTGACCAGCCCCGACGAGCCCTCGGGCGAGGTGGCCGACCACACGATACGGCGGGAACGGATGGCGAGAGTGGCCCAAAAGATCCTGGACGGCCTCCCCGAAAGAGGCACGCCGACAGCCCGGACCACCCACAGCACCGCGGACTCCGACTCGGACCCCGGCACACCCGGCTTGAGGGAGTTGGCACGAGCGCTGGAGGCGGCCCGGTCGCAACCTCGAAATCGAGCGCGGTCTGCCCCGCACGGCGAAAGGAAAGGAGACCAGCCGGCATGAAGGTCTTAGTCGCGGAAGACGAACCGGCCTCCCGCCGGCTGCTGGAGCGCGCCGTACAGAGCTTCGGCCACGAAGTCACCGCCACGGCCAATGGCCGCGAGGCCTGGGAGCAGTTCCAGGGCGGTGACTTCAACTTCGTCATCACCGATTGGATGATGCCCGAGTGGGACGGCATCGAGCTCTCCCGCCGCATCCGCGACTCCGCGCGGCCGGACTACGTCTACATCATCATGCAAACCTCGCGTGCCGGCCAGGAGGACCTCATTACCGGCATGGAAGCCGGGGCCGACGACTTCATCATCAAGCCGGTGGACCGGCGGGAACTGCACGCCCGGATGCGCGCCGCCGAGCGCATCCTCAAGCTGCAGCGCGAGTTGCGCGACAAGAACGACCAGCTCGAAATCATGAACCTACGGCTGCGACGGCTTTCCCGGCTGGACGCCCTGATGCAGCTCGGCAACCGGCTGGCCTTCGAGGAGCGCATCACCGAATTCCATGACCGGGCCCTGCGCTACGGCCGCTCCTACGGCGTGGTCATGTGCGATGTGGACCATTTCAAGGCTTACAACGACACGGAAGGACATGTGGCCGGCGACGAGGTGCTAAGGCGCATCGCGGCAACGTTAAGCCAGTCCCTGCGCACCTCCGACGGCGCCTTCCGCTACGGCGGTGAGGAGATCGTCGTGCTGCTCCCCGAGCAGAACTTCCAGGAGTCGGCGGTAACCGCCGAGCGGTTGCGGCGCACCATCGAATCCTTGGCTCTGCCGCGCCGCAGTCAGGGGTCCCAGGTCACCATCAGTTGCGGGGTCGCCTGCTGTCCGGTCGACGGCCGCTCCACCGAGCACTGGGAGACGGTGATCGAGTGGGCCGACCAGGCCCTCTACCGCGCCAAGGCGCTCGGCCGTAACCGGGTGGAGGGGGCCGAGATCTGTTGCGCCGTGCCCGCCGGCGCCAAGGGATAGGAAGCGGGGCTGAAGCCCGCCGTGCATTTGCTAGGATGGAGGCATGCGCTGGAGCCCGCTGTGGGCCGTGTGTCTTGCCGTCGCCCAAACACCGCCTCCCAAGTACATTCCGCCGCCTCCGGTGCAGCCGCTTCCGTTCAGCCATAAGCAGCACCTCGCGGCCGGCCTGGAGTGCAAGAATTGCCACGAGATGCCCGATCCGGGCGACTTCGCCGGTATCCCCGCCACCGGCAAGTGCATGACCTGCCACGCCGGGATCAAAAAGGATAGCCCCCACATCCAGCGGCTGGCGGAATACCACGGCAAAGATACGCCGGTTCCCTGGAAGCGCGTCTACCGTATCCCCGACTACGTCTTCTTCAGCCATAAAGAGCACCTGAGCCGCGCCAAAGCCACGTGCGAGACCTGCCATGGCCCGGTCCGCGAGCGCGACGTCATGCGCAAAGAGAAGGAGACCTCCATGGCCGCCTGCATGGACTGCCACCGCGCCGCCGGAGCGTCCCTGGCCTGCGATTTCTGTCACGACCAGCGGTAGGATTCTCCCACTCCGGCCGAGGCGTCCTGGAAACCGGCCAGCGAGAGATGGAAGACCTCCCCGGGGGTCCACTGGAAGTGTTTTTCCCAGTGGAAGAGGGCGTGGCCGGGGGGAGGTGTGGGGCGGGTGGTGACGACGGGGCGGGAGACCTGGAGAGGAAGGTCTTGGGTGAGGCAGGATTCCCGGAGGCGCGCGCCCAGGAGGTGGATCAGCTCGCGGAGGGCGCCGTCGACGAGGTCGCTCTCGGAATGACCGGTGAAGCGCCTGGCCAGGTCCTCGGCCAAGGGGCGAGAGCAGCCGATCTCGAGCAGAAGGCGCAGGCCGGTTGGAGAGCAGCGCAGGGGAAGGCTGCAGAACAAGGCAGCCGGGAGGCTGGCAGGAACATCGGTGGGGACGGCTTCGAGCGAGGTCATCAAGACGAAGACCTGGCGGACCGCGGTAACGATGTCGGGCTCCAGCCGGCGGACCCAGCCGGCCGCGGTGTCCGGGGTCACAGCAGCGGGTTCCAATATGGTACGGACAGTGGAGGCGAAGGAATCGGCAACGAGGGTGCGGCGGACCGAGCCGGCCACGCGGGGATCGAGCGAGGCGACGCCGGTCTCCTCGGCCGTGAGGAGGTAGACGCGGAGGTGGCGTCCCAGACCCTGCTCCCAGAGCTGGTCGAGCAGGGTGGCCAGGTCCAGGCGAAGGACGGCAGGGTTGAGGAGGAGGAAATTGGGGTTCCAGGCGTTGGCGAGGCCCAGGATCTCCAGGTCACTGCTCGCCTGGCGGACCCAGTAGCGGCTGGCGAGGGCATCGGAGACGAAAACGCCGAAGTGGGGGTCGGTGTCAGCGACGAGGATCCGGAGCCGCGAGCGGCGGCCTTCCGGGACCGGACGGGTGCGGCGGCGGCGCTCGATACGGGTGAACAGGGCGGTGAGCTTGCGGACGAGCGTGGCGTGGTCGAAGGGTTTGGTAAGAAAATCGCCGGCGCCCATCTGCATGGCGCGGCGGACGGCCTGCTCGTCGCTGTAACCGGATACCACGATGATCTCCGCGCCGGCTAGCTTGGGGTCGGTGCGGACGAATTCGAGCATCTGGAGGCCGTCCATGCCGGGCATCAACAGGTCGGTGATAATGGCGTCGACCGGACTCTGGCTGAGGATTTCCAGGGCTTTGACGCTGCTATCCGCCTCTAGAACCTCGGCGCCGAAGCGTTGCAGGAGGACACTGCGAGGGTAGTAGCGGTCGACGGCGTCGTCGTCGACAACCAGGACGCGAATACGGTCGGCGGGGACGGGCACTTGGTCTAAGTATCGGCAGAAACGAGACGCGACCGTAAGGGAGCGGTCCCTTGTAGCAACCGCTCCCTCACGGTCGCGGCTCTGTGCGCAGGAGGAGTCCGGTTATCTGGCAGGCCTTGGTAGGCGTGGTTGCCGTCTTCCATTCGAGCCCAGAAGTCGATCTTCCAGGCGCGGGACCAGCCGGCGCCCTCGTCGCCGCGCAGCTCCAGCGCGCGGCGCGTGATCTGGTTGGAGGGATGCAGGGCGTAGAGGTGCGAGATGTGGCGATGTAGCGGGTCGCGCTCCGGCCAATCCTCGGCCCATTCCTGCAACTGCCCCCGCCGTCCAACTTGATAGGGCAGCAGCCGCTCGAGTTTGGTCTTCAGCTCGGCGCGAAACTCCGGGTCGCGGTCGAGCAGCTCCGACGCCCGGATGCAGGCGGCGAACAGGTGGCGCACAATGGCCAGGTCCATGGTGGGCCCCCTGCCGATACCCGCCGTCCGCTTCGCGCCGGCCGGGTCGGTGTACAGAAACTCGATCTCGGGCGAGTTTCCGGCGGCGGTGACGAGGCGGCCCTGGCCGTCGTCGACGAGCCAGTCGGCGCAGAACTCGGCCGCGCCTTTCATCAGTGGGTAGCCTGGCTCGGCCAGGATCGTTGAGCTGGAGATGCTCCTCGGCCACGCCCCCGAAGATCATGCAGTCGGGGGCGGGCCGGCGATACCAGAGGCGCAGGGCGGAGGGAGCCGCGCGGAGCAGGGCCGGTGCCAGGGCGGCGGTGGTCAGAAAGGTCCGGCGTCGCATCCGAATCTGACTATACCGACCAGGCCGGTACAAAGTCACGCGGCTCCTAAATAGGTACAATAGTGTTCCATATGATCGTTTCCGGGCTGATGCTGAAAAACTGGCGCAATTTCCGGTCCGTTGACGTCCGGTTTACGGAGCGTGTGTTCGTGATCGGCCCCAACGCTTCCGGCAAGTCGAATCTTCTTGACGTCCTGCGATTCCTTCGCGACATCGCCAAGCAAGGGGGGGGGCTGCAGTGGGCGCTCACCGACCGGGGCGGCCTCTCGAAAGTTCGCTGCCTGGCCGCGCGTCGGGAACCCGACGTGGAAATCGAAGTCGAACTGTCAAATGGGGCAGGTGCGGCCTGGAGATACGGAATTGGCATTACTCAGCAGGTGCGGGGATATAGGCAACCCTTTCTTAGGTACGAGCGGGTTTGGAGAGGAGAGAAGCTCCTGGTGGACAGGCCGGAGGCAGGCGACAAGAAAGATGAATTGCGCCTCACGCAGACCTACCTGGAGCAGATCAGCGCGAATGCTGCGTTTCGAGAAGTCGCCCGGTTCTTCGAATCGATCCGGTATCTCCACCTCGTACCGCAGTTGCTTCGGCATCCCCAGGCGTTCCAAGGACCAGGTGTTCCTGAAGACCCCTATGGACGAAACTTTCTCGAGATGGTTGCGAAGACGCCGGAGAAGACGCGCCGATCGAGACTACGGAGAATCGAGTCGGCGCTGCGACAGGCTGTTCCGCAGTTAAAGAACCTGACCGACACAAAGGATGAAGCGGGAGTCCCCCATCTGGAAGCCATATACGAGCATTGGCGGCCGAACGCCGGCCGCCAGCGCGAAGACCAGTTTTCGGACGGCACCTTGCGGTTGATTGGCTTGTTTTGGTCTCTGCTCGAAGGCGAATCGCCGTTGTTGCTGGAGGAGCCGGAGTTGTCATTGCACTCAAGCATCATCGGCAAACTACCTGCGCTCTTCTACAGATTGCAACGGAAGCGAAAGCGGCAAATCTTTATCAGTACGCACAGTTGGGATCTGCTTTCGGAGAAGGGCATTGGCGGTGAAGAAGTTGTGACCCTGACACCCAATCCGGAAGGCGCCAAGGTCGAGCAGGCGTCGGCTGTTGAGGAGGTCCGTAAACTCCTGGATGGCGGCCTCAGCGTTGCCGATGCGGCGCTCCCACGAACAGCTCCCGCCGGACTGCATCAACTCGACTTGGTCGAATGAGCGTAATTCCAGTAAACCTCGCCGTCGAGGACGAGCTCAGCGAGGCTGTTCTCCGCCGGATACTCAGCCACTTGGATCGAGGGTATGCCGTAGGCACCGCATATCGGCAAGGTGGATTTGGCTACCTGCGCCGCACCATAACCGGTTGGAACAGAGCGGCCCAGGGGACGCCCTTCATCGTCCTTACCGATCTGGATGAGTACACCTGTCCGAGGGCGCTCATTGAACAGTGGCTGAAAGAACCGCAGCACGAGAACCTCGTGTTTCGCGTTGCCGTCCGGGAGGTCGAAGCGTGGCTCCTGGCCGACCCAGAGAACCTCGCGCACTACCTGAGAGTTCAGCAGGCCCGACTTCCCACTAATCCGGATACGCTGCCGGACCCCAAGAGAGCCATTCTTGACTTGGCCAGGAAGTCCCGATCTTCAGAGGTGCGGGGCCGGATCGTTCCAAAGCGCGGAAGTACCGCTCAGCAGGGGCCCGATTACAACGGTTGTCTGGTGGGCTTTGTCGCAGCCGGCTGGAATATCGGTGCCGCTGCCAGGCAGTCTCCCAGTCTCCGACGGGCAGTAAGAAGGCTGGCTACATTCAGGCCTGGGTGGAATCGTCGTTGAGCTGGAGATGCTCCTCGGCCACGCCCCCGAGGACCATGGCGCCGAGGCGTCCGTTGCCAATGGGGAGCGCCTCGTTCCAGTCGGGGGCGGGCCGGCGATACCAGAGGCGCAGGGCGGAGGGAGCCGCGCGGAGCAGGGCCGGAGCCAGGGCGGCGGTCGTCAGGAATGTCCGGCGTCGCATCCCGCACAAAAATCAAAACAGCAGCTTCAGCCCCAACTGAATCTGCCGCGGCGCGTTCGCCTGGCTCGTGATCACGCCAAACGCCGCCGAATTCACCGTCGTGTTCGGGGTTCCGAACCGTGGCGTGTTCATCGCATTGAAAAACTCCGCGCGGAACTGCGTCCTCACCCGTTCCGTAATCGCAAACTGCTTGAACAACGACAAGTCCCAGTTGCGCACCACGTCGGTCCGCACGTCCGGCAAATACCGTGCCAGGTTGCCGAACGTGAACGCCGCCGGCTGGCTGTACACGCTGGAGCTGA
>Ga0180069_1000280_pt1 | contig 10534 bp, 8 predicted proteins | sample EasRivERM_16_10D_2_FD_121793 | JGI IMG/M metagenome (GOLD analysis project Ga0180069, IMG submission 121793) | Soil microbial communities from meander-bound floodplain in the East River, Colorado, USA - East River metaG ERMLT231B'_16_10D | ecosystem: Environmental > Terrestrial > Soil >...
GGGCTGGAAACCCCACCGCCCGAAGGCCGCCCCGAAACGCCAGCGGCTGGTGGTGGCCGCCTCCGCCGTGGCCGTGGTGGTGGTTCTGGTGGCTATGGTACTCCGCAGCCAGGCGCTGGTCGGACGCTTTGGAGAAGAGCAGCCCTACGAGGTTCGTTGGACGGTGGTGCAGGCCACTTGGAAACTGTTTCTGAGCCGTCCCTGGACCGGCTACGGAGCCGGCACCTTCGATCAGGTCTATCCGTCGGCCAATCCCCTGGATGTGGGCTTATTCTGGTCTCACGCCCACAACGATCCGGTGCAGTTCGCCATGGAGTGGGGGGTGGCCGGTCCGCTGGCGCTGGCCTGGATGGTGGGCCTGTTGTTCCGGCGCCGCTGGACGGTGGACCAGTGGCTGCGTGCAGTGTTGCCGGTGATGACGGTGCTGGTCCATAGTTGGGTGGACTTTCCCTTACAGATACCGGCCGTGGCGGCAGCCTGGCTCCTCACCCTGGCTCTGCTGCCGCCGGTGGTTCAAGTGGAAGCTGTCGCTGTGCCTCACCTGGCAGCGGCTCGATCCGAGGCATGACCCCAGCACTGGCATTCCCGCGGACCTCCTCAGATCGGGTGCATCGCGCCCGTACGGTGTTTCTGATCTGGTGTTTCCACGCCGGCTTGGTCCTGCTGTATCTGCCGACACCTGTGGCAGGAACGCCGGGGCTGGTCCTGCTGGTGGCGGCCTTACTGCTCAACCTGATGTTCGCACCCCTGGAATGCGCTTTGGGTGTGCTGGGATTTGCCTTTGTGGCGGCTTCCACGCAGGGTCTGGCGGAATTGTTTGCCACCCTGCGTTGGGTCTGCCTGGGGGCCGCGGCAGTCATATTACCGGTTCGGTTCTTCTTCCGCAAATCGACTAGACGCCCGGCAGTGGTGAACCGGTTCGATTATCTGATGGCCACTTTTCTGGTGGTGGCCGCGACTACCGTGTTCACCAGCCTCGCAGCCAGCCTGAGCGCGTTAAAGCTGACCGCGATGATGTGTCTGTTTTATGTGGTTTCGCTGGCAGGGCGGCAGTTGGTGGAACTCTACGGACCGGCGGCGCCCCGTCATCTGGTGACCGGCCTGCTGGCATTCACGGGGGCGATTATTGCGCTGCCGCTGGCTGGTACGGCGCTGCGCTTCGGGCCGGTGGCAACTTTGCGAGGGTGGTTTGCGGGCTATCAGGGCAACCCGAACGCATGGGCCGTGCTGGTAGGGACGGCGTTGGCATGGATGAGCGTGCCGCTGATACGGCGCGCCCGATGGTGGGGCGCCCGGCACTGGGCCCTGCTCGGAGGCGTGGCCGTGGTCTTCTACAGCTTGCTGTGGAGCGGATCCCGCGCCGGTCTGCTGTCGGTGGCGGTCTCGGCTACTATCCTGTGCCTGGTTCATGCCAACCGCCGTATCGGGTCGCTCCTGGCGGTAATCACCTTGTTGTTCGCCGCCCGCAGCGTGTCCGAGCCGAACTTCATCCCCAACCTGATCCGCCAGTACGTGCTCAAGCACGCGCGCGGGCAGGTAGATCTTCTGCAGAGCCGCAGAGAACCGTGGAAGATGGTCCAGCAGCGGTTTGAGCAACATCCCTGGCTGGGAATGGGCTTCGGGATCTCGACTGAGTCCCAGTCCGCCTGGGCGATCGACGTCTCCACGGGCTCCAGCATCGTGGAAACCGGGAGCAGCATTTGGGCCGCGTTAAGCCAGGTCGGCGTGGTGGGCGCTGCAGTGCTGTTCACGGCGCTGTTGGGATTGCTCATTCACGGTGCGCGGTTTTGCTGGCAGGTGCGGGATCCTTGGTTCACTGCGCTCTACGCCTCGGTGGCCGCCCTGACCGTGAACGCCCTCTTTGAAGGGTGGCTGCTCGCGCCGGGTAACTTCGCCTGTGTCTACTACTGGATCCAATGCTTCTTTCTCAACTCCCTGATGTGCCGTTACCGCGCCCGGCCCCACTGGGCGCCGCCTGCCGCGGAGCTGCGGGCGGCGGCCGCGCTGGTATCCGCGAGGAGTTCCGCATGACCGGCGCCGCCCGCCCCACTACCCCGGAATCCGAGCCGGAATTGTGCCGTACTCGCTGACTTGGCTCCACAACGCGCCTAGTCCCAACCAAATGGAGTTCTTTCAGGCCCTGGCCCAACAGCCGGGAATCCGGCTCCGCGTCCTGCATTGCTGCGAGTATTTCCGTACCCGGCCGTTTTCGCTGGGAAACCCCTGGCTGCCTGAGCCCCTCGCCTTCGAGCACGTGGTGCTGCCCGGTTACGACTTCCGCCTGAGCCGCTCTCGCGAGTTCTATATCAACCCGATCATTCTGGATCTGGTGGCGGATTCCGGCCGGAACGAGGTTTGGCTATTGGGAGGACACACTATCCCGACCGTGCAGTTGGCCATGTGGGCCCTCACCACGCGCCGCCTGCCCTGGATCCTGGTGACCGAGCCGCCCAAGGTCCTCTCGCCGGTCCGCGACTGGTGCCGGGAGGCGTTGTTGCTGCCTGTCAAGCTGGGCGCGCGAGGCGCCATCCTCTACGGCTCCCGCGCCAAGGCCCGGTATTTTGACCGGTTCTTTCCGCCGGACCGGATTTTCGTCACTCCCCAGTATCAGAACCTCGCGCCCCTGCGAGCCATTCCCCGGCCGCCGCCCAACGGCCGCCCGCTCTGCTTCTTCTACGCCGGGCAACTGGAGCGGTACTCCGGCGTCGAGACCGTGGTCGCGGCCTTTGACCGCCTGGCGCGCCGGCACGCGGGCCTGCGGCTGGAGCTCCTGGGACACGGCTCGCAGCGGTCTCGCCTGGAGTCGCTGCTGGGAGACGACGCCCGGACCCGCGTGGTCTTTCACGGCGCGGTGCCGCGCGAGGAGGTCCCCGGGAGGTTCGCCCGCGGTGACGTGTTCGTGAACGCCAATCGGGGTCAGGGTTGGGGTATGGCCATCAATGAAGCCCTGGCCGCCGGCATGCCCGTCATCGCCAGCCGCGCCATTGGGGCGGCTGAGGAGCTCGTCCAGGACGGGGTCAACGGGTTTCTGCTCGACAGTCCTTACGACGAAGACGGCTTTCTGCGGAGCATGGAGTTCTTCGCGCAGCACCCCGATCGCCTGCCGGACTTTGTGGCGCAGGCTCGCCGTACCGCCGATTCCATCACCCTGGAGGCCGGAGCGGCCGAGCTGGTGGGCATCCTCGACAAGCTGCTGGGCGGGCGCGGATGAAGATCGCCATTAACGCCATCTCGGCCACCGCCGGGGGCGCCCAGAGCTACCTGGTCAATCTCATCCGGGCGCTGCCCGCCCTGGGACCGCATGAGTATTTGCTCTATCTTCCGGGCCGCCGGCCTCCCGAGCTGGCCGAGCTGCCGCCGGGATTCGAGGCCCAGACCTGCTCCTGGGCCGAGTCCGGCTACGCCGCCCGCCTGCTCTGGGAGCAGTGGATACTGCCCCGTTGGGCTCGCCGCTGGGGCGCCGACGTGCTGCTGTGCGCCGGCAACTTCTGCCCGCTGCGGTCTTCCGTGCCGGTGCTGCTGCTGAGCCGCAACGCCCTCTATTTCACGCCTCGATATTTGCAGGATCTACTGGGGCGGCGTCACTACGGGTGGGCCGCCCGGCACCTGCTGATGACCCGCCTGGCCGTGCTTTCGGCGCGCGCCGCGCGGATAACCGTCACCCCCACTGCGGCCATGGGCGAGATGATGCGCGCCGCCTTGGGCCCGGACCGGCCGGCTCCGCGGGCCATTCCCTTCGGTTTCCAGCCTTGGCCCGGGCAAAACGGCGCCACGCCCGCCGCGCCCGCGCCCCCTCCCCCCTTCCGGTTCCTGCTGCTGAGCCACTACAACTACTTCCGCGATTTCGAGACGGTCTTCCAAGCCCTGGCCACCCTGCGCGCCCAGCAGGCCGACCTTCATATCACCTTATCCGCGCGTCTGGCGCCGGGGCTGCGCCCGGGAGGTTACGATACCACCGCCGCCTACCATCTTCTGCATCAACTCGGGCTCGCCGGCGCGGTAACCATGCTCGGGGCGGTGGCCTACGACGAACTGCCCCGCGTATACCGCGCGGCCCACGCTGTGATCTGCCCTTCCTACGCCGAGTCGTTTGGCCAGACCCTGCTCGAAGCCATGGCCTTGGGCCTGCCGGTAGTGGCCTCCGACATCCCGGCCCATCGGGAAGTGGCCGGCGAGGCCGCCTTGTTCTTCGCCGCCGGCGATGCCGCCGACCTGGCCCGCTGCTGCCGGCGGCTCATGGACGACCCGGCCTTGCGAGCCCGTCTCCGCCAGGCCGGTCTCGAGCGGGCCCCCTCTTTCAGTTGGCGCCGCCACTTTCAGCAGCTTCTGGCCGCCGCCGCTGAGGTGGCCGGCGCATGAACCCCACCGGGGTCTCGGTCCTCATCCCCGTCAAGAACGAAGAGGCCAACCTGCCGGCCTGCCTGGAATCGGTCCGTTGGGCGGAGGAGGTTTTCGTAGTCGATTCCCAGTCCACCGACGGCACCACTCGCGTCGCCGAGGCTGCCGGGGCCGTGGTAGTGCAGTTTCACTATCAACCCGGCGGGCCCAAGAAGAAGAACTGGTCGCTGGCGAATCTCCCGTTCGGCAACGAGTGGGTGCTGATCGTGGACGCCGACGAGCGCGTGCCTCCCGAGCTGGCTGCGGAGATCCGGCAGTCGGCGGGCCGCGCCACCGGCCCCGATGGATATTACCTCAACCGGCGGCTGATCTTTCTGGGCCGCTGGATCCGCCACTGCGGCTGGTATCCGAGCTGGAACCTGCGGCTGTTCCGCCACCGCCTGGGCCGGTACGAGACGGTCGACGTCGACGCCCCCCACACCGGCGACAACGAGGTCCACGAGCACGTGGTGCTCCAGGGCCAGGCCGGGTACCTGCGCCACGACCTGCTGCACCACGACTACAAGAGCCTGTTCCACTATATCGAGCGCCACAACCGCTACTCGGACTGGGACTCGGCGGTCTATCTGAACCTGCGCCGGCAGCCCGTGGGACAACCGGATCCGCTGCACGGTCCCCTGCGCCGCAAGCGCCTGTTGAAGCGGGTGTGGGTGCGGCTGCCCTTCCGGCCCCTGCTGCGGTTCCTCTACATGTACATCGTACGGGCCGGATTCCTGGACGGCGCGGCGGGCTGGCACTTCTGCCTGCTGGCTAGCATTCACGAGTACCACATCAGCGTCAAGATGCGGGAGCGGCGGGGCCGTGGACGTTAGCGTCATCATCCCCACTCACAACAAAGTCGCCGAGCTTGGGCGCTGCCTGGAGGCAGTGCTCGGCCAGCAGCTTGACGGGTCCTTTGAGGTGCTGGTGTGCGACGACGGTTCGACCGATGGAACCCGCGAGCGGATGGAAACCTGGAGTAGCTCCGAACCCCGGCTGCGGTACCTGCGCCAGCCGAACCGCGGTCCGGCAGCCGCGCGGAACCTGGGGATCCGCCACGCCCAAGCGCCGCTGGTGGCTATGACCGACGACGACACCATTCCCGATCCCGGCTGGCTGCGCAAGCTGGTGGAGGCAGTGGGGCGGCCGGGCGCCGTCGCCGTCGAGGGCCGCGTCACACCCGGCCGCCCCCTGGGTCCTGCTGAGACCGCCCCGGTCAACGACGCCGGCGGCGTCTATCTGACCTGCAACCTGGCCTGCCGCCGCGACGCTCTCCTCGAGGTGGGCGGCTTTGACGAGCGGTTCCCTTACGCGGCGTTCGAGGATTGCGACCTGGCCGCCAAACTGCGCGCACGTGGTGAGATGGTGTGGGCGCCGGAGGCAGTCGTCGTCCACCCGCCGCGCGCCCTCACCTGGCGTGGGACGATCCGGCGGCTGCGTCACTGGCCCTGGGTCCTGGTCACCGGCCGCCGCTATGGATACCTCGGCTGGCCGCGCTACGCGACCCGCCATCCGCGGGCCCGGGTCCTGTGGAGCGCCTTGGTGACGCTGCCGGCCGGCCGCTTCCTCGAAGCTCTGCGGGGGCGTTCGCTGCGCGCCGCCCTGTGGGCGGCGGCCGAGCCCTTCATTGCCCTTGTCCGGGCCGTACCCGAGATCCTGACCTTCGACCTGGAGTCCGCCGCCTTTCAGATGGACTACCTGAACCTCAGCGCGGGGCTGCCGCCTTTGGGCGTCGTGATCGTCCACTATAAGCAGCCCGAGATGCTGGTCCGATGCGTGGAGTCGTTGCGCTCTTGCGACTACCCCGCTCTGCGGATTATCGTGGTGGACAGCGCCTCCGAGCCCGCCTCGCTGGAGCGGCTCCAATCCCGCCTGCCAGGGGTGGAATGGATCGCCCGCTCCGACAACGTCGGCTACACCGGCGGCAACAACCTGGGTCTGGCCCGCGCTATGGAATCAGGCTGCGAGCGGATCCTGCTGCTCAACGCCGATACCGAGTGCATCGCTCCCGACTTCCTGCGGCGCTTGGCCCGTTTCCTGGAACGTAATCCCCGCGTGGCCCTGGCCGGACCTCGCGTCTACCTGCGCGGCCGGGGCGAGGTGCAGAACACCATCCTGCGTTACCCTTCGCTGTACCGCAACGTACTGGACTGGGCGGGCTACCGGTTGTTTCCTGGACGCTACCAGCGGTCCGGCGACCGGGTCCGGGTGGCGGAGATGCTCAACGGCGTCTGCGTGATGCTGCGGGCCGAGGCGGTCCGGCAGGTGGGGGCCTTTGACCCGCGCTTCTTCATGTACGTGGAGGACGCGGACTTGGGATGGCGACTGCGCCGCGCCGGATGGCAGGTGGCCTATGTGCCTGTCGACAGCATCATCCATCACCAGAAGGACGAGGGCTACGACTTGTATGGCGAAGTGAGCCTGCTGATCCGGCGCAACGCCGTCTACTTCCTGCGCAAGCACGGTCGCCGGGCCCAGGCGCGGGGCCTGGCCGCCCTCAATCTGTTGCTCGCTGTGGTGCGGATCTGCGGCGCCGGATCCGCCAAGGACTTTCAGCGGCGCTGGAGTTTCGTGCAGGCGCTGTACCAAGAGTTGGGCAAGGCGCTTCGGGTGTCCCTTCCGGTTTGAAAGTGTTCCCATGCCCAGCAGTTCTCTTGGAAACATCGAACCCGTCGTGGAGTTTCTCCGGGATCTTGCTCCCCGTCGGGTCCTGGAAGTAGGCGTGGGCCACGGGAAGTACGGCGTGCTGCTGCGGGAGTACCTGGAGGTCGCCTATGAGCGTTATCACCGGACGCAATGGCGCCTGGAGCTGGTCGGCATCGAGGTTTTCGGCGAATACCGCAACCCGCTCTGGGAGTACGCCTATGATCGCGTGGTGATCGAAGACATCCGGCGGCTGGATCTCGCGTCCCTCGGGAAGTTCGATTGCGGACTGCTTCTGGACGTTATCGAACACTTCGACCACGAAGAAGGACGAAAGGTGCTGGAGAGGCTCCTCGAGAGCTGCGAGACGGTAATCGTCTCGACGCCGCGGCGCTTTGTGGAGCAAGGAGTGGTGCTCGGGAACGAGCACGAGCGCCACCGCAGTCTTTGGCGCCGGCAAGATTACCGGCCGTATCATTGTCGCTACTATCAGGGCCGCGAGTGCTCGGTGACGCTGCTGTCGCGGCGCCCGCTGCCGGCCGGGGCCGGAGACGACCTGTTCCGGCATGGCCGTCTGCGGCGGCTCCTGCTTCGAACACTGCCATCTCCGGTGGTGGAGTTTTTGGTGTTCGCCAAGCGGGCCTTCCGCACCCAGCGACCTTCCGGATGATGCGTCCGCTGCCTGAAACCACCATGGAGACGCCGGGCACGCGCGGCTTCCTGTCCGACGTGGTCTGGAACTCGGTCGTAATCGGTCTGTCGTGGCCGCTGACGGTGGCCATCGCCGTGGTGGTGGGAAGAGTGCTGGGACCGTCCGGCAAGGGCGACTACACCTTGGCGGCCACGGTGGCAACCTTACTTGCAACGTTGCTCACTTCAGGGATTCCGGGGGCGATCTCCTATTTCCTGGGCGGGGGCCGGCTGCCGGCCGACCGCTTGGTTAAGACTCTCGTCCTCCTCGCAGCGGGCTTGGGGGCGGCCTGCCTCGGACTGGCGTGGGCCTTGGACCGGACCGGCTGGTGCCGGTGGGTGATCGGGCTCAGGTACCTGACCCCGATTATCTGGCTGGCTGTGGCCGGACTGCCGTTCCAGTTTGTCGGCACTTTCCTGCAATTCGTCACACTGGCCCAGGGGCGCCGGCTGCTGTTCGCGCTCTTGCCCGCGGTCGGCCAGATGCTTTTGGCAGGACTAATCGTGTTGCTGCTCGCGGGTGGGCGCCTGACTCCGTTAACAGCTATGGGTGCCGCCGTGGCCTCGCAGGTGTTGATGGGCGTCGTTCAATTGTGGCAGCAACAAGTCCAGGTGCACTGGTGCGGTGCTTCGCCACTGGACAGGGCCCAACTGGGAAACATGGTGCGGTTCTCGGCCCTCACGCACGTCGGCAACTTGTTGCACTTCCTGGTGCAGCGAGCGGATGTATTTCTGGTGATGACGTTACTGGGGGCGCGGGAGGTGGGCCTCTACTCGGTAGCCTACGGCATGGGGGAGCTCCTGCTGTTGCTGCCGCAGCGGCTGGGCGTGCTGTACCTGCCACGCGTCGCCGCCGCCAACCGCGGTCAGGACCAGGCGAGCGAAGTTCGGCTCTCCTGCTCGCTGGTATGTCTGGGATCAGTGGCCGCGGCGGTGGTCATGGCAGTGGCCGGTGGACCTGTCATCCGCCTGCTGTACGGACCCGCCTTCGCTCCGGCGGCGAGCCCGCTGCTCGCCCTGCTGCCGGGGACCGTGGCCTTGTCGTTGGCCTCTCTGATGGCCGCCTATCTCTCCGGAACCGGGCGCGTCGCCACCACGATGCGGGCGGCAGGTATCGGCCTGGCCATCAACCTTCCGCTGAATCTGGTGTGGATCCCCCGCTTCGGGATGGTGGGCGCAGCGCTGGCGTCGTCGGTGGCCTACAGCGCTCAGGCGCTGGTGTTGCTCTGGTCGGTAGCCCGTAGTATTAACACGCCGCTGCCGGCCATGTTTAGCGCTGCCTCCCGGCCCCAGTTGCTGGCACTTTGGCGCCGGCTCCGGCCGCCGGCGATGGCGCAGACTGCCGTGGGGAGGAACGGAGAATGAGCATACGGCAGGAAACGCCACCGCCACACTATCGCCGGGGGAGGCCCGATGCCCGCTAAGACCCGGCCCCTGGCCGTCTTCACCCCGGACCACCCCAGCCTCCTGCAGGCCACCTTCATCCAGCGCCATGCCGAACGATTGCTGCCCGGCCGCACCGTGCTGCTGGCTCCAGCCCCCGACGGCTGGACCGGCTCCCCCGACCGCCCGGAACTGGACCTGCGTCGCATCAACGGCGGCAGACTCCGCTGGCAGGCGGCCCACGGCTTCTGCCGTCAATTCGGCTGGAAGCTGGATCACTGGATGATCCAGCGCTTCTTGCGCCGCCATGGCGTGGAAGTGATCATGTCGGAGTATCTGGACACCTCCGTGCAGTGGCTCGATATGGCCCGCAACCTGGGGATCCGGTTCTTTGCCCACGCCCACGGCGACGACGTCGTCGTGCGGCTGCAGGACCCGGTCTGGCGGAAAGCCTACTTGCAGTACCACAAGGCCGACGGGATCATCACGATGAGCGAATTCGGCCGGCAGCAGTTGATCCAGTTTGGCCTGGATCCGGCGCGTCTCCACACCGTGCCCTGCTGCGTGGACGTGCCGGCGGCTCCTCTGGTGCGGGAAGAGCGCCGGGAGGTCCGGTGTATCGCCGCCGGACGGATCGTCGCCGAGAAGGCCCCCATCCTGCTGCTGGACGCCTTTCGCCGGGCCGCCGCGGGATGTCCGGAGCTGCGTCTGGAGGTGTTTGGAGACGGCCCTTTGCTGCCGGCTATGCAGGACTTTATCCGCGCCTTCGATTTGGGGGAGCGGGTCCAACTTCTCGGGCTCCAGCCCAACGACGTGGTTCTGGAGCACATGCAGCGGGCTGACCTCTTCGTGCAGCACAGTTGGCGGGAAGGCCTGGGCGTAGCCATTCTGGAAGCCATGGCGCAGGCACTGCCGGTAGTCGCCACCCGCACCGGGGGTATCCTGGAGACGGTGGTGGAGGGTTCGACCGGCTACCTGGTCGAACCCGGAGACAGCGCCGGTATGGCCGAGCGCCTCGTGGAGCTGGCCGGGGACGCCGCTCTGCGCCGCCGTCTGGGGCTGGCCGGCTGGGAGCGTGCTCGGGACCACTTCGCCTGGGAGCGGGAGCGCTCGGAGTTGCTGCGGGTATTGGGATTGGCGGCATGAAGATCTTTCTGGACGTCGGGGCGCATACCGGCGAAACTCTCCAGGCGGTTCTCAACCCGAAATACAAGTTCGACAAGATCGTATGCTTCGAACCGGTCGAGGCCTGTTGCCGCGTGCTCGCCAACTTCCAGGATCCCCGTATCGAAATCTGCCCGTTCGGGCTGTGGCGGGAGACCTGTGACGCGCCTATCTTTGCTCCCGGAGGCCTGGGCGCCAACATCTTTGAGGACCAGGGCGCCGAGGCCGGCTCGGAGGTCTGCCGTCTGGTCCGCGCCAGTGACTGGTTCCGGGCCAA
>Ga0180069_1000281_pt1 | contig 10504 bp, 13 predicted proteins | sample EasRivERM_16_10D_2_FD_121793 | JGI IMG/M metagenome (GOLD analysis project Ga0180069, IMG submission 121793) | Soil microbial communities from meander-bound floodplain in the East River, Colorado, USA - East River metaG ERMLT231B'_16_10D | ecosystem: Environmental > Terrestrial > Soil >...
AAAAACGCCAAAATATTGCCAAAATGTTGTGCGGAACACCAAAAACCAGATGCTTTTCAGCGTTTCTTTCCCACTTTTCAAAATTTATTTTTGAAAAGTAACTTATTCGACAGTTTCAACGGTTTGCGTTAGGGACTCACCTCGCGAGCAGGATTCTACTCGTGAAAATGACGCACGCTTGTTAGCCAACCTCAGGGTTACTCTTGTTGAAGGATTTACTGGCGTTATGGTCGTCACACATTTCTATAAATGCTACACGTAAATAAGCTCGGATTTCTTTCAACAGGCTTGTTACTTCATTGTCAATTCCGAGTGACCACCTGGCATAGGATAATCTTCGAATCTTAATCAGACTGCCGCCATCATAGGTGAAAACGGTATGTGCTCTTACTTTATCAACTGCTCTCTTGTTATTGATTTCGCCCAATGCGCGCGCATCAATATGCTCATAGGCATGGCGTAGCTCAGATACGGTTTCGCGCATATTCTCTATGGCTACGGGTAATGCGAGCTTAACACCCATCTTTTTTCTTACATCACTAGCCATTTCCAAAGCTCGAAATGTGGCAATCACAGCCATTTCAGCAATTCCGATGATTCTGAATAGGTTCTCAATTTCTGTGCCATGAGGATTGAAGGTGTCTATTTCTTGTCGAACCTCTTCAAATAGATGATGAGCCATATCCAAGCGACGAGCAGCGCTGGCCATATACCAAAATCTTTCGTCACGTGGAAACCCTGCCATTCCTGCCCAGACCATCAGGCCAACAGCCAAAGGTTGATAGCCGTCAGCGCGAGGCGGCGAACTTACATCGATTCCTTCGCTAGCTTGAATAGTATGAACAGGCGGTGTTGCATCATCTGGTAGCTGAGAATCAGCGCTAGGTACAGTTGAGAAGTCTTGCTCGTTATTCATAGAAGATGTCCTGATTTAGCGGACTAACGGTTTGCGTTGGGGACAACCGCAGACTCGCCTTACGAGCAGGATTCTACTCGTGAAAATGCTGTGCGCTGTGTTGACCGTTAAACCCATAAGTGACTATACTAAAGATTGTTGTTATAAACCAAGTCCTAGCGGCATTTGATGCTCAGCCAATAATGCTAATTCGAGACAAGCCAGTGACTCCGGCAAGAAATCATCAAGAGTCACGCTTGCTTTCGTAATTGCTTGTATCAAGGCAGGCCCATTGAATTCAACCAAGAGATTATCCGTATCCCAAACATAGGACTCGCGCGCCTTAATGCTTGTTTCAAAAGTGTATTCTTTCTTAACTCGATTATGAGTGATCAACTCAATCAATTGCTTAGCTGTATTCTCAATATGCCATAAGGCAAGTATATCAACGTCACCAGACGTTTGGTTTCGGTGTAATCCAATGAAGATGATTTTCCGAGGGTCCCCACTTATACTCCCAATTTCATTCTGAGTTTCGCGCTGAACAGTTCGCGCTAAGTCAAGTTGATTCTCTATCACATCATCCGGTGATGGATGACCGCTAACAGAAACATCCCATTTGTTTCTACCGGTCAATACGCTTTTTCCACGTTTACGAAGAAGTGTCATTCCATCAGAAGTTACAAGGCATGTCACTGTACCAAGTAAATTGTAACTATGCGCGTTGAAATGCTTATTATCGCTGGTTAGATTTTTGGGTAAATGCTTAGCTGCCTTGCTTATTTGCTCTTGCACTTTTTGCCTAATAGCAGAGGGCGTTTCTTCATCTTTCATCAAGGCAATGAAAGCATAATTGAGAGGTGTCAAATCTAATTCCACGACATCATCATAGACTCTTGGTGGAGTGATTGGCCTAAAACGCTGGCCCGCGAAATACCCGTTTTTCTTTTTACTGTTTATGTTGGTAAAAGCGGCGGAAATTTCGTCGGAATAAATCGGTTCATATTTGCTGAAAACTTTCGCGATAATTTTCTCTCGCGTAAGGTAAAACTTCCCAATGACTTCAGAGAATGGCGAGTTCGGGAGAATTTGCTTGTTTATATTGCTCTTTAAGCGAGTTGCTGTTCGACCTGCTCTTAAATGTTTCTCTCGGTGTTCTTGAAGATATTGAAGGACTTGAATGATGCCTGCAATCGCGCCAATTGTTCCTACTAAAATTCCAAATATCGTTAGTGGATCCATAATTTAGATACCAGAAGTCAAATTAATGCACCTTGCCGTCACTGAAAATACAAATTTATGCTCGTCGTGCTCAACTACGGCTTAAGCTGAACCATTCTGCAAAGACCATGAATTGGATTATCAGAATTGATTCTACCTCTAGGGAGAATTATACGTCTACATTCCTCAGATAAATACTTCAATCCGCGCTCACCAGCGCGGGTTCGTTTTCAGTGGGTTTTTCCTTCAATTCCTTGCGCGGGGCGAGGAAGGCGATGACGAGTGAAAGCGCGGCGGCGGCGAAGGCGATCATAAAGACCAGGCTGATGGCGCCTGCCATGGCAATCCGTGCGCCTTCGTTGATCAAAGCTTCGGAGCCAGGGACAGGATCGAGTAATTGCGAAACCAGGCTCGGGTCCAGACCTGAGGCGCTTAAGTTCGAAGCGAGTCGCAGGCTGAGCGCCGCGCCCATCACGCTCACGCCGAGCGTTCCGCCGATCGAACGGCTGAACTGCATCGTGGATGTGGCAGTGCCGAGATAACGTCGCTCCACACTGGTTTGCACCGCGATCAAAAACGGCGGGATCGAAAGCCCCATGCCGATGCCCATCAGCGCCACGAAGACCATCAGGCTGGTCTGGCTCGTTTGCACGCCAATGCGGGTCATGAAAAACGCGCCGACCACAAGTGAGATCGTCCCGGCCATTACCAGACTGCGATAGCCCACTCTCAACAAAAGGCGCGTGCCGATGATGCTCGCCACCACCCAGCCCAACAACATCGGCGCGATGGTGATGCCTGCCTGCATGGCGCTCGTGCCCAATACCGCCTGCACGAACAGCGGGATGAACGAAATACTCCCGAACATCGCCCAACCTGTCAGTGTGCCGTGCGCGATCGTGACCGCGAACAGCCTCTCACGAAAAAGATGCAGCGGCAATATCGGATCCGCCGCGCGGCTCTCGACCCACAGCAAAAGCACAAATAGGATGATGGAGGCCATGATCAAGATCAATCCGTTGGATGACTTGGAATCCATGAGACCCAGCAACAGTGTGACGACAGCGCTCATTAACAACCCCGCGCCTGCGTAATCCACCGACGGCTTTTCATGGCTGACAATTTGATCGCGCCACGCAAACGCCACGAACCCCGCCGCCAGCAAACCGGGCGGGATGTTCACATAAAAAACCCAACGCCAAGATAATCGCTCCACCAGAAAACCCCCCAACAACGGACCCACAATGGACGATACGCCCCACACGCCGGAAAATAACCCCTGCATTTTGGCGCGCTGTTCAAGCGAGAACATTTCACCGATCAGAATAAAAGCCAGCGGCAAAATTCCGCCTGCACCGATGCCCTGTACTGCGCGTGCGAAGATGAGTTGATTCATGCTGTTCGCCAGACCACTCAACACACAGCCGATCAGAAAGAGCGCCATCGCAATGACATATAACTTGCGGCGACCGTATAAGTCTGATAATTTTCCATACAGCGGAACCGTGGTCGTGGATGCCAGCATATACGCCGAAAAGACCCACGAGAAATGTTCCAACCCGCCCAACTGCCCCACGATGGTGGGCATGGCAGTGGCAACGACAGTCGACTCCATCGAAGCCAGGAAGAGGCTGAGCATGATGCCGATTGTTACAAGAACGATTCGATTACGTGACATGATTTACCTTTCAAAGATGTGGTTACCGATAAAATTCTGGACGCAGAACGACTACCACGACCAATAAAGAAAATATTGTTGGCTCTTTGGAATTAAGTGGGGTTTGTTTGCCATGGAGCACACGGAGCCCTTTGAGAAAAAGAGTTTAAAATCTTTTTCTCTGTGATCTTATTATCCCAGAATGGGACTGTGGCTTTCCCCATCCCGATTCATTCAGGCGCAGGATCTGTCTCATCACCTGTCCGGCGCGTGTAGCGGAAATTGCAAAACGGCGCGCCTTCCATGATGGTCTGGGTACGGGTCAGGTTGACTTCTGAATTGAATCCCTGGATCAAGGCAAAGTCTCGATTGCATGAAAGCAACGCGCCGAGTTCAGGAATGCCGAGGGCGCGGTACATTTCAGCATACCGACAGCGCGTAACGTTGAATGACAGGCGCTCGTCGTTCTGTTCCAGCGTCTTGATCTCCAACGCGCCGCCGCGCTTCCAGTATTCGAGAGATTGGTTGAAGTGCTCCAATGATTCACCGCCCATCGCTGTAACCAGTTGCGCGCCCTGAGTTCGGGCTACCTCGATGATGGTCTTGCGCAATATTGCCAGTATACGCTCGCGGTCAAATTCCACGGACAGCGCCTCGATGAACGGCGCAAGGATGCGGGCCTCGATCTCGCGGCGGGTGAGCACGCCCACTTCATGCAAACGGTCGGGGGGTAGGGACTGTTCGGTCATTGTTATCCTTTCAAGGTCTCTTGTGGTGTTCCAGCAATCATACTCCAAAACATTATCTCCCCCGTTTTTTGTCGTTGCGAGGAGCCTCGCGCTGAACGTAGACGAAGCGCAGGTGACGAAGCAATTTCCCATGGCGCGAGGAGATTGCTTCGGGCTGGTGGTTGAGTAGTCCCGCGTATTCGTCGCGGGACATATCGAGACCCGGCCTCGCAATGACGAATGAGCTTACGTCGCGAACCCTTTGGGCATTTGCGTTGCGTCTGTACTGACACTCAACCTGTTGATATCATCGGCGCGCTCTGGATAGTGACTCAAGAGTCCTGCGCGCGTGCCGCCTTCAAAGATATCATCGGTAAATCCGGGCGCGACGGTGCAACCGAAAAGAGAATATCGTCCGCCTTCAAGCATATGTCCCGCCTGCCACACTCCCGCCGGGATAACGAACTGCACAAGCTGTCCCTTGAGCGGATCACTCCCCATGATCACATCACGACTCGAACCATCGGGATATAACAGAATCAAACGCAGCGGATCACCGCCATAAAAATGCCAGACCTCATCGTATTTCAACTTATGAAACCGCGACACGCTATAAGGTTCATCACAATACATGGCGATGATCGCTGTCCCAACCGGTTTGCCGTTTTCATATTCCTGTGAAGAGCGAAACGTACTGGCAAACAACGTCCCTTCAACCGGGAGCGGCTGGAAGTGGTAATGGTCAATGAGAGCTTTTACTTCAGGGTGCATAATGTGCTCCGGTGGTTGAGTAGGGGCGGGGTCTTCCCGCCCTGTACACTTGCACCAGCACGTGATTTGCTTAGCAAATCATGCAGGTGTCGAAACCACCAAATAAGCAAAGTAATTTTGTTACTTGAAATTTTCTGGTTAGTAGTGGTCTCGACTGCTTGCGCTCGACCACCAGGTTTACTTTCGGAATTATTTTTTCAATCCCTCATCCGCCTCATCCAAATGTTCATTGCGATGCAACGCGCGGACAACCCAGCGCTTGTTGTAGTTATAAATTTCCTCAAGCAGTGACGGTGAATATTCTTCCAGCCGTTTATCCAATGTCTCTGAAGTTTCGATGGCAATGCGCGCGGCTTCACGCGGCGGGATGGCCGCCCACAATGGCAGAGATAGATCATTCACGAAGATATCGATCTCCGGGATGAATAACTTGCCATTCTTCTCGGTCATATCCAGCACATACATCACGCGGCGGTCCCAAAAGGCGACATGTGCGAAGACAATGCTCACCGTCCAATGCTCGCCTACTTTGGTTTGCATCTCTTCGTCGGTGAGACGTTCCGCCAATGCGCGGATGCGGTTACTCGATGTGCGATTTTGTTCTTTGTATGAAGGGTCGAGAGGCATGGGGGGTTCCTTTCGTAATTTTAGAAGGCAGCTACTGCCTCATCCACTGAATCATAGATTTCGATGAATTGGGTAATTCCAGCAATCTTCAACGTCTCGTGAATGGGTTCCATGAGACCCGCCAGTTTGAGATGTTTGGCAATATCGGTTGCCAGCATTTTGTATATGACCGCGAGCGTACGGATGCCAATACTCGTGAGAGATGGAGTCTGGCTCAGGTCAATGACAAGGTCGCGCATCCCGTTGTCATAGGCATCCTGTGCTGTTTGTTCCAGTTCTTTATAGTTCCCCAGGTTCACACGATCCTGAAGTTGAAATATTGTCACCGGGATGCGTCCCTGTGCTTGTGAGATTTGCACCAATGCCATGATGAGTCTCCTGTTTGCTATTAAAGGATTCAATGACTGCAATATAACATTAATTTTTAAAAATAATATCCCTCGTCAATCTAAAAAATTTGATGGGCATCATCTTATTGATGCAGATCAGCGATAATTGCATGGCGTTCATTTGCAACCTCGCCGCCTCAAGAGTTTGGGTTATCGTTTATATCCTGAACAGTAATATTGATGATAATTCCTTAATGGAACTTCCGCGAAAAGTTTCTTCAGATTATACGCCTCCCTAAACATGGAAGTTCATATTGTGTGAAAAAGTATTGACCGGAGATGGAACGATGGAACCCGGTATGGATGTATGGTGTAATTAAGTCGTGGACAAGTTTATGACAAATCTTGAAACTCCAAAACCATCGAATTACCTGCGTATCGCCTGGCAAAGCGCCCTCGCCGCCGGGCTTTGCCTGGGCTTGCCCGCCACTTTGTTGTTCTGGCTGATCCTTTTTCAGGATATGAATCATTCCACGTTCTTTGCGCCGTTCGTACAACTTCTCCAGGTTAATGGGTTGAACAAAATCATCCTGCTGATGATCTGCTCATTGCTGTGGAGTTTCCTGCTCGGAAAGATCAGCGGATATCGACGCTGGTGGCAAATTGGACTTGCAACCCTGTTGGGCATACTCATCGGCTGGTTCTCGCCTCTTTCCAACCTCGACGGCTGGCTGCCGGTTACGGCGGGTGACAAATTGCCGATCCATACACTGTATGCCATAGCCATGTGTGGAATCGTTTTCAGCGCCACAAGTTGCGTGGGGCTGGCATATGGCCTTATCTTGCGAAACGCAAAAGCCGCGCTGGTGCTGGCGCTTACCACCAGCCTCGTCTCCGTGTTGACCATGCTACTAAGCATTATTCTTTTTGATCAATTTGGCATTCGCGTGGGAGGTGCCGTGGATCTTGCCATGTCCAAAGTGACCGGGGTGAGTCTGATGATGTCCGCGATCACAGGTGGTACAGTGTTGGGGGTTGGGTTTAGTCGGTTTGTTGCAAATCAAAAGTGATCGTCTACCTAATAGAGAAGCCACGGTCTACTCACTACTTTCGATTCTCTATTGCATTTTGCAGATCGAAATAATACTCGGGCTGGTTGCAGAAAGTTTTTCCCTGTTCCAGTTTCCATATTGTTCAATCACTTGAAAGCCGTTGTAATGCAGGAGCGCTTCCAGTTCCTGCGGATGTGTGAAACGACAGGCAATATGAGTTTCTTTTATGTGATTGTCTTTGCCATCGTTCCAGCGTCGATAGGAAGTCCAGTAAATGGTTTGCGCAAGTGGATCATAGCTTTGCTTAAACGAGACCGAGACACGATAGCCTGCCACACTGATATAGCTTTGATCGAATTCCTCCTCAAGTTGTGTGCCGAGATCATGACCTGAAGGATTCCGAGTCTCAAAGGCGAAGACACCATTCGGAGCAAGATGCCGCTTCACGGACGCGAGCAACGCTTCCTGATTTCCACGGTTCAAGAAGGCTTGAAAGGCATTACCGGTTAGAAGAATGAATTGATACTGTGTTCCAAGATTCAGGGATTGCGCCTCCGCCTCCACCCAACGGATATTTAGATTCTGTCGTTCTGCTTTTACCCGAGCATGTTCCAGCATGGGACGGGCGAGATCAACGCCGGTCACTTCCAGTCCATGCGCCGCGATGGGAATTGTCACCAGTCCCGAACCGCAGGCGATCTCAAGGGCAGGTCCGCCAACAGACCTGGCGAGGTCACAATAAAATGCTATCCGTGGCGCTGACCGTTCACTCTCTTCAAGGTCATAGTTGGGAGGGTCGGTAAATTCCTCCAGGTTGTCATGAGCATTCATTTTCAGCCTCCAAGTTGCGTGCCTGAATTTATCCGATTATCTCATGCCATGAAGATTCCCTCTTCAATTTCAGATTTGAGCCTGCTTATTAAAAACCCTTGTCCTTTTGTACTTTGATGAAAATCCCATTGTCGCGTTTTTGAACTATTACTCGTTTTAAAACTTCCTGCCTTAGCTTTGCTGGAATATGCCGTGCCTGCCAATCACGTTCTTTGGCAACTTTAACCTCGGCATGGGCAGGTTCAGCCGCCTCAATCGCTTTAAGAGCATAGTAGGCACTGCCGAAGGCGTGTTGTGGCACATGCGCAGTAGCCACCGCCTGGCCTGCGGCACGCGCAGCAAAACAAGCCGCGTTATTTTCTTTCGCTGCGCGGGCGGCAGCATGAGCCGCAAGGGAAGCTCCGCGTATATCGGCCATCTTAAACACGCCTGTGCGGACCCATGTTCGGCATGCTTCGATGGCTTTGCGAGGCCGGTCGTCTTTCGGGTGGGCTTTCTCAAAAAATGGAAGCACTCTTTTGGCACAGTCCGCAGCCCAGGTTGCCATCAATCTCTGATCTTGTACATCGTATTTTTTCATAAGGAAGGACCCTTGAGGTTCTACCGATAGTTATATCTTATTAATTCTTTCGTCGAGATTCCAATGGTTGGTGGTGCAAGACAACAGCAAAGCACAAATTCCTGCGATATTGTTTCGCGAGAATTTCAAGCACGTCCGTTTCCGCATGTCTGGCTAAGCGTCCATCAAGCTATTTTAGCAACTACCCCTGTAAACAGATACTCACTGGTTTATCAACGAACTTCGAGCCGTACAGTCACTTTGTCGCCTTTATCAAGATTTTCTGCTTTTCGGACACTCGCTTTGATCGGTACAAGGTAGCGGCCATCTTTGGGAAACAAGGAAGTCTTCCACTCGGTTTTGCCGATCCGAACATCTACCGGGATCACTCCCCAACCATACGTCACGATTCCTGATATCGCTTTCAAGTCTCGGCTCTGCTTCGCCGGAACGGTAACGAAGAACCATGGGGCGGGTCCCTTCCAGAACAAGATCTTGCCGTTGAATTCGATGATCATAGTTGCAGTATATCAAATGCCCAACGGTGTGCGTTATGCCCCTGCGGGGCACTGGTGTGTCTCGACAGGCTCGACAACCAGGCGGGACGAGACAACGCCGATTTGACAGAACTGGCTTGAGCATACGAAACTGCCTGAAAACGCGCAGACTCCCACCATCATGCCCCCGGCACTCGTGCTGGGGTTGGGTGCATTATCCCAATGCACTTCCGGGACGCTGTGTTAAGCCGCCCATAGCCTTCCAGCGGATCTTCCTGTGATGCACTACTTGGGGTTGCTGATGTCGCGAAGAAAGAATCCAACAATCCGCCACTCTCCATTTCGTTGTCCCAATAGCCATGTGACCGTTTCATTCTCCCACGCCCGAAATCGATTATGTCCCGTTTCGCGTGTTACGACTACGGCTGCATCGCCTCTGACATGCGTGTGTATAAATGTGTATTGATTTTCATATGGCCCAGCCTCCCTTAGGAATGTAGCAGGCCAGGCCAGCAAAGTTTGGCCTGTGAGGAACATATGGGCTTGCCAGTCACTCGGCTCAGCAGAGTAATTGCCATTGAACATGATAAACTCTTGCCCGAGGGCGGCAAGGACGGTGTGAGGGTCATTGTTAACAAACCCTTGGTGGTAGCGTATGATAGGTAGGTGGATCGCATCAATTGACATTCGAGCCTCGTGAATCTATTGAGAGTAGGGGTGTTACTGTCCGTTCAATTGAGCTGGTGCCGGTCCAGAAGTACAGTCCTGGGCAGGCTAACGGCTTGCGTTACCCGCTGGTGGGGGGACGAGGTAACACCACTTTGACGGAACCAGCTTCAAGCCAAAAAAACTGCCTGAAAACGCGCCGACTCCCACCAGTCGGGTGCATCCTCGTAGGATGGGACATCCTATTTCACGAAAGAAACAGGGACGCCATGGGAGTATACTGCAACTGGCATACATATAAGCCGTACAGTAGCAGTGGTGAGCTGTCGAGACTCCCGTAGTGCACCGTGGTTGCCGATCACGATGATCCATCAACTGGTGGCGCCCTGAGCGACCCCGATTAGAAAGCTATCTACCCCAAGTGATCGGGTCTGCCCATCGAAAAATTGAGACAAATGAACGGCGTCATTTTTCGAAAATTGGCATGCCGCCTTTTTGTGGTTAACCTGCGAACGTATTTTTTCTTGCAATTAGCCTTATTCTGTTTCTTAGCGTAACTTATGTGCAAATAGTAGGCGAGATGCAAAATTTGGCAAAAAAACTGAACTTTTCGAATTGTCGATTATCGGGTAGGCTGATGGATATCATAGGAACAGGAAATATCCATGAGC
>Ga0180069_1000283_pt1 | contig 10491 bp, 8 predicted proteins | sample EasRivERM_16_10D_2_FD_121793 | JGI IMG/M metagenome (GOLD analysis project Ga0180069, IMG submission 121793) | Soil microbial communities from meander-bound floodplain in the East River, Colorado, USA - East River metaG ERMLT231B'_16_10D | ecosystem: Environmental > Terrestrial > Soil >...
CCGGACGTGTACAGGATCAAGAATCGGGTCACTGTGCTCGACGCTATCGCCATGGCCGGAGGCTTCACCGATCTGGCCAGGCCGAACCGGGTGATCGTTCTAAGAAATGGTCCCTCCGGCCCGCAGCGCATCAAGGTCAATGTCAAGGAAGCGGTCGCTGATGAAAAACGGGCGCCGATTTACCTGCAGCCGCTGGATACGGTCTACGTAGAGTAGAGGAACGCTGAGGAAAGGAACCAGCATGGCAAGCGCAACCAAGAGAATCAGGGTTCTGATTTGCAACAAATACACCTTGTTCCGCGAGGGCATCAAGGCGTTGCTCGAGCAAGGAACTCCTATTGAGATCGTAGGAGAAGCCAACACCGCCGCCGAGGCGATCGAGCAGTTGGAACGCCTGAAGCCGGATGTCGTGCTGATGGACGTGGGTACACCGGATCTTACCGGGTTTGAGGCTACGCAACGCATGAAGGCTCTCGATCCGAACGTCAAGGTCTTGATTCTATCCATGTACGAGGATGAAGCCCTGATATCGCGGTGCCTGGAGGCCGGCGCGTCCGGCTACATTCGCCAAAATTTACGGGGAGCGCAGTTACAAAGCGCCATTGATGCCGCTTGCCGGACAAGCGACCGAGCGGCGGCTTAGCAGGGGAGACAGAAGCATGAAGCTCATGAGAAGCGGGCTCTTGTTCTTACTGGCGGTGGTGGCGGGGCAGGCCCAGCATCGGTCCAACGGATTCTATCTGACCTCGCCGTTGAGCTTGAGCGGCGGCTACGACGACAACTTCCTGGTTAACTCCCGAGCGCTGGACGACACCGTTTCGATGCTGACCGCACCGACGTTCTCCTGGATGAAAACCACGCATCGAACAATCTTTTCCGTAGACTACGAGCCGGAGTTTGAAATCTTCTCCCGGCATCGGGAGTTGAATGCCTGGAACCACTCCTCGATCCTGCGTTTCGATCATCGACTCAGTTCGCGGCTGACGGTGGACGCCGGCAATTCCTTCCTCTCCACGGACGACGCGAGCCGCCGGCTGGCCGACAGCCAATTCCTGCTGCCGCGCGGACGCTTTCAGCAGAACTCCTTCTTTACCGGGTTGAAGTACCGGCTGGACCAGCGCACGAAATTGTTCTTCCGTTTCGACAATGCGATCACGACCATGGCGCTGTCCGGACCGCAAGCGAACCGGTTCGATCAGATGACCAACGCCGGGACGATGACGGTAGACCACACGGTGAACCGCCACCATAACGTGACCGGCAGCTACGCCTATCTGCGCGTCCGTCCGCTCGATAGGGAGGCATCAGCAGGCTACTCTTACCAGCCGGTGCACAGCCTGAATGCAGGTTACATGTACACCGTTAATCCCGGTTTGATCTTCCGGGTGGCCGGCGGCGGGGTTCGCGGCCGGGAGCTCGCGTATACCGCCGGCGGCGCCGTGGAAAAGCAGTTGGGAGGCCTGTGGGTGATGGCCGGCTACCAGCGGTATCTCTCGTTCTTCGGAGGTCTCGCGCCCAGCGGCGGCCCGGCGAGCGCCGCCGTTCCTTTCGCCAATGGCTTGCTGCCCGACTCCCTGTTTCAGGCGGTGTCGTTGCGGGTGCGCGGAAAGCTGACCAAGCGCGTGGGCCTGGAGTTCACCGGGCAGCGGGGGCGGGCGACCTTTGGAGAGCGGGGCGTCCGGAGCCTGATCGGTCAGTCGCGCCTGGATTACCGGCTAAGCGAGCGGCTCATCGTGTTTGCCCGCGCGGAATACTACGGCCAGAACATAAGCCAATTTTCAGAATCGCCGCTATCGCGGAGGCGTTACTTCGGCGGCCTGGAAATCGTTTTGACGCGTCCGCCGGAACCGGCCGACGCCCCCCGCCGGCGCGGGAAGATTCCCGTCGAGTCCGCCGAGCCCCAAACTCCGGAGGAGAAATAGCACATGGAAACGAACGAGGCGGGGAAGGGACTCTCTGCATTTACGGTGCTACGGGCGCTTAAGCGCCGCAAGCTATACCTGCTGGTCCCGGTACTACTGGTGACGGGGGCGGCCAGCGTCTACACACTGCGGCGGCCGGAACGCTTTCGCGCCCGGACGCTGATCGCGGCAGAGCCGGTGACGCCGCGGAATTATCTGAATGGCCGATCCGGCGCCGCCACTACCGCCAACATCCAGGACCAGTTGCGCACCATCCGGGAGACGCTGTTCAGCCGTCCGGTGCTGGAAGCGGTAAATGCCGAATACCACCTTTACGATGCGGGGGACGAGGCGCTGAAGGCGAGAATCCAGATCCAGGTGGAAGGGCCCGATGCCTTCTATGTGAGCTTCGAGGGCGACCAACCGCTGCAGGCGATGCAGGCGACCAACCGCCTGGCCGAGCTGTTCATTGAGCGCACATCGAACCTGCGCGGCGAGCGCATGGAACAGGCGGACAGCTTCCTGGATGCCGAAGTGGAGCGCCTGCAAAAGCAGCTTAGCGAGCAGGAAGAGAGCTTGAAAGTCTACAAGCAGAGCGTGGTGCACGAGCTGCCCGAGCGTCTCGCGACCAACCTCAAGCTGCTCGAAAACCTGCAACAGCAGGCGCGCAGCAAGACCGATCAGATCACGGAAGGGCAGGCGCGGCGGCTGGCTGTGACCGAGGAGATGAAGGCGCTGGAGAAACAGGGAGCGCTGGAGGCGGAGCCGCGAGTGAGAACCACCGCCGAAACCAATCTCGAAGACTTACGCCTCAAGCTAAGACAGCTCAAGGCCCGTTACACGGCCAAGCATCCCGAGATTGAAGGCGTCGAAAGGGAAATCCGGGACCTGGAGGCGAGCGGCGTTCCGGCCGGGATTCGGCGCGAACCGTCACCGGTCCAGATGCGCTATGTGGCGTTGAAGGCGGAGGCCGAGTCGATCGATCAGCGCTTGTGGAGCTATCAGCAGGAACGCAACACGCTGGCCTCCGAGATGATGAGGTACGAGCGCCGGATCGACTCTTCGCCGGGGCGCGAGACGACGCTGGCCCAGCGGGTGAGAGAGTCGGCGCTGACGCGCTCGCAATACGAGACCATGCTGGCGAAACAGCAGGAAGCGAAGCTGGACCAGCGGCTGGAGAAGAGCGCTAAGGGCGTCGCGTTTAGGATCGCGGAACCCGCGCAACTGCCGGCGGCCCCTTCCAGCCCGCCGCGGAAACGCATCCTCCTTATGGGTCTGGTGGCCGGCCTGGGGCTAGGCCTGCTCGCGGTCCTGCTGGTGGAACAGATGGATACGTCGTTCGACACCATCGAGGAGTTCCAGGGCTTTACGAACCTTCCGGTGCTGTCGGCTGTCCCGACCATACGCAACCGCCGGGGCATCCCTCCAGGACAGATGCAGCATTATCAAAAACACCGCCTGGCGGTCTTAAGCGACCCGCAATCCATTCCTGCGGAACAATACGGCATTCTCAGTATGAAAGTGGAGCAGTGGATGGCGCAGAGCGGCGGCCGGGTGCTGGTGGTGACCAGCGCGGCGGGAGACGAGGGGAAATCCGTCACCGCTCTGAATCTGAGCGTGGCGCTCTCCGCTTCGCTGGAGGGACGCGTTCTGTTGGTGGACAGCGACCTGCGGCGTCCGCAGGTGCACCAGTACCTGGGACTGAAGACGACAAAAGGCTTCAGCGATCTGCTGGCCCAAAGCGGCGGCGATATCAGTTCCTACATTTCGAAGCTGGGGAACCTGGATGTGATAGTGGGCGGGGCCCTGCCGGTGAACCCGCTCGGTCTGCTGGCCTCGCCCCAGGCCCGGGAGCTGCTGGCGCGCCTGCGACAAGAATACCGGCTTATCGTGCTCGACAGTCCGCCTATCGTCCCAATCGCCGACAGCCACGTCCTGGCCGGCCTGGCCGACGGAGTCGTGATTGTTGTGCGAGCCCGGCAAACCCGGCGTGAGCTCTTCCGCCGCGCGATCGAGAGCCTCGGCGCCGCCAACGTAGTTGGCGTGGTGCTGAACGACGTGGAATACGGTGATACCCGTTACGCTTATGCCTACCGCCACTATCAGCAACACTACCTGGGCCGAGGTTAACGCCCCGCCGCGCGAAAGCCGGCTGAAGGCGCGACCCTATTGCCTGCCGCGCCCGGCGGGGGCGTTTTTAGCGGCGGAGCTGACGCTGCTGGCCGCCGTCCTGCTCCTCGCCGCCCGCGGCGGGAACACACTGGGGGCGGCCGTGTTGCTGGCGTTCTGCGGAGTCTTCTTTCATCTCAACAATCTCGACAAATCCATCGCCAGCTCCAAGTTCCTGGCCTTTTCGATCGACGTCTTAGAATCCATCGCCTTGGGGTTCCTGGCAGCGGCGGCGCTGTTCTACCTATTTCCGATGCTGGCTCCCAGCACGGGCGTCGCCCTGGCCGGGGCGCTGCTGGCCGGACTCCTGCCGGTGGTCCTGCGGTCGTTTCTAGGGTATCTGGTCCATCATCAGATGCTGGTGGAAGGGATACTGATTGTCGGCACCGGATATCTGGCCGGCAAGCTGTATGGAGCCCTGGCCAACGACCGAGGCCACTGGAAGGGCCCAGAAGGCCGCGCCCACGGATTGCTGGATTTTCCCGAAGGTCCCGCGGACCGAGGGGTCACGGTGGATTTCGCCCAGCTCAACGAGATGGTGGTGCGAGACCGCATCTCGCGAGTGATCGTCGCCGAGCGGGATGCGCCGAGCCGGGAGAAGCTGGCCGCGGCGCTGCTGGACCCCCGGCTGCGCGGCCTCAAAGTCAGCGACGCCGTGGACTTTTATGAGCAGTTCAGCGGCAAGCTCTGGGTCGAAGCCTTGAGTCCCGAGTGGTTCATTTACACCGATGGCTTCCAACACTCCAGGGCCGGCAACGGTTTGAAGCGGCTCTTCGATGTGAGCTTCGCGCTGCTTCTGCTTGTGCTGGCAGCGCCGCTGCTGGCCCTAATCGCCCTGGCCATCAAGCTCGATTCGCCGGGGCCGGTGCTGTTCCGGCAGATCCGCGTGGGCTTGCACGGGGACACCTTCGTCATCTACAAATTCCGCTCCATGCGCCAGGACGCCGAGCTGGAAACCGGACCCGTGTGGACCGGAGAGCGAGACGAGAGAGTGACGAAAGTCGGCCGGCTGCTGCGCAAATTTCGGCTGGACGAAATACTGCAAGCCATCAACGTCCTGCGCGGGGAAATGAGCCTAGTGGGACCGCGTCCGGAAAGACCCTACTTCGTGGACCGTCTCGAGCAACAGATCCCCTTCTACAATCTGCGTCATTACGTAAAGCCTGGCATTACGGGGTGGGCGCAGGTCATGTATCGCTATGGGGCATCGGTTGAAGATGCCCACGAAAAGTTGCAGTACGACTTGTATTACGCTAAGCACCAATCGCTCGGCTTCGACGCCGGGATCCTGCTGAAAACCATAAGAATTGTGCTGTTCGGTCGAGGACGGTGACCGGATGACAAGAGGAATCAAAATGTCTTCCATAAAGCTCATGGGTTTGTTTCTTACCGCTTGGCCGCTGCTTTCACAGGGCAACATCGCGACCATCGCGGGCAACGGCAGCCAGACGTTTTTCGGCGACGGCGGACCGGCGGCGACCGCCGGTTTGAATCACCCCCGGGGATTGGCTGTCGATGCGAGCGGCAACGTCTATATCTCCGACGTGGACAACCGGCGCGTCCGGCGCATCAGCCCCAATGGAATGATCTCAACCGTGGCCGGGAATGGTGTTCCCGGAAGTTCCGGGGACGGCGGCCTGGCGGTGAACGCGTCGCTTAGCGATGTCACCGGCCTGGCGCTGGACGCCGGGGGCAATCTCTATATCGCCGACGCGGGCAACAGGCGCATCCGGAAGGTGACGCCTGGGGGCATCATCAGTACGGTGGCTGGTACGGGCGTGGAGGGCTTTTCGGGCGATGGAGGCCCCGCCACCAATGCCCAACTGAATCGGCCGAGCTCGGTAATGTTTTCGGCCGGTAACTTGTATATCGCCGACAGTTCCAACCAGCGCGTCCGCCGGGTCAGCAGCGACGGGACGATTACGACTCTGGCCGGCAACGGCGTGGCCGGCTTCTCCGGCGATGGCGGTCCCGCTACCGGCGCTTCGTTAAAGTTTCCATTGGGTATGGCTATGGACAGTAGTGGTAATTTCTACCTAGCCGATGGTGACAACAACCGCGTCCGCCGGGTGAGTCCGGGCGGGGTGATCACCACCGTGGCCGGTAATGGCGCCGGACGCTTTGCCGGGGACCAGGGCCTGGCCACCAGCGCGTCGCTGAATGTTCCAGAAGACGTGGCCGTCGATGGCACGGGCAATCTGCTGATCGCCGACGCCGGGAACAACCGGGTCCGTAAAGTGAACAGTTCCGGCGTCATCAGTACGCTAGCCGGTACGGGCGTGGACGGATTCTCCGGTGACGGAGGCCCGGCCGCCCAGGCGATGCTGAGTTTCCCTTGGGGGCTGACCACGAATGCCGCGGGCGGCGTCTACATCGCCGATCGCGTGAACAACCGCATCCGATTGGTATCCGTAAGCGTTACCGGCGGACCTTCTTTAGCGGACGATTCCACGGTCAACGGCGCCAGCTTCGCCAGGATCCCCATCGCCCCCGGGGCCATGGTATCCATTTTCGGGGCGGATTTCGCGGGTAGCGGCCTGAGCGCGTCAAGCGTGCCTTTACCTACTGTTCTGGGCGATACCAGCGTTACTTTCAATGGCATTGCGGCTCCGTTGTTCTTCGTATCCAATGGCCAGATTAACGCGCAAGCCCCCTTTGACTTGCCGTCCGGCTTCCGGGTGTCCATCCAGGTGAGGCGCGGCAGCACCGTGAGCGCCGTGCGAACGGCGAACGTAGCCGCCGCTTCACCCGGCATCTTCATTGTCGACACGGCGAGCGGCGCCGGAGCCGTGCTCCACGCCAGCGATTTCTCGCTGGTCAGCAGCAGCTCCCCGGCGCGGCCTGGTGAGTTCCTGCTGATCTACTGCACCGGGCTCGGCCCCCTGCGCATTCCGGTAAGATCCGGCGAACGAGCCCCGAGCGTTCCGCCGCTGGCCGAAACGATCAACCTCCCGGCGGTGAGTATCGCCGGTATGCCCGCCAACGTCACCTACTCGGGGCTGGCCCCGGGTTTCGTGGGCCTGTATCAGATTAATGCACAGGCGCCGGCTGGTTTGCCCGCGGGCATCCAACCGGTTCAGATCACGACGCTGGGGGCAGTGAGCAACACCGCCACGATTGCGGCGGCTCGTTAGGAGAGCGAACAGATGGCAGAGGCGATTTTCTGGACGGCGCTGGCCGGCATCGCGTACGTGTACGCGGGCTATCCACTTCTGCTGCTGGTGTGGCGGAGATGGGGCCGGCGGCCCGTGGGCAAGCGGCCCAAGGAGCCGAGCGTGAGCCTGGTGATCGCCATGCGCAACGAGAGGAAGAACGTCCAGCGCAAAATGCAAAATTGCTTCGAGCTCGATTACCCCGCCGGCAAGCTGCAGGTGATTGTTTCCCTTGACGCCCCGACCGACGGCACCGAGGCCCTGGTGCGCGAGTACGCCGGCAAGGGAGTCGAGGTCGTCTACTCTCCGGTGCACCGTGGCAAAGCGGAAGCGTTGAACAGCGGGGTGGCGAGGGCCACAGGTGAGGTCGTGGTGTTTGCCGACGCCCGCCAACGGTTTGAAAAGGACGCGGTCCGCGAGCTGGTGGCCAATTTCGCGGATACCTCCGTGGGAGCCGTGTCCGGGGAGCTGGTGCTGCTGGAGGAGCAGACCAATGCGGTGGGCGCGTACTGGCGTTATGAAAAAAGATTGCGCGCGATGGAGAGCGACATTCACTCCGTCCCCGGGGCGACCGGAGCCATCTACGCCATTCGCCGCGAGCTCTTTGCGCCGCTGTCCCCCGGAACCATTCTGGATGACGTGGTCATTCCGATGAGGATCGTGCTGGCGGGGAAGCGGGTGATTTTCGATCCGGCGGCCCGGGCGTACGAGGTGACGAGCCAGAGCACGGAGTCGGAATACGAGAGAAAGGCCCGGACCTTGGCCGGCAACTACCAGCTCTTCGCGCAAATGCCCGAGTTGCTGGCGCCGTGGCGCAATCCGATCTTCGTGCAGATGGTTTCCCATAAGTTGGGCCGGCTGCTGGTGCCTTACTGTTTGGCGGCGCTTTTCCTCTCGAATCTGTTCTTGCTGCAAGGTTCTTACGTCGTTGTCTTAGTCGGTCAGCTTCTTTGGTATACCCTGGCCGGCGCCGGCTGGCTGGTTTCGACTCGCTACTCCGAGAGCCCGATATGAGGAACATGTTCCGAAGGGTCGTACTGGTGCCCTACACGTTTGTTTTGATGAACTGGGCGGCCGTCGCCGGTCTTTATTACTTCACGCGCGGCTCCCGGAACATCTGGAACCCGAGGCACAGCTAGATGGCGTGCTTAGCAACAGCGAGGCCTTGGTCGGAGCACGCGGAGATCCGCGTGGAAACCATTTCCGACTATCAGGCATTTCTCGACCTGGAGCCGGTGTGGAACGAAGTGGCGGAGGCGGCCGGACTCGACCATCCTTTTCTGGAGCACACCTGGGTGCGCACGTGGTGGGAATGCTTTGGCGCCGGGAGCACGCTTCAGATTCTGGTGTTGAAGGCAGGAGATCAGCCGATAGCAATCGCTCCGCTGATCCTGACGCCCGTTCGGATGTGGGGAATTAAAGTGCGGCGGCTGGGGTTCTTCTACAATGCGCACGTCCCGCGGGCCGACTTCCTCATCGCTGAGCGGCCGGAAGAGGTATACGGCGCCATCTGGAGTTATCTCTCCCGGAGCGGCGGCTGGGACCTTCTGCAACTCTGTCAACTGGCGGAAGGATCCCCGACTTTGGAGGCCATACCTGGCCTCGCCGAGCCGGACGATTGCCGCATCGTCACCTGGCTCTCCGGCGCTTCGCCGTACCTGCCGCTCCGCGCGTCCTGGAGCCAGTACTTCGACAGCCTGGCGGGCAAGCATCGCAGTAATCTGAGAAATCGGTTCAAGCGGCTGAATGGGATCGGGCCGGTAGAGGTTGAAACCATTGCGTCGGGCGAAAGGCTGACGGACGCCCTGGACGCCGGGCTGCAACTGGAGGCCGCGGCCTGGAAGGGGGAGGCTCGCACCGCCATTTGCTGCGATCCGGACGTTTCCAAATTCTACTCGACCCTGGCGCGGCGCGCGGCAGAGCGCGGGTGGACGCGGCTGCACTTCCTACGGGCCGGCCCGCAGCGGGTCGCCTTCGATTATTCCCTCTCTTACAAGAACCGGATCCATCTGCTTAAGTTAGGGTACGACCCGGCTTACGCCCCATACTCACCATCCAACCTCCTCCTCTCTATGGTCTTGCAGGACTCGTTCGAGCGAGGCGTAAGGGAGTATGACTTTCTGGGAGAGAGCGCCGACTGGAAAGTGAGCTGGACCAAGCAATCTAGACCCCATTACTGGCTTTTCGTCTTTTCCAGTGGTTTCAAGGGGCGCCTTCTGCATCTCATCAAGTCTCAGTTAGTTCCTCTGCTGAAACGCCTTGCGGGGAGGAACTAATGTACGTTTCATCCTGGCCGGGACTGACCCTGCGCGAGTTACGCCCGGCTCGCGCGGACCGGAACTTGCCGTTCCCGTTGAATTCCGAGAATCGGCTTGATTTCTGCGTGGCTCGCAGCGGCATTTATCACTTGTTCCGCGCGCTGCGATTCAAGAAGGGAGAGATTGTCCTGGTTCCCGACTACCACAGTGGCAACGAAGTGTCCGCCATTCGGGCGGCCGGAGCTACTATCGTCTACTATCCGATTCTGCGCAACTTGGAGCCGGATCTGGAGGCTCTATCGCGCCTGGCCAAACTGAGTCCTCGGGTTATCTATGTCATTCACTACCTGGGGTGGCCGCAGCCGATGAAAGAAATCGAAGCGTTGTGCCGGGAGCGAGGCAGTCTCTTGATCGAGGATTGCGCCCTTTCTCTGCTCAGCGAGACGGACGAAAGGCCCCTCGGCAGTTTCGGAGACTACTCGGTCTTTTGTCTCTATAAGACTCTGCCGGTACCGAACGGCGGCCTGCTGGTGCAGAACCGCAACCTTTTGGGAGACCTGGCGGATCTGGAGCTGGAGCGTTGCCCGCGCGCCGCGGCGGCTGGCCGGAGCGCTGAGCTGGCGCTGGAAGCGGTGCGCTCCCGTTCCGACGGCATCGGGAAGGTTTTGTTCGGCGTCAAACGGGCCTTCGGCCAGATGCTGCGGGCGGCGCGGGTGCGGCAGGTGCCGGTGGGCAACATCGGGTGGAACGTCGCCGATGTCAACATCGCCATGTCATCCATCAGCAATACCGTAATGGGCGGGCTGGAGTATGACGAGATCCGGCGGCGGCGAAGAGAGAATTTTGTCCTGATGCAGCGCCGGCTGGAAGGCCGCGTAACCATGCTGCGGAAGCACCTGAAGGAAGGCGTCTGCCCGCTGTTTTTTCCGATCCTGGTCGAGGACAAGCATGCAGCCGCCCGAGCCCTGTGGCAGCGGGGCATCGGAGCGGTGGAGTTCTGGAACGAGGGCG
>Ga0180069_1000284_pt1 | contig 10470 bp, 9 predicted proteins | sample EasRivERM_16_10D_2_FD_121793 | JGI IMG/M metagenome (GOLD analysis project Ga0180069, IMG submission 121793) | Soil microbial communities from meander-bound floodplain in the East River, Colorado, USA - East River metaG ERMLT231B'_16_10D | ecosystem: Environmental > Terrestrial > Soil >...
AAGAAGTAACCGTCATTTCTGTATCCACCCATGGCGGTTGTCACACACTGTTATCTCTAGACTTTAATGGCGGTTCTTTCAATATTCGCTCGAATCAAGGATGCTCTGTCGGTTCGCACGTATCTACTGAACTAAATATGACCAGGCTTAAGTTCACCGAAAACACATTCGTTCCGGCGAACCAATACAAGAATTTCGTTCCACTCCCCCTCATAAAAGGTTTAGCCGGTGTTCTCTTGAAATGATTCTCGTGCTTGTTTTCGCAGATTGCTTTGAAGCTTTTGGCCTATTTGACGTATATCCCATTTCAAGCCATGAAATGCAGCGCGGCAAATCCCTGATAGCATAAAAGAAAAGAATGCAAAGATACCAATATTCGTCCAGACGGCTCCCAAATTGGCGTCTGACATTGATATCAAGGCTCGAATAGATATAACAGCACCAGTCAGGATATACAGGAACTGAGGCCATAATAAATAGGCATAAAGACCGTTTTGGTGGGTTTTTCGAGTAACCCGATAGACTGGTTTTTTGTAACGGGAACGAAGAGCAATGATAAAGCCTTTTGAATAAGTGGGCCAATGACCTATCCAATATTGCCACATACGTACTAAATCTATCAGCCGGCTTCGCGACAAAGTCGCATAATACACCATACTGACAACCATCCAAGGAAAAAGAGCTGAACCTTCAATAACCGGGAACACGCCAGTGGCCAGAGAGATTAAGGGAACCAACATAAGACTGGGAGTAAAAAAGATTGATGTAAGATAAAAGATTCCAAGTTCCAAATACTGGAGGCGTTGACGTAATGTTAAACCATGTTGGTAGAGCGGATTCCTGAAAAGAAAGAGGCGTATAGTATCTGCCGCCCACGTACCCCTCTGCTTCAGCAAATTAGGGATATCATCAGGCGAGAGTCCAATGGTCAGTATTTCATTGTGATACTCTGAACGGTAGCCAGCGATGTGCAAGTAATATGATGTAGTCAAATCTTCCACAAGGTTCCAGGTCACAAAACCGCCAATAGATTCCACTGCTGATATCCGCCAGATCACGCCACTACCACAGGAAAATGCCGCTCCTGCACCTGCACGACCAGGTTGAATACTGTCATAAAAAATACGATCACGTACGCCGAAAGGATCTCCTTTGGGTGCAATCGCATCTTTGGGCGTTTGTACGAATGCGACTTTTGGGTCGTTAAAATAGCCAATGGTTTTGGATAAAAAGGAGGGATCAATCAATTCGTCGGCATCTTGCGTTAAAATAAACGCTGCATCAGGCAAATTACTCTTAATATATTGCAAAGCACTGTTTAAATTCCCCGCTTTTGCATCACGACGCGCTCCAGGATTATAGAGGACGGCATGATGAAGGGCTAATTCTTGGACCTGTTGGTTGTGACCATCGTCAGAAATAATGATGTGTAAAAGCTCTATTGGGTAATCCAGAGCCTTAAGCGATAAAACCGTCTTTTCCAGTATCGAAATCGGTTCATTGTAAGTTGGAACAACCGCTACTACAAGAGGCAACTGTTCTGGTGGCTGTTGTTGCTGCCTGTTTTGTGGATTAAACTGGTTTAAGAAGTTCAAAAACATACCTGCAATTATGCCTGAGACGCCAAAAAGATGAAGCAGGGAAACAAAATGAAAGTGAGAGATGGTGGTCTCAATGCTATGCAGCAAATAACTTTGGCTAATGAGCAACATGAAAAGACCAACCAGGCGGAACATCCAAACTCGTTTCATTTCCTCATAAAACCAGATTGCGATAATCGCCAGAGTCAGGAGAACAAATACGCCTGGCTTTGGCCATAAATAGGGCCAACGGAGGGTATTGAAATCACGAAGTAGCCAGAAGTTCAAACTCAAAACAGTCAAAAAGACCACCAAGCGGAGCATATGTAGTTTGAATCGCATGCGTAACGAATACCACCATCCCCTACCTAATGTCATATTATTCAAATAAATGGCTAATCCACTAACACCTAGAAATAAATTATAAATGACCAGTGGCTGCCAAGGATTTGATATCCAACCCAGCCTCTGTGAGGTCAACAAAATCAGGATACTCATTCCAATGATGCTAAAAAAGATAATGGTAAGGCGTTTCATTGAGATCCACCATCACTCGGAATAAATACTTGCAACAATATCGTTTCTCCACTGCGCATTTTTTGTGTCTCCTGCCAATCCACAACATAACCAGCTTCAGCTAATAAAGGATTAATCCGCTCACGGATTCCAGGGAAATAATAATCATCAATGATGATGAAATCCAAGTTGTGGTCGCGTATCGCGGCAAGTGCTCCCTCTTGCCCGGATATCCCTCCATATTCCATATACCAAAAGTTGTTCCAGACCTGAGGGTTATCTATTTCTGAAGCAAAATAATATTCGTAAATATCCATCCCATCAGCCAAGACGCGGCTATTCTCATCAAGGCCAGCATCCCGCAGATAGGCCACTACTCCCTCCGTGTTCGGCCAGCTCTGATGAAACGAGAGATTGGAATCCAGAGCTTTATTGGCAAAGTAAAAAATACCCACGCATAAGAAAACTATGCCAGCTATATTTATAGCTAGGTTGCGAGAGCGGAGGGACTTAATGACATTGGCTATGCAATAACCAGCGAGTGGAGATAGAAAAATCAGACTGTAGGCACAGTTCTTCCAAAGTGAGCGGTTATTAGCAGTCAGCCAATGTTGCAAAGGGGCAGCCAGCCAAGTGCATAGAAGGAGTAAAAATAAGACAGCGAACAAGACACGATAAGCACGTGGCAATGTGTACCAGTTGAAGCGTGACCGTTCACTCCAAAACGGCAGTTGAGCATTGTGATTTCGGTTATGAGCAACGGCGCTGGCAAGCAACGCGAGCCCTGCTAGTGCCAGCAAAATGATAAAACCAATCTCTCGACCGATAATTTTTAGGATCAGCCATCGTGGAGCCAGAGAGAACCCCTGCTCTTGAAAAACCTGGATCAGTTCACGCCAAAAAAAAGCGGCATAAATGCTCAGTACTAGCACGATAGGCAAAGCAAAATAAATGAACAATAGAAACAATATCTGCCGCAAGGGGGCGCCTTTCGACCAAAAAAGCACTAGGGCAGTTATGAACAAAGCAGGGAGATAAATTAGGCCAATATATTTGGACAAAGTGGCCAAAATGGCACAAGCAGACGATGACAGGAACAAACGCCTTTGGTGGTCCCCGGATGTTGTAGCTGTGACCAAGAGAAAAAGCGATGCAGCCAAAAAGGGAAGAGCCAGAGAATCGTAAACAGCGAACTGACCCAAATTAAGAATGTTGCCACTGAACGAAAATAACATCATGCTGAACAAACTTGCCTTGCGTCCAAAAAGTTTCCTCGTTGTGAAATAGACAAAGACAGATGTCAGGCACATCATTAGTGTACTTGCCAAACGCATGGTTGTAACTCCCCCCATTTTATTAATTATGGCTGATACAGCAGGATATAGATATGAGCCAAAATGAAACGCCATCGCATTGCGGCTATAAATCCCCTGTAACAAATCTTTTCCTATGACTGCATTAATCGCTTCATCCAGAAACAATGTATTGTAGTTAAGATTATTAATCCCCATCATGAATGAACCAAAGAGAAGCGCAATAAATAACCCCAATTCCAAGGAGAATCGGTAACGGCTGTCCTGCTGGTGTTGCATGACAAGAGTCTCTTCAAAGACAGAAGGAATGTTCTTGGATGTCATATTAAACTTTTAGTTGCACCTGGAAAATCAAGACTCTAGCAAATCAGTATTGACCCACCACAGAGTTCAAGACTTTCGCACAGATAGGGTTTTGTGTGATAGAAAACTCTGTCGGGTATTTACTATATTATTTTGAACCTTTTGTTTGTGGTTTTCAATTATGCAAGGTACATCGGCAACATGACGAAAACGATGATAAAAGGGTACAACCAAAGCGGCATTCAACATTGACTCAAAAACGATAGACTTCCCCCAGATTAAACAAGACCCAACAAAAAATACCGACATTCAACAATGTAGTGCCGCCTAATTATTTCCCAAAAACAAGAATCAAGCGCACCCACAACGGTGGACCCAGGATCAACAAGCCGATCAGGATTGCGGCAAGCGCCGCAACGAGCACCGCGGCGGCGCCTACGTCTTTACCAACTTTTGCAAGCGGATGATGCACAGGACTCGCCAGATCCACCACGGCTTCGATGGAAGTATTGATGAACTCGGCCGTGAACACCAATGCGATCGCCAACACCAGCACGGCCCAATCACGCGCAGGCAGTTCCAGCCACAAGCCCAGGGCAATCACAGCCGTTGCAACCAGTGAATGAATCCACGCGCTATGTTGAGTTTTGAGGGCATGACCCCAGCCGCGAAAGGCATGCCCAAAGGCCGCGACACGGGCGTAAAAAAATTCTTTGATGGTCATGGTTAATTATGAGTGCGTCGCACCACACTGCAAGCTACATGTCACTTAACGGATATGGCACTGGCTTGGATTCATTCCTTTCAACCGGGTGCGACGCACCCTCACTCCTCACGGATTTGAATATCACCCAAACCAAGTTGCGTCAAAATTTCGTGTTGCGCCTTCCACATTTTTGCCTTCTCTTTTGGTCTGGCATGGTCATGGCCCAATAAATGTAACACACCATGCACGACCAGAAGTTGCAACTCTGATTCCAATGGGTGACCGGCTGTCTTTGCACCTTTGGCGGCATAAGGCACCGAGATGAGGATATCGCCGATATAACGCGCGCCAGTTTCCGGGTCGGGTTCGGAGGCGGGGAAGGAAAGTACATCGGTCGGCGTGTCGATTCCGAGATAGTCCCGATTCAATTTGCGGAGTCGCCGGTTATCGGTCAACACAACGGAAAGATTCACATCCAGGGATTCTTTTTGATGTGTGAGCGCAACCTGCACTGCGCGCTCGATCAGGGTCGAGGGATAATCATATTTTGATTCGATGGTGATCATTGTCATCCTCGATGTTATTCTGAGCGTCAGCGAAGAATCTCTACGATTATCTTAGTGACTCTTTGCTATCGCTCAGAGTGACATGTTACTTAAATCATTCCTTATGCGGCGCGGTGACAATATTCTCAAGCGCCGAGCCTTCCTTCGGATACGTAATGCGCGGATGATACGCGCCTCGCAGGATCGTGACGAAGGCATCAGTAATGATGCTAAGGTCGCGCGAAGTAAGTGGGGCGTTATCGAATTGCCCCTGCTTTTGTGCGGCTTCAATGGTGGTGAGCACGACTTTGCGAATATCCTCTTCCGTTTGCGGACGTTGGGCGCGGGTGCGCGCTTCCGAGCCATCTGCCAGCATCAGCAACGCCGTTTCACGTGAACGCGGGCGCGGACCCGGGTAACGGAATTTCTCCACATCCACTTTCGATGCGTCGCCGCCCGCGGCTTCCAGCGCCTGATTATATTGATAACGTGTGATCATGGTGCCATGATGTTCAAGGATAAAATCATTAATGCGGCGCGGTAATCTGTGTTTACGCGCCAGCGCAACTCCGTCGGTGACATGCGCAATGATCGCGGTGGAGGCTTCCACGGGATCAATATCTTCGTGCGTATTCACCTCGCCCTGCGGCTGGTTCTCAATGAAGAACATCGGGTTCAGAGCCTTGCCCACATCATGGAAGAGCGCACCTACGCGCGTGAGCAACGCGTCCGCGCCGATCAACTCTGCGGCTTGTTCGGCAAGATTCGCAACTTGCAGACTATGTTGATACGTCCCCGGCGCGTTCCGCAAAAAGAATTGCAACAACGGAAAATCCGGACGCGAGATCTCGATCAGTTGTAACGCAGTGGTCAAGCCCAAACTTTGCGCGAGAAAATATTGCAATACCAACGCCAGGCTCGATGAAGCCAGACCCACAAAGATCGCCGCACCGGCAAGTTGCAGTAATGCGACCGGATCAGTTTCTGGCAAGGGCAGGCGGAACGCGATCAACATCGCAATCCCCGCACCCGTGATCGCCGCGCCCGCGCGGAAGAACGTCCACACGCGCCGCGCCGCGCCAAGCACCAACACGCCGGTCAATGAAGTGGCAAGGTAATAAGGCATCAAGTCCAATGTATTCGGCAGGGCATATGGAGCCAGCATGGCAATTGCAAACGAAAACACGATGCCTGCTTCCACACCAAATAAAGTGGCGATCAACAATCCCAGCGCGGGCAACGGATAAGCATATGGCAGAACCGTCCGATCCGGGATCGCGATACGCGCGCCAACCATAAACACAATGAAGATCAGCGCCACCACAACCAGACTGCGCGCCTCCAGCAGGAACGGCAAACGCCGCCGTGAAAGATACAAACTCACATACCCACCCACCATCACTACCAATGCGCCCGCGCCGGCATAATTTTGCCACGGCTTGGCTTCTTTAATTAATCCAAACTGTTGCAAGGCTTCGAGTTGCGCAGATGTGATGACCTGCCCGCGTACAACGATGGTCTCACCTGCTTTATATCTCTCTGTGACAGGTTGCACCGCCTCACGCGCGGACTTTTTGGCTGCTTCGGTCGCATCGGCGTTATACAAGCTGTTAGGGGATACATACGTGGTCACCAGTTCCGCGACCAGCGCGGCCTCTTCTTCATTCAAAGAAAGACTCACCAGTGATGGCACACTCCGCCGCATCGTCTCCACATCCTGCTCGCGCATACTGCGCCGCATTACCTGTTCAAGCACGCTCAACGCCTCCTCCTGGATCGTATCCCAGCGCTCGGGTGTGAGCGCGATGATCTGTTGAATCGTTTCTGGTTTAAGCGAGACATCGTTTAACGATGCAATGTCCGATGCCTTTTGTTCAGGTGTGGAATTCTCATCGTCCTGCACAAGCGTGATGTACTGCAACACGACGCGCAGTCGCTCGATTTGAAGCCGCGCAATTGACGGGTCGGGAGAGGCGTATATCGGCGCGACAGAATTTTCGGCCGCGCGCTGCGCTTCCTCCGTCCGCGCTTTGCTTTCGTATTCAATGGATTCGGGTGCCTGATAGTCGCTGGGTGAAACATCCCCCGCTTGAAGCGGCAATGACGCCGGACGCATTGCCAGCGGCAAAACCAGGGCCCCATACGATATGATGCTCACAAGCACAAGCAGAATGAATTGAAGCAGGCGAATGCGCCTGGGTGTGGGTCGGTGTCGTGCAGGAATGATCCCCATGTTATTTCAACAAACTAACCACTGAGTCACTAAGACACAGAGAAGTCCTTTTAAAAAATCTCCGTGCCTCCGTGTCTCCGTGGTAAAAAATTTTACTGTCATGTACTACTTGGGTTGGAGCAATTCTTTCACAGCCGCGCTGACCGCGTCATTCGGGGCGCGTCCCGCCACTTTGGGCATGACGAGTTTCATGACCTTGCCCATATCCGCAGGCGATGCCGCGCCGGTCTCAGTGATGGCGGCCTGGACGAGCGCGCGCAGTTCCTCGGCAGGCATGGCTTTCGGCAGATACACTTCAAGCACTTTGATCTCAGCTTCATTGGCTTCGACCAGATCGGCGCGATTGGCTTTCTTTGCCTCTTCCAAAGATTCGCGGCGGTTCTTGATCTCCTTTTGTAACAGAGCCATGATCGCCATATCGTCGAGTTCAATGCGTTTATCCACCTCCACCTGCTTGACGGCGGCCAGTACCATCCGCACCGTGCGTTTGCGGACCTCGTCCCCATTCTTCATGGCGTCTTTCACGGAATCGTTGAGTTGCATTTTGATGTTCATAATGAGAATTATACACGTGTTGAGAAACGTAGGGGCGACCCGCCAGGATTGTTCGAAGTTTTCGACCGGTCATGAAGGGTCGCCCCTACTGCATAAGAAAAGCAATTAAAGTGCTAGAATCGCCCCCATGTTCCTCTTCTACTTCTCAATCATCCTGGCGATCTGCTCCAGTGCGCTGTATCATTTTGTCGCCAAAAGCACGCCTGCCAATGTCAATTTCACAGTTTCATTGTTGGTAACATATGGCGCTGCTTTTATTGTCACGTTGTTCACTTTCGTCTTCTTCCCGGTTCAGGATGGCATGACAGTGGAATTGAAAAAATTAAACTGGGCAAGCATCGGACTCGCCATCGCCATTGTCGGCATCGAATTCGGATTCCTGCTCGTCTATCGCTCAGGCTGGAATTTGGGCATCGCCGCTGTATTGACGAACGTGATCGCTTCGTTGATGCTAGTTCCGGTGGCGATTTTTGTTTTCAAAGATAAAATTTCGTGGGTCAACGTCGCCGGGATTTTGGTCTGTCTCGCTGGGTTGGTGATGTTAAATTGGAAGAAATAAATTGGAGTCTCAATCATAATGTTTTCTCGTCTAAAATCTGCCGCCCGCATTCTGCTCAAGGGTGAACCCAAAAAGAATGGACGCAATCCGATCCCTGCCATCACACCAGAAGAAGTGGCGGAGATCAAGCAGTTCTTCCCGCGCGAGAAATTCTTCATCTTCGGTCATGCCCGTTCAGGGACAACACTGCTCATGCGGCTTGCGCGCTTGCATCCTGAAGTGCACTGCAACTATCAGGCGCATTTTTTTACGCGTAAGCCGTTATTGAAGTCTCTGGTCAATTCGTCTGAGGCAGAAGAATGGCTGACACGCAAATCCAATCGTTGGAATCAGGGACATGATCTCTCGCCGCTCGTCTTGCGCGCCACGGCAGACTTCATCATGGAACGCGATGCCGTGCGTGAAGGCAAAATGATCGTCGGAGATAAGAGCCCCTCGTCTACGATTCATGGACAGGCAGTACGCGACATGCAGGCAGTCTACCCTGATGCGAAACTGGTATATATCGTCCGTGATGGACGCGATGTGTTAGTTTCGGAACGCTTCCGCAACTTCGTGGAAGAATCTAAATTCTTGAGTAACGAAGACAAACACATCATCGAAGTTCTGCAAAAAGACCAGACGCCTTTCACGAATGGCACACGCTCGATCTTTACCGAAACATTTATCCGTAGAGTTGCAAAGGGTTGGGTAATAAATCTAAAAGAGACAGAAGATGAGGGGCAAAGGCTTTATGGTAAAAATTATCTTGGTCTTCGTTATGAAGATCTGCTCGCAACACCATATAGTGAAATGAGCAAGCTCTGGAAATTCCTGGGAGCGAAGAAAGTCAACAAGGCGCTTGAGAAGACGATCATAGCTGAAATGGAATCCAACCCCGATGAGGAGTGGCAGGCTAAAAGAAATGAAGGCATCGCGGCCTTCCTTCCGAAAGGTCAAGCTGGTAACTGGCAAAGACTGTTCACCGAAAAAGATAAATCCATGTTCAAGGAAGTCGCAAGCGAGATGTTGATCAAGTGGAAATATGAAAAGGATTTGAACTGGTAAAAGATCTGGTGGTTGAGTAGCCTTGAGCGTTTTTTGCGAAAGGCGTATCGAAACGACCAATTATAAATGGGATATCTATGTCTGATTTTATCATCCGCCATTACAACCCGCAGTTGGATCTATCCAACCTTTCGAGCATGCTCACTGAGATCGAGTCCGCTGACCGCGATGGGGAAGATACTTCTGAAGAATACTTACGCTCAATGTTGGAATGGAAGAACTATCGCCCAGCTCAAGATGTATGGGTGGTGGAGAAGGATAATGTTCTCGCTGGTTATGCTGCTGCGTTTGAACAACCCTCACAAAGATGCACACTCTATGTTGTAGTTCATCCTTCGCAGCGGCGAAAAGGATTGGGAAGCCAGCTCCTTGACTTGACCTTTGATCGTGCGGGCGAAGTTGGTTCGAGGACAATCCTCATTTATGCTAATGAACATAATTCCGCATCCAACCTATTTTTGAAACAGCATGGATTTGTTACAGTGGGTTCATCGGGAGTCATGAAAGCATCTGCGAATATTGAGATTCCACAGTTTGAATTTCCTGCGGGATTTCAATTAAAAAAATATTCAGAAGTTAACGACACGCGTATTCTGTTATCAGCGTTAAATAATTGTTATCTGGATATGTGGGGACATCAATATAATGACAAACCGACAGCCGAAGATATTCAATCGCCTCGTTTTCTGAAGCATTACGACTCGGATGATATTCTTTTGCTCTTCGACTCTAAAAATGTGGTCTCAGGTATTTGCTCAGTAAAACCCGAAGGCAAAAAAGAAGTAGGCGGTTCTCCAACCGATCTACTCGATGCGCCCGGTGTAACCAAGGAATATCGTGAACAAGGTTATCAGCGCCAACTCGTACTTGCCGGGATTCAACATCTGCGTACAAAGGGCACAAATGCCATTACACTGGAGTTCTATGGTGATAATAAAAATGCCCTCGATATATATCGTGCCCGTGATTACCTTACACATTTAAATTTTGGGACAACGGGATGACAACAGGCTTTAGCCTGAAGTTAGACAATATGGCATTGAAAGCGGGTAAGTGAACGAGAGCAGTAGCCAGAAAGCGTTTAAGCCAACGCAAGCCAAGTTGAAACAAACT
>Ga0180069_1000286_pt1 | contig 10435 bp, 7 predicted proteins | sample EasRivERM_16_10D_2_FD_121793 | JGI IMG/M metagenome (GOLD analysis project Ga0180069, IMG submission 121793) | Soil microbial communities from meander-bound floodplain in the East River, Colorado, USA - East River metaG ERMLT231B'_16_10D | ecosystem: Environmental > Terrestrial > Soil >...
AAGTGAAGGATCGTTCCCTCGGCGCGTCCGTGATCAATGTCGCCCGATTCCGAGGGCTGGCCGAAGGCGAATCCTGTATACCGGCCCGGCTCATCGGTACAGGTACGGCCTTGATGGAGGATCTTGCACCGCATGTCATATCTCTCGGGACCACGGAGGATGGAATCATCGAGATATTGATTACACCAATCGATGTACAAAACCCCCCTGGTCTTACCATTGGATGATTGTAGTGCCGCACAGATGTCGGGAAGGCAAACGGTAACGTGAAGGAGGGACCAGTAGGCCTGAGCCTTGCGGCATCTTTCCATTTCATCCCAGTACGTTTCAAAGACGCGCTTCAATTCACCGGGTTGCGACACGAATTGCCTCACTCTCAATTGGATCCCCAAGGGGGATGCCGTTGTGTTCCACCCGCCTCATTCGTAGATATCCGTAGGCCGTTGAATTCCCGCTGTCGGCCAGTATGCGCTTCCGGAGACCGGTCCAGCCTGACTGCACCCACCCTATTAGACTGTCGATGCCCTGTCAGTGTCAACCCATTGTCCTTGTTTCGTACTCGTCATCAGCCCGGCTCGAACAGCAACTCACCCCGACGGAGCCGGCGGATTCGACCCCGGCCGTGTCGGCGACGCGCACGAAATGCTGGTCATCGCAACCTCGGATAAGGCGTTTGATACCCCTTAGCGTCCCACCACAGGACCCGGTTCAGCACGTCCTCGGGAATGTCGTCGGGCTCGGACCAGTTCATAGCCAGCGACTGCCGGGCCGCCCAGAGCTGCCGGCCGTTGAGCCCCGTCAGAGGCGGGTTCATCTGGTCGAGGGGTTGTTTCGGGGTCAGGCTCTGGTACGAGGCCACATCGGCCTCGGCGGTGAAGACGCTGGTCATGGCCCGGGCGCTCGTCAGAAACCGCGTGCGCGGCGGGATGCGGAAGATGTCCTGGATGGTTCGGACCATGCTGGTGTGATTGTAGTGGTTCGAGTCGACCGCCCCTCGGCGGATATTTGGGCCGATGGCCAGGGCGACGGTGCGGTGGCCGTCCACGTGGTCCACGCCGTCCTGGGCGTCGTCCTCCACCACCAGGACCACGCTTTTCGGCCAGAACTGGCTCTTCGAAAGGGCCTCCACAATGCGTCCCAGGGCCAGGTCGTTGTCGGCGACCATGGCCTTCGGCGTCGGCGAACCGGGACGCGTGCCGTTGGTGTGGTCATTATTGAGGGTCATGATGACCAGGTTGGGCATGCGGCCGGTCTTCTCCCGCTCGGCCAGTTCCCGCAGAAATTCCTCGGCCCGGATCTGGTCGGGGATGCTGGTGGAGTTGTTGGGGTAGCGGGGGCTCATCAACGACGCTAAGGCCGGCACCCCCGGCTTGCAACCCACCGCGTCCTGCCACTTGCCGTCCTTGTAAAGCCGCCAGTACTCACTCCAGGAGCGCATATCGCGCTCGTTCATGTCGACGGCGTTGCCGGTCTGGGGATCGAACCGCCCGGCGATGCAGAACTCGCCGAAGATGCGTACGTCCAGCGGCTTGGAGGCGCTCTGCCAGAAGAATCCGGTGGGAGCGATAGTGAGGGCGTCGTTCATGTTCCAGGCGTAGCCGCGCGGCGAGGAGGCGAAGGCCCGCTCCACGTAGTCGCTGACGAACGCCTGCATCAGCCAGTGGTGCCCGTCGAAGCTGATGGCGCCGCCGGTGTGGAAGTTGTCGAGCAGGACGTAGCGCTCGGCCAGGGCATGGTGGTTGGGCGTGACGTCGCGCCCGTAGAAGACCAGCTTGGGATCGCCGTTGCCCTTGGCGATGTCGCCGAACACCTGGTCGTACGTGCGGTTTTCCTTGATGATGAAGAAGACGTGCTGGATGCCGAGCGCGGAGAGGTTCGCCACCCCGCCGGCGGGCTCGAACTGCGGCATATTGGCCACCCGGACCTCGCGGGTAGCGGCGGCAAGCTGCGGCGCCGCGGGCGGCGGGATCTTCACCAGCGACCCCTCGTACTGCCGGGAGTTGAACGTCCCTTTCTTGTCGGCGGTGTTACCCACGCCCTTGATATTGACAACGCGCAGCGCGCCCTCGCCGTCCACCGCGATGGCCGAGGGGAACCAGCCGGTGGGAACCGCCCCGGCCACCTTCCCCTGGCGGCCGGACAGCGTCACCACCGCGACGGCGTTGTTGCCGCCGCAGGCGACGTAGACGGTCTTGCCATCGGGCGCGAAGGCCACGCCGATCGGCTGGCTGCCCAAGGCGCTATCGGGGAAGGTGGGAATCTTCACCGGGCTGGTCGCCAGACTGGCGGTATCGACGATGGTGATGGAATCGGAGTGCCCGTTGGCCACCGCCAGAAGCTTCTCGTCCGGGCTGAGCGCCAGGCCCGACGGGTGCAGCCCCACCGCCACCTCGCGCACCGAGGCACTAGCTGTGTCGATGACGCTCAAGGTTCCCGTAGCCGCGGCGCCGGTGGCCGGATCGCTGACCACCTGCGACCCGCTCGAAGGCCCTACCGTGTCGCCCGCCGCCGGCCGCCGGCCGCCTAGGTTCGATACCCAGATCCGTCCCTGCTTCGTCGCCACCACGCCGAACGGCGCCATCCCCACGGGAATCTCCCGCTCGAGGCGCCGCGACCGGGCGTCGAACACAGCCACAGAATTATTGCGGCTGAAGGCGACGTAGGCCTTCGCGCCATCGGCCGAGAAGGCGATCCCGGCCGGCACCGGATGCCCTTCGAGCGCGATCCGGTCGGTCTTACCCGGCCGGCCCAACTCATCCAGTTCCGCCACCAGCAGATCGTCCGGACCGGTGCGCGTCGTCTCGCTGGCCCAGATCTCGCGATCCCCCGGCCGGAACGCAAGGCCGGTGTAGGAGGTCGACCGCGACGGGATCTCGGCATACGGCACCCCGGCCGAGCCCTGCAGGAGCAGGACGCCCCGCCAGTTCAATACGGCGATGATCCGCTTGGCGGAGTCGAAGGTGAGGTCCACCGGCCGGCCCGGGATGAGGGACTGCTCGCCCCAGGGACGCAGCAGTTGATTGGTGGGGAGGAGGTAGAAACCGCCGGGTTGGCGGCCGATGGCGACGGCGCTCTTGAGAATCGGAAACAGCCCGGTCTGCTGAGCGACGACGGCCACCAAGGCTGCGCTGAGCGCCACGAACAAGTACTTGCGAGGCTTCATGAGAACAGGGTAGTGGAAGGCGCGAGTTATTTCAAATCCGAGGTAGCGGGGTTCCAAACTCGCAGACCTTCCGTCGCAGCCGCTTTCAGAAGCTGGTCGTCGGATGACACAAAGAGGGGGTGGACTGGCCTCGGTGGCATCTGCAGCACCAGGCAAGAGGCCAGTTGGACGGCATCGAGCGACCTCAGCGGATGACGATCCAGGAGAGATGCGGCGTGGCTCAGCACGACTTCCGTCAGCGGCTGCGGGGTGTAGACACGCCCCCAATGCTTCGCCAGCCTGTCGAGCAGTTCGTCCGCCAAGGGGCGGCCAACGAGGCCTTCACGCTGAAGACGCCGCACCGCACCACGAAACTCGACCCGCGTCAGGGTGGACACCACAAAACGATGAGTTGCCGGTCCGAGCATGAACCGCATGATGCGATCGCTCCCAGGCTCGCTGACGTACAGCTTCACCAAAACGCTGGTGTCGAGGTAAAGGACGGCCAAAGGCTAGCGTCGCTCCCGGATGACAGTCTCCGACAAGGACACGCCCGGGATCTCAATCGGGTCAAACGGAGGCACGATCGCACGGGCCTTGTCAACGGTCTTCCGGCCGCGATTCCAGCGGCTGCTAATCGCCTTCCGTGCTATCTCACGACGGCGTTCAGGAGTCAGGCTGGCGGCCCGGGAGCGCCCGCCCTTCGATGCTCCGAGGCGAGAGAGCAGGGTAGCCGCTTCCCGCACTTCCGGCGAGACTTTTTTCCCTTTCATGCCAATAGGATACGACCTGGACCGGCCGAAGTCAAGCCGTTAGGACTTGACTTTACTTGCACGAGCAAGTATAATGGGGTTCAGGAGGAAATAAATGAAAGACCACACGAATTTTTATTGGTGTGTAAGAAAAATTTTCCGGTTACAGTAAAGATGACGCTGTTTTTATTGGTGATCAACCTGACGCGCGAACCTGCACGTTTTTAGAAGAAGTTAGAATCGCCAAGAACTGGCCTTCTCAGTGGCATTCGCGTTATCCGAAGGGTTACATTGGCTTTGAGGACGGCCGGCACTTCGATTTGGCGCGAGAACAGATCGCCGGACGGCCGGTGTATCTTTTCCCCCGCAACCCGGCGATCTTGGTCGTTTGCCAGCGGCTGGAAGTCGAAAATCGCCTTCTGCGCCGACTGCCAGGGTGCACGCCAGAGGAGTTGGTGGTAATCGCCCAACTGGTTTCGGAGCTGGCGGCAACCCCAGTTTCTTCTATGGTTTATCTCCATCCGGGTTGGACAGAGCGAACGATCAGGGAACGTCTACTGGCCCTGTCGATCCGGGAGTTGGAGACGCTCGCTGACCTGATGGAAAGTCAGTCGAGCCCGCAGGGGTGCATGGCAATGCTCGCCGCTTAAGAGAGCTACACTAACCGGTCGGCAACCCGGATCTCGCCGGTCAGCGTCCGGTGGACCGGACACTTGGCGGCGATCTCGATCAACCGCTGCCGTTGCTCATCGGTCAGGGGGCCTTCCAGGTGGATGTCGCGCCGGATCTGGGTCACGGCGCCTTCCCTCGTGTCCTCCAGTTCCACCACGACCTTCTCCAGCTGGAAGCCTTTGCGGCGGGCATAGACCAGCAGGGTCATGGAGGTGCAAGTGCCGAGCGCGGCCAGGAGAAACTCGTGCGGGTTGGGGGCGGTGTCCTCGCCGCCAATCTCGGGGGCCTCGTCGCCGGCGAGCCGATGGTGACGAATACGAACTTCCTGGCGCAAGTTCTGTTGGGATTCCACGGTGGCTTTGGCCATATCCGCATTCTGACACCATTGGTAGAATGAAGGGGCATGCACTCCCTGGTCCTCTACAATGATCGCCTGGTGCCGGCCACCGAGCGGATCCTCTCGCCCGGGCAGATTGGGTTGCTGTCAGGCTGGGGGGTTTTCACCACCCTGCGGATCTACGATGGCGTGCCGTTCGCCTGGGAGCGCCATTGGGCCCGGATGGCGAAGGACGCGGCGTTGCTGCACGTGCCCCTTACTCCGGACCGGGAGGAAGTCTACCACCGTATCGCCGAGTTGATCCGGGCCAACCACGCCGAAGACTCGGTGGCCCGCCTGAGCGTGGTGCGTAACCAGGGAGGCTTTTGGGAAGGACCGGGCATTGCCAGCGCCGCCGACCTGATCTGCTTGACCGCCAACGTGAAATCCTGGTCCGACACCGTTCGCCTCACCGTCGCCCGCCAGGCTCGGCACGCCGCCTCCAGATTTGCCGGGACCAAGATTCTGTCCTGGGCCTACAACCTCACCTGGGTCGAAGAGGCCCAGAGCCGGGGCTTCGACGAGGTTATCCTGCTCAATGAGCGGGACGAGGTGGCGGAGTGCACCTCGGCCAACATTTTTGCGGTCCTCGACGGTAAGGTACTGACGCCGCCGCTTGCTTCCGGGTGCCTGCCGGGGGTCACCCGCAACATCCTGCTCCAAGAGATCGGCGGGGTTGAGGAGAAGACCCTGCGCCTCGAAGATCTCTACCGGGCCGGCGAGGTGTTCATCACCTCCACCACCCGCGAGCTGCTGGCGGTATCCCAGATCGACGATCACCCGATCCCGGTCACCGGCCACACACGGGCGCGGCTGCAGCAGGCTTTCACCGACTACGTCCGCCGCTATACCGCGGAGCACTCCGTCCTCGCTGTGCAGGACCGATGAAGGTAGTCCTTATCTCGACTTATGAGCTGGGCCGCCAGCCGTTCGGGCTGGCGTCTCCGGCGGCATGGTTGCGGGGCGCCGGAGCGGAGGTTGACTGCCTGGACCTTTCGCGCGAACCGCTCGATGAGGACGTGGTGCGCGGAGCCGATCTGGTGGCGTTCTACGTGCCGATGCACACGGCCACACGGCTGGCCGCCCAGGTGGTTCCCCAGGTGCGGGGCCTAAACCCGGAGGCGCAGCTCTGCTTTTACGGCCTCTATGCCCCGATGAATGAGGCGTTTCTGCGGGAGCTGGGGGCCGGGACCGTACTCGGCGGCGAGTTCGAGGCGGGGCTGGTGAGCCTGGTCCGGCGCCTCGGTCAGGGCCGGCCGGGACCCCAAACCGAACCGGTCGTCTCGCTCGACCGGCTGCGCTTCCTCGTGCCGGACCGCTCCGGGCTGCCGCCGCTCGGCGAATACGCGCGCCTGCGTCCTGGGAACGGCCGCAGCCGCAACGTCGGCTACACGGAAGCCAGCCGGGGATGCAAGCACCTGTGCCGGCACTGCCCCATCGTGCCGGTTTATCAGGGCCACTTCCGCGTGGTGGACCGCGACGTGGTGCTGGAGGATATCCGCCGGCAGGTCGCCGCCGGGGCCAGTCATATCACGTTCGGCGACCCGGACTTCTTCAATGGTCCCGGACACAGCCTGGCGATCGTCGAGCGGCTCCACCGGGAGTTTCCCGCGGTCACCTACGACGTCACCATTAAGGTCGAGCACCTGGTGCGCTATGCCCGCCATTTGCCGGCGCTACGTGACACGGGGTGCCTGTTCCTCACGACGGCTGTTGAATCGTGCGACGACCGCGTTCTCGCCCTGCTCGATAAGGGCCACACCCGGGCGGACTTCCTGGAGGCCCTGCGTTTGTGCCGCGCGGCCGGCCTGACCATTTCGCCGACCTTCGTTCCTTTCACCCCGTGGACCACGCGCGAGACGTATCGGGATCTGCTGCGGGTGCTGGTGGAGCAGGACCTGGTGGCGCAGGTCTCGCCCATCCAGCTTTGTATCCGGCTGCTGATCCCGGCCGGGTCGCGGCTGCTGGAGCTGCCCGAAGTGCTGCGGATCGTCGGCGAGTTCGACCAAGCCGCACTGAGCTATCGTTGGGTACATCCGGATCCCTGGATGGACCGGTTGTGCCGCGAGCTGCAGGCGGTGGTCAAGCGTAGGGAAGCCTCGCGGGGCGAGATGTTTCGGGAGATGTGGAGCCTGGCCCACGACCAGGCGCCGCCTCCACTCCCCGACGACCGCGACCGGCTCGACCGCGCGGCCATCCCCTACATCAATGAGCCTTGGTATTGTTGAGCCGAACCCACCGAAGGGCAGTTAGCCCTTTTCTAGCACAGAGCCGCGACCGTAAGGGAGCGGTTACCGCGCTGAAAGAAGCAACCGCTCCACTATGAAGAGGTTGTTGCTGCTTTCCACCACCACCGGATACCAGGCCGCCGAGTTCCGCAAGGCGGCCGAGCGGATCAGGGTGCCTTTGGTGCTGGCCAGCGACCGGTGTCACGTGCTGGAGGATCCCTGGCGCGACGGAGCCATTCCTATCCGCCTGGAAGAACCTAAGGAGTCGGCTGGGAAGATCGTCGAGTTCGCGCGTGCGAATCCCATCCAGGGCTTGGTGGCCCTGGGGGATCCCATCACCCTTATCGCAGCCCTTGCCGCCCGCGAGCTGGACCTGCCGTTTCATCCGCCCGAGGCCGTCGAGGTCTGTCGCGATAAGTACCTATTCCGCGAGCGCTGCCGGATGGCCGGGCTGCCCGTGCCCTGGTACAGCCGCCTTCCCGCCGCCGAGCCACCGAAGACGCCGGACGTTCCGTTTCCTTGCGTTCTCAAGCCATTGGGGCTGTCGGCCAGCCGCGGTGTGATCCGCGCCGACAACGCGGCCGAGTTTCGCGCCGCGTTCGACCGCATCCGGGCCTTGCTGCGGCGGGTCCGGGGCGATGCGGCCCAGTGGATCCAGGTGGAGAGCTTCATCCCCGGCCGCGAAGTCGCCGTCGAAGGAATCGTCACCGCCGGACGGCTGCGTGTCCTGGCGATCTTCGACAAGCCCGACCCGCTGGACGGCCCCTTCTTCGAAGAAACCATCTACGTGACCCCGTCCCGGCTTGATCCGGCCACGCAGCAGACACTCGTTGCAGCGACCGAGAAGGCCGTGGCCGCCGTGGGATTGTGGCACGGCCCGGTGCATGCCGAAATGCGTCTGAACGAGGGTGGTGTCTGGATGCTGGAGATGGCCGCCCGCCCCATCGGCGGCCTGTGCGCTCGGGCGCTGCGTTTCTCGGGTGACATGCCTCTCGAAGAGCTGATCCTTCGCCACGCCCTCGGCGAAGACATCTCGGGCCTTGAGCGCGAGAAGCAGGCGGCGGGGGTGATGATGATCCCGATCCCTCGCGCCGGTATCCTCGAAGGTGTCGAGAACGTCGGGGCCGCCCTCGCGACCTCCGGCGTCGAGTCGATTGAGATCACCGCCAAGCTGGGACAGGAGCTGGTCCCGTTGCCGGAGGGCTCCAGCTACCTCGGTTTCATTTTCGCCCGCGCCGCCACACCGGAGGCCGTGGGGGAGGCCCTGCGCGCGGCTCATGCGAAGCTCCACTTCCGGCTGAACGCCGCCCTGCGGGTTATGTAGGACGGGCCTCTGGCCCGTCGCCGCTGGACAGGCCAGAGGCCTATCCTACCCTTTACTCTTCGGCGGAACGTAGTCGGGCGGCAGGGCCGCGCCTTCCCCGAAGAAGTAATCCTCCATCTGCTTCAACACGATCTCCTGCGCCTCCGGCGTCGCCAGGTTGAGCCGGTACTCATTCATGATCATCTTGAGGTGCTCTTTCCACAGGCCCCAGGCGTCGCGGGACACGTGGTCGTAGATCCGCTGTCCCAGCTCGTTGTCGAAGGGAGTCTCGTCCAGCCCCGGCAGCTCCTTCTGAAACTTCACACAAAACACGGTGCGCTTCACCGGCTTTTCCGAGGGATGCATCTGGGGTGTTCCGCAGCTCATAGCTTCTCCTTACCGTGAGAGAATACTATTATCCCACATGCCCGCCAACCAGTTGATCCACGAGACCAGTCCGTACCTGCTTCAGCACGCCCACAACCCGGTGAGCTGGTACCCGTGGGGTCCGGAGGCGCTGGAGCGGGCCCGACGCGAAGACAAGCCCATTTTTCTCAGCATTGGGTACGCCGCCTGCCACTGGTGCCACGTCATGGAGCACGAGAGCTTCGAGAACGACGACGTGGCCGGCCTGCTGAACCGCGACTTCATCGCCATCAAGGTGGACCGCGAGGAGCGCCCGGATCTGGATGAGATCTATATGACCGCTACCATGCTCTACACCGGCGGTCACGGCGGTTGGCCCATGAGCGTGTGGCTCACCCCCTCGCTGAAGCCCATCTACGCCGGCACCTATTTCCCTCCCGACGGCGCCCACGGCCGTCCCGGCTTCAAGAGCATCCTGGGCTCCATCGCCCAGGCCTGGAAAGACCGCCGGCCGGAACTGGAGACCCAGGCCCAGCAAATCGTCGAGTCCATCGCCGCTATGCAGGCAGTATCCAAGTCCGACATACTCGGGCCGGACCGGCTGGCCCAGCTCGCCCGCCGCATCGCCGAGGGCTACGATTTCGACCTGGGCGGGCTGCCTTCGGGCGGCGGCAACAAGTTTCCGCCCAGCATGTCCATGGACCTGCTCCTGCGACAGCACCGCAAGAACGGCGACCACCTGTTGCTAAGCGCCGTCGAGGTGACGCTCGAGCGCATGGCCAACGGCGGTATCTACGATCACCTGGGCGGCGGCATGCATCGTTACGCCACCGACGCCCGCTGGCTGGTCCCGCACTTTGAAAAGATGCTCTACGACCAGGCTTTGGTGAGCTCTATCTACCTGGACGGCTACCAGGTCACGGGCCGGCGGCTCTTCGCCGACCGCGCCCGCGGCATCCTCGACTACGTCCTCAGCGACCTCGAGAGCCCCGAGGGCGGCTTCTATTCGAGCGAGGACGCCGACAGCGAGGGCCTCGAGGGCAAGTTCTACATCTGGACCCAAAGCGAAGTGCAAGAGATCCTCGGCGAAGAGGACGCGGCGCTCTTTGCCTCGCACTACGACATTAGCGAGTGGGGCAACTGGCAGCATCCCGGCGACGAACACGTCCCCCACGGACCGAAGAACATCCTGCAGGTGGTCCGTCCAGTCGAGACCATCGCCAAGCTGGAAGGCCTCGACGCGGGCGGCCTCGAAGTCCGCTTCGCCGAGATGCGCCGCAAGATGCTCGCCGCCCGCTCGAAGCGCGTCCGTCCGGGGCTCGACGACAAGATCCTCTGCGGCTGGAATGGCCTGGTCATCACCGCCCTGGCCAAAGCGGCGGCGGTGCTCGACGAGAAGCGCTACGCGGCCGCCGGCAGAGGCGCCGCCGAGTTCATCCTCGCCCACATGCAGCAGAACGGCCGCCTGCTGGCCACCTGGGGCAAAGGCCGCGCCCGTCACAACGCGTACCTGACGGACTACGCCTTCCTGATCGAAGGTCTGCTCCGGCTTTACGAGTACGATGGGAACTGGCGCTGGGCCCTGGACGAAGCCAC
>Ga0180069_1000288_pt1 | contig 10419 bp, 4 predicted proteins | sample EasRivERM_16_10D_2_FD_121793 | JGI IMG/M metagenome (GOLD analysis project Ga0180069, IMG submission 121793) | Soil microbial communities from meander-bound floodplain in the East River, Colorado, USA - East River metaG ERMLT231B'_16_10D | ecosystem: Environmental > Terrestrial > Soil >...
GCTGCGCCGTTAAAAGAAGGTCCCAGCGCGGAACAGGATGCTGATGCGATCAATAATAAAGATATTAAGATAGATTCAATTCGAAAAGTTTTTTGTTTCATATTCACTTCGCAAAGATTGTCTCAAGCGCGGTATCGCCGAATAAAATTGTTACAGATGTCCCGGTCTGGACTGCGTTGCCGGAGTTCGGATACATGATGTACATGCCGGCGTTATTCTCGAATCTCATCTTCTGTGATTTCGTGGCTTCCGGCGCATTCAAAACGACATCGCCGATCATCAAAGCTGGAAAGTTATTTGGATCGGTGAGCAATAGTTTCGCCTTCTCACCATCCACAATTTTCAAGCGTACATCCACAAAGCCGCCCGCGCCCGTCACCGCGACCAGGTTCACGCGCAGACCGTATTTTTCTTCGAGCGCCCTTTGCGAAATGACGGTCGCGGCGGGCGGAGTTGATTTTGATCTATAAGAATTGAACACGACCCAACCCACCAGGAGCAAAATATTAAGAATAATGGCGATAAAAATAAATTTAGCAATTGCGTTTGAGGGCGCCGCGGGGCGGTCAGATTTTATGGCTTGCATGATGAGACGGTTCCTGATTGTTGTGGGAAGCCCGTGGAAGACAAGGGCTTCCCATCATAATGTTTGAAATTGTCTGGAGGCTCAATCACTTTGAGCCTCCAGACATTGAGAGTGTTACTGACTATGGAACGTCGAAGGCGTCCACATCGTGGTTGCTGTTGGTCAAGCCTTTTGCAGTGCCATCGAAGTACACGATCCAGGTGCCGTTGTTGAAATACACAACGTCTTCATCCTGAACTGTTCCAAGACCAGGCACGGTGGTGTTGTCAACGAATGAGAGATAGAAGTGGTTGGCATCACTACGGACGAACCCGTCCACATCGGCGCCGCTAGCAAAACCTGCTGCGGTGGCGTCCCATACACGAGCAAAACAGGTACCGTTCCATGAGTAGATATCCGCATCGTCTGCTGTGCCGCCTACAGGAGTGCATCCTGCGAGGGTCGGAGGATTTGTATCTCCTAAAGTTGAGAAGTACAGCAAAGTGCCAGAAATATTGAAGGCATCAATGTCTTGATTAGCCGCTGTCAGCCCGGCCCCAGTCCCGTTGAAGTACACAGACCAGGTACCAGCATTGTAGTAGACGATATCTTCATCCTGCACTGCGCCGGCAGGGGCTGGCAGTGTTACATCACCGCTGAAGGATACATAGAAGTGGGTATTGTCAACCCTATCGAAGCCATCAACATTGGCGCCGCCCGGAACACCGGCTGTGGTGGCGTCGAATGCCCGGCTGAAGGCTGTCCCGTTATAGAGGTAGATGTCTGCATCATCTGCAGTTCCAGCAACGTTTGGCGGATTCGTATTTCCTAAAGTCGAGAAGTAGAGCGACCTATTGATGGTGAGAACCGTGCTGGCGTATGGCAAAGAATTGTTCCAATTGCCTGAGGCATCCTTTGCGTGTACATAGATTGTGTGATTGCCGGGAGTCAGCGCATTGACAATCGTGAGCGGGATGTCAGCATAGCCATTCTCGGAGGGACTGTTGAACAAGCCGTCTGTGGCGGCGAAGGCAAAGCCCGTGCCGGTTAAGCCAATGGTATCAATGAAGCCTTCGGCGGCGGCGATGTTGGAACCACCGCTGGCGACGTCACTGAAACTGGCAGTGACACGCACCGCTTGCACCGTGGTATTGAAAGCCATCAAGCCGTTGTTCGGGTTGGGTGAAGCGCCCGTGACAGTAGTGGTTGGACCAGTCTGATCAATAATCAAATCGATTGAGGCTGGATCACTCCAGTTACCCAGGGCATCCTGACTGCGCACTGAAATTACATGTGTGCCAGCGCTAAGGCCTGAAGGCAAGCCAACATTCAAAGTCTTGACAGGCGCAGGTGACGCGACTGAAATGGGCGTGGGAGCGCCGGCATCGATCGAGTATTCGGCGGCAGTAATATTATGATTGCCAGCCGCGCTGTCATTCGCAGTGAATGACAATGTTACGCCTACCGAGCCATTGCTGGGGTTGGGTGTGAGGCTGAGTCCGCTGGTTGCGGGACCCATCGTATCCACCACCAGGCTGAGCGTCGAGGTCGAGCTCCAATTGCCTAAAGCATCCTGGGCGCGAACAGTGACCGGGTGGGAACCGTGAAGGTATCCCGCTGGGATCGTGGCATTCAATGTTTCAACTGTCGTGGGCGATACAATGTTTACGGTCGTGTAAACACCGTCAACCGAATATTCCCAGGCGGCAACATTCGCATTGCCGGTTGTAATTTCACTCGCGGTGGCAGACAAAGCCACACTGACCGCGCCGTCGCTTGGATTGGGTGAAAGGGTGACAGACGAGAGCAAGGGTCCTGCGGTATCGGTTGGGGGCGGGCCACCTGCGCCAACCGTGAGGAAAGTCAACATGCCGCCGAAGCCTGAGTAGGCGCTGGTGCCGGTGTTGTTACGCAACAACAAGTTGCTATCGTACAAGGCGAACTGGCTTCCTGATGAGGCAGAGGCAGGAATGGTGGCAAGGGCATCCAGGGTTTGTCCCGGAGCGATGGTCTCCGAGACCACTTTGTGCGAGAAGGCAAAGGGATTGCCATCCTGCCCGAGCAGGGTCTGGGAGAGACCGAGTATGCCCATGTGATGGCTGGTGAGGCCCGCATTGACATAGCGCAATAGCACATCGTCACCTGCTGCCGCCACGCTGATCGGAGCGGTGCCGGGATAAGCCTTGCCGTTGATCAGGAAGTACTTGGGCCTGTAATTGCGGATGTCGAAACCGGTCGGGTTGAGGGCAAGCGACGTGTCATATTCACTTAGCACCAGCACCTGTTCCGTATCGAACGCGGTGGACGGAGCGGCATACGCCTGCGAGGGCGCGCCTGTGGGATGAACCACCAAAGCGCCGTACATGCCCATCGCCACCTGATGTTGACCGTTGGCTGTTAAGCCTGCCTCATAGAGGAAGGTGCCGGGGTTGCAGGCTCTGAATGTATAAGTTTTGGTTCCACCACTCGCTGCTGCGCCTGTTGTATCCGGGATCATATCCTGACCCTGAAATAGCATGGCGGATGCTTCACCGAGGTTGTTGGTCAAGTTTACAGTCACATCCTGACCTTGATTGACAGTTAGCTGAGGTCCCGGCAAGCCAGCTGAACCGCCAGCGCTGTCGGTGTAACCCCAAATAGTAACGCTGGTAGCGCCAAAAAGCGTAGCTGATCCGGTCTTAGCCCATAAATTAAAGGTGGTAGAACCTGTTGAGGTACAGGCGGGCGCCGCGTACGCCATTGCTGGAGTGAGTCCAGAGAACATGGCTGTGACCAGCAGGAACGCTGTAGTCAGTTTCGCAAGAGTATTACGTAGTATTGTTTGCATGGTATTTTCTCCTTAGCCCTTATGGACAATTATTGGGCAGAGGCGGATCAACCCTCAAATAGGTGATGGGACCAGCCATGGGCGAACCCCACGCATCCAGTTGGAAGAGGGCGTGATTGTGCGAGATGATGTAATACTCGCCGCACTGGTTGAGCGTGTTCATGCCGGGAGGCAGGGTTTCCATCTCGCCCAAATACGGACTGCCGCCGTAGAACATGCCGATGGCGACATTGACGAGATTGGGAACAGCGACCGGAACAGGTTTGGTTGCGCTGTTGTAACCCTCCGCGTCGTACCATTTGAAGAGCACATCCCAGGTCTGACCGGGCCCGATATTGACGGCGAATTTCTCCATCGAAAGATCCTGACCGCCAGGACCTTCCACTGCATATCCATCGCGGCCGATCACAAGTCCGTTTTGACCATGCGGGTGGAAGGGATAATCCTCCGTGCCCACGTTGATGAAGCGTTCCACCGCCGGGAGCGGATGAGCGCCCGCATCATACGGATGGATGAGCGCCAGCGCGCCATAGGGTTGGCCGGGAAGCCAGGAGGCATTGTTATCGGCAATGCTATCGGGGAAGCCGCGCCCGTTGAGCATCCAGTAACGCGCCCGATAGTTGTTCATATTGAAGTTCACGCCCATTTCAGCGGCCTGGTGCTGATAGGGATCAATTTCGGAAAGGATCGCGATATATTCCTCTGCCGCCGTGAACTGGCTGTCTGCGCGGTTGTAAACATGGTCCGCGCCTGCGTTGGGTCTCACGATCAAAGCGCCGAACAGACCCATGCCCACCTGCATTTTGGTGTCGGTGCCGCTCTCGTAGATGAATGTGCCAGGTCTGTTTGCCACAAAACTATATGTGACAGTCCCGCCATTGGCAGCCGCGCTATTCGTCAAAGAAACGAGCGTGCTGCCAGAGAATTCCGGTTGGGCGGGCGCGCCATTGGCTTGCACATTCTCCTGCCCGGGGAACATGATCGAGACCGGAACAGTCAGGGAGTTTGTCAGAGTGACCGTCACCGTATCACCCTGGTTGACACACAAGACAGGACCCGGGTGTTGAAAACCTCCGCCCGGCGTTCCATAACTCCACATGAACATGGTGGTCATGTCGGGCATCATGATATAACCGGTTTCAGCGGTCAAATCAAAGGTTGGACCTGTGGTGCAGAGCATTCCTACCTGTGGCTGTTCGAGAGCCTGTGCGGGTTGGGTGTGCGCTAGGGGACCGAAAGCCAGCAAGCCCATCAGCAACACCAGTGCCAACCGCATCCATTTGAATTTTGAAGTAAGCATTTTCTCTACTCCTTTACAACGGGAAATAATTCACCGCGTCGTTGAAATGCGCTTGAGCGCCCAACCCGCCAGTCGGATAGACACGCACTTCGGTGCGTTGACCACCAGAGCCGCCATCAGAAAGGTTGCTCACCTGGGTATAGCGGCGGTTATAAAGCACATAAGTATCATAGCCATTGCCGCTGCTGCCACTACCGCCGCTGAAAGCCGGGGCTGTAAAGATGGTATCGTAGCTTTCGCCCGCACCCATCAGGAGCGTGTCGGTTTCGTAACTGGTATCGGTGCCATCGCGGCCCTTCATCGGGGTTGCATCGCGGCCGACGACTTTCATCTTGATGCCCGCCAAAGTCATGGAGGCTTCGCGGAAGCCGAGGTTGGCGAAGCGCAACAGAACGCGCTCGCCTGCTTCGCACGTAATAAGCGCCGAGTGGGGTTGGTTTTGCAGGCGAGGTTCGGCAGGAATCACCAGATCACCAGTGTCGGGATCTGACTGTATCACCAGCGACTTTGTTGAATTCGCCACATCAATAGGTGAATTGGGCAGCAAGGTATCTGGGTAGACCCGCCCGTTGAGCAGGCTGAAGTCCGCTTTGAAATCCGCCCAGACGTGCTCCTGGATATGCAGGCCGTTCCAGCGCGCCTTGACCCACACTTCGCTCAGGAACATTGGGAACTCGCGGTCATAACCGGTTGAGCCATCGCTGTCGTTGTAGGCGAATTTACCACTCGGATATAAGGATGGATTGGTGATATTCTGCAAGGGACGGACGAAGACGATACCGGTCATGCCCATTTGCACATGTTCGATATCTTCCACATGGCAGTGATACATGTAGGTGCCGGGGTCGCGCGGCCGGTAGACGTAGGTGAAGAGTCCGCCGGTCGGGATCGCCACGGAGCCGGTCGGTTCCCCGTCAAAGAAGGGGATCACGTTGCGGAAGCCGTGCCAGTGCAGGGTGTGTGGATCCGTCAGGTCCGGGCGCATCTGCAAGCCAAGGTTGGTCACCTGAAGTTTGAAATCCACGGGATTGACCGTGTCATCATATTGATCCAGCCAGAAGAATGGCGCGTTGTGCTGGGCTTTCAACTTCTGGTTTTGAACTTTTTCATCAGCCGTCAGACCGCCCACGCTATCCTCAAAGTATGTTACATTGCGAAAGCCGAACATATAATTTGTGAAGGGCGGCTCGACCCAATCATCCGGGTGGTAGGGAGCCATACTCGGACCCGGGTTCCACATAAAGCCATCCGTGCCGGCGAAGAACAGATCGTAATCACCGGCGGCGTTTACCACCTGCTCAGGCATTAAGGTCTTGCGCAGGAACTGGGGCAAAAGGCTTCCCCCGGCTACAGTGACGACCGCGCCGCCTGCGAGTTTGAGAAAATCTCGTCGAGAGAATTGCTTATTCATAGAATCTCCTTTTCAGTTAGGCTGGAGGCGATTTGATCGCCTCCAGCCATTTACTGTTTGATTAGGGCCTTGGTACCGAGATTACAGTGCCGGTGCTGTTTTGCGGTGCAACATCCGTATCACTATTAGCACTGGATTGATAAGTAATGGCCGGGGAGCCGCTGGCCTTGGTCACATTCGTAACTGTGAAATTCACACTAGGATTAGTGGTTCGACTCAACTGACCACTCTGGACCTGGCACATACCTGAGGCATTGGTTGTGCAATTAAGTGTTCTGCCGGAGGTGTTGCCTGCACTCCAGGTACCAGTTACTAGTGCGCCTGATACGGGGCTTCCGTTGCTATCAAGAACTGTGATCGTCACAAATGCACGCCACTGCGTTGTTGACAGTATGGCATTCGTCCAATCCAAATCTGCAACATGCATTGTGGATAAAGTGGCTGTAATTGCCGTGCCGGTGCTGTCGCCATCTGGCTCGTGGTTCATGCTGGAAAGATATCCAAAGCCGGATTTGGTCATATTGCCCACAGTGAAAGTAGCGCTTGGAGCCGTTGACTTGCTTAAGCCAGTCCTTGTCACAGTGCATGTTCCAAAATTCGGACCGGCTGTGGAGGAGGTCGTACAGGTTGTTGTTCCTCCTGACCCGCCGCCAACCCAACTACCTGTTATGGCCGCGCCCGGTACCAAATTGTGCGAGGCATCGTGCACGGTAATCCTTACAGTAGCACTCCAAGCGGTTGTACTGGTATTGGTGGTCGTAACATCCAGGTCTCCAACGTGCATGCTGGGCACAATCGTATCGGTGTCAGTCGCGCTGTTGTTGGCTGGGTTCGGGTCTATAACTCCAACAGTGGTGCCTGTCACAGAAGCGCTGTTGCTCAATGTGCCGGTTGCAGTTGGTGAAACTGTAGCGGTTACTGTAAAGACCACACTACCGCCTGCGGGCAGGTTGACAAACGCATTGATATTGCCATTGTCACCGAGAGGACAACTCGCGCCATTCGCAGGAGCGCAGGTCCAACTAACATTGGTGAGGTTTGCCGGGAAGGTATCAGTCACTGTTGCGGTGGTGTAATCGAGTCCGGCATTGGATGCGGTGATGGTGTAGGTGAGTGTCATTCCGGTCAAAGCGGTAGTCACACCATCCGTCTTGGTGATGGAAAGATCAGCAGTGGGGTTTGGAATTTCATCTGCGCCCATATCGAAGATGTCGAAGCCTGGGCGGGCCTGGTTATCAAAATCGAAGGCAGGCGCCGATACGGACAATTTGGATACCGCGCCGGTATTGTAGGCTGGCGAGGTGTCATCTAACAAATGATAGTTACCCATCAGGTTCGGGGGCAGGTCCGCAGTCACCATGATCGCGCCGATGAAGTTGAGATTCGTACGCCAGGAAGTGAAGGAAACGCCGACATCGTGGGTTGCAATTACGGTCGGATCTGCGCCGATGAGGTTGCCCGCGCCGGGCAGGGTTCCCAATGTGGATTGGAAGATCGAATTGGTCGGTGCGAGCTCGATGGACAAATCAAGCGAACCCATATCCCAGAGGTTGATATCGCCAGGTCCGCCGATGCCAATTCCGGTCACCGTGTTGATGCCCTTGGTGCCTGCGCGGTTATCCGAGAAGATGTTGTTGAAGAGTAATGGGTTGCTAAAGGTCGATCCGCCACCAAGTGTATTCTGTAGCTGGGCGCTGTTCTGTCCGGTGGAAAGACCTGCGGGAGCGGGTTGTCCATCGCTGGTGACCGCCGTGGCTGTCGTGATGTTCTTCATGACCGTGTTGTTATAGAAGCGCACATTGGGAGCATCGTCGAGGGCGACGCCGCCGCCTTCGTGCGTGGAGATGTTATTGACGATCATGTTGTTATAGACGTTCATCGGGAAGTTGCCCGCCATGAGGAAGCGCAAGCCGCCACCGTCATCATCGGACAGGTTTGCCTGGATCAGGTTGTTGTAGATATTCACTGCTCCGGAACCTTGTGCGCCGTCGGGCGTGCCGTAGTCCGCGCCTGGGTCAACGGGCAGTTCGCCCGCGATCATGATGCCGGCACCTTCATCGTAGGAACGGTTGAAGTAGATGCGGTTATCGTGGATCGAGCCGTTGTTGCTTCTGCCATAGTGGCTGATGCCGCCGCCGTATTCGGCGGAGAAGTTACCGCAGAAATCGTTATTGGCAACTTCATAGTTGTCTGCGCCGTTGAAGATACCCAGCGCGCCCGCTAGGTTCGTGCCGCCGTTCGCAAGAATGCGGTTGTTGGCGATGCGGATGTTGTCGTTCTGGTTGTCGGTATCGGGAGCGGGCAGGTTGGGCGTGCCGATGCGGATCGTTCCATAGGCGCCGCCATTATTCTCGACCACGTTGTTGGTAATCTGCAGATAGCGGGCAAAGCCGTTGACGAAGATCGCACCGCCCTGCGTTTCGAGATTGGCATCCTGTACCTGGTTGGGGAATCCACCAAAGATGGCGTTGAGGTTGCCGGGGAAGCCCATCTGGTCGCCGCCGCGGATATCGAAGCCGTCAATGGAGGCGCGATAGTCGGAGCCGAATTGGGTCGTGGAGGCGGCAAGCACATAGATTCCCGCGCCTTCGGATACATTCTGGTTGCCCGCCCAGGTCAGTCCTGCTATGAGGACGCGCCAGGCCTCTGCCAGGTTGGTGTCGCCGCCGAAGGCGATGCCGTCAATGATCGAGCCTTGCACAGGCGCGCCATTGGGATACACACCGCCGGGACCCACGCCCTGCAATTTGGCGGGTGAGTGCATGATTAGATTCTCGTAGTAGGCGCCGCGTCCGTTGTAGCGCGGGTTGCCAAGGTCGGATGCACCGGGGTAGACAACAACTAGTGCCTTGCTTACGCCGGCGGCCGCTTCAAGTGCGCCTTGGATCGTGGCATAAGGCTTGCCTGGTCCTACTTCAAACACTGTAGGATTGTAAGCGCCGCCACCACCGCCGCCGCCTGAGTTAATCACGTGGAAGGTTAATCCGTTGACCGTGCTTTGGCCATTACCGGCTCTAATACTTAACCGATACGGATTCGGTCCTATGCCGGATGTGGGCAATGTGAATTGGATTTGGGTATCGCTCCATGACACGATATTCATGGCTGTACCATCCAATTTCACACTACCTGTACCCTGAGTCGCGCCAAAGCCAAGACCAGTGATGGTAAAGGTCGGGAGACCGGCAATCGCATTGTTATAGATGTAAGGTTTGCTGATCGCAAAGAACTGCGGCTGGGCGGCATCCAACGTGCAGGATACCGGCACAAGAGTTTGCGAGCCGGGGATCTGGATTCCCACGCCCACCTGTGTAGGTGCCAGGTCGGTTGGAATGAGCGCGCCGGGGAATGCCTCGAACTCAGCCGCAATCGTGCGGAACTGCGGGTTGTAGTTCGGGTTCCAGCGCCCGGGAATGCCGGGGTCATTGCCCACGAAGCGGTACATCCCTGCGCAAACGCCGGAGGGCGACGGGCAGTTGATGCGGTTGGTCGAGGGCATTAGTACGTCGAACATGCCGTTATAGTCTGATTCCGCTGTGAACAGCAAACGGTTGGCATAATCGTAAATGCCAACGGGAGCGAAGGCAACGCCTGCCTTTTCGCCATACAGGATGGATTTGGGATCGCTGGAGAAGTTGAGATCGTCGACGATCAAGCCCGAGAAGCGGCCCGGAAGCGGCACGTCGGTGAACAGGTTGAAGGTTGGGGCGATCGAGCGCCGATCACCGAGCGGGACCAGTTTCGCATCGCATAGAGGTCTGGGTTGACCTTCGTGTTCAAGCGTTCCGCCGAGATTGGCGAAGGTGGGGTTGACGGTTGGTTCAGAAGGAGGCACGGTGACGCCAGAAGCCACACCGTTGCCATCGAGATCCGGGTCATAGCCCGCTCCATCAAGTTGTGGATAACCATCTGTAGCAATACCTGCCACATCCACGATGTGCAATGCGCCTGCGCATGCAGGCGGCGGAGCCTGCGGGATGAATTGATCGCCATTGCCGATGTTGATGTCTTCCTCCCTGGTCACCTTGTACAGCGGGCGGCCAAGCGCATCATCCGGAATACCAAGTTCGACCAGGTAATTGCCGGGGGTTAAAGCTGTGGGATCGCCAATGGCGCAGCCACCTGCCCCATCGTTTGCGGCCGGGTCGTAGTAATTTCCAAGACCAAAACAGCCATCGCCGAAGCCATAGTTACCATCCACGGCCGCCGCGAAATTCTCGCCATCCGATAAGGGTCCATATTGCACACCCATCAGCGGGCCTTCGAGACAGTCGGCATTCGGGTCGAGGGGTAGTACCTGCTCGTCAATGCCAAGC
>Ga0180069_1000289_pt1 | contig 10416 bp, 10 predicted proteins | sample EasRivERM_16_10D_2_FD_121793 | JGI IMG/M metagenome (GOLD analysis project Ga0180069, IMG submission 121793) | Soil microbial communities from meander-bound floodplain in the East River, Colorado, USA - East River metaG ERMLT231B'_16_10D | ecosystem: Environmental > Terrestrial > Soil >...
CTCCGAAGCCGGCCCCGAAAAATCCGCCTGGGGCAACTTCTACGAAGAGAAAGGACGCGGCCGCGCCGTCATGAAGACGCAGGACGAGGGCTGGCAAATCGGGCGCAAGGCCTACCGGCCGAACGATTGGAACGAGTATGAGATCCTCGCCCAAGGACGCCGCATCCAGCTCAGGCTCAACGGCACCGTAACCATTGACACTACCGACGATCAGGCCGCCACCGGCGTCATCGCCCTCCAGATCCACGCCGGTCCCCCTATGCGGGTCGAGTTTCGGAATATCAGGCTGCAAAAACTTCCGCCAGCGGGATCTCGATAGCGGGGCTCTCGGTCCGCAAAATCTCCACCAGCGTCCCGGCCGGGTTTTGCCGCGAGTAGCAGATGGCCTTGCGCTCCTCCGGGTCCACGAGCCAAATCCACTCCACGCCGATGGAGAAGTACTCCTGAATCTTCGGCTGCATCCGGACCAGGCGGTCTTCCGCTGACAGGATCTCGATAGCCAGGAAAGGAGCGACCGTGGGGATCCGGTGGCCAATGTTGCCCCTTCGCCAAACCGCGACGTCAGCTACCCGGTACCGCGTGGGATGGATCTGTATACGGATCTCCGGAATGGCCTCTATGCCCAGGCGTTCTTCCAACTGCTCCAGGAGCCGAAGAATCCTCTTCTGCGCCCGGCCATGCGGCAGTTCTCCCCAATTGCGCTCCACCATCTCACCGTCGAGATAGTCGCAGTCCGCCCCATCGAAGCTCGTATTGGCCGTCATGCTAGGATGATACCGTGAGCCGCTACCGCATCGTCGACTTCGCCGATGTCCCCGGCGTTCCCTGCCCTTGCGGCACCGCCCGCCGCGCCTTCCACGACGCTCCCCACTTTCCCGCCACCGTCCACGTCACCGACATCTCCGAGGACGCCGCGCTGCACTACCACAAGACCCTCACCGAGACCTATTTCTTCCTGGAATGCGGTCCCCAAGCCCAGATGCAGTTGGACGATGACCTGGTCCCCGTCCGCCCCGGCATGTGCATCGTGATCCCGCCCGGCGTACGCCACCGCGCCGTCGGCAAGATGCGCGTGGTCATCTTCGTCCTCCCCAAGTTCGACCCCGCCGACGAGTGGCTCGACTAATCTAGGGGCCCGTCACGAGCACGCGGAGCTGGTGGCGCAGCCTTTAGGCTGCCGGGTCGAGACTCGTCTCGACCCTTGCTTGACGGTAAGCAGAGGTCTCGGCACGAGTGTCGAGATGGCAGGCACGAGTGCCTACGCCACCTCCGGCCTGTGACACACTCAGTCCAACCCGAACACCAGCAGCGAGCTGCCCGCCGCTATGGCCACGTACTGCCGTCCTTCGCTGAGGTAGCTGATCGGACCCGCCCAAATCGGACCCCCGGTCTGCTGCCGCCACAGCAGCTTGCCGGTGTCGGCATCCAGCGCGAAGAAGTCGCCTTCCATGGTGCCCGAGAACACCAGCCGGCCGGCGGTCGAGAGAATGCCGGACCACGGCGGCGTGTGCACCCGGAACTCCCAGCGCATCTCGCCGGTCAGCGCGTCCAGGGCCCGCAGCGCACCCCAACCCTCTTCGCCCGGAATGCGCCGCCGGCCCGCCCCGGCGAACACCTTACCCGGCTCATACGGCGCCTCCGTCCGGTAATAGATGGCGCCCCATTCTCTGGCATTCTGATAGAAGAGCTTCGTTTGCGGGCTGTAGGACGGGCTGTGCCAGTTGGCCGCGCCATCGTCGTCCGGATACACCACCGCCCCCTCCACGCTGGGCACGGTCGCCGGATTCGGAATCGGCCGCCCGCGCGGGTCGATCCCCTTGGCCCAGTTCTGCCGTGCGAACTGCTTGGCCAGCAGAAACTCCCCGGTAATACGGTCCAGTATGTAATAGAACCCGTTGCGATTGGCGAACAGCACCAGCTTCCGCGGTCTCCCCCGGAACACCGTATCCACCAGCACCGGGATCTGATTCGAATCCATGTCATTGACGTCGTGCGGCACAAACTGGAAATACCACTTCAGCTTACCCGTATCCGCATCCAGCGCCACCAGGCAGTCGGAATACAGATTGTCGCCCTCGCGGACGTCTCCGATGTAGTCCGGCCCCGGGTTTCCGGTGCCCCAATAAAGCAGGTTCGCCTCCGGGTCGTAGGAGCCGGTCACCCACGTGCTGGCTCCGCCGGTCTTCCAGCTATCCCCCGACCAGGTTTCGTTGCCCGGCTCGCCCGGCCCCGGAGTACCCCAGAAACGCCACGCGCGGCGGCCGGTGCGGGCGTCGTAGGCGTCCAGAAATCCGCGAACCCCGTACTCGGCCCCGGCCATGCCGATGATGATCTTGTCCTTCACTGCCAGCGGCGCCGGCGTGATGCTGTGGCCCGTCTTGTAGTCCGCCACCTCCACGTCCCAGCGCACCCTGCCGGTCTTGCGGTCCAGCGCCACCAGGTGCGCGTCAACGGTACCCACGAAGACCTGGTCGTCCAGCGCCGCGACTCCCCGATTCACCTGCCCGCAGCACACGATCATCCCCTCGGGTATGTTGCGCCGGTACGACCACAGCGGCCGGCCGGTGCGCAGATCGAGGGCGGTCACGTCGCTCGGCGGCTCGCTGAAGTACATTACGTCGTCAATTACCAGCGGCGTCGCCTCAAACTTATGCCGTCCGCGGATCTGGTACATCCACGCCATCTTGAGCCGTCCCACGTTGGCGCGGGTAATCTGACTCAGCGTCGAGTATCGTTGAGACTCATAGGTCCCCGAGTAGGTCAGCCAACTGCCCGGCTCGGACGCGGCGCGCAGAATCCGTTCGTAGGGCACTTGCGCGCGCAGCGCGGCCACCAGGAGCAATAGGGGGAGGAGTCTCATTGGAGTGACACCAGGTAGGCAACCAGGTCTTCCACCTCGGCCGGCGCGAGTAGGGATCGGTAAGCCGGCATCGGCGACTTCCCCTGGTCCTTGTGGATCTCGGTCAGCTCGCGCTTCCAGAACGAATGCACCTGATCGGAAAGATCGCGCAACTGCAAGGAGAACGTATCCTCATTTACGCGGACGCCGGTAATCCGCCGGCCGTCGCCCGTCACCACCCGCACCTGGAGAAAGCCACCAGGGACCTCCTTCTCCGGGTCGAGCAGCGCCTCCCGTAAATACTGAGGGCTGCTGCGAGCGCCGGCGTCGGTCAGGTCGGGCCCCAACCCACCGCCGCGGCCGGCAATGGTGTGGCACCGTCCGCAGGCGCCCTTGCCTTCGAACACCCAGCGCCCCCGCGCCGCATCTCCTGACAGCGCCTCTGTCTCCACCCGCCCGAGCGTGCGCACAAAGGCCGCGACTTGCCGCGCCTGCCGGGCGCTCAGCGCCGACCCCGGCATCCCCGTTCCCGGAATCCCCCGGCTGATCGCCTGCACCAGTGCCGCGTCATCGGCCGCGTGCCGCAATCGCGGTACGGCCAGGTTAGCGCCGCGGCCCCCGTCCCCGCGAGGCCCATGGCAATACGCACACTGCGACCCGAACAGCCGTTCCCCCTGCGCCAGGCCGTCGGGGGTGGCCTGTCCCCAGGCAACGGCGCCGGCCAACAGGAATAGGGTAGCCTTGATCAAGGGAGTTCACCTGACAGCCTAACACCGTATACTGGTCGAGAGCATGCTCCTGTTCGCGATTCGTAGGCGCTACCGATCAATACGGCTTACGAGCTGTCGAGAACAAGAAGTCGGTCTACGGCCTCCACGCCACCATCCTGCGCCTGCTGGGCCTGGATCGCGAAAAGCTAACCTGCCACTTCAACGGCCGCGACATGCGCCTCACCGGCGTCCACGGCAACCTCATTCCGGAGATTCTGAGCTAAGGCAGCGCGAAGCGGTAGCCTACCCAGGGTTCGGTCAACAGGTACCGAGGCCGCGAAGGATCCGGCTCGATCTTCTTGCGAAGCTGGTTGACGAACACGCGGAGGTACTCGACCTGGTCTCCGTAGTCGGGACCCCAGACCGCCTGCAGGAGCCTGGCATGAGGAATGGGCACATTGGGATTCGCCAGCAGATAATGCAGAAGGTCGAACTCTTTCGGGGTGAGGCGGATCTCTTTCCCCTTCGAGATCACCCGCCGCGTCGTCAGGTTGATCTCCAGATCCTCCAGTCGAACCGACTCCACCCCGCCTCCCGCCGCAGCCGGCAGCCGGCGCAGCGCGGCCCGGATGCGCGCCAGCAGTTCCGGTGTGCTGAAGGGTTTGGTCACGTAGTCGTCCGCTCCGGCGTCCAGGGCGGCCACCTTGTCCGGTTCCGAGTTGCGCACGGTCAGCATGATGATCGCCGCTTCGGACCCGGCGCGGATCTGCCGGCAGGTCTCCAGTCCGCCCAGGCCCGGCATGTTCATGTCCAGCAGCACCAGGTCGAAACGGCTGTCCCGCACCGCCTCGAGAGCGTCTTCCCCGCTGCGGGCGTCGTGAACTTCATATCCCTCGGCGGTGAGAGTCGTCCGCAAGACGCGGCGAATCTGGGGCTCATCATCTACTACCAATATGCGACCCGAGCTCATACCGTGGAAGCCTCCGGCACGGGAACCGTCACGTGGAACTCCGAGCCGGAGCCGGCCGCGTCCTCCACCCAAAGATCGCCGCCGTGCGCGCGAATAATCTCTCGCGCGATGTACAGTCCCAGGCCGCTGCCGGGAACCCGGTCCCCGGCGGTATCCCGGCGGTAGAACTTGTCGAAGACCCGCTCGCGGTCGCGCTCCGGAATCCCCGGGCCGTGGTCGCGGACCCGGATTGTCACCCGGCCCTCCCCGGCCTCCGCGGTCAGGTCGATCGGTGAGGTGGGGGGTGAGTACTTCAGAGCGTTTTCCAGAATCTGCCGCAGAGCCAGCGAAACCAGCTCCGGGTCGGCGAAAATCGGCGGCAGGCGCTCGGCGATATGCAACCGCAGACTCCTTCCCTCCATTCTCGGCTCGAAGTGCTCCAAGACGCGCTGCAAGAGCTCCGGCGTCTCCAGCGGCTGCCGCTCCAGCCGAACCTTCCCCGCATCGATCTGCGACATACGGACAGCTTCGGTGACCAGCAGGCTCAAGCGGTCGGTCTCTTCATCGATGATGGTGGTCAGCTCGCGGAGCTGCGGCGAGAGTGTGGCCGGGTCGGCGAGGATCGAGGTGGAGGCCGCCTTGATGGACGTGAGCGGCGTCTTGAACTCGTGGGCGATGGCGTCCAGCAGAGTCGACTTGAACTCCTCGCTTTGGCGCGCCACCTCGGCGCGGCTGGCCGCTTCCTGGGTGCGCACGCGCTCCAGAGCGATCGCCACCAGATTGAGCAGCGCCTGCAGAGCGCCATCCGACGCGGTAATCCCCTGCAGGGCCAGGCCGCCGATGGGCTGGCCACCCAGGGTCACCGCGGCCACCAGCAAGTCGGAGCCCGCGTCCTGCAGGCTGGCTCCCTGCAGGGCCACCTGCTTCAACTTGGCTTTCACGTCCGGCAGATTCGCCGGCCCGCCATAGAAGGTCTCACCGCTCTGGGCGTCGTAGAGCGCCACGCCTCCGCATTCGAAGATCTGCGCGATGTGCTGGGCGGCTTGAAACCCGATGGACCGGTTGAAGTCGCTCAACAGAATGGCCCGGCTCAGCGCGTAAAGCTGTTCCGTCTCTCGCTGGCGCGCGCGGGCCTCCAGCGCTTGCTTCTTCGCGCGGTCCGACAAATGGCTGGCCACCAGAGCCGTTGCCAGAAAGGTGAACAGCGCCACCCAGTTCTGCGGATCGGAGATGGTGAAATAGCCGACCGGTGGCAGAAAAAAGAAGTTAAAACAGAGCATCGACGCAGCGGAGGCGAGCAGGGCCTCCAGGAGCCCCCAAGCCGTGGCCAGCCATAGGATGCCTACCAGGTAGACGAACCCGGCCGTCGTGGCATTCACCGCGAATACCCTGGTGCAGACCAGGGTGACGGCCGCGACGATAGCGAGGCTGCAAGCCAGCCGGGGGACCACGAAATGCCTCTCTAGTGTATTGTAGCGACTTCCCGGCCTATTTCTCCGCCGGCGGGTGCACGGAGATGCTGAACAGAAAGGGATCGATGGCGTGGTGGCGCTCGATGCGGCGGACCTCGGTGACGCTCAGGACTTCGTTCTGGCGGAGGAGCAGGGCGCCGGAGTTGGTGACCAGGTCGGCGGCGAGCCGCATACCCGGGCGGAGGTCTTCCACTCGGACCGAGCGGCGGTTGCGGGTGAGGCTGGCATCCAGGTGGTGTTGGACGTATTGGATCAGGCCGAGAAACGCGGCGGGGTCGTACACCTGACCCGACCGCCCCTTCATGGTCCCAAGGGCGCTCTGGCGGGCCTCCGGGTCGGCGATGTGGTCGATGTCCTCGAAGAAGTCGGCCACGACGCGAAGGATGCGGGAGCCCAAAGGGATGCGGGCCTGGTGAAGGTGGTCGGGGGCGCCGGAGCCATCCCAGTTCTCGTAGAGGTGGCGGACGAGCAGGGCGGCGTGTTCGAGAGCCTCCACCTGTCGCACCAACACGTAAGATACGGCGGCGAAAGCGCGGAAGGTTCCCCAATCGTTCTGGTGAACCTGAGAAGGAAGTTGGCGCCATAGGCGGGGAGGGAGCCCGATCTTGCCCAGCTCATAAAGGTGTACAGCGAGGTCGAGATGGGGGCGAAGGGTGGGCGCCATGTGGAGGTGTTCGGCCATCCACTGCGCCGCGGCGACGATGTGGACCGCACGGTTGGCGGCGCCGGGGACGGCCAGGTCGGCGATCTGTACCAGAAGCCGAATCACCTGGGCGGTGGGAAGGAGGCCGGGCAGGGCGGCCTCGGTAATGGATTCGTCGGACGGTTTGCGCCGGAGAATGTTGCGGACGCGGGCTTTGAGTTCCTCGGCGGTGATGGGCTTAACCAGATAATCGTCGGCGCCCTGCTGGAGCCCCTCTACGCGTGCTTCCGGCTCGTTCGTGGAAGTGAGCAGGATGAACAGGCTGGAGGCCAGCGTGGGCTCGGCCTTTGCGCACTGGCAGAATTCGAAGCCATCCATATGAGGCATCACCTTGTCGGAGATGATGAGGTCGGGGAGGAATTCGAGAGCGGCAGCAAGCCCCGCACTGCCATCGAGAGCAGTACGGATTTCGTAAACGCCGGCCGTCTCGAGCGCGCGCTTGAGGATGCGCAAGCTGATGGGGTCGTCGTCCACGAGAAGGATTCTGGCTTCGGCCGGCACGAGGGCTACTCCTTTTTCTCTACGGCCTTGGGCTCCGCGACGGTCTCGGCATCGGACTGGGGGGCGTGGAGGTAGCGAACGATAATAGAGACCCGCCGGTTGGAGGGGTCCTCCGGGCTTTCGGGCTTGCGAAGCTTCTGGTCGGCGAAGCCGCGCACCTGGACCACCTGATCGGGCCGCAGGCCGCTCGACTGCATGAGGCGGCGGGCAGCGTTGGCGCGGTCGCTGGAGAGTTCCCAGTTGGAGTACTTGCCGTCCCCGGCGAAGGGTTTGGCGTCAGTGTGTCCTTCAAGTAGGATGTTGTTGGGGAGCTTGGCCAGCTCGCGGGTCAGGGTCACCAGCAGATCCTCTCCGGTCTTGCTGGGCTGGGGGCTCCCGCTCTGGAAGAACATGCCCCGCTCGGTCTCCAGCAGCTCGATGCGCAGGCCGTCGCCGGTAACGGTGATCTGAACCTGGTCGTTCAGCTCCTGAAATTCGGGGATCTCCTTCATCGCCTGCGCCAGCTTCTCTTTGAGGAGGCTCATGTCGTCCTTGGCCATAGCCAGGGTTTCGCCGGTGCCGGCCTCGCCGCTGCCGATCTGCCGACCCTTGCCGGTGGGGTCCTGGAAGTATCCGGCGACGGCCTTCTTTACCTTGGCCGAGGAATTGAGGAGCCAGAGGACGATGAAGAGCGCCATCATGGCCGTGACAAAGTCGGCGTAAGCGACTTTCCACGCGCCGCCATGATGGCCATGGCCCGCCACCTTCTTCTTGATAATGATGATCGGGGGCTGCGGGTTGGAGGTGGAGGTCTCTTCGGGGGCAGCCATCAGCCCTCCTTGGCGGCTGGGGCGGCCGCCGGGGCGCCCTTGGTGAGTTGTTCCATCTCCTGGAAGGTAGGCCGGAGATGGGCCGGGATGACGCGCCGGGCGAATTCGATGGCCATTATGGGAGCGAAGCCCTTGACCGAGGAGATGAGGGCCACCCGCAAGAATTGAAAATACTCATGCTCGGATTCGTTGGCCTTGGCCATGTTGGCGGCGAGCGGTCCGAACAGGCCGTAGCACAGCAGAATGCCGAGGAAGGTCCCAACCAGGGCGGCAGCCACCTTGTGTCCGATCTCCTCCGGAGGGCCTCCCAAGGCCCCCATGGTAATGACCACGCCAAGCACGGCGGCCACGATGCCGAGTCCGGGAAGCGAGTCGGCCATGGTGCTGAGGGCCTGCACCGGCGCGTTGACCTCCTGGTGATGGACGTCCATGTCCGACTCCATCATCTGGTCCAGGTCGAAGGCGCCGATGCCGCCCGAAATGGACATGCGCAGCGTGTCGCAGACGAAGTGCAGGGCGTGGTGATCCTGGAGGAACTTGGGGTACTTGCTGAAAATGGCGCTCTTCTCGGGCTCCTCGATATCGCTTTCCAGCTTCATGAGGCCCTGCTTGCGGGCGAGCTGAAACAGCTCACTGAGCATCTTAATGTTCTCCAGGTAGAAGGCCTTGGTGTAAGGAGAGCTTCGAAAAGCGCCGGCGATGCCCTTGCCCATCTTGATAAGTACCGGAAGGGGATTGGCGATGAACACGGTACCGACGGCGGCTCCGAAGATGATGACCAGCTCGGCCGGCTGGACCAGGACCATGAGCTTGCCATGCTCCATCAAGTACCCCGCAATGATGGCGCCGAAGACTACAACGATGCCGATGATGACGAACATGTACGCAGATCTACAGAGTAAGTATCGGCGGGGATGGCGCTAGGGGTTAGCTTGGCAGCCGGTGGCAAGCGAACCTGGTTGCAAATTTGCAACCAGGTTCAAGGACAGGCCTCCGGCCAGTCCCGGATCGTGGATCGTGGATCGTGGGCAAACCTCCTGGCCGAAGGAGGTTTCCGAAAATGTAGAATCTCCGGGAACCTGACTGCAAATTTGCAGTCAGGTTCGCCTTCACAGAATCAGTGATTTACATAGTCACGGCCGGGTCCCAGGCCTCGGCGGCTATCGCCGCCGACTGGCAGACCTTTCCAATCCAGGCGGCATGACCACTCGTTTCGCCATTCTTTCGCTACGCGTCTATTGGCGAACGGCTACGGCGCCAGAAGCGGTCCAGGAACTCCTGGGGCACATCGCCAGTTCGTCGCGGGGAAGGCTGGGTTCGGTATGCTATGAGATACCGACGTGGAAACGATTGCCGCCGGACCCAGCATTCGCATGCTCCCACTCTTACGAAAGCGCTACGGCAGAGGGCGCTGGAGAACGCGAAAGGGGATCGCCAGCGTTCGTCTGTCTGATGGCACCCGTGCGCGTGGCCGAGGTACATTGGTTTGAGGCACATGGCATAGGCAGGCAGAAGATGAGAATCAAGGGTTTCCTGGATTGAAGAGTATGGCAAAGCCTAAGAAAGTAACCGTACGATTTGCTATCTGCATCGACACCGATGATCCAGACCTCCTGACCCCGCGCAGGATCTATCAGGTTCTGCCTGACGAGAGCGCCGAGCGGTCCAATTACATTCGTGTGATCGACAATGAGGGTGAGGACTACTTATATCCGGCTAAGTACTTTATCTTCGTTGACTTTCCACTCGCGGCCGAGCGGGCCTTATTGCAGGCTTCCTGGTGATCCCTCGTCTAACGAAGTGTTGCACCGGACGCGCCAAGAAAGACGGCGCGCCGGTGAACGCCGATTCGTTCGGCGGATGAAGCAAGGTGCCCGGAAATGGAGTTTGCTCGATGGAGAGACTTGCCGAGGTTATCTCCTGGCCAGACTCACTTCCGGCAAGGTTATGGTTTGGGTCACAAGTTCCAGCGCCTGGGTCTTACTTCGGCAGCAGCCACAGCAGAAGATCGTAGCTCCTCTGGACCACCACCGCCGGCGCGGCATCCTTCTTGCCAGCCATCGCGTCCAAGAATCGCCGCCAGGGGACTCCGCCCCCTGGACCGATAAACCGTTCTTCACACTCAGCCTCACGCCAACATCATCAAGGGATAAGGGAAAAGAATCAAGGAACTTCCCAGGCGCACCGGAACCCGAAGTGGTTGAACCGGCTACCCGGTACGACCCCGAGCCCGTAGCGATTAGACACGCAGGCATTCCGCGGAGGATTGTCCCAGGAGCCCCCACGAACGACCCGATAATTCCCCCCATCCGGCCCCCGCGGGTCGCGACTGGAATTTTGCACATAGTAGTTCGCGTCGTACCAATCGGCGACCCACTCCCAGACGTTGCCCAGCATGTCGTACAGCCCGAACTTGTTCGGCTGCTTTTCCCC
>Ga0180069_1000290_pt1 | contig 10415 bp, 6 predicted proteins | sample EasRivERM_16_10D_2_FD_121793 | JGI IMG/M metagenome (GOLD analysis project Ga0180069, IMG submission 121793) | Soil microbial communities from meander-bound floodplain in the East River, Colorado, USA - East River metaG ERMLT231B'_16_10D | ecosystem: Environmental > Terrestrial > Soil >...
CAACGTTGCCGGGACCGACGCTGCCCAGGTCTGGGAGGACTACGCGACGTTGGTGCGAGTGGAGAACGCGTTTCGCACGCTGAAGCACGATCTGTCGTTGCGTGCGGTGTGCCATCACCTGGAGGAGCGCGCCGAAGCGCATGTCTTGTTTTGCTGGATCGCCTACGCGATGTACTGGATGCTGGAGCGGACGCATCATCAACGCGGCGGCTTGCTGAGTGGCCGCCGCGTGCTGGAGGTGTTGCGCGGCATCCAACTGGGAACGATCTGTTTGAGAAGAGCCGACGGCATGAAGTTGGAACTGGAAAGGGTCAGTACTCCGCGACCCGAAGAAGCGTTGGTCCTCCAATCGCTGAACGTTGCGTTGCCGCGACCGCGCGTTCGTTTGGGCCGTGTGGACCTGACGCTTCCCGCGGAGACCCTATTCGAGCCGGTCGACGGTTGTAGTGACAAAAAATAGCCGAACTGGTTCCTAACCCACTGATAGCATGTCCCTGCTACTCAAAAAGTGCGGAAAATGCGTTAGGCAGGGTCCGGTCACGTTGACGCATAACGCCCATATCGGAAGGTCTCGCATTGATTTTGATTCAAACGCACTACCTACGGATGAGGTGTTTGCAGCAACGCCGACGATGGAGCCGCCGCCATTTTCTCCGCGCGGCCGCAACAAGGCTGCAGGACCTCCAGCCGAAAACTGCGTTAGAAACTGAACCGGACGCCGAAGCTGAACTGCCGCTCTTCCGACGCGCTGGTAATCTCGGCGAACCCGTTCAGGTTGCGGATCGAGCCGTCGGGGTTGAACTGCAGGTTGCTCACGTTGGCGCCGGGATTGCCGAATTTCGGCGTGTTGGTGAAGTTGAAGGACTCCGCCCGGAACTCCATGTCCAGCTTCTCGGTGATCCGGAAGTGCCGGAAGAGGCCGAAATCCCAGTTCACGCGGCCCGGCCCGCGCAGCGAGTTAAAGCCCGCGGTGCCGAAACGAGGATCGTTCACGGCCGCGTACGCGGTGGGATCGAAGAAGGCCTGGCCGCGGCCAATCCCGCCCAGCTTCTGGACCTCCGGCTTCACCTGATCGGCCCGCTGGTTGCTGAACGGCGCGTTCAGGGAAGTGCCGGAAGCCGACACCGAAAAAGGCCGCCCGCTCATGAGGCTGATCAAGCTGTTGACCTGCCATCCGCCTACCACCTTCGAAAGGATTCCCGGATTGCTCAGCCACTGACGGCCTGGACCGAACGGCAGTTCCAGGATATTGGTCATCTGCAGATTGTGAGTCCGGTCGAACCCGCTCACCTGGCGGTTCAGGTTATAGTACGCCGGGATGTTGACCGGGATGGAGGCATCACTGGAGTCCGCGCCGGAATTAGTGATCGATTTGCCCCAGGTATATCCTGCATAGAATGAGTATCCATGAGCAAAGCGGCGCTGGAGCGTGGCCTGCAGCGAATCGTAGTGGCTGCCCCCCACCGGCGAGGCCTCCCGGGTGTTGGCCGTGCGGCCGAACCGGCTGAAGAGCTGTTGTCCCGTGGTTCCACCGCCGATCGGAGCCCAGTTCAATTGCTTGTAGCCCAACTGGCGGGTCTGCCGCGTGGCGACGTATCCGGCTTCCCCTACAAATCCCCACCGCAGTCTCTTCTGGAGCATCAGATTCCACGATTGGATGTACCCTCTGTCGAACTTCAGGGGAATCGTCTGGGTGGACACATTGCCGGGAACGTCGATGATCCCGTTGCCCAGGCTGGGCACGGGGATCGGCGGAATTCCGTTCGCCAGCCGGCCAGCCGCGGCGAGGCTGTTCACCGCCGGGACCACCAGCTCGATCAGGATGGGATGGTTCGTGCGCAGCGGCCGGGAGAGGGAATACGGATCGTAGCTGATCCCGTACCCGGCCCGCACCACAAAGGTGTCCGTAGCCCGGTAGGCTATGCCGAAACGCGGGGCGAACAACTTCTTGCTCAACTCCACGCCGAGGCCCTCGGGCACCGCGCCCACGCCGCCGATTTGCATCTTGTTAGTATCCGGGTCATAGCGCTCGAAGCCGCGATCCGCCCGCGTGGGCATGGGGAAGTACTCCCAGCGGACTCCATACGAAAGGGTGAGTTTCGGGCTCACCTGCCAGCGATCGCGAACGTAAAGGCTGTACCGCCAGTTGCGCGTGGTGTAGGGAAACACGTTGAGCTGGTTCTTGCCGAAGCTGGTCGTCAAGCCCAGCAGGTAAGAAGCGAAGGCGTTGGCCTGGGTCACCACAGGACTTACCTGCCGGCAGCCTCCCGTGCCGGTGGGGACCAGGCAGGCGCTGGTGGGGCCCGTACTGAAATTGAACGTCCCCCGGGCTCCCATGTTCGCTCCTCCCTGGAACTCCGGTTGCTTGTGGTTCATCTGCTCGCTATTGATGTCGAAGCCCCACCGGATCTCATGGGCCGTCTTGGTCTTGGTGACATTGGCCCGGAAGGAATACTGATTGTCGTTGCGATAGTACGGCGTGTAGGCCTCTTCGGTGCCAAAGTTCGCGTAGCCATCCACCACGAAGCGCGGCCAGCCGCTCTGGAATCTCTCCGGACCATTCGTTCCGGGGATCCCCAGCACGTCCAAACCGATGTTCTTGCCGATCAAGGGCTGTTCGGCGTTCGTGTTCTGACGGGTCCAGCCGAAAAAGCCGTCCATCAAGAGCGTGGGACTGAAAATGTAGTTGCCTCCCGCGCTGATCCGCGCATTATAGCCCCAGGAGATGCCGGCGTTCCCACCGCCCACCCGGGGACCATCGATGGCGTCGCCAAAGGCGGTAGGATTCACCGCCTGGTAGTCAAAATAGCTGAGACCCATAAACGCGTTCAGCTTGTCCGAGACCTGCCAGTTGACCTTGTTGTCCGACGACCAGCGGTCCCCCGCAAAAGGACTGGAAGCGAAGAAATTGTTGCTGTCGGTGTCGCGCAAGCCGGGCAAGTTCCCTAGAGGAACCAGATCGGTCACCTTTCTGGCGATGGAATCGATACGGCTCGCGGGGACCCGGTTGCCGGTAAAGGCCGTTCGGTTCGAGCCGTCCGGGTTGCCGGAAAGCGGATCGTAAATCACCGTGTTGAAGCCGGAGAAATCGCCGCTGCGGACGGCCGGCGAAGGAACCGAAAACGTTGCGCTGGAGTTCTCGCGTTCCCTGCGGCTGTCGTAGCTGCCAAAGAAAAAGAGCTTGTTGCGAATGATGGGTCCGCCCAGCACTCCGCCAAACTGGTTGGTGATGTACTTGCCCTTTTCCTGGCCGGCGGGCCGGAAGTAGTCCCGGGCCTTCAAGTGCTGGTTGTGGTGGTATTCATAGCCCGAACCGTGGAACTCGTTGCCGCCGCTCTTGGTTTCCACGCTAATGACGGCTCCGCCGGCCAGGCCTTGCTCGGCGTCGAAACTGTTGGTGATTACGTTGACGGTCTGGATGGCCTCCAGGTTCGGAACCACCACGCTGGCGCCGACATTCCAAATGTGCGCGTTGCTGGCCCCGTCGACGTTGGTCACCGTGGTGGACCTGGTGGTGCCGTTGACGTTGAACGCGCGCGAGCGCGACGGCGTGCACCCCGACAGACGCCCTTCCCGCATGGCGCCGGCCACTTCGAAACCGGGAATGGTGACGAACAGGTTCTGGTAATTCCGTCCCAGGGGCGCCGGAAGATTCACGAATTCTTTCCCACTGATCTCATGCCGGACGTCGGCCCGCTCGGTTTGCAGGGGGGAGATTTCCGTCTCCGCCGTGACCGTCACCTGCGTTCCTACGCCGGCCACCTTCAGGCTGGCGTCCACGCGAACGCTGCTGTTCACGGCCACCGGCACGTCGGCCTGCAGGAAGTCGGAGAATCCGGCCATGGTCACCTTGACGGAGTACGTCCCGGAAGGAACGTTGGGGAAACTGTACAAACCTTCCTCGTTAGACATAGCCCGGCGAGTCAGGTTGGTTTCCTTGCTGGTAATGGTCACCTCGGCGCCGCGGACGGCCGCGTGGGATTCATCCACCACGTTGCCGACCAGCGACCCATAAAGGACCTGTGCCTCGCACCACCGGGGCTGCACGGCCCCTAGGATCAGCACCAGTACAGCGATAGCCAGACGAATTATCCGAGTCATATGCCCCCTTGCCGGCGAATTTGCCGCTACTACACGTATACGCGGGGCGTGCGGAGCGTGTCAAGTTGATTCTTCACCGGGGTCCGTCCAGGACCAGCGCAGCCAACCCGGTTGCGATATCCCAGCTTCGGACCGACTCGACGTTCGACATCACGACCACACTCACCCTGGACTGCGGGTACCACTCCAGGGAACTTGTAAAGCCGTGGACGCCGCCAGCATGATAGTGTTGCGGCTGACCGAACTGCTCCGCGAGCACGACCCCGTAGCCGTAGTGCTTCCCATCCAAAGTCGTTTCGGAATAGACCTGGACCCTCTGCTTCCGTGATTCCTGGGACAGCAGCTTCCCACCGGCCAAGGCCTCGCTCCAGCGAAACAGGTCCTCGACGGTGGAATAGAAGGCGCCTGCCGCCCACGGCACGGACATATCGAGGAAGTCCGCGTGCTCCAGCTTTCCTTCCTTGACTTGGTATCCCTCCGCTCGCTCGGGAAGCACCTTGCCGGTGATGTCGTAGCCGGTGTCCCGCATTCCCAGCGGGGAGAAAACGCGCTGCTCGACGAAGCCGGCATACGGTTCGCCCGATGCCTTCTCAATCACCATTCCCAGCAGGATGTAGCCGGTATTGGAGTAGGACAGCCTCGTGCCGGGAGAAAACTGCAGCGGCTTATCCTGGACCAGCGCCAGCAACTGCCGAGGAGAAGCCCCCAGGCGGTTGACTCTCGGCATGTCCGGCGATCCCGTGTAGTTGGGGATTCCCGAGGTATGGGTCAGCAGTTGGTGGAGAGTGATGGCGCGCCAGGCGACGGGGAGATCCTCGACGTACCGTGAGATGCGGTCCTGCACGCTCAGCTTCTTCTGTTCTTGCAGCAGCAGGATGGCAGCGGCGGTGAACTGTTTGGCGATGGAGCCCGTGCGGAACTTCGTGCGCGGGGTGTTGGGGATGTTCCATTCCGCGTTCGCCAGGCCGTAGCCGCGGGCAAAGAGGACCTTGCCGCTCCGGCCCAGGAGCACCGCTCCGCTGAAGCCGGAGCGAGCCACCTGGTCCTGCATGTATTGCTGCGCCTTCGTTTCCAGGTTGGGGGCCTGGGCAGGCGCCCCGAGACTACTGAGGATCAAAAGCGTGGAGACTATTCGCACCTTTCCTCAGTCACCACCAGTCTGCCCAACGGCGCAACTTCCATGGCGCGCAATCGGATACCGGAGTGGTGTGTCACAACGGACCCAGGCTCTCCAGTTGACCTTACCTCCTTCCACAAGGTAGGGTTACGGAATTCCCGCCGGGCGGCGTAGCGCGCCTCCTCCGGAGACAGCCCCGCGGCAAGGCCTTCCTGCACCTTCTGCTCCAAGTGGAGGCGCACTTCGTCGTCGAGCTCGCGGTCGAGCCGGCCGCGCCGGAAAAGCGCCCGCGTCCGCCGCCACCAGAAGCTACTCATGCCGCAACGCCTTCATCGGAGCCACCCGCGCCGCGCGCCGCGCTGGAAGCCAACTGGCAACCGCGGCCACCAGCACCAGAACCAGGGCGGCGCCGCCCGCGGTCACTGGATCGGCGGGTTTCAAGGCGTAGAGAAAGCTCTCCAGCGCTCGCGCCGCCCACAGCGTCAGAGGGATGCCGGCGAGCACACCCACTCCGGCCAGCAGCAAGCCTTCTCGTAGTACCCAGGCCCGCACCCCGGCAGGCGACGCGCCCAGCGCCATCCTGATCCCGATCTCGCGGGTGCGCCGCTCCACGCCGTAGGCCAGCACACCGTACAACCCGACGCAGGCCAGCACCAGCGCCACCGCCCCGAAGACGGTCGTCAGCCTCGCCAGCAGGCGCTCCGTGAGCAAGGTGCGCTCCACCTGCTCGTGCAGTGTCTTGGCCTCCCCGATCTCGATGGCCGGACTCGCCGCCTGCAACGCCGCGCGGGCCGCGGCCGCGAGTGTGGCGGGGTCGGCGGCGGCGCGGATCTCCGCCGAGCCGAAATCGGTGTCCTGCTGCCAGAGCGGCAGGAAGACCATCGCCCGGGGGTCGCGGCGCAGGCTGTTCTGGCGGGCGTCCCGGACTACCCCGACTATCTCTACCTCTCTGTCGGCGGCACGCATTCTCCGGCCGATGGGATTCGCATTTCCAAACACGGCGCGGGCCAAGGCCTCATTGATCACGGCTATTCCTGGCGCGCCGAGCGCATCGCCGTCGCCGAACTCGCGGCCCGCCAGCAGCCTCATGCCCACTGTTGAGAAATAGGCCGGCGACGCCAGCTCCAGGCCGGCCGGGTGGGGTGTTGCGTCCCCTGCGATGGTAATAGTGGTCCCACGGCTGCCGCCGCCGAACGGCCCGACGTACGACAGGCTGGCCGAGCGCACCCCGGGAATCTCGCCCATTCTCCGCCGCACGTCGCGATAGAGGCTCAGCCGCTCCGCGCCTCGGAGCAAGACCTGGTGGGTCTCCACCTCGACCAGCAGGACGTGTGAGCGGTCAAAGCCCGGATCGAGCGCTCGCAGGTTCCGCAGGCTGCGCAGCAGCAGTCCGGCGCCGGCCAGCAGCACCAGCGACAGCGCCACCTGTCCGGCCACCAGACCCTGGCCTAGCCGCAGGGGACGTCCGGCCGCCTTGGGATTCGCCGTGGCCGCCACCGCCGGGAGCAGCCCGAAGGCCAGCGCCGAGAGCGCCGTGACGGCCAGGGTAAAGACGAGGACCGGTGCGTCCAGCCCCACCTGGAGGCGCGCCACCAGGAGTGCCGCGAGCGCCCCGCGCATCCACACCGCCGCCAACAGCCCGAGGCCGCCGCCCAACGCCGCCAGCAGCAGGCTTTCGGCCAGCATCTGCCGGACCAGGCGCCCTCGCCCCGCTCCCACCGCCAGGCGCGTCGAAATCTCCTGACGCCGCGCCGCCGCCCGCGCCACCAGAAGGGTCGCCACGTTGGCGCAGGCGATCAGCAGGACTACCGCCACCGCCGCCATCAAGGCCCACAGCGGCCGTTCCATCCGCCCGCGAATCCCCTCCAGCCCCCGCGCCGCGCTCTCCAGACGCATCTGGTACTCTTCCGGCCTCTGCCCGTCATCGGCCAACAGCTTGCGGTAGAGCGCGTGGGTGGCTGCCTGCGCCTGCTCCGTGCTCATGCCGTCCCGCCGTCGCGCCACCACTTGCAGAAAGTTCCGCTCCTGCGCCCGCACGGCCTCCGGCATCACCCCCAGAATCGGGAACCACATCTCCGGACCCTCGCCCACCGTCTCGCCGAAGAACTCCCGCGGCGTCACGCCCACGATGGTGAGAACCCGCTCGGCAAGATCGGGCGCATGGCCGATGGTGACCCGCACCGTCCGACCCAGCACCCCGGGATCAAGGCCATACTCCCGCTCCCAGAAGCCGTAGCTGATCACCGCCAGCGGCTCCTCGGCGGCAGTAAAGGTCCGGCCTACATGCGCCTCGACGCCCAGCACCGCAAAGTAGTTGCCCGAAACGAGGCTGGTTCGAACCCAGTCGGGCTGCCGGGCTGCACCGTCCAGGGTGACGCGCTTCTGTCCCTGACCGCTGGTGGCCAGCATCCCGGCGAACGCCTGCTGGCGCTCACTGAGCGCCCGGTACATCGGATACGAGACAAACCACGGCCGGCCGCCGCGCTGGGGCTGGAGTACCACCAGCTTCTCCGGCTCGGCCACCGGGAGATTCCGCAGCAGCACCGCGTGTACCAGCGAGAAGATGGCCGCGTTGGCTCCGATGCCCAAGGCCATCGACAGGACGGCCACAGCCGTAAATCCCCGACTGCGGCGCATGGCCCGCAGGCCGTAGCGCAGGTCCTGCAGGAGAGCTTCCAGCCAGCCTACCACCCAGGCCTGGCGGCTCTCTTCGCGCCACCGGGTCACGTTGCCGAACTCCCGGCGGGCGGCGCAGCGAGCCTCTCCGGGGGTCAGGCCGGCAACGGTGTACTCCTGCGCTTTGCGTTCCAGGTGGAGGTGGATCTCCTCCTCCAAATCCCGCTCCAGCCGTCCGCGGCGGGCCAGGTTCCGAAGCTTTCGCCAGAACCGCATCAGGCCTCTCGTAACACGCGGACGATGGCTTGCATGGCCCGCTCGAAGCCGGATACCTCGCGCGCCAACTGTTTCCGTCCGGACGGGGTCAGACGGTAGAAGCGGGCCCGCCGGTTGTTCTCCGACTGGCCCCACTCCGATACGATCCAGCCCTGCAACTGGAGGCGCTGGAGGGCGGGGTAGAGGGAGCCTTCCTCTACCTGCAGTACGTCTTCCGAGATCTGGCGGAGGCGCTGGGCTATGCCGTAGCCGTGTTCCGGTCCGCGGGCCAGGGTCTTCAGAATGAGCATGTCGAGCGTGCCGGGGAGGAGCTCGGAGCGTTCTTTTCCCATAGATTATCTACTGGTAGGGTACACCCGGCGCGGTGGCTATGTCAAGGGTTTTCGTAGATAGCCTAGGGGGACCGAAACCCGCAATTCACCACCAAGACACCAAGACACTAAGAACACCAAGGAACTAGGATTTTCTTGGTGCTCTTTGTGTCTTCGTGTCTTGGTGGTGAATTGTTGCGGTTTACTTCTAGATCCGCTCCGAGACCACCTTGGCCTGGGTGAACAGCAGCAGGTAGTCGCGGCCGCCGGCCTTCGAGTCGGTGCCGCTCATGTTGAATCCCCCGAACGGGTGCGCCCCCACCATGGCCCCGGTACACTTGCGGTTCAGATACAGATTTCCCACGAAGAACTGCCGGGACGCCCGTTCCAGCTTCTGCCGGTCGCGGGTAAAGACCGCGCCGGTGAGGCCGTACTCGCTGTCGTTGGCCAGTTCCAGGGCGTGGTCGAAGTCCCGCGCCCGAGCCACCGCCAGCACCGGCCCGAAAATCTCCTCCTGGAAAACCCGCGCCTTGCCGCCGACGCCGGCGATGATGGCCGGCTCGATGAAGTAGCCGTCGCCCGGCGTCCGCCCACCACCTACTACGACCTTCCCTTCTCCCCGCCCGACCTCGATGTATTCGAGGATCTTCTGCATGGCCCGCTCGTTGATCACCGGGCCCATGTAACTGGCGGGGTCCTCGGACGGTCCCACCCGCAGTCCGGCCGCCTTCGCCCGCAGCTTCGCCAAGAAGTCCTCGTACACGCCCTCCACCACGATGGCCCGCGAGCAGGCTGAGCACTTCTGGCCCTGGTAGCCGAACGCCGACGCCAGCACCCCGTCGACCGCCTTATCCAGATCGCAATCGGCGTCCACCACGATGGCGTCCTTGCCGCCCATCTCGGCGACCACGCGCTTGATCCACCGCTGGCCTGGCTGGGCCTTGGCCGCCCGCTCATTGATCCGCAGCCCGACTTCTTTCGACCCGGTGAAAGCCACGAACCGCGTCAGCGGGTGGTCGACCAGCACATCTCCGACCTTCGCGCCCGGCCCGGTCACGAACGAAACCGCCTCCGGCGGGCACCCCGCCTCCAGCAGTACCTCGACCATTTTGGCGGCGATGGTCGGCGAATCGCTGGACGGTTTCAGTACTACCGTATTACCCGCGGCCAGCGCCGCCGTGGTCATGCCGGTGGCGATGGCCAGCGGGAAATTCCAAGGCGGAATCACCACCCCGGCGCCCAGGGGCAGGTAATAAAGGGCGTTCTTTTCTCCCGGCAGCGGCGTCAGGGGCTGCGGACCGCTCAGCCGCAGCGCCTCCCGGGCATAGAACTCGCAGAAGTCGATGGCTTCGGCGGTGTCGGCGTCGGCCTCGGGCCAAGTCTTGCCTACTTCATAGACCATCCACGCCGAAAACTCGTGCTTGCGCTCGCGCAGAATGCGGGCGGTTTCCACCACCACCCGCGCGCGTTCCTCCGCCGGCCGGGCGCTCCAGGCCGGAAAGTACGCGTGGGCCTTCTCGATGGCTTCCCGGGCCAGCGCCTCATCCGCCACCTGGTGAACCCCCACCACTTGGCGGGGATGCGATGGATTCATGGACGGGAACTTCTCCAGCGTCTTGACCGGGCTGCCCCCGAGGCGCAGACAGTACTCCTGCGCCAGCTCCAGGTCCACCTTGGCCAGAGCCGTTTCCATGGCCGCCCGGTTGGCCGGCTGGGAGTAATCGGTGAGGGGTTCGTTGTGAAAGTCGGGCAGCTTCACCTCACAGGTGGGCCGCCTTGCGGCCCCGCTCAAACAGGTCGGCGGCGTCGTCGGCCAGTCCCCGGCCTTTTTCGAAGATCTCCTTACCCTTGGCATAGACGTCGCGGCCGGCGTCCGACAGGTATTCCTTGCCCTCGCCGGCTTTCTCGCCAATCAAACGCCGCAGTTCACGCCCCGACTTGGGCGCCAGTAAGAGCGCGGCTGCCGACCCTACTGCAGCTCCCGCCAGAAACCA
>Ga0180069_1000291_pt1 | contig 10406 bp, 9 predicted proteins | sample EasRivERM_16_10D_2_FD_121793 | JGI IMG/M metagenome (GOLD analysis project Ga0180069, IMG submission 121793) | Soil microbial communities from meander-bound floodplain in the East River, Colorado, USA - East River metaG ERMLT231B'_16_10D | ecosystem: Environmental > Terrestrial > Soil >...
CAACACCCAACACCCATCACCCAACACCCCATATCCATCCTGAAGCCAGTCCGCGGCCAGGACCCTGACTTCTACCGCTGCATTCGCAGCCACGCCCTCCAAGACTATCCGGAGTTCGAGTTGCTGTTCGCCGTCCGCGATCCTGCCGACCCCGCCATCCCCGAGATCCGTCGCTTGGCTGCCGAGTTGCCCCACCGCCGTATCGAGGTCTTTCTCACCGGAGAGGACCACGGCCCCAACGCCAAGGTGAACGGCCTGGAGCGCCTCCGCCGCGAAGCCCGCTACGACCTGCTGGTGGTGAGTGACAGCGACATCCGCGTCGAGGCCGGCTACCTGGGCCGCGTGACCGCTCCGCTAGCCGACCCGCGGGTAGGAATGGTAACCTGCCCCTACCGTGGCGTCCCCGGCCGTGGGCTGCCGTCCCTCCTCGAAGCCCTCTGGATCTCGACCGATTTCCAGGTGAGCGTGCTGGTGGCGCGGCTGCTGGGGATCCAGTTCGCGCTGGGAGCGACGATGGCCTTCCGGCGCGCCGACCTGGACCGTATCGGCGGCTTCGCCCCGCTGGCGGCGTATCTGGCGGACGATTTCTGGCTGGGCCAGAAAATTCACCAACTGGGCCGGCGGATTGTGCTGTCGGATTATGTGGTGGAGACGGTTCTGCCCCGGGATCGCTGGCAGGACTCCTGGCGGCACCGGCTGCGGTGGGGACGCACCCTGCGGGTGTGCCGCACGGCGGGTTACGCCGGGGCGCTCATTACCTTCGCCGTTCCGCTGGGGGCAGCGGCCTGGAAAGTGTGGCCGCTGGCGGCCGTCGCGGTAGGGCTACGGATGCTGGCGGGACTGTGGGTCGGACGGGGACTGCTGGGCGACCGCTTGGCCGTCCGCTATTTCTGGTTAATACCACTGGCCGACCTGGTAAGCTTCGCCGTCTGGGCGGGGAGTCTGTTCGGCAGAAGGGTAGCGTGGCGCGGCGCGTCCTTCCGCCTCCACTCCGACGGCCGCATCGCTCCATCTTGATGTTGTGCCGGGGACTCGTCCGGCGGGAGCGCAGATCATCTGTATGCCGATCTTAGTCGCGACGTAGAGGAATCCTTCGGAGTCCACAGTGAATCCATCGGCTCCACTTCGCAACGTCCCCGACTCCATCTCATCGGGAATTTCCAGCCGGTGGAAGGGCACGCCGTTGACTAACGAGCCATCGGACTGAACCAGGAACGACCAGACCCGCCGCCCGGCCGAATCGGTCACCATCAAGTAAGACTGGTCCGGAGAGAATCGAATGCCGTTGGGGAAAGCGATCCCCTCGTGGACGACGCGTTTGTTCCGGCCCGCGTCGATGAACCAGACCCGTTTGTGGGCAGGATCCGTGAAGTAGATTCTTATCCCTGGTTTGGTTCCGGCTAGGCCGGGCTAGGGAGCGGCTCGGTGCTAGCGCATCGTCCGATACCGTTCTCGCAACAGCTCCTGGAGCCAGTGAGGAGCCGGTGACGCCGGCTCCGCGGTGGCCTTCAACACCGCCCGCACAAACTCATCCTCCCCGAGCAACCTCCCCAACTCCTCCTCGAACCATGCTCTCCATCTCTGTTCGAGCCCGGCCCGGTACGCCGCCGCATCCTCCCCCAGCATCATCTGCCCCCCGTCATCCTGGCTGAACCGAAACCACGCCGCCACGCTGTCGTGAACCTCCAGCAAGGTCCCCGGATCGAACCCGTCCATCGCTCGCAGCCTCTGTGCCAGCGCGGTCTCCACGCCCGCCAGCCGGCAGGCCTCCAGATACCGGTCTCGCGCGCGCGTGTAGAGCCGCACCAGCATCTCGGCGTAGCAGTCCTGCTGGATGTCCTTCAACACCGTGTTCCCGTCGCCCGCGAAGGTCATGCCGTTAGGATATCTGCGTTCCTCGGTCGCGGTCCAGCGCCCAGCCTCGCTAGAATAGGTTCATGAGCACAGCGTCAGCGCGACGGGTCCTGATTGTGGACGATGAAGACAACCAGCGGACAGGCTTGGCGGCCATGGTGCGGAACTGGGGGTATCAGACCGAGATGGCCGTGGACGGTCAGGACGCGCTGGAGAAGCTAGCTACCTATCCGGTCCAGGTAATCATCACGGACCTGCAGATGCCCCGCCTGGACGGCTTCGGTCTGCTGAAGAAGTTGTCCGAGGAGGGGAGCGCTCCGCCCACCATCGTCCTCACGACCCACGGGAGCATCGAGAACGCCGTGGAAACAGTGCACAACCTCGGCGCCTTCTGGTTTGTCGAGAAGCCCATCCAGCCGCACACGCTGGAGGTTCTGCTGGAGCGGGCGGCGCAGCAGGGGAGCCTGTCGGCGGATCGGGAGCGCTTGCAGCGGCGGCTGGCCAACCGGGGCGAGCTCGACGAGATGGTGGGCCGGTCGGCTGTTATGCAGTCGATGTTTGCCATGATCCAGCAGGTGGCGCCCAGCCGGGCTTCGGTGTTGATCACGGGGGAAAGCGGTACGGGCAAAGAGCTGGTAGCCCAAACGATTCACCGGCTCAGTCCTCGCCGGGAGGGACCGTTTGTCCCCATCAACTGCGCCGCCCTGCCCGAGACCCTCATGGAGAGTGAGCTGTTCGGACACGAGAAGGGGGCGTTTACCGGGGCGGCCGAGCGGCGGGCCGGGTGCTTTGAGCTGGCCCAGGGTGGCACGCTGCTGCTCGACGAAATCGGAGAGATGCACTCCGGGACGCAGGCCAAGCTGTTGCGGGTGCTCGAAGACGGCAAGGTGCGGCGGCTGGGGGGAAAGGCCGAAGTTCAGGTGGACGTGCGCGTGCTGGCGGCCACCAACAAGATCCCCGAGGAGGCCATCCGCAAGGGGGAGTTACGGCCGGACTTGTACTACCGGCTGAACGTCTTCCACCTCGCGCTGCCGCCGCTGCGGGACCACCGCGAAGATATTCCGGCGATCGTCGACGCGCTGGTGCGGGAGCTGAACAAGAAGCACGGATGCCGGGTGACGGGACTGGATCCGGGGACGCTGTTACGCTTCGACCAGCACGATTGGCCCGGTAACGTGCGGGAACTGCGCAACGTGCTGGAGCGGGCGGTGATCCTGGCCGGTCAGGGTATGATCGGGCTGGAGCATCTGCCGCCGGAGCTGGTGTCGCCGGCCGCCTCCCCGCTTCCGGTGTCCGATGGCGAATACGTGTCGTTCCGCGTGGGGACGACGGTGGGGGAGGCGGAGAAGGGCCTTATTCTGAAGACGCTGGAACATACGCGCAACAACAAGACGCGGGCTGCGGAGATTTTGGCCATCAGCCTGAAGACGCTGCATAACAAGTTGAAAGAGTACGGGACCAGTTAGCACCGAGCCGCGACCGGGAGAAGGTGTGAAAAGACCTTTGGAACCACAGAGGAACACAGATAAACACGGATAAAGCGTTTGCTTGCAAGCGGTGTCGATCCGGGTTCATCGGTGGTTCCATTGATCTTCTGATTTTTTCACAGCGTCTGAGGGAGCGGCTCGGTGAGGCGCGAAAGAATCTTATGTCCTACCGCGGACGTCTCAGCCTCTCTATCGTCGCCTTGATTCTGGCGCTGGTGGTGGGGTTGTCGGTAGCCTATCTGCGCTACCTGGTAGGAGTACAACTGCAGATCGCCCTGCGGCAGGCGGAGAACGTCGCCAATCAGTTGCAGAGCGTGGCGCTGGAGCCCGTGGCCGAAGGACAGTGGGCGGCGTTGGTAGAGCGGTGGCTGGTGGGCGCGCCGAACATCGCGGAGATTGCCGTCACCGACCAGGCCGGACGGGTGCTGGGGGGGACCAGTCCGGCGCGCAAACAGTGGATCAACCTGCCGCGAATGGGAGAGCTGGCCGGCGGCGACTTCCTCTCGCAATGGAGAGCCATTTATGCGCCGCGACAGGAATATGAAGTCACGCGGGAGGTGGCGGCGGGCGAGCAAAAGATCCTGACCATCCACGTGGCGGTGTCGACGGCGCTGCTCCTGCGGGGAGAGTTGGACGGGCCGATCCGCGGGCTGGCCTGGCTGGCGGGGTTCGGCCTCCTGGCGTCTCTGGCCCTGGCCGTGGTGTTCTCGCGGGTGGCGTTCCGGCCGCTCGACCGGCTGGGCGAGGCCATTGACCGCATGACGCGCGGCGAGTTTGCTCCCGCCGCCCCGGAGAATAAACCGGCCCGGGATGAGTACACGGCCATCAGCTCTAAGTTGAGCGTACTCGGACAGCAGTTCTCCTCGTTGCGAGGGAACATGGAACAATTGCTCCAGCGGCTGGACGGCGCGGTATTGCTGTTTGACGGCGACGACTCGCTGATCATCGCCAGTGCGGCGGCCGAACGGTTCCTGGGATTGGGGCGCTGGCAGATAATGGGGCAGAAACTGGACGATGTCTTTCCGGCGGGGACCGAGCTGGGAGCGCTGGTATCGAGCGCGGCGCGGCTGCGGCAACCGATCGTCGAGAAACTGGTGGAGGCGGGTCCTGGCGAGGCCATCCGCCGCATACTGGTCAGCGTCGAGCTGATTGACGATTTTGCCAACCGGCGGCGGCTGGGGCTGCTGGTAACGCTGCGGGACGCCGACACGCGACGGCAGATCGAGACGCAAATGGAGGTGTCCTCGCGCCTGGCGGCCATCAGCCGTCTGACCAGCGGCGTCGCCCACGAGATCAAAAACCCGCTCAACGCCATGTCGCTGCATCTCGCGCTGCTGCAGGACCGTCTGTCGCGGGAGGGCGTCGAGCAAGGACCGGAGCTGGAAATAATCGGGCGGGAGATGGCGCGCCTCGACCGGGTGGTCAAGACGTTCCTGGACTTCACTCGCCCGGTGGAGCTGCGGCTGGCCGACGTGCCCGTGGCGGCGCTGGTCGAAGAGGTGGCGGCGCTGGCAGTGCCGGACGCGCTGGGGCGCCGCGTGCGCGTGGCGGTCGAGAACGGCTGCCCGGAGGCGCTGGTACGAGCCGATCGGGACTTGCTGAAGCAGGCCGTATTGAATCTGGCGCTGAATGGGATCCAGTCCATGCCGGAGGGCGGCGAGCTGAAGCTGGGTGTATCGCGGATAGGCGCCGAGTTGGAGCTGGCCGTGGCCGACCAGGGGACCGGAATCCTGCCGGAGAACCGCGAGAAGATCTTCCGGCTGTATTTCACCACCCGGAAGGAAGGGTCGGGCATGGGGCTGGCTATGACTTTCCGGGTGGTACAACTGCATAATGGTACAATCGACTTCGTAAGCGAACCGGGGAAAGGAACGACGTTTCGAGTGACGCTGCCGGCGTTGGAGAGCGCCTGAAGTGGCGAACACCGCATCAAAAGATCAATGGAACCACAGATGAACACCGATGAACACCGATGGAAAGCAAACGCCCTATTCGTGTTCATCGGTGTTCATCTGTGGTTTCAAGAGGTTTTTTTCACACGGTCGCGGTTCCCTTACCTCGCCCTAGTGGCGCTGGTGGTGGTGAGCCTGGGCTGCAAGGGCCGGGTCAAGGGTCCGGCGGTGGCGGCGCCGCCGCGCGTGGCCGCGGCAGCGGAACCGATCTCGGTTCCCCAGACGCCGGTGCGGTTGCCGCCGGCGCAGCCGGTACCTCCCGAAGCGGTGCCGCCGGAGCCGCAACCGAAGCCTCCGCCTGAGGCGCTGCCGGTAACTCCGGCGCCGCCGCCCAAGGTGGCGGCGCCCCCGCGCCCGCCGGCGGCGGTGGTGTTGCGTCCGGCGCCGGCGCCCGAGCCCGAGGCGCCTGCGGCCGCGACGCCCACGCTTCCGCCGCTGCGTCCCGTCTTGACCCGGGAGCAGGAAAACGATCTGCGCACCCGCATTGACCGGTCGCTTACCGCGGCCCAGAAGTCGCTCACCCAGGCCGGCCACGCCGACCGGCAGGCTGCCGAACGGGTGAGGGCGTTCCTGGAACAAGCACAGCACGCCCGGAAACAAGGCGATCTGATCCGGGCCCGGAGCTTAGCCGAGCGGGCCGAATGGCTGGCTGCGGATTTGGTGCGGACCACTAAATAGTCATGCTGCTGGGAAGCTCTCCTTTGATCGGTCTGGACATCGGGGCGGGGATGGTCAAGGCCGTCACCCTGCGCCGGAAGGGGAACAAGCTTGTCGTGGAGCGGGCGGGTCTGATGGCTATGCCCGGAGGAGCCATTTCCGGACGCCAGATTCTGGATCCCCCGGCAGTGTCCGACTGCGTCAAACGCTTGTGCAAAGACCTGGGATTGCGGGGCCGGCGCACGGCGGTGGCGGTGGCCGGCGACGAGGTAACCCATGCGCTCCTGAAGGTGGAGCGATCTTCGGTGGAAGCTCTGGAGGTACTGGCGCGGCAAGAATTGGGACGGGTCGCGCCCTTTCCCTTGGAAGTAGCCCTGGTCGATTTCCAGGTGCTGGACAACTTCTCCCATTCCCCGTGGGTGGATGTGGTGGCAGTGGCGGCGAAGCGGGCGGCAGTGGAGAGGGTCGAGCAGGTGTTGGAACGCGCCGGGAAGACGGTGGCGATCATGGACTCGACGGCCTGCGCCTTGGCCAACGTCTTCGAGATCAACTACCAGCCGGCGTCGAACGAGATTACCGCAATGCTGCACCTGGGGGCGGCGACTATGACCGTGTGCATCCTGCGGGGCGACACGCCACTGGTGGTCCGCGACATCACCCTGGATACGACCCAACCCTGGCGGGAGCAGGCCGGTTCGGCGGAGCGGGTAGTGGTCGAGTTCGAACGGGTGCTCGAGCAGATGGATGAGATCGCCGACGACCATCCGCTGGAGCCACGCTCGAAACAAGTTTCACGGCTCATGCTCTCGGGCGGAGGGATCCGGCTGCGCGGTCTGGAGGACGTGCTGCACGCGCGGTTGCGGATGCCGCTGGAGGAACTGAATCCGTTCCGCAATATCGAATTTGCCGGGTCGGATGCGCTGGGCCGCCTGGTGTGGGACCACGTGCACTGCATGCCGGTGGCGGCCGGCTTGGCCATGCGCGGCGTGGACGTGCCGGCCGCCGGATCGGCGGTGCCAGGGTGATCCGGATCAATCTGGTGCGCTCCAAGGGTTCCGGGGGGAAGCCGGCGAAGGCCTTGGTGAGCCCGCGGGAGGCGATTACGGGAGCGGTGCTGCTGGTGGCGGCGTTTGGGATGCTGTTTTACCTGGCCTCCCGGCAGAAGCCGGCGGCAGCGCCGGAGCGGCCCCCCAAGATCGAGAAAGCTCAGCCGGTGGTGAAGGCGCCGCCAGCACCCCAGGTCGCGAAGCCACTGACACCCCCACCCAAGGTAGAAGCACCCCCATCAGCGGCGCGGGCGGAGATCCCCCCAGCGTCGGCGCCGGCTGCCGGCTGCCGCGTGGAGGAGGTCAGCGTCCAGAAGTCTGGCGGGAGCGTGGCGGTGGTGCTCCGGACGAGCGCCGAGGTCAAGTACCGCAGCTTCGAGTTGTTCAAGCCGGACCGCATCGCCGTAGATCTGGCTGGCTGTTTGGGAGCCGTCCCCAAGGCCCAGGCTTCCCAGGCGGTCCAGGATCCGGTGGTGCAGAGGGTCCGGGCCAACCAGTTCCGCGACGACGTGTTCCGCGTGGTCGTGGACGTGTCGGAGATGCCTCGCTATGAAATCCGAGGGATCGACAAAGGATTGGAGATCCGAGTATTGGGTAGGAAGACGTGACCCCCTGGGACCAGTTGGCGGAGTCCCTCCGGGAAGCCAAGGTGAACGCCTTGGTGGTGTCGGGGATGCCGAATGTGCGGTATCTGACCGGCTTCACCGGGTCGAGCGCGCTGGTGCTGGCCATGCGCGGCGAGGCGGTGTTCTTCACCGACGGCCGGTACAAGCTGCAGGCCGCCCAGGAGGTGCGGGGGGCCAAAGTGGTGACGGCGCGGGGTCCGCTGGTGACGGCGCTGGCCGGGTCGGTGAAGCGACGGAGGCTGCGGAAGCTAGGGTTCGAGTCGCACCGGGCCAGTTACGGGCTCTACGAGTCGCTGCGGAACGGGCTGCCCGGAGTGGGGCTGAAGCCGCTGAGCGGGGTGGTGGAGAAGATCCGGGCGGTGAAGACCCCAGACGAGATTGCCGCCCTTCGGCGCGCAGTGGATTTGAACTCCGCCGTCTTTGAAGCCTGCCTCCCGCACGTGCAGGCGGGCCGAACCGAGCGGGATGTCGCCGACGAGATCGAGTTCGAAATGCGGCGGCGGGGCGGGGACAAACCGGCCTTCGAGACCATTGTCGCGGCCGGGACCCATTCCGCGTATCCCCATGCGCGGCCAGGACTTAACCCCTTGAAGAGAAATGAGTTCATCATCATCGACCAAGGTGTTATACTCAACGGATATTCGAGCGATATGACCCGCACGGTCGCTCTGGGCGGTCTGGGGCGTGAAGCCGTGCGGGTGTATCATGCAGTGCTGGAAGCCCAGCAGGCGGCGATCGCGGCCGTACGACCCGGGATCCGGGCCGCCGAGGTCGACCGGCAGGCTCGAATGGTGCTCCAGCAGCATGGACTGGAGAAAGCATTTGTACATTCCACCGGACACGGCGTGGGCCTGGAGATCCATGAACCGCCCCGGCTGGGCCGTCGCGAGAAAACCAGGCTGGAGTCGGGCATGGTGATCACGATCGAACCCGGGGTGTACCTGGAAGGGTTCGGAGGGGTACGGATCGAGGATATGGTGGCGGTGACGCCGGCCGGGTGTGAGATCCTGACAGCCACGCCCAAAGAGCTGCGGGTGCTATGAACCTCAAAGAGATCAAAGAGCTGATCGACGCCCTGACCGAGAAGGACATCACCGAGTTCGAGCTCGAACGCGGCAACGAGAAGATCCGCATCCGGCGGGGGAACCCGAACGGGGTGTCGCAGGTGGCTCCCCTGGTGGCGGCCGCACCGGCCGCGATGGCGGCGCCGGTGGTGGATCCGCCCCAGTCCGCCGAGGCGATGCCGGCCCCGGTGGAGGAGCTGCATATCGTCAAGTCGCCCATCGTGGGGACGTTCTACGAGGCTTCCTCGCCCGGCTCCCCGCCCTTTGTCCAGATCGGCGATACGGTCGAGTCGGGACAGGTCGTGTGCATCATCGAAGCCATGAAGCTGATGAATGAGATTGAGTCGGACGTGTCCGGCGTAGTGGAAAAAAGATTCGTGGCCAACCAGCAGCCGGTCGAGTACGGGGAAGCCCTGTTCGGGATCCGGAAGCGATAGTCCATGTTCAAAAAAGTCCTCATAGCGAATCGTGGAGAAATTGCCCTGCGGGTGATTGTGGCCTGCAAGGATCTGGGAATCCGGACGGTAGCGGTGTATTCGGAGGCCGACCGGAGCTCGCTGCACGTCCAATTTGCCGACGAGGCCCTGTGTATCGGGCCGGCCAAGAGCACCGATAGCTATCTGAATATTCCAGCCGTGATCAGCGCGGCCGAGATCACGGACGCCGAGGCGATCCATCCTGGATACGGTTTCTTGAGCGAGAACCCGGGGTTCGCCGAGGTGTGCGAGGCGTCGGGGCTCATCTTCATCGGGCCGAGCCCGGAGGTGATCCGGCTGATGGGAGAGAAGGAGCAGGCGCGGCGGGCGATTTGCCAGGCGGGTCTGCCGGTGCTGCCGGGATCGGACGGGCTGGTGAAGAGCCCAGAGGAGGCGCTGGCCCGGGCCAGAGAGATCGGCTTTCCGGTGATGGTCAAGGCGGCGGCGGGCGGCGGCGGGCGCGGGATGCGGATCGTGCGCGAGCCGGCGGACCTGATCCCGCTGCTGCACCAAGCCCAGCACGAGGCGGCGGTGAGCTTCCACTCCCCGGACGTCTACCTGGAGAAGTACATCGAGCATCCGCGCCATATCGAGTTCCAGGTGCTGGGGGACAAGGAAGGCCAGGTGGTGGTGCTCGGAGAGCGCGAATGCACGATCCAGCGGCGGCACCAAAAGTTGATCGAGGAATCGCCCTCGCCGCGCTTGGACGCCGAGACGCGGGCCCGCCTGTCCAGCCAGGTGCAGGCGGCCCTGGAAAAGATCGGCTACACCAACGCCGGCACCGTCGAGTTTCTGATGGACGAGGACGGGCAACTGTACTTCATCGAAATGAACACCCGGATCCAGGTGGAGCATCCGGTGACCGAGATGGTCACGGGGGTGGACCTGGTGAAGGCCCAGATCCTGATCGCCGGGGACGAGCCGCTTTCCTCGGTCCTGAGCGGGCCGATCGAGCTGCGAGGGCACGCCATCGAGTGCCGGATCAACGCCGAGAACCCGCAGACCTTCGCTCCGTCGGCTGGCCGCATCACGCGGTTCGTGCCGCCGGGCATGATGGGGATCCGGGTGGATACGGCGGCCTACACCGGCTGCGTCATCCCGCCGTACTACGATTCGCTGGTAGCCAAGCTGATCGCCTACGGGCACGACCGCACCGAGGCTATGACGCGGATGCAGCGGGCGCTGGACATGTTCGTGGTGGAGGGAATACATACGTCGATCCCGATCCACCAGCGGATCATGGC
>Ga0180069_1000292_pt1 | contig 10402 bp, 11 predicted proteins | sample EasRivERM_16_10D_2_FD_121793 | JGI IMG/M metagenome (GOLD analysis project Ga0180069, IMG submission 121793) | Soil microbial communities from meander-bound floodplain in the East River, Colorado, USA - East River metaG ERMLT231B'_16_10D | ecosystem: Environmental > Terrestrial > Soil >...
GCTCCCGGAATTAGCAGATCGTTTCTTGAACAAGTTGAATTCGAGTACCTGCAAAGACACGTTTCTGGATCGCTATGGCTATACTGCTATTTGTCCGTTGTTTAACTAATTTGTCCATTAGAGATTCCTCAAGGCTGTCGACGTTGGATTTCGGCTCAAATTCATCATTCTCGGCAAAGTGGCCGAGGTAGTCTGCTTTTGAGCCGCTGAACTCATCGGCTCCGGTCCCGTAAAAGATGACAACGGAACGGATGTGTTCAGGGTCGGCATTGGAAAGGTCCAGCGCATAATACGCGCCCAGCGAGAAGCCGATGACCGCAAGTCCGCGGTCGGCTTGACCGGCGCGTTCGTTGAGATACCGGACTGCCTCCACGATCTCGGCCTTGGCTTGGAGGTGGTTGCTGTCGAGCGCCTTTCCAAGCGCTTCGGCATCGGGAATGGTGTCTGCGACTTTGCCATGATACAGGTCTGGGGCGAAGGCTACGAAACCGGATTCGGCCAATCGCGTGCAGAAAGCTTTGATTGTGTCGTTCAATCCCCACCAGGCGTGAAGGACCAATACACCGGATCCTTGGCCAGTAGGCGGGGCAGCGAGAAAGCCCTGAGGTTGAGAATATGTCATGTGGTCTCCTTATCGTAGTTGGCATTTATCCAGTTTGCTTGCGCTTCGTTCTTGATATCTTTCGCGATTTACGGATAGTTACTTATAGTTGCGGGGCTTGCAGGCCGTGCATGCCGAGGGTCAAAGAGATTTCGCCCCCGTGGTGCAGGTCATGTTCCAGCACATGCCACACCACCCAGCTTCGCGAGATTACATGGGTGTCGCGCCACTCCGGGTCATCGTGGGGGAAGGTATGCACCAGATCGGCAGGAGTCCAGCGGTCGAGGCGATCCTGCATGAACTGCCATGACGCTTCCAGGCCTGCGACCAACTCGGCGGCGCTGCGCTCGGGTTGGGGCTGCTCCGGATCATCCCACTCCCTCAGCGCGGCGATCTGCGGGTCGTTTTCCTCCATGTAATTGTTGAACCACCCTACCCGCGTCGCGATGATGTGAGCGACATTCTCTCCCAGCGGGCGCAGAGTCGGGGCGGCGCGCATGCGAAGCTGATCGATGGTGAGCGGCGCGATGGCTTCCTTGATCTGATCCTGATACCGCTTCCACTCGATATAGAAAACCTGAGGGAGCGTCATGCCCTGATGTATATCGATTTTGTCCATCGTGTTTCTCCTTGTTTCATGTCTAGGAAATAAGATATCTCGAAAACAGTGTCTCGACACTCTCTACGGTCGTCGACAACCAAAAATGTTTGAAACCGCGCAGACTCCTACACGTCCACTGCGTGCTGTGTTGGGCGTTTTGGGTACTGGCAAGACTATCTTATCAGGTGACCTAACCATATATGACCTTCAGGAAATGATAGGCGCAATTGATCTGAAAGCCATTGTTTGGCATCCTCGCTCATGAGTGGCAAACAAGCCTGAAAATCGAGATTATCCTTGGGACGAATATCACGGGCTTTAAAAAGTAGTTGCACTTCCACTTTTACACAAGGGATGTCATTGCAATTTGCAAATAGATCAGCGCGTCTACCACGCACAAGATAATGCGCCGGCTAAACCATTCACCATCTTCTACTTCGGCAAGCATGATTTGCAATTGCCAGGAAGAGGCTCCTTTTTTATGACACCATACAGCATGAATTCCAAAAGGTAGATATTCGTCAATGACCCAGAGACGTAATTGTTTTGGCGGGTCGGCTGCATAAAGTTGCCAATCGGCTAGCCAGTGTTGAACCTGAATCTGGCTATCTCGGAACACAACAATATCTATAACGCCATGCTCCCGTATTGATTTACCAAGGAACTGTTCTATGGCATAGCTGCCTGCCAGCCCCAGGCAAAAGGAGCCTTGGCGTAGGGATGGCGGTTTGTGTCGAGTGAATTTACTAACAGAATAAAGCCTCTGTCGAACCGCTTGATGCGCCAACCTCGTTAAATGCCTCCACGGTGTAGGTCAGCCCTTGCTCTCCAGGGTAGGCGATATTTTCGTTATAAGATGTGGTGTTTGCGGGCAATTCCATGATCAAATCGCCATTGCGATAGACGCGATATCCTGTTTCGCGGTCTGCGTTATCGTTCCAGTTCAAAGTGACCTCGGTGTTGCCTGAACCATCGCAAAACCATGTCCAACCGTCTTTTTTGGGAAAAGTCGGCGCCTGGGGAGCGCCGCCTTGCGGGGTGGGCGGGGCGGTGACTGTTGGCACTGCGCTGAAATTTACTGAGGGCGTTGCCAACTCGGCCGCCACCCAGCATTCGCCCTCCACAGTGGAGACGAGCCAATAATTTGGCGGTAAAAATCCAACAATCTTTACCGGCTCATTAGGTACAAGCTGAGTAACACGTTCGTAGTTTTGGCTGGGACCTTTGCGGCAGTTGACGACTCCGCCAACGTCTATCATCGGTTGAGAATAAGTCGGCGTGTTTATAACAACGTTCAAAATTGCCGTAGCTGTTATTTGCGCTGTTTCTGAATTTGTTGGCGTAATCGCAGCAGTTGTCATTGATTGAGCACAACGAAAGCCAATGAAGTAGCCTGTACTCGTGGGTTCGACCCAACCGCGATTGGCAGAACGGACGAAGTAACCATTGTTATTCCATGAGCCGCCTCGAAACACCTGGTATGTGCTGGAAGTGGGTCCCAAAGGATTCGACGCAGACGAACTTTGATAATAAGTTTCGCTATACCAATCATTTGTCCATTCCCAGACGTTGCCTGCCATATCGTAAGCGCCGTAAGGACTTTTACCGTTTGGATACTGTCCAACTGCAGTTGTATCTTTAACAGCATCGTTGTAATTCAAAAAGGCATTGCTCGGGGATTCGTTGCCCCAAGGGTAAATGCGCCCGTCCGTTCCGCGCGCGGCTTTCTCCCATTCGGCTTCGGTGGGAAGTCGGCGTTCCGACCAGGAGCAATATGCGCTTGCTTGACTCCAATCCACAGAAACAACGGGATGATTGGCGTATCCAGTATTGATAAAATGATCCATGTTGATTGGCGGCTTGCAATTGCCTGCGTTCACACACTTTGCATACATAGCGTTAGTCACTTCAGTTTGGTCTATCCAAAAAGCGTCGAGCGTTACGGGATGTTGCGGTTTTTCATCACTGGAGGCAAGCGAATCCAGGTCTGTTGAACCCATTGCAAATTCGCCTGCCGGCACATAGACGAGAGTCGCGCCGTCTTTTTCAGATATCCTGGTGGAGCCAATGCCAAACGTTGACGTGGGGATGACGGTATTTGTTGGTTGAGGCGTTTCAGTAGGCTGCAAGTTGACAACTGGTGGCACGGACGTTGCCGTAGATTTTGAACCGCAGGCAGTCAATATAAAAATCCCTGCAATACTCAAATGCAAGAAAAGCAAAAACGTCCTTTTCATTTTTTATTCTCCTTAAATTCTGAGAGAAGGAAACGCCCGACGGTTTGTGTTGTCTGCCGCCGATTATAGCGGATGGATCACCTGCAATGATACTGCTTGCAGGGAAATTAGCGCCGTATACCCACGCCAAAGGTAGGTGGTCAGGTGCACGCTTTTTAGGTGCATTTTTGCGAGCACTATTTATGTGATGAATGGCGGATCCATGAAAACGTAGTTTTCATATTGACCCAAAGGTTTATCGCTCATGAAATGCTCCAAAAAAGGAGTTGTTTGGCAGCCACGCTTTAGAACGTATTCAACAGCGGCTGTGTTGATCATGGGGATTGTTACGAAAAATTCGTTGAACACATCGTCGATATATTTTGTCATTTCGCCTTCCACATGCGCCAGTGCTGTATGGAAGTCGTTGTTATGAAGCATCGCAATTGGACCAACCCGATTACTTACGTAACTGTAACCGACAACGTTTCCGTTGCGGCGATAAAAATGCCCGTGCCGGTTTTTGCTTAACCAGATGTGGTCCACTTCCCGTGTGTATCCTAATATAATTCGATCAATTGAGTTAAGAATTGCCAAATTCTCAGGTGAAGCGCTGAACGGCTCAATTGATAAATCTGTTTCAAATGGAACAATCTCTGGCTTGCGTCCCCAGTCATAGATCGTGAAACGGATTCTTACCCCTGTTTTTAGATATCTGGTCACAGCTCGCACATCTGGAGTCGCGATAATTACTCGATTATTTGCCCCGTCGGCTGGAAATGCCGATTCAAGCAGACGTTTTCCGACCCCTTGCGACTGCTTATCAGGGTGTACGAAGAAATCTGATAATTGGCGTATATCATCACGCAGGATCGAACGAGCCAAACCGAAGATCTCTCCTTCCTCTTCTGCTACCCAGAACTGGTCGGCAGTTTGAGTGAGATGCTCGGTGTAAGTCCGGAAGATCTCGAAGTGTGCTGGAAAGTTTTCAGGATCTGGTTTGTCTTCAGGAAAAGCCAGTCCTAAATTTTGATTGAGACGGTGCAGAGCAAGTCGAAACACAACAAAAGCATCAAATAAGTCTTCGCTTGTTCCCGGGCGGATTTTGATTGTCATGGTCATCTTCTCTAAAATTGATTTTTGATTTGACAATTGAAAGACAAGCACCTAACAGCTTGCGTTATCCCCTGTCGGGGATTGGTGGGCAGGCGCTGACTTCTGAAGCGTTAGGCTAACCTGGTTAAAGCCCTACAAGAAGGAAGCACTTCGAATCGTTCTCACATGATTATTTCCTTCTCAACTCATGAGCAGGAGGTTGCGTGGGGAACCGCCAAAGTTGATAAGGAATCAACAGACTGACGACAAGTAATGCAATATGAGGGATCGAATATAACCATTTAGCTCCAAACATACTCGGCGGTGTGCCATCCGATATTTCTGAACCATGAAAAACCAACCAAAGAACAATAGGGAGCACTTGGAAAAGACCCAAGCCGATATAGCCAAGCGACAGGAAAACTTTAGCGGCTCTCGTCATGCTGTGCCCGATTCCAATAGACAAAAGAATAAGGCTGGCGCCCATATAGATAGAGACCCGGCCCCAAGTTACAACTTCTGCCTCTGTCGGGCCAAAAGCATGGAAAATGTAAGGCAACCCAAGAAGAATTGCTCCAATGCCGGCGACTAGCACCATCAGCATTTTCATACGCTCTTCTCTGGAGTGCCAAATTCGACTGACCAGCCGCGTGTGTATTTCATCCTCATCCTATAGAGATGTGTAGTTTTGATTTCTGCTGTTTTCATCATTCCTCCTTTCGGGTGATAGCCGCCTAAGAGCTGGCGTTACCTGCAAGTGGGCGGGACTCGATTTGGCTTGAGAGCAGTATAAACCCGCAGCCAGAAAAAGGTTCATAAACCGCGCAGAGTCCCACTTGTCGGGCGGCATTTTGTGAGGCAGACATTGGCGCTGCAAACCTGTTTCAGTCATCAAGCGCAACCTCTTGCGGATTTGCCACCAGCAATATTTTCCCTGCGCTCATGTGGTTGACATAAGTTTCAAGCCCCTTTTGCGCTTCTGCCAGCGGAAAGCGTTTGTGAATTGGGGATTTCAAATCGGTTGCCAATAGGGATTGCACTTGTTGGGACAATTGCAGTGTCTGAACGAGATTCTTTTCACGAATCCAATTTGGAAGGAACCAGCCGCTAAAATGCAAATTCTTGACCCACGCAATTTTTGCGTCAATGACACTGTCTTGATGCGACAAACGCGAATACAACAAGATCGTGCTGCCGAACGGCGCGGCATCTGCGAGCTGTTGCGTCATACTGCCGCCAATGGCGTCAAGAAAAAGGGTTGCCTGTAATTTGTGCGCCATCGTTCGCAATTGCTCGACAAAATCCGAGTCGCTACTGTTTAGCACATGTTCACCGCCCTGCCCGCGAACCTGTTCCACCTGTTCCTGGCGCCGTACGACATGAATGACGGGAATGCTGTGTCGTTTACCCATCCGCAAAATCATTCCTCCCAACGCGCTTGCGGCAGCCGTGCTGACAATGGCACGATGTTTTCCGCGTTTTGCAATTTCAAACACCGCCAGCGCGCTAAAGGGATTAGCCAGCATCATTGCACCTTGTTCAAGACTCACGTACTTGTTGAGCGGTATGCACAGCCTGGCAGAAGTGATCCTATATTCCGCCCATGTTCCATCGCCCGTTGTCAGCGCGGAACATGCAACACGGCGTCCGTTCAATAAGTGCGGCAGCATGCCCTCGCCAGCTTCAATAACGGTTCCACTGCCCTCCAACCCCGGTGTGAACGGATATTGACGCTCACCGCTGTAACTTGAGCCGCGCAACGCGCCAAGATCCGAGGGGTTGATCGACGCGGCTGCCATACGAATGAGAACCTGCCCCGCTTGCGGGCGTGGCACTGGAATTTCGCGCAATGTTAAGCTGCCGTTTGGCTCGTCCAATTGAACTGCGTGCATTGTGGATGGAATGGAGTGATTCATTTTCATGTTTGTATTTGTGTTTGTAATCAAGATTTAAGTCTTCGTTGTGGGCAAGTTGGCAACCCAACGGTGTGCGTTATGACCCTGCGGGGCACTGGTGGGCGGGCATGGACTCGCCTTGCGAGCAGGATTCTACTCGTGAAAATGCTGCACGCCGCGTTAGGCAACAGAAATCGGCGCAAGATAGATTCTTTCATCAATAGTCCAGAGAGAAAGTGCGGAAATTACAACTTGTGTCCTTCCTTCAAGGGTGAAAATGTCGTTGGCGTTGAAGGCTTTCTTGATAGCCTTCGCCTTTGCAAATTCAGTCTTCATTATTTCGGGAAATCGTCGAACAAATCTCTTGTATATTGCAAAGGCTTGCGGTTGCAGCTTTACATATCTAGGAAGCGCCCATGCATGAATGAACATTGATACGAAGTTAATCTCAGCCCTAACGGGGTCAGGCTCGTATGGGTTAATCTGGTCACGGCTTTTTGCAGTTTCAAGCACTGCAAGATTATTTTTAATAGATATTATCTGTTCTGGAGAATCAATAGTAAAACCTCGTCTGTGTATTATCGAGTCGACGATAACATCATCAACCATATCGACTATCTCGGCTGCTGTTTGAACACTGGCGGTTGATACATCTTTTGGGGCGCATGGAATTTGGTATCCCTGAGCATAGATCATCAGTGCATGTGTCAACTCATGCGCCACAGACTTTTCGGTAATTAGATCTGAAAGAGGGCGAAGAGGGCGAAGAGGGCGAAAATAAATTTTAATTGCCGATATATTTGGTCCGAGTTCGAGTGATGCTTTGATGTCATCATTGGGTGTGGCACCTGGGTATGGAGAAATAACCACAGACCTTTTAGTGGCATTTTCGACCTCTCGAATGTAATTCGAGAGTCGCAGAGATGGTAGTTTCTCGTTATTCAAAGTAGTAATCCTTAGCCGCCTCACGGTTTGCATTGGTGGCGGCTGGACACAACCGTGGACTCGCCTCGCGAGCAGGATTCTACTCGTGAAAATGACTCTCGCTTTGTTAGGGGCTGTTTGTCTCGGTATCTGTACCAATTCTGAGAACTACCTCCGACATTGCGTAATGAACAAATTGCTTGCCAAGTTCGGTGAGGATATAACGCTTAGTGTCGTCGAATGAAGACTCCATAGTTGTTGGAGTGAATCCTCTACTCTTTGTACGTGGCTTTATTAGAAATTTGCCGTCTGGAGTTGTAGCGCGCTCTTGCCTAATGACGCCACCTGTACTTAAATCCCGAATCAACATCCGATATAAATCAGCTTCCGCAGAATCTTCTCGTGGAAAATTATCATATATAGATTCCCAAATATCATATCGAGTAGAACCAGGGTTTTGGTAAATCTCCCTGATAACCGCAAGGTGTGCTTCATGATAAATATCTAACCAATCTATGAAAAGTCGAATTACATCATCGGAAGTAAGTTTCGTGCCACCCGCATTGGTAATTAAGTTGGCAATGTACTTACGTTTTTCATCAGTATCCGCCCCGTCCCATGCACGAAATGCTTTCCTCACAACATCCAAATATTGTTCACTCTGAATTCGTTCATCTATCTGCTCGCCTAATGTTTCAAAACGGGATGCGATGTAATTTAATGTCTTTGACAACCGCGCCAATTTCCTTGTATGTTCTTCAAGCCATTGAGTTTGTAAATTATCTTCTCGTACATCATTTTCTTGAAATTTGAAATCCGCAGCCGCACTCAGAAAACCACCAAGCCAAGGAATACTTCCCAACGCTGCTGAGATAAATTTCTCGAAAACTCTTCGCTTTGTGGACGGAGATGATTTTACAAGTTCGTCACGGATTTTTTCAACGTTGGTATTGTCTGCTTCTTGATTATCTAATGTCATTTTAGTGATCCTATAGGCAAACGCCCAACGGTTTGCGTTAGAGACACCACCGTGGACTCGCCATGCGAGCAGGATTCTACTCGTGAAAATGCCGCACGCTTTGTTGGGCGTGATTTGCTAGATAAACTATCCATTCTTAATTGGGAATCTCAGCCTTTTACGAGAACGAAAAATATGATTATCCACATTGCTAAGATAACTAGCGGAAATAGCGCCGCCAGTTTGGTGGTGCTGAAATATTTGTTGCGCCATTGATAGATGGTCATTTTTGTACCTAGATTTTCCACCTTTTCACTTTGACCATCTATGTCTTCTGTCTGACCAATAAAATAATAATCAGAAAGTTGGAGTTTGGATTTAATTTCAATTACGTCATGCTCAATTTGTTTCCTGTATAGGTCTACCAGATAGCGGTCTTGCGCGCCGAAGATATACCAAAAAATACAAAGGAGGGCGCCGAATATCGGGACCCACCAGTGATACTTTTCAGGTGATAATATCGCTGCCCCGAATAGAGCTGATTGTAACGTGAGAAAGTAGTTAAACCGAGTCCATAATCTCGTAAAATGGTCTTTGAGATATTGAACCTTTGACTTGTAGTCATCTATTAAAAAGTTCAATTTCTGATCTGGTTGCGGCTGGTTTGACATTAATATACCTCACTTGAAAGTTCTATCGTCAATCTTATCTTTTTAATCATCATCTTTAAAAGGGTTTGTTTCCTCAGCGCCCAACGGTTTGCGTAAGCGGACGGCTTGGACACGGGCATGGACTCGCCTTGCGAGCAGGATTCTACTCCTGAAAATGCCACGAAGCGGCGTGCTGAAGTAGTATAAACCTAATTTGGCAGGGTTACTGAGCATTGCCTCGAGTTTGAAATCACGATCATCGTGCAACACAAAAGGCTTTGGAAGACCCCTAATCTTCCAAAGCCTTTTTAATTTTCTGCCTCCTGACACTGCTATTCATCGGTAGGCGCGTTCATGCTGTCCACCATGCGTACAACATTTTATCAAATATGTTCAGGGCATTTTCGATTCCATTTTCTGTTTGAATCTTTTGTCCAAGTTCGAAGGCCTTTTGTTGTATTTGAGAGTTACCAACTCCAAAGCGAATGGCTTCCCGTAGACGCTCGACAGTCAATTCCTTAAATCGAATAGGTTTTGGACCTACTCCTAACTGGGCAATGCGTTCTCCCCAATAGAACTGGTCAAACACAAATGACACAACAGAGGATGGTATGCCAGAGCGAAGACCAAAGGCGGTTGTGCCTGAACCGCCATGATGAATTACCATCGCCATTCGTGGAAACAACCAATTGTAATGGGCATAATCAATCTTGAAAACATAATCGGGTAACGCTTGATTTCCAAGACCGCCCCATCCCATATGTAAAATGCCGCGTTGCCCACTCTGTTTTAAGGCTTCGAAAATGATATTGGTGGTTCCTTGCGGGTCTTTTATTGGCATACTTCCGAAACCAATGAACACGGGTGGGGTGCCTGCTTCAATAAACGCTGATAAATCACCTGGTGGTTCCCAGCGCTTATCTTCTGGAAACCAATAGCCCGTCATGTGGATATGCTCGCTCCAATCGGCTGGACGCGGAACCACGTATTGACTAAACCCATTCACGATTGGAATCTGGCGCGTTCCTAATTGTCCAAAGTAGCCTGTGACCGGTAGTGGAGGCAGATTGAGAGTTTGTTTACGCCAACGATTAATTACGGGGCGAAACATTTGCCATGCCATCTGTTCGCCCAAATAGTAAGTTGCTTTGTTGTAGCCTGGCAAGGGAAGTTTAGGAAACCCCATGAGTGGAAACGTCTGGGTTCGAGCCAATGGAATTACAGCTACTTGTGCCATAGGCACACCATATTTTTCTGCCAAATCAAAACCATATAACCCCGCTGGTAATTGATTAATGATAAGTTCTGTTTCACCCAACTGAGGTGCAGACAAATCGCGGGCATAACCTTCTGCAAGAGAACCAAAAGATCGCATAAGCCCAAGCATATCTGCCCCTGCGTTGGCGACTAATGCCTGTGCGTTTCCTTGAATAGGGTGAAAATCCAGTTCATTTTCGGCAAC
>Ga0180069_1000293_pt1 | contig 10370 bp, 13 predicted proteins | sample EasRivERM_16_10D_2_FD_121793 | JGI IMG/M metagenome (GOLD analysis project Ga0180069, IMG submission 121793) | Soil microbial communities from meander-bound floodplain in the East River, Colorado, USA - East River metaG ERMLT231B'_16_10D | ecosystem: Environmental > Terrestrial > Soil >...
AGTCGCCCACGTCGGCCGGCGCTACCATCGACATGCCTCCGCTATGGGTAATCTCCATCTGGGCGATATGCAGCTCGGCCAGGGTGCGGGCGACCAAGGCCACTTTGGCCCCCTCGGCGGCGAACGCAATGGCCAGCCGCTTGCCGATGCCGCGACCGGCTCCGGTGATAACAGCGACTCTATCCTTGAGTGCCGGCATCGTAGGCCGCAATTCTATCCTTCAGACAAAACGTGATGAGGTGTTCGAGCACCAGGTGGAAGGACTCCACTTGAGGAGTGGACGGCAGCGGCACGTGTACGCAGACGTCGGCTGCCTGGCGCAGAACGCCGCCGTCGAAGCCGGTGAACCCGATGATGGTGGCGCCGTACTCCTCCCGCGCCGTCTGCACGGCCCGCAGCAGGTTCTGGGACCAGGGGCCTCCCCGGTCGGCCCCGGAGCCGCCGTGCACGCTGATCGCGATCAGAACGTCGCCCGGCCGCATCAGGTTCCGCAACTGCTCGCTGAACAGGTGCTCGAACCCGTTGTCGTTGATCCAGGCGCTCATCAGCGCCATATTGTCGCACAGCGAAACGGCCCGCAGGCGCGGCTTGCCCGGCGAGATGGTGACCTTGGAGAGGTCGCAGGCAAAGTGGGTGGCGGTGGAAGCCGAGCCGCCGTTGCCGATGAGGAATACAGTAGCGCCCCGCTTCCAGGCGTCGAACAGCGCGTCGATGGCGCGGTCGATATCCGGACGCGAGAGGCCCGCGATCCCCTGCTGCATCTCGGCGAAGTACCGATCGATGAATGCAGCGTTAGGCATGTATCACCGTGGCCATACGGGCGTGCAGAGCCCGGTACTGCTCCCCGCTGAGGAAATCCAACTGCACCTTGCTTCCCTCCAGGTCGAACCGGACGCGCATCTCCCGGAGCCCCTCGGCTTCCATAGTTTTGCGAAGCTGCTTCTTGCCTTCTTCGGCGTAGAACAGGAAGAACCCGCCGCCTCCGGCCCCTGAGATTTTGCCGCCGATGGCCCCGTTGTCGCGGGCCACCTCATAGAGCTGGTTGATCCGGCGTCCGGCAATGTCGTCGCTCAGCCGTTTCTTGGCCCGCCAGTGATCGTCCAGCAGCTCGCCGAAACGCCGCGCATTCCCGCGCCGCAGCTCGGCCAGGATCTCGCGGCCGATCTCCTTGATGAGGTGCAGGCTACTGGTGACCTGCTCTTCTTCCTGGTTCAAGCGCCGGGTCTGGGGCGCCAGGATCTCTTCGGTGGACCGCGACTGCCCGGTGTAGAACAACAGAATGTTGCTCTCCAGCTCCTCCACAACGTCGGGGCCAAGGCCGGCCTCCTGCACCTCGACGCGGCCCTCCCGGTCGATCTCCAGCACGGTGAGCCCGCCGAAAGCCGCCATGTATTGATCCTGCTTGCCGATGGGTTTCTGCAGCACGTCGAGCTCGATGTGGCAGGCCTCTTCGGCCAGTTCGTGCCGGGCCACCGGTTTCCGGCACAGGGTGTGCAACCCGTTGAGCAGTCCCACCAGGTAGCAGCTCGACGATCCCAACCCGGTCCCCGCCGGGACGTCGGCCATGGAGATGATCTCGACTCCGTTTTGGATCCGGAAATGACGCAACGCCTGCCGGGCCAGCGTATGCCGCACCTGTTCGACATCAGCCACGGTCTCGTTTTCCGAATACTTCACCCGGATCAGGTCGTCCACGATGGGGGTGTTCAGGCACACGAACATGTACTTGTTCAGGCCGGCGGCGAAAATGAATCCCCCGTGCCGGCGATAGTAGGCGGGTAAGTCGGTGCCACCGCCGCCGAGGGTGATCCGGAAGGGCGTGCGGGTGATGATCATTCGCGGGGCGAAAGATTAAGGATAGCACGGGCGGCGGCGGCCACGTCCGGCACGCGGAGCGGGACCTCCAGGCGCCTATTGTAGGGGGCGTCGATGAGCACGAAGGGCAGATTAGCGGCCTGCGCCGCCCCGAGGTCCTTGTCCGTGTCTCCCACCAGAAACGACCGGGCCAGATCCAGGCCGTGCCTGCGCGCCGCCTCCAGAATCATGCCGGGCTTCGGCTTGCGGCACGGGCAGCGGTCCCGGTCGTCGTGACAGCAGGCCAGGATATCGTCCACCGGGACTGTCTCCCGGAGCCGTTGATGAAACTCCTCGAGCAGAGCCGGATCGAGGATTCCGCGCCGGACCTCTGGCTGATTGGTAATGACTATCACCACAAACCCGGCGGCGCGCAGAGACCCCACCGCCTCGGCTCCGCCCGAAAGCAGCTCAAATTCCTCCCACCGCAGCGGGGCATAGGGGAGGTTGTCGCGCACCACGGGCCGCACCAGCACCCCGTCCCGATCCAGAAACACCGCCGGCCTCAGCATGTGGCGCAGGCTCTCAGCCTGCCGGGCCGAGACTCATCTCGGCCCTGGATCCTTATGCAGGACCGAGCGCCGACACGAGTGTTCCCTTGCCCGGCGGCCGGGCAACAATGGGATTGAAAACAAAGGACTTGCCTGCGGCCGCATCCTGTGCTTTCGAGGGTGTCGGCGCCACGTCTGCAGTGAAGTGAGTGCCGCATTCAGGGTGATTTCCGGCCGGCCCGGTAGCAGTCCTCGACCAGCCGCAGCACCGCAAGCGAATCGCTTACATCGCCGAGCGGCCGGCGTCCCTCCTGGAGCGCGGCGGTGAACTCCGCCCATTCGTCGGCCCAGCACTGGTCCGGGTGGTCGAACTCCTGGGTCTCGACCTGCGGCACGCCGAACTGCTCCGGCCGCCGGATGATGGTCAAGCGCTGCGGCCCATAGCTCCCGCCCAGGCCCTCCACCACGAGCGAACCGCGTCCGCCCACTGCTTCGAAGTGAAACTTGTTCTTCCACTCCACCAGCGACACCAGCACCGACGCCGTGACGCCCGACGCCGTCCGCAACAGACAGAAGGCGGTGTCTTCGAGCGGCGCGATCCCCCAGAACTCGGTCGCCACCACCGCCTGGACGCCGGTGAACTCGGCGCCGGCGAACCAGCGGCACAGGTCGAGCAGGTGAACGCCCTGGTCCAGCAGTTGTCCGCCGCCGGCCATCTGGGGGTCCGCGCGCCATTCCTTCTCGAGCCCCAGACGCCCGCCGTGTCCGTGACGGGCGATCAGGTGGAGGAGTTTTCCGATCTCTCCGCGCTGCAGAAGTTGGTGGGCGCGGTGAATGGCCGGATGGAACCGGTAATTGAATCCGGCCTTGCAGACCACCCGGTTGCGGCCGGCCGACTCGACCACCGGCTCGAGCTCCGCGGCGTTACGCGCCGCCGGTTTCTCCACCAGGACGTGTTTGCGCGCCTCTACCGCCGCGAGCGACACGGGCGCCAGCAGATGATTGGGCGTCGAGACGATGACGCAGTCCACCTGCGGATCCTCGATCGCTTCCTTCCACTCCGCCGCTACCCGCGCGCCGGCGGCGGCCTTTTCGGCCAAATTGGTTTGGGGATCGACCACCCACTCGACGCGGCACCCGGCCGCGCGCGCCACCTCCGCCCGCCGCGCTCCCATGCGTCCGGCGCCGATTACCGCTACCCGCAACACGTCCGCGCTTGCCAGCATTTCCGGCGTATCGATCCCCTCTACCGGGACCGGCAAGCAGTATCCCCGCACCATGCGGCCCTCGGCCAGGAGGCGTGGAATCACGTCGCGCCCAAAATCCGACACGCCGGCCGGCAGCAGCGGCAGCACCTCGGGTGACACCGCGTAGAACCCGGCGTTTACCCAATGACTAAACTCCTCGCCCGGGGCCGGCTTCTCCACAAACCGTAGAATCCGCCCGTCCTCGTCGAGGCCGGCAATGCCGCTGTGGGACACGTCGTCCTTGTGGCACAAGGCGACTGTGAGCAGGGTTCCGGGCCGGTGGGCCTCGGTCAGCGCGCGATAATCGCACGATCCCACGTTATCGCCGTAGATCACGAAAAACGGCCCGGCGGCGAACTCCTGCTCCAGTTTCTTGAGGGCGCCGGAAGTCCCCAGCAACGTGGTCTCGCGGGAATACCGGATACGGACTCCCCAGGGCTTGCCGTCGCCGAAGTGGTCTTCTATAACCTGACCGTGGTGATGGAGGTTGATCCAGAGGTCGGTGACCCCTGCCGCCGCCAACTGCTCGACGTGGCGCTCCAGCACGGGCCGGCCCCGAACCCGCAGCATGGGTTTAGGGATTTCGCGGGTGGCAGCGCCCAGCCGCGTCCCCTGGCCGGCGGCTAGTAGCAACGCCTTCCGGAACAACATTAGCGATTGCCTAGACCGATGCAGAATACGCCGAAGAGGATCAGGGCCAGTCCGAAGAGTTTGTAGCGGTTGAACGCCTCGTGAAAGAACAGGCGGGACCAGATCAGGGTCCACACGTAGCCCAGCGACACCAGCGGATACAACACGGTCAGGCTGCCGTGCTTGATGCCCAGGATGTAAAAGGCCGACGAGGCGAGGAACAATGTCACTCCTATGAAGATTCGCCAGCTTCGGAACATGTGGAAGAAGCCTGGTTCCAGCCGGTCGGCCCCTGACTTCAGGCAGACGGCGCCGAACGAGCCGATGAAGCTCGCTATCAGGACCAGCAGCATCGAGGAGAAAGGCGTGGTCATTGGCGGCTCCCGATCCCAATCAACGATACCCCGCCGACGATCAGGGCCACCCCTATTCCCTTGAAGACATTGAGGTGATCGACGAAAAACATCGGCGATAGGATCGTTACCCACACGTAGGTCAAGGCGATGATCGGGTAGAGGACCGACAGGTGCCCTTGCCGCAAGGCCATCACCATCAACACCGTATTCACCCCGTACAAGAACAGCCCCACGAACAGCGGCAGGTTCCTGATGTAGCCCCACAGCCCCGGTTGGGTGACGTGATTGGTCCCGTACTTGATACGTATCTGGGCGGCCGCACCTGTCAGGGTGCACAAGCACACCAGCACGATGGCGCGGGTGCTGGCGGAATTCCGGCTGGTTGCGGTGTCCGGTTCGGTGTCGGACACCACAGAATTCGGGGACGTCACAATGGCAAATTGTAACACAGGACGGTGGTGGAACTCGGAAATGACAGAACGGAGGCGGCTGCGGCTCCATCCCATGGCGCGAAACTGCACCGGATCGTCATTCCTTGGGTCAACCAGGCACACCCGGTCAAAGATCCTCTCTTGCGCCTCTTCCAGGCCGACGCCGTGCTTTCGCTGGACATCCCGGCTCTTCGGCAACCCGAACAGGAGCACCGCCGGAATCCCCAACCCCGCCACCTCGGCTCATTCCTTCGCCACCTCAATTTCCCGCTTCACCCCTCGGCGGGACATACAAACAGCGGGTAGATAAAGTCGGCAGCGGCCAGCCGCGTCTCCCGCACCATCGACCGCAGCAACTAGCTTCGCCGCAGCCGTCGCGGCCACGTAATGGGAAAGGTCATGCGCCAATTCTAGCGCACCCGGCGCCGGCCTTCGTCCAGCGCCTGCCGTAGCAATGTCTTGATTACAGCCTGCCTGCTTATATTCAGACGCGCCGCCCGCGCGTCGAGCTCTCGCAACATGCCCTGGGTGAAATCCACGTTGATACGGCGCACCGGTCGAACCACCGTGAACTTGTTGGTGAAGTAGGCGGAAACATCTTCCCCCCGCGACGCCTTCGCTGCGATCTCGTCGGCGGAGGGTGTGGTCCTAGACGTTTTCGGCATAGCTTTCCTCTTCCTGCCTGGTCGCTTTCCAGGCCGTGACCAGATGGTAGAATTCCCCCCCGGAGTCATTCCGGATCTCGAAAATGACAGAGTAGAGCCGGCTGCGGCTCCATCCGATGGCGCGAAACTGCTCCGGATCGTCATTCTTTTGGTCAACCAGGTAAACCTGGTCGAAGATCTCCTGCGCCTCTTCCAGGCTGACGCCGTGCTTCCGCTTGACGTCCCGGCTCTTCGCCGGATCGAACTCGAAACGCATCGTCCTGTATAACTCTTATATCATCTCCCGTCCGGTTTCGGCGGGTTTGGCAATGGGCCAGTTTGCCCCGCGTGAACAAGGGGCTGGCGCTACGAAGTTCGGGCGACGGGGCGTCGTGAAAAGAGACTCCGGCGGCGGATACGTGGAGGAGTACGCGTGGTCCCATCTGAGGTCGAATGGCTCCCCGTTTACTCTGTCGCCGGCAAGCATGGAGTTTCGCCAGACGCTGTCGCTCGATCCCGGCAGGCCTCCGGCGATTCCAAAACTCGCTGGAGTGCACCCGATGCTGATCGGTCCCATCACGGACTTCCTAACGTTCTACGCCGACTTGTGGCTGGCCGCCCGCTCGGGAAAGTTGACGGCCGCGGGAGACCATCTCTATCACGGGCATGGAACTCCCGCCTCCTGGGCGGACGGCAACCGCGTCGTGCTCGGCGAATCTTCGATCGATTTCGATCCGACCCTCACCGCTATCGACCCCTCCGGCAAGGTAGCCACGCTCGTGGTCCGGCACGTGCCGCCAAAACAGCCTCTGGTGAAATTGCCGGCTGCCTGGATGCGCCAACCGGCCGCTGGAACGCCCAACAACTGCGTCAACGTGGTCCACGAAGGGGACAAGTATGTTGCGGCAGTTGGCAAGGAAACATTCGACGTGCAAATGAAGGTGAGCCTGGTTGATGGCAAGATACTGTCCGGGACGCTCGACAATACGGTAAAAGCACGCGAGCGCAATTGCACAGATGCCGCCCTCACGAACTGCGATGATCCTCGCCCTCGCGAAATCCTGCGGCAGATCACGGTCTCACTGGATCGCTGACCATTAGACCCCTCCCGCAGCCTTGGTCCAAATGGTACAAAGGTTAGCTGGCTTCGGAACCTGCGTCTTGATTCCATTTTTCGATCTCCCGACCCAAGTTCGCATTGGCCCCGTCGAACTGCGGCCGTTCGGCCTGCTGCTGGCGGTGAGTATCGTCAGCGGCTATCTTTGGCTCCGGCGGCGCTTGCGGCAGCAGGGATGGGGCGACGCGCACGTCGCCGGCATGGCCTTTTGGATGGTGCTGGCCGGACTGGCCGGAGCCGCCATCCTGAAGTTGCTCTATCTCCCGCAGTTCCTTGAGACGCTCCGCCAAGCGCCGGGCGATCTGATTCGCAATGCCGGCATCGCCTCCTTTGGCGGTCTGTTCGCCGGCCTGCTGGCAGGTTACTTTTACCTGCGCCTGAGCCGGGTGACGCCGGCGGCCCTCTGGGCCCATTTCGACGCTCTGGCGTTTGTGTTTCCCCGGGCGTGGTTCTTTGGACGGATCGGCTGCGCTCTGACCCACGACCATCCGGGTACGCCGACTCAAAGCTGGCTCGGCGTCCGCTTTCCGGATGGCCCACGCTGGGACCTGGGCTTGCTGGAAGTGCTCTTTACGCTGGCTTACATCGGACTAGTGGCGGTGCTCGACCGGCGACCCCGGCGAGCCGGCTTCTACCTGGGATTGTTCCTGGCGGTTTACGGGACGTTCCGGCTGTTCCTGGACGGATTGCACGAAAATCCCGTGCGCTACTGGGGGTGGACGGTGGACCAGTACGCCGCAGCAGCAGCGCTGGTGGCAGGGATGGCCGTGCTGGTGTTGCCCTCTCTTACCGGCCGGGAGCCCGAGTAGGGACCAAGCGTCCTTGCGCCGGGCCCCCCCCAGGCAGCCCGTTAGTCGCAGAGGTGGCCCTGAACGTTTCCGTTTACAGTTCCTCCCGCACCATAATTCGCATACGGACCAGTCTCGAATCCGATTGCACCCTGATCGGGACCTGGCGCGTTCTTTCCTTCGCCATTATCGACCACACAGGCTCCTCCGGTGCCACCATCACCGGCAACCTTGGGGTTCTTGTTCCTGTAGTCGAACCCGAACACGTACCCACCCTGTGGGCAGTTGGGTTGACCCGCTGCGATGGGACAGCCGCCCACGGTATTACACTGCCCAAAGCCCGTAATGGCGCCATCCGCCATGACGCCGCCTGTAAAGCCCGGAGCCGACTTGTCGATGAAATTGAAGCGACCTACCGGCGTGCCGGAGCAGGTACTGCCATGGTAGGTCAAGGTTGCCCGGGTTCCGTCCGGTTTGGAGAGCTGTCCGCCTCCGGAGGCCGAGCCTGGAATGATACTGCCTGATACATTGCAGTTGGCGAATACAGCCAAAGCTGCACACGAGAGGACACCAATGCCGATCTGATAGAGATGGTTCTTCATTTGTACCCCTTTTTGGTTTGAAATTTGACTCTCACCCGGCAACCTGGACAGCGTTTGCACCCTGCCCCGTTGACGGCCGAACTTCAGAGCCGGGATTCCCGTTTGGGCTTCCCGAGCCGAATTAGTATACACCACACGACCTCGGCAGGGAAGCCGTCAAGTCCTATTTTTCGGCTCTAGCCAGCCCTTCTGGCCGGTCTGTTAGTTTCTTAACGTTGATAGACCAAAACCAATGCCCCGCCAGAACACCCCGACCCTGACCGAAGCCGAGCTCCGGCTCATGGAGATCCTCCGGGAGAAGGGCGCTTCCGCCTCTCGCCTACAGCTCGGTCCTGACCACCCTCCACGTCCTGGAGTAGAAGGGTTACCTCCGCCACAAAGCCCAGGGCCCCGCCCTACCTCCAGGAGCCGGCAATCGACCGCCACACGGCCCAGCGCAGCGTAGTACTCTACGTCCTGGACCGCTTCTTCAACAACTCTGCCGAGCTGCTCGTCATCCACCTCCTGGAGCAGAAGACGTCGCATCGCCGAAAGCGAATGAGGACCATCCTATCACGTCCTTCCTCCAGGCCCTAGTAGAATACTGCTATGACCCGCAGGTTTCCCGCGCGGCTGCACGTTGTGTTGGCGTCGAAAGCGCCGCTCGGCGTGGTGTTCCGGCGGGGCCCCGCCAACGCCGTCTGCACCGTCGGCTGGAACCGCGCCACCGACCAGTTCGAGCTCGGCCAATGGCTGCGAGGCCGGATCTACGAACGCCGCGCCGACCTCTCCCCCGACGGCCGCCACCTCCTCTACTTCGCCCGCGGGGGCCGGCGCCACCAGGAGACCAAGGGCTCCTGGACCGCCATCTCCCGCGCGCCCTGGCTGCACGCGGTCACGCTTTACGGCAAGGGCGACTGCTGGCAAGGCGGGGGATTGTTCACGTCCAACAAGAGGTACTGGCTGAACGGCTGCCACTTTATCGTGCGGCAGAACACCGACCTAGCAGAAGACGAGAAATACCGGCCCGCCGGATCCTTCGGGGCCGAATGCCCCAGCGTCTACTACCGCCGCCTGTTGCGCGACGGCTGGACGCTGGAGATGAAGGTGGGACCCGGCGGTGCCGCTCCCTGTACCGTGTTCGCCAAGCCGCTCCCGCACGGCTGGATCCTCCGCAAGTTCGCCTACGCCGATATCGATCACCCCGAAGGCGCCGGCGTCTACTGGGACGAGCACGAACTGGAACACCCCGGGCGGAAAGCGCTGCTTGCGGTTCCCACCTGGGAGTGGGCGGAGCGCGACGGCGAGGCGCTGGTTTGGGCTGAAAAGGGCCTTCTGCATCGCGCTCCGGTGAACCCCTCGGGTCCGGCGGCCGCCCAGGTGCTCTACGACTTCAACCCCCTGCGATTCGAACGCCGCGTGGCGCCCTACGGATGAGGCCAAAATGAGAATCCCGCTTAAGCAGTCTTGGCTGGTGGTAGCCGTGGCAGCCGTCGCGGCCGCGCCGGGGGGCCGCGCCCAGAGTCCGGCCTTTCCGTATCTCTACATCACCCATCCCACTAGCGATGGCAAACAGGTCGAGGCGGCGGACCGGCCGCTCCCCGCCCCCAACCACGAGCGTCTCCAGCTCCGAGTATGCCTGCGGACCCGGGCCGTCGGCGATCCGATCGAGCAGCTCGAGATTCAGGCGCTCAACCAGCACCCCGACTACTTCCGCCAGCGGCCGGGCCCCAATGTCACGATCACGGTGACGCAAGTGGCGCCCCAACGGCGGGCGGGCCTCCCCTTCCGGGTCAACTCGTCCGGCGGGGGAAAGTCGCTGACCGAGCACTACGTCAGCGTCGATATCGATCTGGTCGAAGACCGGGCGGCGAGGCGGCAGAAGGCGCAGGGGTTCGTGGAATGGATTGCGGCGGAGGCCCGCCGGCAGGGCGCGGCCAGCCAGACTCTCAGCATCCTGCAGGGCAATCCGGAGCGAATGCAGGCCATGATCGACCAGTTTGAGGACCAGTACGTGAACAACCCGCCGGGCGACTACGAGATCGTCGCCGAATACCGGCCGGTGAGCCGGGGAAACCACTGGACGGGGACTCTGGTTTCCCGTCCGTTTCGGGTCCGCGTCGTGGCGGGGCCGGACTTCTTCGATCGCGCCCGTGAAAAGGCGGGCGCCCGCAGCCCTCAGCCCGCCAAGTAATATGCGGCTACTCGGACAGTTAGTTCTCGCGTGCGCA
>Ga0180069_1000294_pt1 | contig 10359 bp, 8 predicted proteins | sample EasRivERM_16_10D_2_FD_121793 | JGI IMG/M metagenome (GOLD analysis project Ga0180069, IMG submission 121793) | Soil microbial communities from meander-bound floodplain in the East River, Colorado, USA - East River metaG ERMLT231B'_16_10D | ecosystem: Environmental > Terrestrial > Soil >...
CGGGCGCGTTTACCCTTACCGGTCCTTACGCGAACGTCTACACTCACAACGACGGTTTCCAGACAACAGTCACGCTGCTTCCGAGCGGAGAAGTTCTGTTTGCCAGGGACGCTCAATACGTACGGAACTACAGCGCCGAGCTTTACGATTCTACGACGAACACGTTCCGGCTCACCGGCGTAATGGTGAGCTATTTGCTCGGACGTACGACAACCTTGCTGGTCAACGGCAAGGTTCTCCGTGCCGGAGGGTACGTCGATTTTGATTACTATCAGAAAGAAGAGCAGTACGATCCGGCTACCGGTATGTTCACCGCCACCGGAGACATGATCACGCCGCGAGGTGATCCCGGCGCGGTGTTGCTGCCCGACGGCACGGTCTTAGTCACCGGGGGCACCGGCTTCGACATAGGGCCGAGCGATTTCTTTCCCAGCGCGGAGTTATACGACTCTTCCACCGGTACGTTCACGGCGACGGGCAACATAACGGCCCGCCGAGTGCGCCACACAGCAACAGTGCTCAACGATGGCCGGGTTCTGATTACCGGCGGCATTTCCCCCGTCGGGACAGGGTCCTTTAATACCGATTGGATTCAGTCGAGCGCGGAGATCTACACACCGCCGGTGTTGATACCCGCTCCGGCGCTGTTCTCCATGTCGGGCGACGGGCAAGGGCAGGGCGCCATCTGGCACGCACAAACCGGGCAGATTGCTTCCGCCGGCAACCGTGCTGTTGCCGGCGAGGCGCTGTCGATGTACACCACCAGCCTGCCCGACGGCGGCGTCATTCCTCCGCAAATTGCAGTCGGTGGCCGCCTCGCCGAGGTCCTGTATTTCGGTGCCTCCGGCTATCCAGGCTACAACCAGGTGAACTTCCGCGTGCCGAACGGCGTGGTTCCGGGACTCGCCGTCCCGGTGCGCTTGACCTACCTTGGCCGCTCGAGCAACGCAATCAGCATTGGGGTGCAGTGATTTTTTGGGAGGCTGGATGAAAACCAGTCTTGTTTTTTCGCTCTTTTTATTCGGCATGATCATGTAGAAGAGGATTGCTCCACTCAGGCTGCCGCTTTCATCCGTAACGGTGAGCGTCATCACGGGGAGCCCATCCATCGTGCCCCGCCAAACGCCCACGATGGCGCTATTTTCGGGCGGCGCTCCGGCCAGCACCGAGGCCAACAACATCAAGAGTCCCGCCCAGCTTTTCATCGTCCCTCCCACGTTCTACGATCTGCTTCCTACTCGCCTGGCGGGCGCTGGGGGATGGGGTCCGGCGGGCGGCTGATGGTTCCCTGGTAGGCTTCTTCCACGGAGATACTATTCTTAGCCAGGGTTTGGCCGGTGGCTCGGTCCAGCTCCACGCGGGCCTTGGTGTAGTTGTTCATGGCCGCCACTTCCACCGACCGTGACAGAGCCAGATCGCGTTGGGCTAGGATCACGTTGTAGATGGTCGAGGCGCCCAGGGCGTACTTCTTCTGCTCGGCGTCGACCGTCTGTTCCTGAAGGACGCGGCTCTTGATGGCTGAATCGACGCGGGCGCGGGCTTGTTGCAGCCCGATGAGGGAGTTGCGTACGTCGACGCGGACGGCGTTTTCGCCCTGCTGGAGGCGGATCTCCTGCTGGCGGTGTTGGAGTTCGGCGGCGGCCATGTCGGCTTGAGCGGCGCGGTTGCGGATGGGGACGTTGAGCTGGAGGCCGACGGTGTAGTCCGGGAAGTTGCGGGCGAATATCTGGTTGAAGGTGGTGCCGACGCCTCCTATGAAGAACTGGGAGGGGACGGCGACGGGCTGGCCGGGGATGGTCAGTACATTGGGGTTCACCGTGCCGGCCAAGGCGTTGTTGGTCATACTGGCCACGAAGTCCAGTGTGGGCAGCATGGCTTGGCGAACCGCCTTGATGCTGATGTCGGCGTTGGTGAGGCGGATGCGGGATTGGGCCAGCTCGGGCCGGGCCTGCAGCGCCATGGAGACCAGGTCCTGTATGGGCTCGACGGGCTCTACCGTGGGCACGGTGATGCGGGTGGTGGGAACAATGTGGACCTCGGCGATGCGCGGGTCCGACACGCCGTTCTTGCTGATGGCGTTCTTAATCACCGTTTCCTGCTGCTGGACCAGGGTCACCGAGGCGGTCAGTTCTTGCTGCCGGGCCGCGACCTCGGCTTCGGCCCGCACGATCTCGATAGGCGCCAGGGTGCCGATCTCGACCTGACACGCTGGCTGCTCCGCCTGAGAAGAAAAAATAGGAGTTCACCACAAAGACACGAAGACACAAAGAACACCAAGAGGAAGCATAGTACGGCGGATCGCCGCGCTACGCTTGCTGACCCGATATGGGGGCGGCGACGGGCAAGCAAACAGGTTGAAGGAGGCAGGAGAATCACACCGTCCTTCACCCCCACCACCCCTTTCCAGCGCCGAACTCTGCACGCCGCCTGTATTGGTGCCCGCGCCTGTGCTGCTCTCACTCTCGGGCGACGGGCGAGGCCAGGGCGCGATCCAACATGGGGATACTTATCGGCTCGTGACGGCGGATAATCCTGCGGTTGCGGGAGAGATCATCGTGATTTATTTCACCGGCCTGAGCGACGGAAGTGTGATCCCCCCGCAAGTAGCCCTCGGCGGCCGGATGGCTGAACTCCTCTGGTTCGGCAATGTGTCCGGATTCGTGGGGCTGAACCAAATCAACGTCCGCGTGCCGAATGGCGCCGAGCCGCGCCCGGCTGTTCCCGTGCGGCTGAACGAAGTCACTATCGGCCTACACTGAAGGTCACCAGAGCAAGGCTCGTTATGTTGAAACTGCTGCTTTTGTTGTCTCTATCGTTTCCGCGCCCCTGAAACCCAACCAAGCGATTTTCAGTTCTCGGAATAAGCGGGGTGGCAGCTTCGCGAAAGGTGCCGGGTGGCGACGCGGTGTCTACGAATCCACTTGGGCCGTGCAGTCGTTTTAAACCGGCCAATGTTGTGAGTACTCAACCAACGTGCCCCGCCGAATGAGATTATGCAGGGGAACCGGAACGGTCATAGTCGTCCCCTCCGCTCGCTTTTGCATGATGCTATGGCTGCCTCACTGGCGAACGGCAGCGAATCCGCGCTGTTCGAGAATCCGGCATACCTCCGAGCCCGAAAGAACTCGGAGCCTACCCAACCGGCACCTCAACCTGGGTCACGAAGACTTCGTTGTGGAAGCGCCGGTTGACCTCGGACGGGTCTGCACTCTCGAAGAACAAAGTAAGCGCCTCGATCAGGTTCGCTCGTGCCTCTTCGATCGATGAGCCCTGGCTTGCAATATCAAGCTCCGGGCACAACGCTACAAAGCCGTCGTCTTTCCGTTCGATAATTGCGGTTAAGCGCCGATGTCGCTGCCTGTTTCGAGTCTACAACAGATCAACCGGAGCGTATTGTCTGCCATCCGGAACCGGAAACTGATCCTCTATGTCGCCCCGGGCGGTCCCGCCGGATGCTACACTAGAGGTTTGAACCCTCAGTCTGTGTATCGGTTGCTAACAGCTAATAGCTAAAAGCTAACAGCTTCTTCTTATGCGCTGGAGCCAGCTCTTTATCCCTACCCTGCGGGAGAACCCGACCGACGCCGAAGTGGTCAGCCACCAATTGCTGATGCGCGCCGGGTATATCAGGCCGCTGGCGGCGGGCCTCTACAGCTACCTGCTGCTGGCCCAGCGCTCCCTGCGAAAGATCGCTCAGATCATCCGCGAGGAGATGGACGGGATCGGCGGGCAGGAATTCTACCTGCCCGAGCTCCATCCTGCCGAGATCTGGCAGGAGAGCGGGCGCTGGGACGTCATGGGCGATAACATGTTCCGCCTGAAGGATCGCTGGGGCCGCCTCATGTGTCTGGGTATGACTGAAGAAGAGGTCATGACCGGCATCGCGCGGAACGAATTGCGCAGCTACAAGCAGCTTCCCCAGATCTGGTACCAGATCCAGACCAAGTTTCGCGACGAGCCCCGTCCCAAGAGCGGCCTGCTGCGGGTCCGCGAATTCACCATGAAGGATTCCTACTCCTTCGATATGGACGAGGCCGGCCTGGACGTCAGCTACCGCAAACACCATAAGGCCTACTGCCGGATCTTCGACCGCTGCGGACTGAAGTACCTGGTGGTGGAGGCGCACTCCGGGGCCATGGGCGGCAGCCAGTCGCACGAGTTCATGATCCCTTCCGAGGCCGGCGAGGACTGGATCGCCATCTGCGCCGGCTGCGGCTACGCCGCCAACCTGGAGAAGGCCCAAGCGAAGCCCGTCGCCCCCGTCGCGCCCGACGACGTCGCCCACTCCGCCCCGGAGGTCTTTTCCACCCCCGGACGGAAAACCATCGCCGAGGTGTCGGAATTCGTCGGTTTGCCCGAATCGAGCCAGATCAAGAGCTTGGTCTACGTAGCCGGCGGCAAACCCGTGCTGGCCCTGCTGCGGGGCGACCACCAGCTCCACGAATCCAAGCTGTCGACGGCCGCCGGCGGAGCGGACGTCCGTCCCGCCCAGCCAGAGGAAATCGTGGAGTGGTTCGGCGCAGCAGCCGGTTCGCTGGGGCCCCTCGGCGTCGGCAACATGGAGATCCTGGCGGACGAAGCCCTGCGCGGCCGCGCCAATATGATCTGCGGCGCCAACAAGGACGACTTCCATACCCGCCACGTCACCCCCGACCGCGACTTCCATCCCCGCTGGACCGACCTCCGCGCGGTGGCCGCCGGCGACCTGTGCCTGCAGTGCGGCGCCCCGCTCGATCTCAAGAAGTGCATCGAGATCGGACATATATTCAAGCTAGGCTACAAGTACTCCGAATCCATGGGCGCCCGGGTGCTCAACGCCGAGGGCCACGAGATCACCCCCATCATGGGGTCCTACGGCATCGGCCTGGAACGCATCCTGACCTCGGCGGTCGAGCAGGGGCACGACGCCGACGGCATGTCCCTGCCCGCCCCGATCGCTCCCTTCGACGTGGTCATCACCCCGGTCAACTTGAAGGATGCGACCCAGCAGCAGGCCGCCGAGGACCTCTACACCCGCTGCCGCACCGCCGGCCTGGACGCGCTGCTCGACGACCGCGACGAGCGCCCCGGCGTCAAATTTAAGGATGCCGACCTGATCGGCATTCCCTTCCGCATCAACATTGGCAAGAAGCTCCCCCAGGGCCTGGTGGAGGTGGTGGTTCGTCGCGGGCGGAAGGCGAGCGACGCCCCCCTGGCCGAGGCGGTCGAGCGCGTCCTTCAGCTCAAGCGGGACCAGATGGGGTGAGCCGCGCCCGCCAGATCGTCGCCCTGGTCCTTCTCGCCATCTTTATTTATATTGCGGCCGGGCTGTTTCCCGCCTTCCTGAGCAACCTCCGGCTCCAGCGCTACGTGGAAGCTTTGACACAATCCGGCGACATCTCTACACGGTCACCGGATCTAATCCGCTCCCAAGTCCTCCAGCGGGCTGCGGAATTGGGCCTTCCGATCCAGGCCCCAGACGTGCAAGTAGAACGGACGACCCATGCGGCGCGCGTGTCGATTCGGTACGTGGTACCGGTGCATTTCCCCGGCTACACGGTCAAGCTGCACTTCTCCCCCAGCGCGGGGCGCTAGCCAGGGGTATGATAGAAGAGATGCTTGGTCGAAGGGGGTGCTAACGGCTAACAGCCAATAGCTAACAGCTTCTTCTTATGCGTGTCGTCATTCCAAAGCCGGGGCGTTTCTTCCTTTTCTTTCTGAGTGCCCCTGGCAAGGTCATTTTGTCCGTCTTTCTCGTCGGCGGCATCACGGGCCTGGCCTTCCTGAGCCATTTCTGGTTTCAGTACTCCCGCCTGATCGATCGCAAGCTGGCCGCCGGGGGGCCGTTCAATACCCCCTCCAAAATCTTCGCGGCGCCGGAGGCTGTTTACGTCGGACAGCAGATCCCGCCGGCGGAGATTATTTCCCACCTGCGCAGCGCCGGGTACACCGAGTCCACTGCCAACCGCCTGGGCTGGTATAAGGTCCGGCTCGACGCCGTGGAGGTCTTCCCCGGACCCGACTCCTACTTCGCCGCCGAGCCGGCCGTGGTCAAGTTTTCCGGCAACCGCGTGGCCCGCATCGTCTCGCTGCGCGACAACAGCGAACAGCCGCTGTACGAACTGGAGCCGGAGCTCATCACGAACCTGTTCGACAAGTCGCGCGACAAGCGCCGCTTGGTGCGCTATGAGGACATCCCCAAGCTCCTGCGCGACGCCATCATCTCCATCGAGGACAAGAGGTTTTTCGAGCATCCCGGGTTCGACCCCATCCGCATCCTGGCCGCCGCCTGGATCGATATCCGCGAGATGAAGAAGGAGCAGGGGGCCTCCACTCTCAGCCAGCAGCTCGCCCGCGGGTTCTTCCTTTACCCGGACAAGACCCCCAAGCGCAAGCTGCTGGAGCTGCTCATTACTTTGCAGCTCGAAGGCCGCCTGGCCAAGGAGCAGATCTTCGAGTTCTACTGCAACCAGATTTATATGGGCCGTCGGGGGAGCTTCAACATTCACGGCGTCGGCGAGGGCGCCCAGGTTTACTTCGGCAAGGACTTCCGCGAGCTGAACCTGCCCGAGGCGGCCACCCTGGCCGGCATCATCCAGCGCCCCGAATACCTGAACCCGTTCCGCAACCCGGACCGCGCCCGGGAGCGTCGCAACCTCGTCCTGCGGGCGATGCTCGACAACAACGCTATTACCAAGCAGCAGTACGATGACGCCGTAAAACAGCCGCTGGGCGTCAAACCCGGCGTCGCCGAGTCCAGCGATGCGCCGTACTTTGTGGATATGGTCAACGACCAGCTCCTGGCCCGCTTCCAGGAAAAGGAGCTGGTCACCCGGGTGTTTCGCATCTACACTACGCTGGACCTGAACCTGCAGCGCGCGGCGGTAGAGGCCGTCCGGTACGGCATGCCGCTGGTCGATGAGCAGGTGAAGCGCCAGCGGCGGTTCCGCGGGCACACGCCGCCCACTCCCCAGGTCGCCCTGGTCGCCCTCGATCCCGTCAGCGGCGAGGTTAAGGCCCTGATCGGCGGCCGCAGCTATGGGAACAGCCAGCTCAACCGCGCCGTGGCCAAGCGCCAGCCCGGCTCCGCCTTCAAACCCTTCGTCTATGCCGCCGCCCTGAATACCGCCCTCGATCCCAACTCCTCGCCGATCCTCACCCCGGTTACCACCGTGGACGACACCGCGACGGTCTTCTGGTTCGATGGCAAGCCGTATGAGCCCGCCAACTTCAAGAACGAGGTCCATGGGGTGGTAACTCTGCGGCAGGCGCTCGCCAAGTCCATGAACATCGCCACCGTGAAGGTGGCCGAGCTGGTCGGCTACGATCAAGTGGTGGAGCTGGCCCGCAAGGCCGGCATGAACCTCCAGATCCAGCCCACCCCGGCCGTGGCGCTGGGCGCTTACGAAGTCCAGCCCATCGAGATCGCCGGCGCTTATACCGTATTCGCCAACGGCGGCCTCCACGCCGCGCCCTACCTGATCCGAACGGTTCGCGACCAGGACGGCCGCACCGTGCTGCTCAACAAGCCCAAGCACGACCCGGTGCTCGACCCGCGCATCGCCTACATGATGACCAACCTGCTCGAGGAGGTCATGCGCTCGGGCACCGCCGCCGGCGTCCGCAGCCGAGGCTTCGCCGCCCCGGCCGCCGGCAAGACCGGCACCTCCCACGACGGCTGGTTCGCCGGCTATACCTCTAACCTGCTCTGCGTCGTCTGGGTCGGCTTCGACGACAACACCGAGCTGGACGTCGAAGGCGCCAAGTCCGCCCTCCCCATCTGGACCGACTTCATGAAGCGCGCCGTTACCTACCGGCCCTACCGAAACCCGGCCCCGTTCGAGCCGGTCGACGGCATCGTGACCGCCGAAGTGGACCCGGAGACGCAGGAATTGGCGTCGGCCGGCTGTCCGGTGAAGCGCACGGAGGTCTTCGTTGCCGGAACCCAGCCCGCCGCCTACTGCCGGGTTCACGGCGGCAGGCCCGGGAGTGCGCCCCTGCTGACCACCAGCGCGGGATGGGAGACCGACCCACCCAAGGACCCCAACCAGCCTACCCCCGTGGCCGAGGTCCGCCCCTCCCCCATCGCCGACGCCGTCCCCTCTCGACCTCGCGTTGTGGTCAAGAGCGTTCCCATCGAGCCCCCGGCCCCGGCCAAGGATCCCAACAAGAAGAGTATTTTCCGCCGCATCTGGGATGTGTTTAAATAGGAAGGTATAGGGAGGCCGCCATGTTCATGTCCTTGGCTTTGGCCCTGGCCCTTCTGCCGCAGCTCGTCGACAAAACCAACCAGCAGGCCCCACCCCCGCCGCCGGCTGACCTGTCGCCGGAGAGGCGCGCCGATATCTTCATGGCCCGCAAGATGTATCGCGAGGCCGTCGATTCCTACCAGCTTGCCCTGAAAGCCAGCCCCCGGAGCTACATGCTCCACAACAAGCTGGGCATTGCCTACCACCAGCAGCTTCAGCTCGAGGTGGCCCGGCGCTGCTACGAGCGCGCCGTCAGGATTAACAAGAACTACTCCGAGGCCATCAACAACATTGGCACTATCCATTACGCCCGAGGCCGTTACCGCTCCGCCGTCTCCCAGTATCGCAAGGCCCTCCGGCTCACCCCGAACTCCGCCTCCATCCACAGCAACCTGGGCACCGCCTACTTCGCCCGCAAAAAATTCAAAGAAGCCTCCGATCACTACCTGACCGCAGTCAAGCTCGACCCCGAGATTTTCGAGCATCGCTCCGGCGTCGGCAGCCTGCTGCAGGAGCGCTCCGTGCAGGACCGTGCCCGTTTCCACTACTACATGGCCAAAACCTACGCCTCCGCCGGCTACTTCGAACGCGCCCTGCTCTATCTACGCAAGGCCCTGGAGGGAGGCTTCAAGGAGCGGGATAAGATCGTCGACGAAGCGGAATTCACGGCCCTGCGGGACAATCCGGAGTTCCAAGAGCTTCTCACCGCCAATCTGCCGGTCCTGCAAAGGTAGGACAGGCCTCCGGCCTGTCCCCGGAGTTTCTAGTGCGCCCCAAGGGCGCAGGTCACCAGTGGGGGAAGGACCCATTCAAGTAGTTGTTGGTTGGACTTGATAGCTTGCGAGCGTCCGAGCCGGGGAACCGGTTAGGCCGAAGGCTCGCGATAAAGCCCACGTATGGCGGGTGAGCAACCTTGCAGGCCGTAATGCGTGTGAAGCTTGAGCAGGCCTCGAAAGTGAAGACGTGGATGCCGACCCGCCTGGAAACCGGGGAAGGCCGCGCGGCCAGAGAAGAAACCGACAAGCACCTGATCCGGTCCACCGGGGTAGTGAGCACAGCATGCAAGGAAGGCGATCTGGCTTAGTGGGGGAGACCCGGGGCTGGCGGAGGTCGCGGCGGAGGAAAGGGCCCTTGCTTCTGGTGTGCTGGAGAAGGAGGAAAGGTGCGGTGATTGACGATGAGTCTGGCAACACCGAGTAAGATTCGGGACCTTCAGATCAAGCTGTATCGTAAGGCGAAGAACGAGCCGGGATACCGTTTCTACATGCTCTATGACAAGATCTATCGCGAGGACATTCTGGCCCATGCTTATGAGCTGGCACGAGCCAACAAGGGCGCGCCGGGCGTGGATGGGCAGAGCTTCGAGGATATCGAGTCAGGGGTCTTGGGGGAGTGTTTAGCCGGTATTCGACAGGAGTTACGCAGCAAGACGTATCAACCACAGCCGGTGCGACGGGTTATGATCCCGAAACCCGGAGGCGGCGAACGGCCGCTCGGTATTCCGACCATTCGGGACCGGGTGGTGCAGACCGCGGCCAAGTTGGTGCTGGGGCCGATTTTTGAGGCGGATTTGGAACCCAATGCTTATGGTTACCGACCGAGGCGGAGTGCGCAGGGCGCCCTCCGGGAAGTGCACGAGCTACTTTGCGAGGGTTACACAGATGTGGTGGACGCTGATCTGTCCAAGTACTTGGATACGGCTTCATACTGCCCCCTGGTTCATGAAAGTTGTTCAAAGAGCGCCGGCTGCTGATCCATCACCTTGATTCGCAAGCCCTTACGCCGGCCCTGCCTCACCAGGACGGCTTCGAGCTCACCGCGCTTTACACGCTGCAACACCGTTTGCCGCGAAACGCCGAGTTTCAGCGTGGTTTCCAGCATCGGCAGATACTCTGGCGGCGCGTGCTCCACAATGCGCGCACGCCAATTCATCGTTGATTCGCATCTGCCACGGCGCGCCTGGAGTAACTTGCTCACCCGCGATGAAACCATCGGCGAGCCAGCGATGAATGCTGGACGTATTCATGCCTAGCCCAACCTTCGCAGCTCCGATGAGTTTTCGGGTGAAAACGGGCAGGTCCCCGAGATAAAACCTTCGCCATCAATAGAACATTTTCAGGAGTGCTTGTAG
>Ga0180069_1000296_pt1 | contig 10329 bp, 9 predicted proteins | sample EasRivERM_16_10D_2_FD_121793 | JGI IMG/M metagenome (GOLD analysis project Ga0180069, IMG submission 121793) | Soil microbial communities from meander-bound floodplain in the East River, Colorado, USA - East River metaG ERMLT231B'_16_10D | ecosystem: Environmental > Terrestrial > Soil >...
ACACAACTTGCTGTCGACAAGCTCAATCATCGTCCTAGAAAGTGCCTTGACTTCAAGGCCCCTTTTGAAGTATTCTTCGATCACTCTGTTGCACTTCAGAGTTGAATCCAAGAAATAAAAAAACCGACCTTTTTGATCGGTTCTTTCGCGTTGTCACTGGCGGTCCCGACAGGATTCGAACCGGCGGAGCGTAACTACAAGGATGGTTCTCGATGAAATTGGTTTATAGTGATCAACAGGGTATTTTTTACCCGGTGACGGCAAGATTTTACAATGACTTGTAAGCCAAGTCAAGCAGTTTTTGAGGGATTGAGCGAAAATCGAGATAGATTTCCACTTATGTCACAAGAAGATTTGTTCGTGGATTCGGGTGGATGACCCAAGTAGCCAGCACAGCTATCCGCGTTCTACAACCGAGAGGCGTATCTTTTGCACCTCTCGAACTTGCCGGGATATCCTGCTTCCAAATTCCAATACAAAAGGACTCCCGCGCAGTAGCAGGAGTCCTTTTGTATTGGGAAACTCAAAACCATTCTGTTTATGAGTCTTTATTCTGCAAACATCTCGGCCAACACAGCCAGTGCTGCCTTTTGAGTTGCAGCGCCAATCATACCTAATTTTTTTGCTAATCTAGTTTTATCCACCGTTCGGATCTGATCCAAAACAATTTGCCCATCCTTGCCTTGAAACTTGCATGAAACACGGGTGGGGTAGGCGCGTCCTTGTGTGGTCATAGGTGCGACGATAACCGTCGCAATATGAGCGTTCATTTCATTAGGCGAAATGATCAGGCAGGGGCGCATCTTTTTTATTTCGCTTCCTACTGTCGGATCGAGGTTGACTAGATACACTTCAAAACGTTTTACTACCATACCCACTCACTCCGATCCCATTTCGTGGATGTAAGCTCATCAAGCATCTTGTCATCACCGTGTTTTGTCATTGCAAGGAATTGCTCACCCCAACCTTGGCGAATATGTGTAACGGGGCGAAGAACGAGTTGCCCGTCCTGAACAATGATCTCTACTTCGTTCTTAAAACCCATTTGCTCGATCAACAACTTGGGCAGACGCACGCCGCGAGAATTTCCGATTTTAACGATTTGTGTGTGAACTATGTTCATGTTTCCTTCTCCTTCTAAATGTGGTTACATTGTAATCACATAACAGAGAAATGTCAACGAGTTGGATGGAGTTGAATGGAGGGCAATCGAAAATTGATATGCAGTGTGGCTGTGCTGACTTGTGCTGGCTACTTACTCATCCGCTCGGATTTGAGCGATAAAAGAGGATTATCATGCTTTTTTACCTCATCATTTTCTAGGAGCAGCGGGATGGGCAAGCTCCTTCTCTGGCTACAAGAGCGCGTCAAACTCTGGACAAAACCTGCTACGCCAGTCTTAGCCGTCGGCTTACTTTCAGACCTGACTCGTAGCCGCACTGATCTACTGATAGAAAATGCACTACTACGCCAGCAACTGATCATTCTGAAACGGCAAGTCAAGCGACCTCAGTTGACCGATCCTGAACGATTTCGCCTCGTTTTTCTTTCTCACTTTACGAAATTTTGGAAATAAGCCTTTCATATTATTCAACCTGACACCCTCATACGTTGGCATCAGAATCTGTTTCGCAGGTATTGGCGGCGAAAGTCGCAGGGCAGACCAAAGGTTGAATCAGAAACGATCATTTTGATCCAAAAGATGGCGAATGAAAACCTCTTGTGGGGAGCAGAGCGGATACGCGGTGAATTATTGAAGTTGGGAATTGAAGTGAGTAAACGGAGCATCCAGAAATATATGCCGAAAGATAGGAAGGGAAATTCATCGAGCCAAAACTGGGCGACATTCTTGAAGAATCAAGCCGGTAATACCTGGGCTTGTGACTTTACAGTAGTCAACGACTGGTTATTTCGGCAATGGTATATCTTTGTGGTGATGAAGGCTGCCGTATCGATCACTATCCAATGCTCAACGATGTTCCCATCCTTAACGCAGTAGGTGGCCAATTTCATGAAGCATACTCTGTACATCCTTAATGGTTGGCGGTGGCATCTGCATCAGTCCAGTTGCCTTGCTCGGCCTCAATCGTGAATCCAGCTTTCTCAAGCAACATGCGTAGTTCATTTCGAAAGTAATCGTTGGATGTCAATGTACGTGTATCGTCTGCTACAGGTTGCATATCGATCATTCGGGTTGGTCATCTATCCTCCACTTTTGCACCCTGGTTGCGGCAAGGCTCTGGTCGTCTGCTGCAACCAGGGTAGATAAAGTGAGTTTCCACATGACCTCGTAAACGCCATGGCAAAAGCGGGACTGTCCAATTTGGTGGGCTTCAGCTTCCACTTCAGGGACAAAATCCCAAAAAGCCTACCCAAAGGAGTGGGATCTGAACTTATTTTTCCTTCACCACGAGCGTCGCTTTTATGCCTGATTCTGGGCAGATAATATCGTATTCACCTGGTTCGGCGGGCGCCTTGAAGGTGCCCGATTTGGTTTCTCCCGGGGGTGCAACGATATACCACATGACTTTATCATCATCCTTTGACTGATAGGGAAGCGTGACATGCTCGCCCTGTTTTAGGATGGCGAATGCATACTCCAGGGCACCATTATTTGTAAAATTCACTGTGACTTCTGCACCCGCGGGAACTGTGTAAATGGACGAATCGTAACCCTGGTCGGTTGTCGTAACGTCCAGTGTGGCCTTATTGGAGTTGCAGGCTGTCAAAGTTAATGCAAACACAACGATAAGAAGAATTTTCTTCATTGTTTACTCCTGTTGATTTGAACAAACTGTAATATTTTTTCGTACCATTTAAGTGAAATGGCTACTGCGATTTGGCCGATAACATACCCTAAGCCGGCGAAGCGAACTCAGGAACTGACTTCAACTGGATGTCAGGAAATATCTTCCGGGCCATGGATACATCGACGTGGATTCCGGTGGTCAGGTTGTGCATCATGGCGGCGAAGGAACACTGAAGCGGATCCGTGGCTGCATCCCGCTGTGCTTCCAGGGCTGAGGCCGGAACAAACTGCAGCTCAAAAGCTTTCCCGCTGGCCTGTTCGAAAATGCGCACGGCCTCCAGCTGGCTGTGCATTTGGGAATAGCCCAATTCAAACAAGGCGTTGCGCGTCGTCGGGTTGTCCAGGCTTTGCACGACATATTCAGCCACATCGCCTCGTGAGATATAGGCATTTTTAGCGTGGCCATCACCATAGATAGTGGCTTTCGCATTCGGGTGATCAAAGCCAACAACCGGGCTGAGCCAGACCTCCATAAACAGGCAGGGGCACAGGATAGTGTAATCCATCCCGCTGGATATGACTGCCTGTTCAACGGTGCGCTTGGCAGTGGTCAATGGGCAAGGCTCCATCCGTTGAGGAATGCTGATATACACGAACTTGCGTACGCCGTGTGCTGGCTACTTCGATCATCCGCCCGGATTTTTGCGATAAAACGAGTTGAAGTGGGTGTATCATGCTGTGTACTGTTTTACACTTATCTCAAATTCCATTGGGAGCAGCATGGGCAAATTCCTTTACTGGCTTCAAGAACACACCAAACATTGGACAAAACCTGCTACCTCAACGCTGATCTCTGGCATACTTTCCGATCTAACTCGCAGTCGTACCGATCTGGTTGTAGAAAATGCACTGCTACGCCAACAACTGATCGTCCTGAAGCGGCAAATCAAGCGACCTGAGCTAACCGACCCTGACCGTTTTCGCCTCGTTTTTCTTTCCCACTTCACGAAATTCTGGAAACAATCACTGCATATTGTCCAGCCGGAGACACTCCTGCGCTGGCACCGGGAGTTGTTTCGCCTCCATTGGCGGCAGAAGTCGCAAGGCAAGCCGAAGGTTTCGCCCGAAACGATTCGCTTGATTCAAAAGATAGCTAAGGAGAATCACTTGTGGGGAACAGAACGGATACGCGGAGAACTCCTGAAACTGTGGATTGAAGTGAGTAAACGGAGCATCCAGAAATACATGCCAAAAGAGATGAGATCGCGCTCATCAAGCCAAACCTGGGCGACTTTCCTGAAGAACCAAGCCGGTACGATGTGGGCTTGTGACTTTACCGTTGTTTACGACTGGTTGTTTCGGCAATGGTATATCTTTGTGGTGATGGAACTCGAAACGCGTCGGATCGTGCATATGTGTGCCACAAAATTCCCGACCGATGGATGGACGGCACAACAACTGCGGGAAGTAACCCCGTGGGGAGGGGACCAAAGTATCTGATCCGCGATCGCGACAGTAAATATGCCGCGCGCTTTTCGGCAGTGGCAGCCAGTTCTGGGATCCAAGAACTGAAGACGCCTTATCGAACGCCGCGTGCGAATGGAATTTGCGAAAGGTTCATGGGCAGTCTGCGAAGGGAATGCCTGGACCATGTTCTCTTCCATGATGGCAAGCATGCACAGCGGGTGGTCAAGGAATACACGGTCTACCACAATCAGGCACGACCACACCAAGGCATCGGTCAGTGCATCCCTGGTCAATATGATCTGCCAAAGTCAAGGCCAACAGATGGATGGATCACATCGAAGGCAATCCTTGGTGGATTACATCACAGTTATTCTCGCGCAACTTATTTGAAGTGACGCGGATCGTGACGAACGAGGGTGAATAGTATCTATTGATGACCAGGAAGTGTGGTCGAGTTGTATTTGTCTGCTTGTGCACGCCGCATTTTCCTGAAAGCAATCTTTCAGAGACATCTTTGTGGATGGAAAGATGGTTGTGGACTGGCAAAATTCCCGGTTCGATTTCTCAAAAACCGACGGATGAAACAAGTAGCCAACACAGGTCCGACGGGAGTGAACCCGCGATCGAGGGAAAACTTATTATTTGGTTATTCATCTGTTCTATCCAAATAGTCGTAAGATTAAGAAAACTGATTTATAAATCAGGTATAATAATCAGTATATGAGAAAGCTGATTTTGCCCATTGTAATGAAAGATGCCATTGTTCACGATGCGATCCAACGGGACATCACTACTGCCCGGCGGGTCACTTTATTGGAGATTCTTTGGAATGAACGTTATCTCACGCGAACACAACTCATTGCCAGAGTTGACCTCCGATTGGGAAAAAATTGCTTTGGGATTTCGGCATGGGAGGATACCTTCTACCGGGATATGCGTTTCGTGAAGGAGGCGTTTGAAGCTGCGAAATATCGATTACTGTACAGCCGACAGAAGGAGCAAGCCGGCTATTACCTGGATGGACAACCCGTATTGAGGCTTGAGATCCAGCAAGTATTGAAGGGCAGCGCGTCGGACGTGGACCAACGTCAAATCGACATTTACCTCAAGTTATCCTTTGCGGAACGCTTTCACCAGGGCTGTTCGATCAGCGATACAGCTCGTAAGGTTGTGGCATACCGCATTCGCCAGGACAATCCGAAATTGTCACTCATGGAGGCGAATCATATCGCATTGCAGAGAGCGTATAGCCAATGAAGAACAAGTCCTTGGATATTGCAGGGTTCCTCAAGTTGGTTATCGAAGCACTGAATGCTGCTGGAGTTGAATATCTAATAGGCGGCGCCATCGCAGAGTGGGCGTGGGGCGAACCACGCGCAACTCAGGATTTGGACCTTGTCATCAATATCCCAATCAAATCTGTCAACAAGCTGTCGAAGGAACTGAAGAAAAGAGACATGCTTATTCCGGCCGAGATCATCTTGGATAACATTCTCGAAGACCGAGCAGATATCCCGATCAATGCGATTCACATGTACAGTGGACTCAAAGCGGATCTATATCCGGTGCGGGAAGGGGATGAGCTTCGACAAAGCGCATTTCAACGACGGGAACAGGTGGATTATGGTCCCCCAATTGGGAAGGTGTATATCCATTCGCCAGAGGATCTCATTCTTTACAAGCTCATGTACTTTGGGTTGAGCCAGCAATCGAAACATTCCCGGGACATCGCCGCGATTCTCAAGTCAAAGAAAAATGAACTCGACTTGGACTATATCGAGCAATGGACAGCTCGCTTAGGATTGAGTTCGCTGTGGAAAGAAATGCTTGACAACGTCTCTTGATGTCAAGTAATATAGATACGGAGACGTCAAACATCAAAAAGTGATATTGTCGCAGTACTCGGAAATCAATTTTCGACCCAACAATGGATTGTTTTTGGCTCATCGGAGTCCTTACGGCTCCCCGAAAAGTGTGTCCTCACGGCTATGAAAAATGACCAAGCCATGTGGACTACAATACAAAATTTCTGAAAGTGGTTCGGGTCCGTGAGGTCGAGAGTTCAAATCTCTCCACCCCGACAGAGTAATAATCTTTCACCGCCTTACCCGAAGGCGGTGATTTTTTTAATAACATGACCAGCTAATTTTTACCTGAAATATTTTTTGGCGCTACAAAATTGCTGCATGGATTGGAAGGCTGTCGCAATGGGTCCACGTCTGCATTACATGCAATTGCAAACAAGCGCGCGAATTCCGTATTCGCAGGCTCAGGGCTAATGGATCATTATATTTCCGCCGGATAAAGTTCCTCCCGCGGAATATCCATCCAACTCGGGAATGTTGATAAAAAATTGGTCGCTGGATCCGGGCTCGCCATGATCATATACATTGAGGGTGAAATCAACAGTAACTTCGCCATTGACGACCCCGGTTCCCATAATGATTGCATGGTCGCCGTCAATGCTAAGAATATCAAAGGATGAGGCGTTCAGGCGCAGATCATTGATATGGTCAACAAATTGCAAATTGCCGCGCGGGAATGGATCGCCCGAAGAATATTGCGCATTGAAGCCAAAAGTCGCTTTTCCACTTCTGCCAGAAAGTTGAACCGATCCTCCGCCGGTGACCTTGCCAGTGGTTGACGATGGAACCGGTGTACTGGTTGGAAAATGGGTCGGTGTTTCAGTTGGAGTACTGGAAGTTGTAGCAGTGGGTGTCGAAGTCGGGGTATACGTTGGAGAAGGTGTTGAAGTGAACGTCCGTGTTGGTGTGGGAGATTCCGTTGGTGTTTCAGTCGGAGTACTGGAAAATGTAGCCGTGGGCGTCGACGTTGGGGTATCCGTTGAAGAAGGCGTGGCGGTTAACGTCCGTGTTGGCGTAGGGGTTTCAGTTGGTGTATTGGAAGAAGTAGCTGTGGATGTCTGAGTAGGAGTATTTGTTGGAGAAGGCGTGGTGGTGGCTGTCCCTGTTGGCGTGGGAGGCAGTCCGGCGACTTCATACGCGCCGATGTCGCAAAGGGGCGAGCTGTCACGATTCCCATCCGCGGGACGTGAATAGCCGCGTTGATCTGTGTTCGGGCAATTGGAATTCGTCCCCCCGTCAATAGCGGGGCTGCCAGCCAATAAGGCAAGTGTAAACGTCGGACCGCCGTTATCCTGCAAAGATCCGAGCATGGGATTGGTGTTGATCAAGTCGCCCGCGCCCGTAAAACCGCAGGTATTTCCACCGTCCAGGTTGTGTCCGAGTGAATTGACAAATCCTTCGCTGTTAAAACAGTTGCCATCAATATCCGAGCCGGTCACAATGGTGTTCCTTATGGATATCGAAGCGGTATCGTTGAAGAGGTTTCCACCTGTTCCCAGACCATTGGCGCTGTTACCCGCAAAGGTGACGTTGGTGAGCGTGGCGGCGCCGCGATTATAGAGCCCGCCGCCGTTATCGGAGGCGCTGTTGCCGCTGAGCGTATCATTGCTCATGCTGAGCTGGCCGTCAAAGTGATCGATGCCGCCGCCGGTCACGGCGAGGTTGTTTTCAATCGTATTACCAATCAAAGTCATGGTGCCAAAATTGAACACCCCGCCACTTTCAGACGCGGCTTGATTCGAACTAATGGTTGAGTTGCGGATGTCCGCGACGTTCTGCACGCCATCGCTTCTGATCCCGCCTCCGTTCGTGGCAGACGAGTTGCCTTTCACAAGACTATTCATGACCGTCAGGCGCGAGGTCGCAGAACCTACATTGGCAATGCCGCCTGCGCCTGTGTTGTTGATCACACTGATGCCGGTCAGTGTTGCGGTAGCGACCGTGTTATAGACTCCGCCTTTTTGATTTCCACTCACTTCGCCGCCGGTATAAACAAGCGTACCCTGTACCAGGTTGTACACCCCATATCCGGTATTATTCAATACATTCACATTCGTCAATGCCGTCGTGCCGCCATTGTTTGTAACGCCGTTGCCCTGATTGGATGTGATGAGACTATCGGAGATCGTAAGCCTGGCCGCGGATCGAATCCCGCTTCCCTCCGCCCCCGCGCCTGGATTCCCGTTGCGAACCGTTACACCGCTGACGGTGAGATTCGTACCTGACAAAACATCGAAGACGCGATCCGTGCCATTGCCATCAACAATCATTTGATCCTGTCCCGGGCCCTGGATCATGATTACGCTGGCAATATCAAGGTCACCCGTCGCGGCGGCGTCCTCGTTTGCGCCGATCAAAGTCAGGGTGAAAATGGCAGGCTGGGGCAGGGATGAAGCGAAGCCGATGGTATCCGCGCCGTTGCCAGCCGCGCATCCGCCTGTGGCAATATCAGAATTCGCGGAGAGGATCGCTTCCCGCAGCGAACATTGACCATCGTCTGCAATTGAATCCGTGATTGTATCAACGGTGATGTTCGCGAGCGCGGCGAGGGGTGCAATGGATGTTTGCGTGCGCAACGACCCGCCTCCTGCAAGCGATATGCCCACTAACGCCAGCCCGCCTCCAAGTATTGCCAAACCAATAAGAGCTAATTTTAATTTCATTATTGCTCCAGCCTCTTAATTCTAAAAAATATAAGCGCTTTTACGGTTTCAAGATCACAATCGCCGTGCCGTTGCTGTCTGTCTCGGGATCGTGGTTCGAAGACGATAAGTAGGTGAGCGTGGCATGGGTAATGTTTGTCACTGTAAACTTAACGCTGGAAGTCTTGGAACTCAAGCCGGTCTTGGTCACTGTGCATATGCCACTGGAATTCGTTACACAAGTAATAGTTCCCGTTGCACCGTTCGACCATTTGCCTGTCACAGTTGCATTCGCAACCACACCTTCTGCCGCGTTATGCACTTTGATCGTCACCGTCGCATTCCATTTTGTCCCTGAAAGAACCGAGGCACGATCAAGATCGCCGATGTGCATTTTTGTCGGCATGGGTGTTGGTGTAAAGGTGGCTGTCGGTACTGATGTGAATGTCGGAATCGCAGTCGGTGTATTGGTGGGAGCAGGCGTGGAGGTGGGATTCACCGCGAGCCAGTTGAAGGCGGCGAGCAGGTCGAGGCGGCCGTATCCATATACATCGTCAGGACCTGAAACGCCTAAATCCACTGCGGAGTTGATCAAGGCGAGTTGCTGATCTACAGCCGCGAGATTCGGATACGCGGATAGAATCAAAGCCAGCCCGCCCGCAACATGTGGAGCGGCAAGCGATGTGCCTGTGGCGTTGTAATATCCGTTATATAGATCGGTGGTGAGAATGTTTACGCCGGGAGCAACAAGCTCGGGGAATGGGCCCGTAGATCCGCCGCAGGTTGTGGGACCGCGACTGCTTAATGAATAGATCTGGCTGTTGTTATCAATTGCGCCAACCGCAAATGCAGATGGGTTATTCGATGGGCTATAGCTTGTGTTGCCGTAAGGACCACCATTGCCCGCGGCGAAGACCGGCAAAATGCCAGCCGCGCGTAACGATTGCAGATCGGATTCAAAGTCCAGATAGCAACCCGGGCTTGAATAAGTCCATGAATTGTTTACAACATTGGGCGCATCGGCTGTGTTTGGATTGTTATCCGGATCAAGCAGCCATTGGAATCCCAGATGGATGGCTGTGGCTGTGGAACTGCCCGAATCGTTGAAGATTTTTACCGCGATCCATTGTGCGTTGGGGGCAACGCCGATGGTTGTTCCGCCGGCGTCGCCACCGACCATCGCGCCCATTGTCCATGTGCCGTGACCGCTGAGGTCGGTGGGCGTGGAGGGATGCTGTCCGTATGGATCAAACCAACTATTTGAGCCGCCCCGCCAACGTGCCGAAAGATCCGGGTGATTACCATCCACACCGCTATCCATGTTGGCAACAACCATGCCTTGTCCGGTATATCCCTGACCCCAAAGCGCGGGCGCATTGACGAGTGAAATGTTCGCCTCTGCCGGCGCGAAGGCGGGCACAATTTGCAGGTCATCTGAAGTGATCGAATACACATCGGAGTCCTGCGCGAGTTCATTAATTACGGCGCTTGTGGCGGTGACAGAAATTCCATTGAACACCCACAGCGCTTCAAAGTTTTTCACGGAGCCTTGAGCCATACGTGAGTTGAGCAGTCCGGTAAGTTTTCCCTGCGTTGCATTCGCGGT
>Ga0180069_1000297_pt1 | contig 10313 bp, 9 predicted proteins | sample EasRivERM_16_10D_2_FD_121793 | JGI IMG/M metagenome (GOLD analysis project Ga0180069, IMG submission 121793) | Soil microbial communities from meander-bound floodplain in the East River, Colorado, USA - East River metaG ERMLT231B'_16_10D | ecosystem: Environmental > Terrestrial > Soil >...
AGCGCCTCTTCGCCGAAGTCGAGCGGGCCTATGGGCGGCTCGACTTCCTGGTCAACAACGCCGCCCGCTTCGAGCGGCTCTCCGTTCTGGACATCACCGAGGCGGACTGGGACCGCATCCACAGCGTCAACCTGAAGGCCGTTTTCTTCTGCTGCCAGGCCGGCGCCCGGATCATGCGACGCAATGGCGGCGGCCGGATCGTCAACATCAGCTCTCTAGGCGGCATCCGCCCTTGGAGCCAACATGCCCACTACTGCGCCTCAAAAGCAGGCGTGATCATGCTCACCAAGTGTCTGGCCAAGGCCTTGGCGCCGGACATCTCGGTCAACAGCGTCGCCCCCGGCGTGATATCCTTCGAAGAGGACCTCAGCGAGCGCCACCGTCGCCTGATTGCCGCCACTCCCATGCGCCGCCCCGGTACTGGCGAAGAGATCGCCGAAGCCGTTGCCAACTTTCTCCACTCGTCGGCGTTCGTCACCGGCCAAGTCCTGGCCGTCGACGGAGGACTGTCGTTACGTGCGTAAGCCTCTCCCCAACACCCATCACCCATCACCCATCACCCGAGCCATACAGGCCGCCTGTGTGGCCTGTCTGGCTCTAGCGGCCCAGGGGCCCAAACTGGAGCCGCGCGGCTACACCACGGACGCCGCCGGGGTCCTCAGCCCGCAAGGAATCGAGCGCCTGAACCGTCTCGCTGGGGAGGTCCAACAAAAGACCCGCGCCCAACTGGCCATCGTCCTCATCCGCTCCCTCCAGGGTGAGCCCATCGAGGACTACTCGATCAACCTCGCCCGCAGTTGGGGCGTGGGGCAAAAAAAGGAAAACACGGGCGTCTTGCTGCTTCTGGTGGTGGACGACCACCGCATGCGGATCGAGGTCGGCTACGGTTTGGAGCCCGTCCTGCCCGACGGACGCGTGGGCGCCATCCTGCGCTCGATGCGCCCGGCGCTTCGCGAGAACCGCTACGACGATGCCGTCTGGCAGGCTGCCGGCCAGATCGCCGGTGTCCTGGCCGAGTCCGCCGGTGTTACCCTGGAAGATCCCACGCTGCCCCGGCCGCCGCCTCGGCAGCGGTCGCAGCCGACGGAGCTGACTTTTCCGCTGTGGGTGGTGGGCCTCGGGGGTCTGGGCGCGCTCTGGCTTTTCAGGAAGTTCGGCTACAACCCGTTCTGGTTGCTGATGAGTGGAATGGGCGGCGGAGGGGGCCACTCCAGCCACGACGGCGGTGGCGGCAGCGGCTGGGACGGCGGCGGATTTGACGGCTTCGGCGGCGGCGACTTCGGCGGCGGCGGAGCCTCCAGCGACTGGTAACCACCATGAACGTCGACGAGCAACTCCAACAACTGGTCCAGCGGCTCGCAGCGGCCCTGGGCGACAACCTCCTCGCGGTGGTGCTCTACGGCTCGGCTGCCCGAGGCGAGTACCACGAGAAGCACTCTGATCTCAACGTCCTCTGCGCCCTCCGCCAAGTCTGCCTCGGCGAGTTGGAACGTCTGGCCGAGCCCCTCCGGTGGTGGCTGAAGAGCGGCCAGACAGCTCCCCTGTTCCTCTCCGCGGAGGAGATTCGCGACGCCGCGGACGTCTTCCCTATCGAGTTCCTCGACATCCGCGCCGCGTACCGCGTGCTTCACGGCCCCGACTTGGTGGCGGCCATGGAAATCAACACCATCAATCACCGCCGCCAGCTCGAACACGAGATTCGCTCCCGCCTGCTCCGTCTCCGCCGCCGCTTTCTGGAGACCCAGCACGATGACAAGGCCCTGGCCGGCCTTATGCTGGACTCGCTCCCGACGTTCGCCACTCTGTTCCGCCACGCCCTGCTGGTGGCTGGGTTTGAGACGCCGCTGAAGAAACCCGAAATCTTCCGCGAGGTCGCCCAGCGGTTCCACATTGGGCCCTCTCCGTTCGACCTCTTGCTCGAAGTTCGTGCCAGCGCCCGCCAACTCCAGCCCGACGAGGCCCGATCCTGGTTCGATTCCTACTTAACAGCCGTCACCCGTCTGGCCGAGATAGTAGATGAGTTGTAACTCCCAGCCCCGCTCTGCGGTCGATAAGAGTGGATATGACGGTCATGAGAGGCCTAGCCTAGCTCGCGCATGACGGCAAAGCTGGTCAGATCGGTGAAGGACATGCGGGGCTTATCGCGGTAGCGGAGCCGGAGATCCCAGGCGCGCTGGAAACGGTCCGGGGTGATGCGTTCGAGGATCGGCAGACCCTCGCTCTCGGCACGAAAGAGCCCGGCGCAAAACGCCTCGGCGCTCGCGAACGGACGCCGAGAGAACAGGCGAGTTATCGTCTCATCGATCGCATAGTCGGTGGTGACCCAGGGCCAGCGGGCCTCCCGGTAGCGGCGCCGGAGGTCGAGCAAAGTGGCGTAGCCGGGATCGTGGTCATCGGCGAGCGTTCTTCATCGATGTTTTGGCTCAGCGTGCCGTCGCCCCGGCAGATTTCCAGCAACTTCCAAAATGGGGTCGCGCAGAGGGCCTTTGCGCCGTCGGCGGCCAGCGCGTCCGCCCTGCAGGCGGGAGCGGATCGATTCAGCCATGCTGACCCGGTTGCGAAAGGCCTCCTGGCGGAGACGCTCGTGCAGGTCTTCGGGCAGGGGAATGGTGGTGCGCTTCATAGACCTGCATCATGATACATATATGTCACCACGGGACGCCGCGCGGGCTGTGGTATAGTGGGCCAAGGTAGACCGTGCGCGGAGAGATGGCCGAGTGGTTGAAGGCGCACGCTTGGAAAGCGTGTATGGGGGAAACTCCATCCAGGGTTCGAATCCCTGTCTCTCCGCCAAGACATTTAGAATCAATAACTCAACTCCCCAAGAGGCAGCCAAACCATCGAAGTACTCTGTTCCGCCGATTCGTTTTGTTCCCACCAAGATCGATGGCACCGGCGTCGCGAAAGCGTGCCTAGTCCCCCGCGGCGCCGACATGCTCCTGCGAGGCTATCGACCGCACGTCGTTAAACAGCATGAAGTTCTGCCGAACCGCTTCGGCATTGTTCGACGTGGCGTGCGCCGCCGCAACGGCTCTCGCGGAAGCTGCCTGGAATGCCTCGTCGTCCATGTCCATGCAATGCTGCAGCACCGCCTCATACCGATCGGGCCGGTCCAATGGAAGGTCCCACCCGGCCCCTGCAGCGGCGAGATTCCGCCACGCGGTGCCGTCGCTGATCACGGCGATGCAGCCCTGGCTCAGCGCTTCATAGACTACGTGCCCGAAATTCTCGTTGAGAGTAGGAAAGAGGAACACGTGACTGGCCGCCATTAGGGAGGGCACTTCCGCATGTTGCACGAGGCCGCCATACAATACCTTAACGTTTTCGGGCAGCGAGGCGATTTCGTTCCGGCACTCCGCCCAATACGGAGTGTCCTCAATTGGTCCATAGATGCGCAGCGTGGCATCGCCTCGAAGGCGGCGAAGCACCTGGAGCGCGTAGGGAAGGTTTTTCTTGCGCGCGATCCGCGAAACGAAAATGAGATCCAGTTTGCCGGGGCACTTGACTCTTCTTACGGATTGAAGAGCCGATGCCGCGCGGTTGACGACGTCTGGCGCGACGAGCACCGGCACTTTGCGCACGGTCGCCGAATCGTGGAGGAACTCGCGGATCTCAGCCTCCTCATGGACGGTGGAAGCTTGCCAGACGACGCCGCGGTATAGCTTATACAAATGGTTGATGGCGAAGCGGAAGATCGATTTCTTCGTCCGCTTGAGGCGCAAGGCCGCCCGCGCCAATTCTCCACGCGAGGCAACTACGACGGGCACGTTCGGGATTAGCCGCAACCGCCAGAAAAGAAGCGGCGCGAGCGTGTAGATCCGGTGAAAGGTGCTGTTCAGGTAAAGCACGTCGTACTCTTCGCGGCGGAGCAACCTTAGCATGGCGGCGAGTCCGCGCAGTCCGGGCCGCAGATAGCACACGACGGATCCTCCCACCGTGACCCACTTATGAACCACCACTCCGGCATACGGCGCGCGATCGCGGTAGTCGCGGTCGGCGGTCACCACCCGAAAGTCTATCTTGTCGCCGAGACAACCGACCAGATTCTCGATGCTACGAATCGGACCGCCACCCTTGAAACCCGGGATGTAGCAGTTGACGAAGATCAGGACTCGGGGTTGGTGCTTCATCGTTTTTCCTCCGGCCTGGACATCAATTTCCAAGCGGCATGCGGTAAACGGCCGCCATCGGAGGCAATGTGCGCGCTCCGGGCGGTAGATCTCGACTCGCCGCAGGCCCGTTCTACGGAGTTGCCGCGCCATGTCGTCCGATGCCCTACTGCTTCGCCTATGGTCTTGCAATCGAATGGGTCATCCACGGTCCGCGCCACATCGCCCACTACCCCAACGGTGCCTCCCCGGCTACAAAGGACCGGACAGTCAAACACCATGGCCTCGAGGGGCGGCCAGCCGAATCCCTCGAAGACCGACGGGAACACAAATACATCGGCTGCGCCGTAGACTTGCGTTAACTCCGTGGTCTTCAATGGGGGCAGGAGGCTGCTGCAGTCCTCCAGCCCCAGCTCCCGCACCAGGGCGAGTCCGTCGGGGGTTACCCGGCCCGTGCACGAGGAAAAGGCCGGGCACGGCCTGCACGGCTCGCTATCCGAACGGAATAGCGAGTTTCGACGAGGATCCTGTCGCCGCGCACGCTGTTGTCAGCGTTGTCATCGGGAGAGGCGACGTCGTGGCGTTAAGGTATTTGGGGAAGGCGCCGATCTATAGCAAAGGCGAGCCCATAGGAAAGATCGCTCCTCGGCGACACGAGCCTGCTACTCTTCGTGGCCAACGGATGTTGATCCGCTGGGGCGCCGATCCGCGAACCACATTTGATCCGTACCTCCGATCATGCCGTCTGCAACGCGATACGCGTTTTTCGACTGGAAACTAAATCCGACACTCGCGCGGCTAAAGAACGCGGCCTGGTGGTCGTTTCTGGGGGGACTGATCACTCACGGCTCGACGGTGCTCACCGCCCTGGTCGTCGCGCAACTCCTGGGAAAGAGGCAGTTTGGAGAGTTTGCCATGCTGCAGAGCACGGCGGGAATGCTGGGAGTGTTTGCGGGACTCGGACTGGGGTTGACGGCGACCAAACATGTGGCCGAATGGAGACAGACCCAGCCCGGCCGAGCCGGGCGGGTCATCGCGCTGTCGCAATGTACGGCGCTGGTTGCCGGAGGCTTGCTCGGACTGGCGCATTACGTCGGCGCTGGAGCACTGGCGGCTGGCGGCCTCCACGCTCCACATCTGGAACCAGAGCTTCGCCTGGCCAGTTTGCTGCTGGTCGCCAACGCCATGATCGGCACCCAGACCGGCGTTCTGGCCGGCCTCGAAGCCTTCTCGCAGTTGGCGTACCTCGGCCTGATCCGGGCCGCCTTGACCCTCGCCCTGACGGTCGCCTGGGCGCGGCCCTGGGGTCTGCGGGGCGCCGTATGGGGCTTGACAATCGCGTCGCTGTTGTCGGGCGTGATGCTGCTGGTTTATGTCCGGCGGGAGTGCATCTCGGCGCGTGTGCCCGTCGTCTATCGAACCGCGCTGCAGGAACGAAGCGTCCTCTGGCGCTTCTCTCTGCCCGCACTGCTGAGCAGCATGCTACTGGCGCCGGTGAACTGGGCCACGAACCTGATGCTGGCGCAGCAGCCCAACGGCTACGCGGAGCTGGGTCTGTACCATGCGGCCGAGCAGTGGAGAAACGTGATTCTGTTTGTGCCGGCGGTGATGGGGAACGCCTCCCTATCGCTGCTGGCCAACCTTCGGGGCCAGGCACGCGGAAGGGAATACCAGCATCTGTTCGTGACCATACTCCGAGCCATGGCCGGGGTAACCACGGCCGCGGCGGTCGCGATCACGCTCGCATCGCCGTGGCTGATGCGGGCCTACGGCCCCGGTTTCGAGCAGGCGGCGCCGGTTCTCGCCATCCTTGCCGCCGCCGCCGTGCTGAGCGCAGTCTGCGCTCCCGTGGGGCATGTCATTGCGAGCAGCGGCGAGATGTGGTGGGGATTAGGCGTCAACCTGCCCTGGGCGGCAGCGCTCTTGGGCGCCGCCGCGTTACTCGCCGAACGGGGAGCGCGGGGGCTGGCGATCGCCAACGTGGCCGCTTATTCGGTTCAACTTCTGGCAGTGGGGCTTTACTGGTCGCGCCGCGGCCGATGGACACCGCCAGTTCCCGTGACCGCGGCTACGGGGTCGATTTGACGGGAAGATCATGCTGAGGCACTGGTCGTGGACTCCTTGCCGGGCAGCCGTCGACAGGGGCATCGACGCGGAACGAAAGGGCGCGGCCGCCCTCGCCACTCGGGGAGTCACCCGATGAACCCCTCCGAGCCGCTCGCCGCCATTCTGGTGTCCAAGTTCACGGTCGACTACCGGCCGGACGCGCCGGCGGATAACGGTGGGCGGCCGCGCCTGGTGCGCGATCTGGCGCGGCATTTGCGCGGGCTCGGCTACCGGGTACGTATCGCGCAGCGCGGCCGCGAGGATCGCCTCGTTCGCTGCGCGGAGGGTATCGAGGTGCAAACCACGGCCGTTCCCCTCCCAGCTTGGGGCGATCTTACATTTGCGCGCCGCACGCGGAAACTGGCCGAGCAGGCGGATCTGTGCTGCTACGCCTCGCCGGAAGATGGATATCCGTTCTATTCGCCACGCAGCTTCGCCATCCAGCATGGCATTTGGTGGGACGCCCCGTATCCAGGTTGGAAGCGTCTGGTGATCCAGCGCTGGCAGCGCGAGCGCAACCTGCGCATGTGTGCGAAGGCGCGTGCCGTGGTCTGCGTGGACAGCAACTTCATCAACTACCTCCGGCTGCTCGGGCGCCGCGGGCATACTGCCGCCGGGAAGTGCCACTATCTCCCCAACTACGCAGACTGTTTGCGGCTTCCCGCTCCCACGGAGGAACAGATCGGGAAGCGTTTTGCCGGCCGCAGCGTGCTTTTTCTGCGCCGTTTCGAGGCGCCCCGAGGCGGGCGCGAGTTTGTCGAGATGTGCCGCATCCTGGAGGCGCGTGGCGTCCGCTTCAAAGCCCGCATGGTGGGTTGGGGCGCGGAAGCGCAGGGGATCGCCTCCCTGATCCGGCAGTATGGACTCGCCGGCGGGATCGAGCTGGCCACAGCGGAAATGGACTCGGTGCGCCAGGTTCTCGAGGAGGCGGCGATTTCCGTAGTGCCGTCGGTATGGAGCGAAGGGAGCAGTCTGACGGCAATCGAGTCGCTGGCGATGGGTGTACCGGTCGTAACGACGGATGTGGGCGGCCTGCCGAATGTGATTGTGCCGGAATTCACGGGCACGGTGACACGGAGCCACCCCGAGGACCTCGCCTCCTCCGTCGAGAGCCTGCTCGCTTCCGAGGCGCGCTACCGCGCGATCGCCCGCAACTGCCTGCTCATGCGTCCGGTGTTTTCTTTGGAGCGCTGGGTGGAGCGGCTCTCCCAAATCCTCGCCGATGCTCGCTTGATTGGAGCCGACGCGGCCACGTCCCGCCAACGGCCGGCCGTAGGAGCCGTGTTCTCGGCCCTGGGCGGAAGCCACTTCCCTCCGGCTTCCGCGATTTCCGATGCCGGCCGCCACAGGAACCTATGGAGCATCTGATTCTAGCCTCGCTGCTCTGTTTCTGGTTTGTGCTGTTGGGCTTTCCGCGGACCTATTTGACGGTGCTATTCTTCGTGGCGCCGCTCCACGGGCTCTTTGTGCGCGTCGGCTTGGATCTGGACTTTTTCAAAGCCGGCTTGCTCGTCTCGCCTCTTCTGGCTCTGCACGGCATTACCTGGCGCCCCCTGCGCTTCATCGCAAGGCCGCTCTTGTTGCTGGCCACCTGCGCTGGTCTGCTGTTTGCATGGCAGTTCCTGTCGCAGGAGATCACCGAATACGACATCCTGCGCCAGTTTGATGTGGACCAGCGGATGGCGATCAGCCTGCTCCTGTGGCTTTCGCGCCTCTTCCTGGTCGTGCTGATCGCCTCTCTGGCGCGCGGCCTGGCTGACGTGGAACGGTGGGTGGGCAGCTACGTCGCCGGCGTCGTGCTGGTGTGTGGCTATGGGCTGTTGCAGGAAGGGTCTTTCCTGCTCACGGGCGACCCGATCACCGGCATAGTCCGGGACGGGCTGCTCGGTACGAGCCAGGACTTCTCCACCGTGGAGTTCGGAGGGCTGCAGTTGCTGCGCGTACATTCCCTCAGCCGCGAACCCAAGGACCTAGCCCTGTTCTGCTGCCCGGTGATCGGCTGGCTGATCAGCAGGATGTTCATCCAGAGGCGCACCCTGAAAACCTATGCCCTGGCATGCACGGTGGTGCTCTCGGCCTTCTTGACGTTCTCCTCCTCCCTCATCATGATCTTCCCGGCGATTCTAGTGTGTGCGATACCGAAGATACGCCGCCGGTACTCGTGGGTTTTGCTGGCGACTATCGTGTTGGCGTCGGCGCCTCTCTTTTGGAGAATCGCGGAGGTACGCGTCTTTGAACGCTTCTTGAAGGGGGTAGATCTGCTCCAGGAGTCCCGTGAACGCCCGGCGCTGCAATTCGTGCAGGACCATGTTCCACGCTCGCTGTTGGGCTACGGCGTCGGGTCGCAGGCGTTCCTTCTACCGGCCTACATGCCTGTCTACTACCGGCAGGTCACCTACGAAACGTCTTCGCTGTCGGGCGTGGACTCGCTAGCTGTGGGTCTGCTGGTCGATCTGGGCGTGCCGGGCGCGCTGTTGATGCTTCTCATCGCGATGAAGGTGCTGCGCTCGCCCGAACTGAAGACCAGCCGCGGTCTGCCGCTGCGGGCGGCCTTGTGGGGTTCGCTGGTGGCCGCCATTCCTCTCAACCCGGACCTCCGAAATGCTGTGCTGTGGCTGTTTCTGGGAGTGGCCTGCGCGTTGTGGTTCCAGGAGCGCCAATCAGCCCGCCGAGCCGGTGCGTGGGTCTTTCAAAGAGTGGCTGCGGAAGCCTCCGCCGGGCGTGCTAGCTCATCATGAAGCAGGTACTCGAAAACTACAGCAACGGATCGCTTCGGCTGGCGGACGTTCCGGCTCCCGGTCTCCGCGCCGGATCGGTTCTGGTGAGAACCGCCGCGTCTCTCGTGAGTATAGGGACGGAAAGAGCCATGATCGAGCTCGCCGGCAAGGGCCTGGTAGGCAAGGCAATCGCCCGGCCGGACTGGGTGCGGCAGGTGATCGACAAGGTCCAGAGCGATGGGTTGCTGGAAACCTACCGCCAGGTTCGTGCTCGGCTGGACATGCCCGTGCCGCTCGGCTACTCGGCCGCCGGCATCGTGCTCGAGGTCGCTTCCGGAGTCGGAGGCCTCCGCGCCGGCGATCGGGTCGCCTGCGCCGGCCATCCTTACGCGGGCCACGCAGAAGTGATCTGTGTTCCGAGGAACCTCGTGGTCCCGGTTCCCGAAAAGGTCTCCTTGGAAGACGCGTCGTTTTGTATGCTCGGTGCGATCGCTTTGAATGCCGTCCGTCTCGCCGAGCCCGCCCTCGGGGAACGCGTCGCGGTCATCGGAACGGGGCTCCTGGGGCTCCTCAGTCTGCAGATGTTGCGAGCCGCCGGCTGCGGCGTGCTCGCCATCGACATCGAACCGGCCAAGCTGCAGCTCGCCAGAGAGCTCGGCGCGGATGAAATCGCGCTGGCCGGTCCGAGTGCCCTAACCGTGGCCCAAGAGTTCAGCGGGGGCCAGGGGGTGGATGCGGCCCTGGTTTTCGCTAGTGCGAACTCGGCTGAACCGCTGGATTGCGCGGCCGCCATCACCCGGGAGCGGGGGCGCATTGTCGTTCCCGGGCTCGTCAGGCTCGAACTGCCGCGCCAAGCGTTCTTCGAAAAGGAACTCCGGCTGGTGGTGCCGAAGGCGGGCGGACCCGGGGGAACAGACCCGGATTACGAAGTCCGCGGGCGGGACCTGCCCCTTCCCTACGTCCGCTGGACCGAAGGCCGCAATCTCCAGGCTTTTCTCGAACTGATCGCCACCGGCCGGCTGACGGTGAAGCCCTTGATCACGCATCGCTTCCCGATCGGGCGCGCGATGGACGCCTATGCGGCTATCGAGAGCCCTGCGAAAGACAGGCCGCCGGCGATCGGGATTGTGCTCAGCTATCCCGAGCCCGGACCGCGGGAGCCCCGCCCGGCGAAAACCATCCACCTGGCAAACCAGCCGCGGCCCCGGGCCGGTGATATCGGTGTGGGCCTGATCGGGGCCGGGCTATTTGTCCGCGGGGTCATCCTGCCGGCTCTCCGGGGCGCCACTAGGTTGACGCTGCGCGGCGTAGCCACCTCTTCCGGCGTCAGCGCCCTCCACGCGGCGGAAACCGCCGGCTTTGCTTACTGTACCAGCGACTA
>Ga0180069_1000298_pt1 | contig 10307 bp, 9 predicted proteins | sample EasRivERM_16_10D_2_FD_121793 | JGI IMG/M metagenome (GOLD analysis project Ga0180069, IMG submission 121793) | Soil microbial communities from meander-bound floodplain in the East River, Colorado, USA - East River metaG ERMLT231B'_16_10D | ecosystem: Environmental > Terrestrial > Soil >...
CAGAACGTTTCCAGATTTGATCGAGGCGCTCAAACAAGCTCTGCTGGCGATTACACCTCACGATGTTCACGCTTGGTTTGCTCATTGTGGTTATGCCATCAACTAATTAGAAATTTGATCTGGTCTTCTGTCGAATCGACTCTTTAGCGGGCAATGCAAACATCAGCACCACCCATGCAATGACTTGCGCCAGCCCCAACCCTCCGAATATCAAAGTGCTATCCCCGCGAAAGGCTTCGAGAAAGAGACGCGCGCCTGCGGTCAGCGCGGCGAAGTTAAGAAAGAGAATGCCTGGGGAAGAATCAGATTTGCGAAACCAGATCAAACTAAAAATAACCAGTGAGGCAATCAATTCATAGATTTGAGTTGGATGCCGCGAGGCGTTCCATAAGTCAATGCCCCAGGGTAAGGTTGTGGGGCTTCCGAAGGCTGTTCCAGCGGCGAGGTGGGTTAGGGCGAGTCCGCTGGCGAGTGTGGCAAAGAGGGGTGTCAGTGAATCGAGCGTTCCCCAAAATGGAAGTTTCTGTCGTTGACCATAAATAAATCCAACAAGGATCATTGTTATCAAGGCGCCTGCCGGGTCGAAGAGATCGGGGTTAGGCGAGAATATACTTAGCGGTCTGGGTGTAAATGCGGAGAGATTCGCAAGCGCATACAAGATGCGTCCGCCAAGGATGTAGCCGAGAATGCTGTAGAACGTGATGTTGTTGAGCGCGTCCTTTGAGATACCGTGACGTTCAACTCGCTTTTCGGCGAGCGCGAGTCCGATCCACAGCGCGGCGAGGAGCAGGATGAAGTGACGGGGTGGAGCGAAGAGGGAACGGAGGAGGGTGAGCATAATATTTCTTTCGCGCTGAGCGGAGAGACGAATGACAGTGTGGAACGCAGACGAAGCGCATTTGCAAGACCGTCCTTCGTCTGCGGGCTTCGCAAAAACCGCTCAACCCTCCGCTCAGGACGAGCGGGTTACTTCCCTATCTCCTCAACCCTCGTCCGCAGCAACGCCTCTGCCATTGGACCGCCGATAACCACTTCATTGATGATGCCATCACGGTTGATAAAGTACGAAGAGGGGAGCGAGCGCAGTTGATAAGCGTTCGCCATATCACCAGTCTCATCCAAAAGGATTGGGAAAGTGAGTCCCTGCTCGTTGACGAATGGCATGACGGCGAGCGGATCGTCTTGATAAGTCATGTTGACTGCCAACACGACAAATCCCTGGTCTTTGTATTCGTTGTAAACTTTTTCAATGGATTGCATTTCGGCGCGGCAGGGCGGGCACCAGGTTGCCCACAAGTTGACCAGCACTGCCTGTCCGCGCAAGTCGGAGAGTTTGACGGTTTCGCCTGTCACAGTCGTCAACTCAAAATCAGGCGCGGGAAAATTCTGTTGCGGCGCGGCAACCGTCCCTGAGGTGGATGCGTTGGTTTTGTCCGCGCTGAGGTAAATCCAAACAAGTCCCAGTGCGAGAATGAGTACATAAAAGACTCGGCGATACATGCACAAATTTTACCTTTGTTTCGTGTGAATCCTGCCCGGTGGACGATATAGCGACCACCTTTAGAATTGTTTGCTTCTGAAAGGGATCGATGGCGCGTCTGTCGCTTGAGAAATTCCAGAAAAGGATTAACCCGCCAATAGCGAATAAATGATCCTATATTCACCCGTTTTTGGAACGATCCCGCCAGACCAACATGGTAAGATGAATGTATAGAAGTAACCTCCAGCGATGTCACCAGGCGATATTATTTTCACGGGTATTGATATATCATCGGGGCCCAAGCACATCACGTATGCCGCGCTTGACCGTGACCTGAATGTAATGCTCCTCGAAACAGGCCACCTATCCCGCATCATAACGAATCTGGAACAATATAAGCAAGTGATACTTGGTGTCACCCTGTTTGGAAGTGGGAAAGCGCCATCTGCAATCCGCGAAACAAAAGTTTACGCGGGTCTCAAAAAGTGGATCGCTCAGGCAGGCTTCAAACCCTATTTAACGAGTCACGCCCCCAGGCAATGGGTTGAAACAAATCTACCCGAATGTTTTCGTCAGCTTGCCAGCCAGACCCTGTTACCCCGACCTACACTTGGAGGCAAATTCCAGCGCGCCCTGATTTTGTATGATCAGGGATTGCAAATCAATGACCCAATGCAGTTCTTTGAGGAGATTTCCCGTCAGCGCTTAATGATGGGTGTTTTGCCGACCGAACTGCTCTACTCTGCATCCGAGTTGGATGCGCTCGCCGCAGCGTATGTCGTGTGGTTGTTGGTTAATAAACCCGTGCGAATTAATCTGGCGGGGGATATGGGTGAAGGGATGATTTGGATACCCAGGCAGGAAAGAACTCGTGAAATAAAAAGCGCCTAAGTACAATGTTGTCTCAGTCAAAATGGTAAAATGGGGTAACACTTTACCAACAGGATTCTCATGACAGACGACCTTCAAACTCGCGCCATCAACACCATCCGCTTTCTTTCAGCAGACGCCGTTCAACAAGCCAATTCAGGTCACCCGGGACTTCCCATGGGTGCCGCCGCAATGGCATTCACTTTGTGGACGCGTCACCTGCGTCACAACCCGCGCAACCCAAAATGGATGGGACGTGACCGCTTCATCCTTTCGGGCGGGCATGGTTCAATGCTCCTTTATTCTCTTCTGCATCTGACGGGTTACGATCTCCCGCTCGATGAGATCAAGAACTTCCGTCAGTTTGGGAGCATCACGCCCGGTCACCCCGAATACGGACTCACTCCCGGAGTTGAAGTAACGACGGGACCATTGGGTCAGGGATTCGGTCAAGGCGTTGGCATGGCAATTGCACAGGCACATCTCGCGGCGCTCTTCAACAAGCCGGGGCATGAACTCATCCCATCCTATATTTATGGCATCGTAACAGACGGTGACTTGATGGAAGGCGTTTCATCTGAAGCCGCGTCGCTGGCGGGACATCTGAGTCTTGGGAAAATAGTCTATCTCTACGATGACAATCACATCTCTATTGATGGCTCCACTGAATTAGCCTTCACCGAAAACCGCGCTGCGCGCTTCGAAGCCTATGGCTGGCATGTCCAAAAAATCGATGATGGTAATGACGTGGAAGCCATTGACGCCGCGATCCGTGCTGCCAAAGCCGATCCGCGCCCCTCATTGATTTGTGTGAGAACAACAATTGGATTTGGTGCACCGAAAAAACAGGGAACAGCCGAAGCGCATGGTAATCCGCTGGGCGATGAAGAATTGAACGCCGCGAAAGCAAATCTCGGCTGGCCCCTTGAGCCGCGCTTCCTTATTCCTGACGATGTGTTGGCATTTTTCCGCAAAGCAATTGATCAGGGACGTGAACGCGAGTTTGACTGGAAGATGAAGTTCGAGGCGTATAAGAATTTACATCCAAATCTCGGTGCTGAGTTGTCGCGTCGTCTGGCTGGTAAATTGCCTGATGACTGGACGGCTGAATTACCGACTTTCCCTGCCGACGCGAAAGGCATGGCGACGAGAGCTTCCTCCGGCAAGATCATCAATGCGCTGGCTCCGATCCTTCCCGAACTTATCGGCGGCTCGGCGGATCTGGCTCCTTCGAACAACACAAAAATCGACGGCAGTCCTGATTTCCAAAAAGTTTCCTATGATGGGCGCAATTTCCACTTCGGTGTGCGTGAACATGCCATGGGCGCGGTCTTGAATGGTATGAATCTGTTCGGTGGCATCATCGCTTATGGTGGCACGTTTTTGATTTTCTCCGATTACATGAAACCTGCGATCCGCATCGCGGCGATATCACATGTTCCAACGATCTTTATCTTTACTCATGATTCTGTCGGGCTCGGCGAAGATGGACCCACGCATCAACCGATCGAACAACTCGCTGCATTACGTGCGATACCGAATCTTGTCACCATTCGTCCCGCGGACGCGAACGAAGTTACAGAAGCATGGAAAATTGCCATCCAGCGCCGCGATGGACCGACAGCGCTTGCACTCACACGCCAGGCTGTGCCGACACTTGCCATTGGCCCATTTGTCAAATTGTCTCATGGCGCGTATGTGATGAAGGACTTCGGCGAAAACCCGCAGTTGATTCTCATGGCTTCTGGTTCAGAAGTGAGTCTAATTTATACAGCCGCTGAGAGATTATTTGCGGAAGAAATCTCCACGCGCGTCGTCTCCTTCCCCAGTTGGGAACTGTTCGAGAAACAGGATGATGTGTACAAAGATTCTGTGTTGCCGAAAAATATCACGGCACGACTCGCTGTCGAAGCCGCGGCAACTTTCGGCTGGGAACGATACGCCAAATCCGTCATCGGCATTGACCACTACGGCGCATCCGCTCCGTATAAGATCATCTTCGAGAAGTTCGGACTTACGGTCGAGAATATCGTCACGCAGGCGAAAGAGTTAATATAGTATGTCTTTGCGAAGCAATCTCTTATCGAGCAGGGGATTGCTTCGCAAAGAGCGCTCGCAATGACATGGCAGGAGAGTTATGAAAATCGCTGTAGGTTTTGACCACGGGGGTTTCCCGCTGAAACAAGTGACACTCGATGCGGTCCGCAATGCCGGACATGAACCCATTGACCTGGGTACAAATTCTGCTGAGCCCGTGGACTTCCCCGACTTCACCGAAAAAGTGGGACATGCGATTCAAAACGGCGAAGCCGAACGCGGGATTTTAGTCTGCGGTTCAGGGGTTGGCGCGTGTATCGCCGCAAACAAGATGAAAGGCATATACGCTTCCATTTGCCATGACACCTATTCGGCTGCACAGGGAGTCATGCACGACGACATGAATGTGCTTTGCCTCGGTGGTCGCGTGGTTGGATCCGAACTTGCCAAAGCCCTCATCCCCGCGTTTTTGAATGCGCGTTATGTTGGTAATGATGCGGGTGGGGAGCGCTTGGCGCGGCGAGTTGCAAAGATTCATAAAATTGAAGATGAAGAGAGTAAATAAGAAAACTCTGGTGGTCGAGTAGCCTGAGGCGGTAGCCGAAGGCATATCGAGACCACAGGTTTCAAGAAATATCTTGTTTGTTGGTCAGCGGTGGTCTCGATACGTGGCGCAGGGCGCCACTACTCGACCACCGAAGCATAGAGGATATATTATGTCAGACTCAATTAAGAAATTAACTGCACTCGGACAATCCCTCTGGTACGACAACATCCAAAGAAAGATTTTGGAGAACGGCGAATTCAAAGCGATGATCGAACGCGGCGACATTCGCGGCGTGACATCCAATCCGTCCATTTTCAATGCGGCAATAGCGAAATCGAACGATTATGACTCTGCACTCACGCCGCTTGCCTGGGCAGGCTGGGACGCGGAAAAAATCTTCTGGCAACTTGCCATCGAAGATATTCGCGCCGCGTGCGATGCGTTTGCGCCGTTGTATGAAGAATCGAATGGTGGAGATGGTTTTGTCAGCCTGGAGGTCAGTCCCAACATCGCACACGATACGAACGCCACTGTCGCGCAAGCCGAACAACTCTGGGCGCGTGTCAAGCGACCGAATCTCATGGTCAAGATTCCTGCAACGCAAGAAGGCGTCCCTGCGATTCGCAAAGCGATCGCCGCTGGACTCAATATCAACGTCACGCTTATCTTTTCGCTCAAGCGTTATGCCGAAGTGATGGATGCATACCTCAGCGGTCTCGAAGATCGCGCCGCGGCGGGGCATCCCGTTGATCATATTGCGTCGGTCGCCTCGTTCTTCGTTTCGCGCGTCGATACAAAGATTGATCCGCGCCTGCCCGATGGTTCCCACCTCAAAGGCAAAGCCGCCATTGCAAACGCAAAACTCGCATACGATCAATATCAACAAACCTTTGCGGGTGGACGTTGGGAGAAACTCAAATATAAAGGTGCGCGCGTTCAACGTCCGTTGTGGGCGAGCACCAGCACCAAGAATCCCGCCTACCCTGATACCATTTACATTGACAATCTCATCGGTCCCGAAACTGTCAATACTGTTCCGCCCGCCACGCTCGAGTCGTTCAAGGATCACGGTGTCGCGGCGATGACGCTCGTACGCGGACTTGATGAAGCACAGGATTCTATAAATCAACTCGAAGCCGCGGGCATTTCAATGGATGTTGTGACTCAGGAATTGGAAGACGAAGGTGTCAAGGCTTTTGCGGATGCGTTCATACAATTGCTCTCCACAATTGATGAAAGAAGGAAGAACGCCGCCTCTTCACTTGGACCAATAGCTGATTCTGTTTCCAAACGTATATCCCAGCTTGAAGCGGATTCTGTCCCCGCCCGCCTCTGGAAGCCTGATCCTACACTGTGGGCAACAGACAAAGATCCTGTTGGTCAAAATGAAGTCAGAATTCGCATGGGCTGGCTGGACTCAACGGATAAGGCGCGCAAGAAATTAAAAGAGTATCAATCCTTTGCCAAAGAGATTCAAAAAGCAAAGATTGACCGTGTGTTGGTCTTGGGGATGGGCGGCTCGTCGCTCACAGCAGAAGTATTTAGTTCGCTCATGGCAGCTGCAGGGGTTGAAGCAACATTGTCGTTGGCAATTCTTGATTCAACTGATCCCGCGCAAGTTGCCTTAGCCGCAGAACAATATCCACCGGATAAGAGTTTATACATTGTCGCAAGCAAATCAGGCGGCACCGCCGAAGTGATGGCGGCATTCGATTATTTCTGGAAATTGAGCAAGAAAGATGGCTCGCGCTTTATTGCCACCACTGACCCGGGCACATCACTCGAAGCATTGGCAAGAAAGCGCAACTTTAGAAAAATCTTTTCTGCCGATGAATTCGTCGGCGGGCGTTACTCCGCGTTGACAGACTTCGGTCTCGTCCCTGCGGCGTTGTTGGGTATGGATTTGAATCAACTGCTTGATAAAGCCGATTGGATGAGACATCAGTGTGGCGAACACATCCCGGCGGCGCGTAACCCCGGTTTGGCGCTGGGAGCCGTAATTGGCGAATCCGCTTTGGGAGGACGCGACAAGCTGACGGTCGTCAGTGATTCGCCGTTATCCGCATTTGCAGGCTGGATCGAGCAGATCATCGCTGAGTCCAGTGGCAAGAATGGAAAAGGAATCCTGCCTGTGCCGTTGGAACCGCTTGGTGATGTGAAGATATATGGTAAGGATCGCTTGTTTGTATATCTGCGTCAGAGTGGCGAGTTGGATGCGACGATGAGGTCTTTGCGCGAGGCGGGACATCCTGTGGTTGAGTTTGCGATTCCAAATGTCTACGATATCGGCGCGGAGATGTTCCGTTGGGAGATCGCGACTGTAGTGGCGTGTTCGATCCTGGGCGTGAACGCGTTCGATCAGCCCAATGTGGAAACGAGCAAGAAGATCACGAAGGCGAAAATTGCCGAGTATGAGAAGAAAGGTAAGTTGAAAGAAGGCAAGCCCGCGTGGAAGAAAGATGGCGTGGTTGTGTTTTCGCCAACAACCGTGACCGGTGCGTCGCTGAAAGCTGTGTTGGGTGGTTTCCTGAAGAAGGCAAAGCCCGGGGGGTACGTTGCCATCAATGCCTATCTGCCACGCAATAGAGAAATGGTTGACGTGTTGCAGGAGATGCGCGTCACCATCCGCGCTAGGACAGGCAACCCCGTGACCGCGGGATTTGGTCCGCGCTTCCAGCATTCAACGGGACAATTCCACAAAGGCGGAATCAAGGACGCGCTGTTTCTTGTCATTACTGCTGAACCTGAAAAAGATTTCGACATCCCCACCGAAGGCTTGACTTTCGGCACCTTGATCCGTGCGCAAGCGCTTGGAGATTACGAGGCGTTGATCGAAGCAAAGAAGAAAGTATTGCGAGTACATTTGCCAAATGCAAAAGCAATCGCTGATTTGATCAAGGCATTGGAGTAAAAGAGAATCGGTGGTTGGGTATATGCCTGACTACCGAAATTTTATCGGAGACTTGTTATGACCAACCTTGCCGCTGGAAAATGTATTCCCTGTCATGGAGGCGAACCTTCATTGACCGACTCCGAAATCGCGGATCTGCTGCCGCATGTCCCACAATGGCAGACCGTAATGCAAGATAATATCTTGCGATTACAGCGAGTCTTCAAACTCAAGAATTATGCCCAGGCATTGGAGTTCACCAATAAAATTGCCGCGATCGCGGAAGAACAGGATCATCATCCATTAATTGTGCTTGAGTGGGGGCGAGTCACTGTTCAGTGGTGGACACATGTTGTGAAAGGCTTGCATAAGAACGACTTCATTATGGCTGCGAAGACGGATGAGATTTTCAAGCAATAACGCGCAAAGCGGCAGGTTTTTATCGCGGCGTGACTTTTTGAAATTATTGAAGGTTGGGGCAATTGATCTGGCTTTGCTCGCTGCAGGTGGAGGAATATACAGCTTTCTTGTAGAACCGGGTTTGGTGAAGGTCGAATCTGTGAGTTTGAAATTGCGGAGGCTCACCCCTGCGTTTTCTGGAATTCGCATCGCGCAGATCAGCGATATTCACATGGGCGGATGGATGAATGCAGAACACCTCCAAACTGTTGTAGATTTGGTCCTTGCTCAAAAACCTGATCTGTTGTTGCTTACTGGGGATTTTCTTATTGGACATGGCTTTGACGAGGACTCTGAGCAAGCTGTTCGTGATTTGATAACCATCCTGACTCCACTGGCGGTATCATTCCCATCCTTTGCAATTCTTGGAAACCACGATTATTGGACGAATCCCGAAGCAGTTCGTAAACTTCTGCGTTCATGCAATATTATGGACATGACAAACACCGTCTTCACAATGACTCGCGGCACTGAAAAATTACACCTATGCGGTGTTGACGATATTTGGGAAGGTGATGCGCGATTGGATAAAGTTCTAGGTTATATAGCGGATGACGGGGCTGCCATTCTGCTGGCTCACGAACCTGATTTTGCCGATACCAGCGCCGCTACAGGGCGTTTTGACCTGCAAGTGTCTGGTCATTCGCACGGCGGGCAGGTGGTGATTCCATTTGTTGGACCACCCATCCTGCCTTATCTTGGGCGGAAATATCCGAGTGGGCTTTATCAGGTTGGGAAGATGTATCAATATACGAGCCGAGGCGTGGGTATGGCTAGATTACCAATTCGATTTAACTGTCCGCCTGAAATAACTTTATTCACTTTGAGCAGCGACCCATAACGACTACCTTGGATGTTCCCAAAGCGATTTCGTCATGGCGGTGAAGATTGCTGAGTTGATTTGAAAAGAGGCGAGTCTCAGACTCGCCTCTTTTGTTTTGTGTTTTCCAATTCGCTCATGGGATTTGGTGATTGAGTTAGAACGATTTCATCACCGCTGCGAAAGTCGAAAGGCTCGTAGCAAGCGGGTAAAAAATCCACGCCTTCTCGTTGTTAAATTTAAGGCTTTCCAGCAGGGCTGGCAGTGCCTGGTGCGTCGCCATCTTTAAGAGACCGAGGTTCTGCGCAAACCAAACGGGGATGTTGCGATGCTCATGGAGTGACAAGGCAGGGTTGAAGTCTACTTCACGGCCATTAAATTTATATTTGTAGCGTGCTGTTTTTTGAACTTCCATCTCTGTTTCCAGGAATGCGCGCAGTGAGTCATGCTCCTGTCGGTTCATCCATTGTGGTAAATCGGATGTCGCTTTGAAGCCGGCAATTGTTCCCAAATCCAAAAGCAATTGTTGTTCATGTGGCTTGAGCCAGTTATATTTCGAGCGGAAGAACATCACATCCGGGTCGACGTTGACGATTGGTTTCAGCCACATGCGATGCAGACTCGTGCGAACTGCGTTTTGCGTGCATGGGTCGTTGGGATTGTTCAGCCAAACCGTCAATGCTTTGTTTAGCCAGTATGGGCTGACATCGGTGCCAACGCGGATTCCATCACATAAACCCAGTGACGGGATTACAGGCGCGCCGCACGCGAGTATATAGGCATCGCCTGCCGCTTCGCGCATTACTTGCAGCGCATTTCGATAGGCAACTTCGCGCGGGATATCCTGATATCGTTTTCCTGGTATTGCACCGGCATAGAGAAAATCCAATTTCAAATAATCGTATCCCCAGCCGCGTACTTTGCGGATGAGTTTATCGAGCCACTCCAGGACAGCGGGGTGACTTGTATCCAAAGCATAAGGTACGCCTTCCCAGGTGAGACCTACTGGAACAGGTTTTCCGGTTTCATCTTTTAGTAGCCAATCTGGGTGATCGCGGAAGATGCTCGATAGTTTGGTGACCATTAAAGGAGCCAGCCAAAGGCCGGCGATTCTGCCTGTGGCTTTGATCTTATTTGCCAACTCGACCATCCCTGAAGGAAATTTTTTTGTGGGCTCCCAGTCTCCGTGTGTGATCTGCCAGCC
>Ga0180069_1000299_pt1 | contig 10255 bp, 11 predicted proteins | sample EasRivERM_16_10D_2_FD_121793 | JGI IMG/M metagenome (GOLD analysis project Ga0180069, IMG submission 121793) | Soil microbial communities from meander-bound floodplain in the East River, Colorado, USA - East River metaG ERMLT231B'_16_10D | ecosystem: Environmental > Terrestrial > Soil >...
AAGGACGGGTATGGGATGCGGGAAGAGGTCATCGAACGGGCCGCCCGCGTGCCCGTATCGACGCTGACGATGAGCCGCACCCCATCGCGGCCGGCCCGTTCGATGACCTCTTCCCGCATCCCATACCCGTCCTTCAAACGGTGCGGGATGTGGAACTCAGCGCGTCCGCCGGCCAGCTCGATGGCCTTGCGCAGCAGCACCACCGAAGTTGTCCCGTCGACGTCGTAATCGCCGTAGATGAGAATGTTCTCGGATGCGGCGCAGGCCCGGCGCAGGCGATCCACGGCGGCGCGCATGCCCAGCATGCGGTACGGGTCATGCAGGTCGGCCAGGGCCGGGGCGAGAAACCGGCGGGCGTCCTCGGGATTAGACACACCCCGTTGCACCAGGAGCCGGGCCACCAGCACGGGAAGGCGCAGGTCGGACGCCAGGGCGGCCACTGCGAGTGGATCGGACGAGCGGCGCAGCCAGCGTGCCATCGTCGGTTAGTCCGTCTTGATGAGGATATCGGCCCCCATGTCGCGCGCGGCCGGGGTCACAATCGTCTTCGACGAGATGTAGATCTTCTTCCCCATTCGCATGGCCTGCCGTACATCGGACTCGGACACGAAGGGGACCACCTCTACCGGCGGCGCCGGCGGGGCCGGCGACGCCGGGGGTGGCGGGTGTTGGGTGTTGGGTGTTGGGGGGGGTGGCGGACGGCGGGAGGACAGAAAGCGGTCCACCACTTCGGTCGTGGCCGTTGGGGCGGGCGGGGGCGTGGAGCTTAGCGCGATCCCGCGTGATGCCAGGTACTGCTGCACGGCATCGGCTATTCCCCCTCGCCCGGTCGCCACCGCCGCTACCGTCGTTCCCTCGAAGTACGCCTTGCCCTCCGGGCTGCTGAAGGCCGACTTGGCCTCCCGCACGTGGTAGGCGATGCGTTTCAAGTTGATGAGGTGCAGCGGCCCAACGTTATCGCTCGTGACGTTGCCGGCCATCGCTCCGCACCCCAGCGTCATCGACGGGAACACATTGGTAGTGATGCCGGTGGACCCCTGCGGCGCCGACGTATTCACCAATATCCGGCCGGCCGGCATCCGCAGCCCGTACTCGCGGATCTTGGCGTCGTCGCGCGAGAAGATCACGCAGGTGTGACCCAGTCCCCCGAAGTGCAGGATGCTGTCGCAGACCCGGCAGCCCTCGTCGAAGTCCTTCACCCGGTAGAGCGCGAGCACTGGCGACAGCTTCTCCGCCGACAGCGGATGCTCCTTCCCGACCCCCTGGAGCTGCACCACCAGGATGGACGTCTCGGCCGGAACCGTGAATCCGGCCATCTCGGCGATCCTGGCAGGCGGCTGGCCGACGCAGGCGGCGTTGACGCGGAAATCCGGGGTGATGAGCAGCTTCGCCAGCGCCGCCTGCTGGGTCGCGTCGCACAGCAGCGCGCGGTTGGCTTTCAGCTCCTGGATCACCTGATCGCCGAGCGACTCCTCGAATACCAGTGTCTGCTCGGAGGAGCACACCGTCCCGTAGTCGAACGACTTACCCTCCACCACCATGCGGACGCTTTCCTTCACGTCGGCCGTGCGCTCGAGCAGGATCGGCACGTTGCCCGGCCCCACGCCCAGCGCCGGCTTGCCGCTCGAGTACGCCGCCCGCACGATCCCCTGGCCGCCGGTTGACAGGATCACGCCGGTGCGGCGGTGGCGCATGATCTCGTTAGTCGCCTCCATCGTGGCGTGTTCCAGGCACTGGATGACGTCTTCCGGCGCCCCGGCTTCGCAAGCCGCCTGGTAAAGCAGCGCCGCCGTCTCGCAAGTGCACCGCATGGCCCGTGGATGCGGGCTCAGGACGATGGTGTTCCGCCCCTTCAGCGCGATCAGGATCTTGTAGATGGCCGTCGAGGTAGGATTGGTAGTAGGCAGGATGGCCGCCACCACCCCCACCGGCTCGGCAATCTCGATGACTTTCCGCTCCGCGTCCTCGCGGACAATGCCGACGGTCTTCAGCGGCCGGATGGCCTGGTGGAGCAGGTCGGAGCAGAGCAGGTTCTTGGCGGTCTTGTCGCGGACGTTGCCATATCCGGTTTCTTCCACTGCCAGCCGCGCCAGCCGCTCGGCATTCGCGCGGGCTACCGCAGCCATGCGGTCGATGATGGCGTCCACCTGCTCCTGGGTGAAGGAGCGGTAGTTCTGGAACGCCGCGTAGGCCTTCTCGACCTTGGCACGCGCCTCCTGGATGGAGACTAGGTCCTTATCCCGAAGCATGGCAGCCGGAGAGGACGGCAGCGCTTACTTGCCCTTGCCCGAGGCGGGGGGCGCGGCGCCGGGGAGAAACTTTTCCACCTCGTCGTGCGGGCGCGGAATCACGTGGACGCTGACCAGCTCACCGACCCGGCGGGCGGCGGCGGCCCCGGCGTCGGTGGCGGCCTTCACCGCTCCCACGTCACCCCGCACCATGACGGTGACGAAGCCGGCGCCAATGTACTCCTTGCTGGTCAGGACCACGTTGGCCGTCTTGACCATAGCGTCGGCCGCCTCGATGGCGCCGATCAGCCCCTTGGTTTCAATCAGTCCGAGAGCATCCATTGGCTGTCCCCCGTAATTCGTGAGCGTACCACACTTTGCGAAATGTACGGCGGGCTTCAGCCCGCGCGGGGCTTCAGCCCCGCTCGACAACGCCGCAAGTTGCCTAAGACATCTCGTTCAAGATAATCTACAATATAAGAGATGAACCTGATCGAGGCTGCCGAACGAGCCGTCCTCGCCGCCCTGTTTCGCGCCTATCCGCAGGCGTTCGTATGGATCGGCGGCTCGGTGCTCCAGTTGCTTTACGGGAGCCCCCGAGCCAGCTATGACCTGGATCTGGCAGCCGGCGACGAGGTCCCCCCGGCCGCCCCCCTCGCTAAGGCCGCAGGCGAGGCCCTCGCGGAGGTCAACCAGGTCCTGCACAGCCGCTGCCGCGTCGCGAAAGTGGCCGGCGCGGCTCCTGTCCGGCTGCAGGTGCTCGACCGTGATGCGCGGCTATTCCTGGTAGACTGCACCCGCATCGCCGGACACTTGGGGGAAACCACGGCGGTCGTGATCGACTCCCTGGTAGGTCCCCAGTCCGTGGCCATTCCTACCGAGGCATCCCTGCTCGCCCTGAAGCTGGAGGCGCTGCTATTCCGGCGCTTCCTCAAGCCGTCGGATGTCTTCGACGTGTGGTTCCTGCAATCTCGCCGGGTGGCTCTAAAAGACCGGCACCGGGAGTGGCTGTCGGAACACGTTCGGCTGCGCGAAATCGGGTGGAGTGAGATAGAGCAGCGATTCGCCAAGCTCACGCCGGGGCGTCTTCTCGCCGACCTACAGAAGCACGTTTCCTCCGAAGCGCTCCATTCTTGGACGCCCGCCCGAGCGCAGACGGCCCTGGATCAGGTCCGGGCGCTGCTCCAAACGGAGATCCGATGGCGGTGAAATACTTCACTCTCCGCGACTGGATCGCCCTGCTAGACAAGCTACCGCCGGCCGGCACATACCTGAACGTGTCGTCGCTCCGGACCCTGAGCGGTGTCTCGGGAAAGGCGGTGCGCCAGACCTGCTGGCGGCTCTCCAAGGCCGGCCTGCTGCGGCCGCTGGGCTCCGGCTGGTACGCCAACAGCTTCCACCAGCCGGTCCTCGAAGAGATCGGCGCGCTGCTGGTGCGTCCCAGCTATGTCTCACTCGACCGAGTCCTGTCAGCCGCACGCGTGACTACCCAGCCCTGCTATGTTCTGACCTGTGTCACCACCAAACCCACCGCCCGCCGGAAAACCCCCTGGGGCGCCATCGAGTATCGCTCGGTCTCCGAGGACCTGTTCTGGGGCTTCCGCCCGCGGCAATCCCCCAACGGCCTCACCCTCTTCGAAGCGGAGCCCGAGAAGGCCCTGCTCGACCTGATCTATCTGTCGCGCAAGACCGGCGAGCCGATCTGGATCGACCTGGAATTCGCCTTCCTCGACGAGCAGAAGCTCTCCCACTACGCGGCGCGCTTCCCCCGGTCGGTGCAGGAGGCGATCGAGCCGCTCCGCCGGCAACACTCGGCGGCATGACCCAGGCGCACTAGCATTACGCATGAGGCGCCAACAGATCCTGCTGGACGAGGCCAGCGACCGCATTCTTACAGGGCTCGCCAAGCCTCTCGGGGGGAACAAGAGGCGCGGTGTTCATCTGCCGTTTCAAAGGTCTTTACTGTAGCGGGATCAGCAGCCACCGCCACCGGGATGGTCGCGTCTCGCACAGGATCGGATCCTGCCGTCCCTCGATCGGCACCAGCATCTCAGGAGCCTGCACGCGAGCCGGACGCAACGCTCGCCGGGCCTGCGCAAAGGCGAACACCGCCAGGCTCTCCGGCCACCCACCCTGCGGCGACCAATAGAACCCGCCGGCCCGCATGACAAACACCCGCGGCCCCAGCGACCAGCCCAGACCCACGTACGTCTGCGCGCCAACCGCGTATTCAATCGACGCGGACGGCCGCCCCCACGGGCTGAGCGGACCCGAGATCGACCAGCGGCCCCGCCCGCCTTCTCTTACCGTCACCGTTATGCGCACCTGCCGAGTCCGCATGTCAAAGTCCTCCCGGGCGGACGCCTCGAGCCTTTCCAGGCTGCGCCGCAGCCGCTCCCGGTCGAACGGATCCCCTTCGGCCAGTAGAAATTCCCGACGCAGCGTCGCGTCGCCGACCCGGTGATGACCGCGAAACTCGATCCGGCCGACCACATACTCAGACTTGGTATCTCGCATCAGCCGCCGCGCGGCACGCAGACACCCGCACAGGTTCGGCCGCGCCTCCCCGCGAGGCCCGGCGTCGACCGCCACCTCCACGTCCTCCTTGCCCTCCGCCAGCCGCACCTCCGCAGCCCGCACCCGAGCCCCCGCGTAACCGCGCGACAAGTAGAGCGTACGCAGCCTGGCCAAGTCAGCCTCCAGATCCCCCGGCCGCGAGCCGCGCATCGCCCGGCGCAACTCGCCTGGCTCCATACCAAGATCCCCGGTGAACCGCACCTTCCCCCGCCGGTAAAGAGGTCCCGACTCCACCCGCAACACCAGATCGGCCTGATGCACATCAACCGCCACCAGACGGGCGTCAACCTTCGCGTCGACGTACCCCTGGTCTACAAGCTGCTGCCGAACTCTGCCGGCCGCCTCCCGCACGCGGGCTTCGTCGAGCCGCTCCGCAAGTCGAAACGACACCGGAAGCGTCCACTGTTTCGGCTCGAACCGCACCCGACGCAGATAGAACGGCGGCGTCTCCAGCACGGCCGCCGCGCACAACACCAAACCGGTCCAGAGCATGGTCGAAGGACGCCTGGCTTTCCAGCCCGGTTGCGCCTAGAATAATGGCATCGTGCGCTTGCCCACCATTGCCATTATGCTCGCGCTCACCTGTGCCGCTGCGGCACAGGCCCAAGGCCCTCGTATATTCATCGTCACCGACATGGAGGGCGTCGGCGGCGTCAACAACGCCGACGAGCAGCTTCTCCCTGGCCAGCGTCGTTTCGAGGAATCGAAGCGCTTCCTGGTCGGCGAACTCAATGCCGCCGTCACAGGGGCCTTCGGCGCCGGAGCCTCTGAGATCGTCATTTGGGACGGCCACGACGGCAGCCGCGCACTCTCCATCGATAACTTCGACCCGCGTGCGAAGCTGCTCCAGGGGCGCCCGACTCCCCCGAACTACTATCTGGCCGAGAAGCTCTACGACGGCATCCTGTTCGTCGGCCAGCACGCCATGGCCAATGCCAAGGACGGCGTTCTCGCCCACTCCCAGAGCTTCAGCGTCCAGCAGCTTACTCTCAACGGCCGTCCCGTCGGCGAGATCGGCCAAACCGCCGCCATCGCCGGCCACTTCGGCATCCCCGTGGTCATGCTCACGGGCGACCAAGCCGCCTGTGACGAGCTGCGCGCCATTCAGCCCCAAGCCGAAGTGGTGGCGGTCAAGCGCTTGGCCGGCCGAGCCTCCACCCTGAGCCTGTCTCACGCCGAAGCCAAGAAACAGATCGAAGCCGCCGCCCGCCGCGCCGTCATCCGCGTCAAGGAGTTCCAACCCTGGAAGATTGACGGACCAGTGGAGTTGAAGTTCGAGTTTCGACCCGAAGGGACAGCCACCGCCGGGCGCACGGCAACCTATCGTGGCCGCACGGTGCTCGAAGCCTACGAGCAGTGGCTGGGTGGCCGCTAATGACCGGCCGAACCCTGCTCCACTACCAGATCCTCGAAAAGCTCGGCGAGGGCGGGATGGGGGTCGTCTACAAGGCCCGCGACACGCACCTGGACCGCTTAGCGGCGCTCAAGGTGCTGCCGCGCGAGCGCGTGGCCGACCCCGAGCGCAAGGAACGCTTCATCCGCGAGGCCCGGGCGGCCTCGGCGTTGAACCACCCGAACATCATCACTATCTACGATATCGACCGCCAGGACGGCGTCGACTTCATCGCCATGGAGTACGTGGAGGGTCGCACGCTGGAGGGCATGATCGCCGGCCGCGGCCTGAAGCTGGGTGAGACGCTGAAGTACGGGGTGCAGGTCGCCGACGCGCTGGCTCGGGCCCATGCGGCCGGGATCGTCCACCGGGACCTGAAGCCGGCGAACGTCATGGTGCGCGAGGACGGGCTGGTCAAGATCCTGGACTTCGGCCTGGCCAAGCTGTCCGCCGGCGAGGAGCAGCCCGGGGACGGGGCCACCGTGAGCCTGCAACAGCTCACTGAACGTGGCGCGATACTCGGCACCCTGTCGTATATGTCGCCGGAGCAGGCGGAGGGCCGGCGGCTCGACCACCGGTCCGACATCTTCAGCTTCGGCGCGATGATCTACGAGATGGTCACGGGCCAGCGCGCGTTCCGGGGCGAGACCCGCGTCTCCACCCTGGCCGCCATCGTCAATCAGGATCCGAAGCCGCTGGGAGAGGCTGCGCCGGGCGCGCCGCGCGACCTCGAGAAGATCATCGCCCGCTGCCTGCGCAAGGACCTGGACCGGCGATTCCAGCACATGGACGACGTGAAGGTGGCGCTGCTGGAGCTAAAGGAGGAGTCTGACTCGGGAAGGCTCGCGCCCCTGCCGGAGTCCCCCCGGGTTTCGCGCCGGAGCCTGTGGTGGCTCGCGGCAACGGTGGCCGTGGCCTTGGCCGGTGTTTTCCTGGCTGGCCGCCGGACAGCCCCGGAGTCCACCCCCGCCTGGAGAGTGACTCCTCTGACGACCTACGCCGGGCACGAGTTCAGTCCTGCCTTCTCGCCGGATGGCAACCAGGTCGCGTTCTCGCACCAAGGTGACATTTACGTGAAGCTGATCGACGGCGGGCCGCCACTGCGCCTGACCACCGATCCGGCGCTGGACGCCACTCCCTGCTGGTCGCCCGACGGACGGCGCATAGCTTTCGTCCGCGCCGTTTCCAGCGGCAGAGACCTGCTGGTGGTGCCCGCCCTCGGCGGACCCGAGCGGCGCCTCGCCCACTTCGATGCGCTGGCTCCGGCACAGACTTCGGGACCGGCCTGGTCGCCCGACGGAAGGTTTTTGGTGGTGGGCGGCGATGGGCTCAGGGGCTTGGTCCAGGTCGCCGTTGAAAGCGGGGAGATTCGCCGCGTTACGACCCTGGAGACAGGGCAGGGGTCGGACTATCATCCGGCGTTCTCGCCCGACGGACGCGCCGTGGCGTTCGCCCGCGGGATCAGCGCATTCAGCGCCACCCTCCTGGTGCTGGCGCTGGGGGCCGACGGGACAGCCCAGGGTCAGCCACGACCCCTGATCGACCAGCAGATGCAGTTTCAAGGCCTGGACTGGTCGCCGGACGGGCGTTTTGTGGTGTTCTCCGGCGATGTGGGCAGCCGGAGCCTGCTGTGGCGGGTACCGGCGAGTGGCGGCGTTCCGGCCCAGCTTCCGGTGGAAAGCGAGTCCGCCACGGCGCCGAGTCTGGCCCGGCGCGGGAATCGGCTCGCCTATCGTAGGATCAATATCGACACCAACCTCTGGCAGATCCCCGGGCCTGCCGAGCCCGCCGCGGCGAAACAGCCCGTCTTGCTGATCGGCTCGACCTATGCGGACCGCGAGCCGCAGTTCTCACCGGACGGCAAACGCATCGTCTTCACCTCGACCCGAACGGGAAGCCTGGCCGTCTGGCGCGCCGACCGCGACGGCTCCAATCAGGTGCAACTGTTCGTGCTGGAAGGCGGGCGGGTCGGCAGCCCCCGCTGGTCGCCCGACGGCCAATGGATCGTCTTCGACAGCCACTCCAAGGGCAGCAGCGACCTTTACGTGGTGAGCAGCGAAGGCGGCGCGGCCCGACGGCTCACCACGGACCCCTCCGATGAGATACGCCCCAGCTACTCCCGGGACGGCAAATGGCTCTACTTCAGTTCCCCGCGCAGCGGCCGGACCGAGATCTGGCGGATGCCCGCGAGCGGCGGCGCTGCGGTTCAGCTCACGCGGAAACGCGGCTACGAGCCTTTCGAATCGGCCGACGGCAGGTTCCTCTTCTACGGCCAACAATCTGGGACCGGCGGCATTTGGAGAATACCGTCCGCAGGGGGCGAAGAGACGCTCGTTTTGCCCGAAGGAGTCAGCGGGCGCTGGGCGGTGGTCGGCGACAGCATCTACTATATGGAGTTCGCCACGCCCGAGCGGCCCGCTCGCATCTCTGTGCTGCGGATGGCCACCGGGCAGAAGACCGAGGTCTTCCGTTTTCCGGCCAACGCCCGCCTCCGCACCGGCGGCACAGCCCTGACGGTTTCCCCGGACGAGCGCTCTATCCTGTACGTCCACGTCGATCGCGACGAGAGCGATTTGATGCTGGTGGAGAACTTCCAATAGCGGTGATTCCCGCTACAACAGCTCGATGCGGGCGGTGTGCCCGGCGGATCGGGCCAGAGGAGCGTCGCAGGTCAGGAGCGGCGCCCCGAGCGCCTCGGCCAGCGCAACGTACGCGGCGTCATAGGCGGTAACGTTGTGCCGCAGCTCCCAAATACGGGCCAAGAAAGGACGGTGCGGATGGCGGGTCAGGCGTAGATCGGCCAAGTCCTCCAGCGCCTCCTGACCACGCCCGGCCGTGAGGTCGCCGGCCAGCAATAGCCGCCGCAGGACCTGCGCCACCTCCACATCCAACAAGTGTGGCGCATGGAGCGCCTCTCCTGGCGCAAAGATCCGCTCCCCGACTCTTACCCCCACCGGCGTGACCAACAGCACCTCCAGTACCGCTGACGCGTCGACCACAATCACCGGCGGTCTCGTTCCGCGCGAACCGCCGCCGCGGGAGAAAGGCTCAGTGCTACCGGGGTCCGCCGGGCCAGCCGCTCCCGAAGCTCCTCGATCGTGGGTTGCTCGGCGAGGTGTCGCACTTCGTGCAGCAGGTAGTCCGACAGGGACATCCCGGCCATCGCCGCACGGGCCTTGAGCTTCCGATGCAGCGCGTCGGGAACGTGCCGGATCTGGATCATTCTCGCCATGTTATCAGGCTACTTGCATGTCGATCACATGTCAAGGCCGGCAAGCCGCCCATCGCCCACTCCGAATGGCTGGCCAGGCAAGACCCTCCGTCCTATTCGGCGAGCATTTCCTCCAGCCGCTTCCCCAACACGGGAACCTTGTTCTGGACGACATCCCAGATGATGTCAATATCGATCCCGAAATAGCGGTGGATTAGAATGTCCCGGAGCCCAGCGATCCTTTTCCAGTCCACATCGCTGTGCTGCGCCCGGAGCTCTGCCGGCAGCATCTTGGTCGCTTCGCCAATTACCTCCAGGTTGCGAAGAACCGCATCCAGCGTCTTCGCATCCGCAGCGAAGTTCTGTCGGGATACCCCTTCCGTGTATTGGATAACCTTCCGAGCAGCCTCCAGGATATCCTCGAGGTAGATCCTATAGTCCCGAGGCATACACGGCTGCGTCGACGATCTCTGCCCGGAGGGCCGGTCTGACTGCGTCGGCCAATACCAGGTCCACGCCGCACTGGAACAGGTCCTCTAAGAAAGCCTTCAAATCCATGTAGGCATCAAAAGTCTTCTCTTCCAGCTCCACCACGAAATCAAGGTCGCTGCTCTCCGTAGCCTCATTGCGGGCATAGGACCCAAACAACCCGATACGCCGCACTCCGAACCCGCGGATTTTTTCGCGGTGCTCTTCGAGGAGTCGTAGAATCTGCTGAGTATCTCGCTGCACTGCTTTCAGGATACCTGATATCGCCTGCCCACGCACTGCCCCAGCAGCTCCTCGTACCGGTCCGTCACACGCTCCCAGTCATACCGCTCCCGCGCCCGCTCCAGCGCCCGCCGC
>Ga0180069_1000300_pt1 | contig 10247 bp, 9 predicted proteins | sample EasRivERM_16_10D_2_FD_121793 | JGI IMG/M metagenome (GOLD analysis project Ga0180069, IMG submission 121793) | Soil microbial communities from meander-bound floodplain in the East River, Colorado, USA - East River metaG ERMLT231B'_16_10D | ecosystem: Environmental > Terrestrial > Soil >...
CTGGAATTCAACTGCCGGCTCGGCGATCCGGAAACGCAGCCGATCCTGCTTCGCCTGAAAAGTGACCTGTTCGCGCTGATCGAGTGCGCGGTGGACGGGAGGCTGGACCGCGCCACTGCACAATGGGACCGCCGCCCCGCGCTCGGGGTGGTCCTCGCGGCCGCCGGTTACCCCGATGCGCCGAAAAAGGGCGACATCATCAGTGGACTTCCGAAGGCAACGGAGGAATTTCGGGTGTTTCACGCGGGCACGGCGCTCAAGGACGGGTCCATCGTTACCAACGGCGGGCGCGTGCTTTGCGTAACGGCTCTCGGGGATTCGATCAGGATGGCGCAGCGGCGCGCATACGAGGTCGTGAATGGCATCCATTTCGACGGCATGCAGTATCGGCGCGACATCGGGCACCGCGCGGAAAAAAGACATTGATGATGAATCCTGAATCCGTGCGCGACTACATGATCGGACTGCAGAACCGCATCGTCGCGGACCTGGAGCGCATCGACGGTCGCAGGTTCCGCAGCGACCGCTGGGAGCGCGGCGAAGGCGGGGGCGGCGAGTGCCGAATCATCGAGGATGGCGGCGTCTTCGAGCGCGGCGGGGTGAATTTTTCCAGAGTGGGCGGCGAGCGGCTCCCGCCTTCGGCGAGCGCCGCGCGGCCCGAACTGGCAGGGCGCGCTTTCGAAGCCATGGGTGTGTCGCTGGTGTTGCATCCGCGCAATCCGTTTGTCCCGACCGTTCACATGAACGTAAGGTTCCTGCTCGCCACGCAGGCGCAAAGCGAACCGGTATGGTGGTTCGGCGGCGGAATGGACATGACCCCGTATTACGGATTCGAGGAAGACGCGCGCCACTTCCATTCCATCTGCAGAAAGGCGCTCAAGGCCTCCGGGCCGGACCACTACCCGCGCTTCAAACGCTGGTGCGACGAGTACTTTTACCTCAAGCACCGGTCCGAGCCGCGCGGTATCGGCGGAATCTTCTTCGACGACTTGAACGAGAAGGGCTTCGATTTCTGTTTCGATCTCACGCGCAGCGTCGGCGACCACTTTCTGCCGGCCTACGTTCCCGTTCTCGAGCGGCGGCGAAGCAACCCCTACGGCGAGCGCGAGCGCGACTTCCAGGCCTATCGCCGCGGGCGCTATGTCGAATTCAATTTGGTCTACGACCGCGGGACGCTTTTCGGACTGCAGTCCGGCGGACGCGCCGAGTCGATATTGATGTCGCTGCCTCCGCTCGTGAAGTGGCGTTATGACTGGAAGCCCAGTCCGTCGAGCGAGGAGGAAAGGCTCTATCGGGAGTTCCTGCGTCCAAGGGACTGGCTTGGTGAATGATTTCAAAGGAGAAAAGTGCAATGGAAAACCGCAAGCTTGGTAAGAATGGACCGTCGGTGCCGGCGCTGGGTCTGGGCTGCATGGGAATGACCGGGCTCTACGGCGAGCCCAACGAGCCCGAATCGATCGCAACCATCCACCGCGCCATCGATCTCGGCGTCAACCTGATCGTCACTTCGGATGCTTACGCAGCGGGCGCCAACGAGGAACTGGTCGGCCGCGCGATAAAGGGCAAACGCGATCGGGTACTCCTCGCCACCAAATTCGGGAACATGGGCTTGTCGGGATTCAAGCTTCCGGAAGGCCAATCAGGAGGCCACCCCGCCTACGTTCCGCAAGCCTGCGAAGCCTCTCTCAAGCGCCTCGGCGTGGACACGATCGACATCTATGGTTTGCACCGCGTCGACTCCAAGGTGCCGATCGAAGACACGGTAGGCGCGATGAAGAAGCTCGTCGAGCAAGGCAAGGTGCGCTATCTCGCGCTTTCCGAGGCGGGCGCAGCGACGCTGCGGCGCGCGCACAAAGTCCATCCGATCGCCGCGCTCGAAACCGAGTACTCGCTGTGGTCGCGCGACGTCGAAAAAGACATTCTCCCCGCCTGCCGCGAGCTTGGCATCGGCTTCATGGCGTACTCGCCTCTCGGGCGCGGCTTCCTCACCGCCACCATCAAGACGCTCGACGCGCTCCTGCCCAAGGACCGACGCCGCGATCATCCGCGATTCAATCCCGACAACCTCAAACGCAATGTCGAGCTGCTGCAGCCGCTCGAATCCGTCGCCGCGGCGCACAAGGTCACGCCGGCGCAGGTGGCGCTCGCCTGGGTGCTCGCTCAAGGGCAGGACATCGTGCCCATTCCGGGAACGAAACGACGCAATTACCTCGAGCAGAATTCTGCGGCAGCCGAGATCCGCCTGAGCGCTGCAGAGATCTCACAGCTCGCAAAGGCATTTCAGCCCGGAGTCGCCTCGGGCACTCGCTATCCCGAGAAGCAGCTCGCCGGGCTGGGTATCTAGCCCAGGGTAGGCGGCGCGTTCAGGCCGAAGCTCGGCCCATAAGGCCGAGATCGGCGCTCGCGCGAAAATGCCTGCCCGCCTCTTCGGTCCGGCCGATGCGCTCGAAAAGCTGGGCGAGCGCCACGTGCGCCGCTTGCGTCGGACGCGTCGCGAGGCTCGCTTCGAGGTAACTCTGCGCCTTTCCCCACAGTTCGCGCTGCACGCACAGGCGTCCTAGCGTCAGAAGCAGCTCCGCTTCGCCCGGGCGGTCTCTCAACCATCGCTCGGCGCGCTCAATGCGCTCGTGCGCATCGTCGTCGATGCATTCCCCGTAAATCAAGGCGAGCGCACCGTCCCAGTTTCGATCGAGCGCTTCCTCGATGATACGGTGCGCCCTTCGGCAATCGCCGAGCTGCATGAAGGCGCGCGCAGCCGCGGACGCGATCTTGGGGCGGATTCGATCCGAGCGCGGCATCTCTTCCCAGTACCGGGCGAGGCCTTCCGGATCCAGAGTCTTGCGCGACAGCAGAGCAATGCGGGCATTCACGCTGATGCCTTCGAGCGCCTCCGGCGGCATTGCGTCGCGTTTTTCCAACAGCTTCGCGATGCGGATGACCTCCTCCCAGTTGGCCATGCCTTGCTCCGCGCGCAGCAGCAGCGAAAGCGATGCGAAATGTTGGGGCCCGCTTGCATGCAGCTCGCGCAGCACGTCTCTTGCCTCGTCGAAGCGCCTTTCGTCCAGCAGCAGCTCGGCGGTGATCATCAGTCGCGCCAGGCGCCAGTCGCCGTCGCCTGCCTTTGCCCGTTCAAGCCACTGGTCGCGCCGGTCGAATTCGCGCAGCCGCTGCGTTGCCCGCGCCGCAAGCAAGCTCGCGAGGCCCGGCGCGGTGCCAAGCTGATGCGCTCCGGAAGCGAGCTTCTCGGCCTTGGCGAATTGGCCCTCGAACAAAGCTTGAGTGGCCTTGAGCAGGGTCTTGAGTCCCTTTTCGTCTCGCCGGCGTACGCGAAAAGCTCGCACATGGGAAGGAAGCGCGAGCGTGTGCCACACCGCTCTGACCAGAAAGTACGCGGTTACAAAGGCGACGAGCAGGAGAATGACAAACAGATTGAGCGAGACCTCGACACGCCACGGATTGAGCACGAAGAGCGCGTAACCTTCGTTGCCGCGCAGCGCAATAGAGAGCGCCGCCGCGAGCGCAAACGCGGCAAGCAGCCACAGCAAGCCTTTCATGTCCCGGACCGTTCCCGCGACGCCTTGTGGCTGCGCACCGCGTCAAGGCTATCGCCGATTCCCGGAAGCGAGAGGCCCGCGCCTCCGGAGTCAAGCTGCTTCAGAATCTCCGCCGCCGATGCGACCTCTTTGGAACGCGCGTCGAAGTAGCGGCCGAGCCAACTCGCCGCGAGCTTGAGGTCGCTTCGGTATGTGAGTTCATCGCGCGCGAGGAGCGCGAGCCGCGCGTTCAGCAGGCGCAGTTTGAGGTTTTCTCGCAGGAAGAACATCTGCGATGGGGTGAGCAGTGCCGGGTCGGCGCGCTCGACGTTCTGTATCTTGATGAGCTGCTTCAGCTGGCTGAGGATTTCGGCGCCGAGCCGCTCCCATAGACCCTGCGGTTCGCGCGCCGGGGCAGCCGCCGCCTGCGGGCGCGCGTCCTGCGCGAGGGTGAGCGTCTCGACGCTCGCGATCAGCTGATCGAGCTTGACGGCGAGCCCCGGAACATCCTGGTTCGGTGCCCTTTTCAAGCGCTCGATATCCCGGGCGAATACCTTGCGCAGCGGCAGGAACTGCGCTCGGCCCGAGCGCGCCAGACGCGCGTCGGCCGTCTGCAGTGCGGTCAACGCGATTTGTGTGCTGCCCGCGAGCTGCAGCTGCTGCGAGGCAATCGTGAGTATCTGATCGATCTCGGCGAGGACCCATTCGTCTCGGCCGCGCGAGAGATCCTGGAAGAGCGCCTCGAGGGCGACCTGCTGGCTCTGCGATTCGGCGAGCTTCAGCTCGATCTGCGCGAGCTTCGCCTGCGCCTCGCGCTGCGTCTCTTGCGCCTGCCTCGCCACAAGCCGCGCGTCCCGGCTGTCGGCCTCGGTGTCGCGCAGGCGGCGCGCGATTTCTTCCCGCAACGCGCCCATCTCGCTGCGGTCCTCGTACCACTGCCAGACGAGAACGATAGCGACCAGGATGAACCCGATCGCGACGGGCGACATCGCGATGCGTCGCGACTCTCGCCTAGGCTTGGAGTCGGGTGATGTGCTTTCTTCCATGCGGGAGCCGATCAGGAGGTGGAAGCGATCATACTCTAGCAAAAAATGCTGACATCTCCGCGACGGTTTGATCGTCCCCGCGCCCGGTGACGAGGACCTGGCGCACGCCGAGTTCGCTGGCGGCGGTGGCGATCCGCGGATGCGGAACGAATACGGGAGCCGCGCACAGATAGCCTCTGCCGGTTGGGCCCAGCATCGCAATGAAATTTGCAAGGCCTTCGGCACTGGTAATCGAAACGGCCTCAATGCCTCCGCGCTGCCAGCGGGCAAGGAGTCCTCCGGCATCGGCATCGGGCCGCGCGCGGCGGTAGCATTCGGCGTACTCGACTCGCGCTCCCCGCGCTTCGAGCCTCGCCCGCAACCACTCGCGCCCGCCCTGCCCGCGAAAGATCACGACCGAGCGGCCGCGCAGGTCCTGCAACTCAGGGAGCGCGGCAAGCGCTTCGCTGTCTGCTTCGCCCGACGGCGATATCACCTGACGACACCCCAGCTCCTCAAGCGCTCTTGCCGTTCCAGCCCCTACCGCGGCGACTCGCAGGTCATTCGGCCAGCGGCGGCTTGCGGTGACCATCCCGTATCCGCGCATCGCCGCAGTCGGACTGATGAATACCGCAAGCTGGAACGAATCCAGGCGAGCGATGATATCGGCGACCGCAGCGGGATTTTCCGACTGCAGGATTTCGAGAGTTGGAAAGAGAATCGGTTCCCCGCCGGCTTCACGAATACGCTCGGCAAGCGCCCGAGCGTGCTCACGCGGGCGCGTGATCACGATGCCGCGACCCAACAGCGGTCCCGCGCTCACGACAAGGCCGCGAGAATCGCATCCGCGCCGAGGCTCAGCAGGTTCTCCGCGAGCGCTTCGCCCAGTTTTTCGGGCTCGGAGATGGGGCCGCTCAGCTCGGCGCGCACGACCTTGCTGCCGTCAGGCAGCCCCACGAAGCCTCGCAGATGAATCTGCTTGCCGTCCGCCACGGCGTACGCCGCGAGCGGAAGCTGGCAGTTGCCCGACAATGCGCGGCTCAGTGCGCGCTCGGCGAGCACGCAAGCCGAAGTGGTCAAGTCGTCGAGCGGTGCCACCTGCTCCCGCAAAGCGCCTTGGTCCTCGCGGCACTCGATAACGAGCGCCCCCTGCCCAGGTGCAGGCAGACTGGACTCGGGTTCGAGCATTGCGCGGATTCGCGACGCTAGACCGAGCCGCTTGAGGCCTGCGGCGGCGAGCACGAGCGCCTGGCATTCCCCGCGATCGAGCTTCGCCAGGCGCGTGTCGAGGTTGCCGCGCAGTGGCTTCACCGTGAGGCCAGGAAATCGCTCGCGCAGTTGCGCCTCCCGCCGCAAGCTGGAGGTTCCGACGATGCTTCCCGAGGGCAGGTCTTCCAGGCTCGCGCTCAGGTTCGACACCAGGCAGTCTCGCGCGTCTTCTCTCGCCGTGACCGCAGCCAGGCAGAACCCCTGGGGCAGGCGCATCGGCACGTCCTTTGCGGAGTGCACGGCAAGATCCGCCCGCCCGTCCTCGAGCGCGGCCTCGAGTTCCTTGACGAAAAGACCCTTGCCGCCGACTTGCGCGAGCGGCCGATCGACGATCTGGTCGCCGCGCGTCGTGATGCCGAGGATGCTCACTTCGCAATGCGGATACAGACGCCTCAGCTCGGCCGCGACATGCTCGGACTGCCACATCGCAAGCCGGCTTCGGCGCGAGGCGATGACGATTCGCTCCGGCGCGGGACTCAACTTGTGACCAGCGATTTGACCTGCGCCCACAGCCTGCGGCTCACCGGCAGCTTTTCATCGCAGCCTTCCAGGATCACCGACCATCCGATTTCACCTTCGGTTTCGGTGACGCGCTCGAAACCGCGGATCAGGCGCCGCGCCACCAGGCAGTTGCGGTGAATTCGCACGAACACGCTGCCGAATTCCTGTTCGAGCTGAGCGAGCGATTCTTCCACCAGGTGCTCGCGGGTGCGAGTGCGCGCCGTGACGTACTTCAGTTCGGCCCTGAGGAACACCACTTCCGACACCGGAACGAGAGTCACCCGGCCACGCTCGCCAACGCTTAGGTAGCGCCGGGGAGCCGGGTCGATGCGTTCGAGAACCCCGCGCGCGAGCCGCGCGCCGTTTGCGGCCTTCTTCAGAGCCGCGAGAAGCCTTGCCGCGCGCACCGGCTTGGTCAGGTAGTCCACGGCGTTGACCTCGAAGGCCTCGACTGCGTACCGGTCGTGCGCAGTCACGAAAATCACTGCGGGCGGCGTTTCCATCACCAACAGATGCCGCGCAAATTCTATGCCGCTCATCTCGGGCATCTGGATATCAACCAGCACCGCTTCCGCTCTCCCCTCTGCGACGATTCTCAGGCCTTCCACGCCGTTCCCAGCCTCGCCCGCTACCAAGTGCGGCAGCTCAGCGCGGCAATCCTCCAGAAGCTCGCGCAGGCGATTGCGCGCCGGCTCTTCGTCATCGACTATGACTATCCTGAGCGGGCTCATGGCGCGGCGCGGTAGGGCATCACGATGCCGATCTCGTAGCGTCCGTCGGCGATGCGCGTGTCCAAGCTCGCTTCGAGATCGAAGTGCAGCTGCAGGCGCTCGCGGATGTTGGCAAGCGCCATGCGATTACCCTGACGGTGCTGATAGTCCTCGTGGTAGGGATTGGACAATTGCAGCGAGAGACGATCGTCCCGGCGCTCGATGCGCACTTCGATGACACCGGCTCCCATTCCCGGCTCAATCCCGTGGTACACGGCATTTTCAATCAGCGGCTGCAGCAGCATCGGGGGCACCAGCGCCTGTTCGACGCCCGGATCCAGCCGCCATTGCACGCTGAGCCGCTCGCCCAGGCGCAACTGCTCCAGGTTAAGGTACTGGCGGCACAACGACAACTCGTCTCCGAGCGTGATCAGTTCGCGGTTGTCGGCCATGACGGTCCGAAACAGCTCCGCAAGGTCCTCCAGCGCGGTTTCGGCGCGCTTCGGATCCTTGCGGATGAGCGAAAGCACGGCGTTCAGGCTGTTGAAGAGGAAGTGGGGGCGGATGCGTGCCTGCAGCGCCTGCAGTCGCGCCTCCGAAATCGCCGGGGAGAAGGCGCGGTTGCGCAGATGGAAATACCATGCAAGCGATCCGGTAGCGAGCGCGGCGTAGCCGAGGCTCAAGACGAGTTCGCGTCCACTCCCGCTTCCGCCGAGAGAGGCTTGAAAAGGAAAGAGCGCGGCTGTCACCGCAAGCACGATCGCAAGCACGGCGAGAAGCCCGTGAGCATACTCGAGCCGTCCGAACAGCTTGGACCCGGCGTGGAGCACGATCAAAACGACGAGAAGGACGGGTTCGAGCGATCCGGCGACCTCGGTGACTTTTGCGGCGAACTCGCCGATCTCCCTCGATCGCGCCAGAGCAAAAAACAAGGCGGCCGCGTTCACTGAAACGAGAATGCGTGAAACCACGCCCAGATTGCGGAAGTCCGGCAGGGCGTCGGGCAGGTCGTTTTGCCGTATACTTTGCACTTTTTTGCGCACGCAAACGCTCGCGGAGGTAAACCGCGCGCTTCGCGACTCCGGGCATTTTACAATCAACCATGGCAGCCAAGCCCAAACCCGGCAACAAACCCTGGTCGGGGCGGTTCGCCGAACCGGTGTCCGATCTCGTCAAGCGTTACACCGCCTCGGTCGGTTTTGACCGGCGCCTCGCGCCGCAGGACATACGCGCATCCCTGGCGCACGCGCGCATGCTGCGCTCGGCAAAACTCCTGTCGGCCGCCGATCTCAAGGCGATCGAACGCGGCTTTTCCAGGATCTCTCGGGAAATCGAAACAGGAAGGTTTCGCTGGTCGCTGAACGCCGAGGATGTGCACCTCAACATCGAGAGGCGGCTGATCGCGCTCATCGGAGAGGCGGGCAAGCGACTGCATACCGCGCGCTCGCGCAACGACCAGGTCGCAACCGACTTGCGGCTCTGGCTGCGCGAAGCGATCGATGACATCGGCGGTCTCCTGCGCGGAGTGCAGCGGCGGCTGCTGGACCAGGCCGAAAAACACGCCGCGACGGTCATGCCCGGCTTTACCCACCTGCAGGTCGCCCAGCCGGTGACCTTCGGGCATCACCTGCTCGCCTACTTCGAGATGTTCGAGCGCGACCGCTTGCGCTTCGCCGACTGCCGGGGGCGCGTGAACTGTCTCCCGCTCGGGGCCGCGGCGCTCGCCGGAACCTCCTTTCGGATCGATCGCGCGAAGGTGGCGCGCGAGCTCGGCTTTCAGACCATAAGCCGGAACTCCCTCGATGCCGTGTCCGACCGCGACTTTGCGATCGAATTCTGCGCTTGCGCGGCGCTCGCCATGGTCCACTTGTCGCGCCTTTCAGAGGAATTGATCCTTTGGACCAACCCGCGTTTCGATTTTGTCGCGCTGCCCGATCGATTCTGCACCGGCTCGTCGATCATGCCTCAGAAGAAAAACCCAGACGTTCCGGAGCTCGCGCGCGGAAAAACCGGAAGGGTCGCGGGCGATCTCGTGGCGCTGCTCACTGTGATGAAAGGGCAGCCCCTCGCGTACAACAAGGACAATCAGGAGGACAAAGAGCCCTTGTTCGACGCGGCGGACACGCTGCGCGAGACGCTCTCCGTTTTCGCCGAGTTGATCGCCGGCATCGGCGTGAACGCTGCGGCGATGCGAAAGGCGGCCGAAGAGGGCTTCTCCACCGCGACCGACCTTGCCGACTACCTCGTCCGGAAGGGGCTCGCGTTTCGCGATGCCCATGAGGCGGCGGCCCGCGCGGTGCGCTTTGCCGAAGGCTCACGAAGGGGTTTGGAGCAGTTGACGCTTGCCGAATTGCGCCGGTTCTCCCCGGGGATAGGAAAGGACGTGTACCGTGTCCTCACGCTTGAAGGTTCGGTCGCGAGCCGCTCGCATATCGGCGGCACCGCGCCGGCACAGGTACGCGCCGCAATCAGGCGCGCGCGCAAGACTCTTGCCGGTTGAGCCGGCGCCACTCTGAACGCCTCCTCGGGGCGGCCGGAACCCTCCATGCCACCCGTGTTCCTTAGAACATGAAACAGATCGGCAAGTACGAGGTCAAGAGAATGCTCGGCGAGGGCATGACGAGCGAAGTCTATCTTTGCCACGACCCGTTCGCGAACCGCGACGTAGCGGTCAAGGTGGTCTATGAGGAGCGCCTGAAGGACACCGACGATACGGCCAAGCTGTACCGGAAGCTCTTTGTTACCGAAGCGTCGCTCACAGGCAAGCTCCAGCATCCGCACATCGTGCAGATCTACGATGCAGTGGTCGCGCCCAAGATGAGCTATATCGTCATGGAGTACGTTTCCGGAGGGACGCTCGAGCCTTTTTGCGCCAAGGACAAGCTCCTGCCGATCGACAAGATCGTCGAGATCGTCTTCAAATGCACCCGCGCGCTCGGATTTGCAAACAAGATGGGGGTCACGCACCGGGACATCAAACCGGCCAACATCCTGCTGGCGGGCTCAACCGATATCAAGATCTCCGATTTCGGTGCCGCCTTGATGGCAAGCGCCGAGCAAACGCAGGTGAGTGGAATCGGATCGCCGGCCTACATGTCCCCGCAGCAATTCAGGGAGCAGGCGCTCAATCACCAGACCGACATCTATTCTCTGGGCGTCGTCATGTACCAGCTGCTCACCGGCACGCTGCCGTTCATGGGGACGAACAA
>Ga0180069_1000301_pt1 | contig 10243 bp, 5 predicted proteins | sample EasRivERM_16_10D_2_FD_121793 | JGI IMG/M metagenome (GOLD analysis project Ga0180069, IMG submission 121793) | Soil microbial communities from meander-bound floodplain in the East River, Colorado, USA - East River metaG ERMLT231B'_16_10D | ecosystem: Environmental > Terrestrial > Soil >...
CTGCGGTGGCTGCCGGCGGTCGAGTCGCGCAACACGCCGACCGGGTCGGTTCTTCTCGGCGCCGGCGGAAAGCTGGTCGAGCGCTTCCACAACCAGAACTTCTACTTCCGCCAGAAGCTTCCCTTCTCCGGGGCCGGCTTCAACGTGGATTTCGAAAACGGCCGCCAGTCGACCAGCAACCCGTTCACGTCGCTAAGCCCGTTTCTGACCTCGCGCCTGGTCGTGGCGTTTACCCAGCCGCTGGTGCGCAACCGGGCCGTGGACCGCGAACGGGCCGAGATCCAGGTCCGGCGCAAGCAGTTGGATATTTCGGAGACCGAGTTCGAGGCGCGGGTGATCGACGTGGTCACGCGGGTCGAGGCCGCCTACTGGGACTTGGTAGCGGCACGGCAGGACGCCGAGGTCAAGCGCGAGAACGTCGACTGGGCGCAACGCTTGCTGGACCAGAACAAGCGCATGATCGCCGCCGGAACGCTGGCGTCGGTGGAACTGGCGGCGTCGGAAGCGGAGTTGGAGCGGCGGCTGGATACCTGGTACTCGAGTCTCGGGGTAGTCACCGAAGTGGAGAACGCTTTGAAATCCATGCTGACCGAAACGCGGGCGGCGGAGATCTGGAACGACGAGATCGTGCCAGTCGAGGAGAAGACCCTGGAGCCCCCCGCGGCCGGCGATCTGCGAGACGCGGTCACGCGCGCGCTGCGGCAGCGTCCGGAGATCCGCGCCATCGGCCTGCGGCAGCAGACCAACGACCTTCAGAAGAAGTTCAACGCCGATCAGACCAAGCCGCAGGTGAACCTGGTAGCGTCGTATGGAAACACGGGCCTCGGTGGAACGCTGTCCACCAACGTGAACCCCTTTAGCGCGGCGCAAACCGACAGCTTCCTCCGGCTCAACGATCTCTCGGCGCGCGCCGGGTTGCCGCCTCTCCAGCCCCCCAGCTTCGGTGGGGCGCCGGACATCCTGGTGGGAGGCTACGGTACCTCACTGTCCAACCTGTTCAGCGGCCGCTACCAGACGATCCAGGTGGGAATCGCCTTCGATCTGACGCTGCGCAACCGGACGGCCGAGGCGGGCCTTGCCCAAAGCGCCATCGCCGAGCGGCGGCTAAAGCTGGAGCAGGCGCGGCTCGAGCAAGGGATCGAGGCCCAGGTGCGCAATGCCCTGCAAGCCATCCAAACCGCCCACCAGCGAATTACCGCCGCCGAGTCCAGCGCCCGGGCAGCCAAGGAGAAACTGGACAGCGAGACCCGCCTGTTCGAGTCCGGCGAGTCCACGAACTTTCTGGTCCTGACCCGGCAGAACGAATACGCCGATTCGCGGCGCAGGGCAGTATCGGCACGGCTGGATCTTAACAAGGCCGTGGCCCGCTTGGAGCAGGCACTGGGTACGACTCTGACCACTCACCAAGTCCACTTGAAGTAGCGTCCCGATGGCAGTCACGGCGATTTTGAAGTCTATCTCCTTTGTTTTCAATACACCCCGGACCATCCCGGCAGAGTCAATGGTATTCTGAAACTGAGAAGGGCGCCCGGGTGTACCCCGGTTAACCCTTTCGCCAAATTCCTCCGATCAATCAGGTGACCGTCGGCTTCTTCTTGACATTCTCGGAGCTATGCTTCAAACTTAGCTCCAGTATGCCGCAGGGAGTCGCACGGGCGCCTGACTACAAAGAGATGGTTACCATGGTGCTGAACATGACCCCAAACGGCGAACTCACGATCCCGCTCGATCTGCAAAAGGAACTCGGCCTGGTCCCTGGACACAAGGTCAGCGCCGTGCGGATCGGGCAAACTCTGGTCCTGGCGCCACATGACGAGGAGTTGGAATCCTTCTCGCAGCGCCTGGAAGGGGCCATGAAGGCCGCCGGAGTCTCGCTGCAAGAACTGAAGGATCAGGCGCTGCTGGAGCGCGCCGAGATTGTCCAGGAGCGCTACGGTCCCAAGTGAGCCGGCTACGGGTGTTCCTGGATAGCTGTGTCCTCATCGAGGGCTTGGCTTGTCCCTGGAGCAACTCGCACGGCCTGCTGATCCTGGGGCGGTCGCTCTTCACGATCATCCTGGCCGAGATCGTCCAAGAAGAGACCGAAAGGGCGCTCCACCGCAAACTACAAACCGGATACCGCGGGGACCTGTTGGGCGACTACCGCCGCTTGATGCAGCGGTTGGTCGTCGAGAGGGTCCCCCACGTATCCCGGCAGGAATTTGAGCAGGCGCGGCCCTGGATTCGGCATCAGAACGATGTACCGGTGCTGGCCGCCGCCGTCCAAGCCAAACCGGATTGGCTGCTGACCGATAACACCAGCGACGGTCACTTCGACGCTACCGCCTCCGAGCGTACGGGAATCCGCTTCGCTACTCCGAAAGGGTTTCTCGCACGGCTCCGCCCATCGCCATGAGGAACCGGCGACAGTTTCTGGGAGCCCTGGTGGCCGCCGGAGCCTGGCCGGCCCGGGCGGCGGCCGGCAAGTTGCGGGCCGGAGCATCCACTGCCAACATCACGCCTCAGCTCGGCTGTTCATTGGCCGGCGGCATGACCGACCGCATCGGCGCCGAGGTTCACGATGAGCTGCACGTCCGCAGCCTGGTGCTGGACAACGGCAGCGCGCAACTGGCCATCGCCACGGTTGACTCCTGTGCCGTGCCGCGCTCGATTCTCGACCGGGCGAAGGAGCTGATCCAGTCCCACACCGGCATCCCACCGAGCCACGTCCTGATCTCAGCCACGCACACCCACAGCGCCCCACCGGCGGGGCATTTGTTCCAAAGCGTTCCGGACCCGAAGTACACGGAATGGCTGACGGTGAAGATAGCCGACGCCGTGCGCCTGGCAGTCAATCGCCTGGAGCCCGCCCGCATCGGCTGGGCCGCCGGACGCGAGGATCGCCTGGTCTTCAATCGCCGCTACTACATGAAGCCGGGCGCCATCCCGCCGGACCCCTTCGGCCGCACGACCGACCAGGTCCAAATGAATCCTCCGGTGGGCAGCCCGGACATCATCAAGGCCGCCGGGCCCACTGACCCGGAGGTCGGCGTATTGGCGGTCGAGGCTGTGGATGGCCGTCCCCTCGCCGTACTCGGAAACTATGCCCTGCACTATGTCGGCGGCACCGGCGGGGGTCACATCTCGGCCGACTACTTCGCCGCGTGGGCTCGAGCGATGGGGCGGCTAGCCGGGCGCCGGTTTGTGGCGATCCTCAGCAACGGCTGCTCGGGCAACATCAACGGCGTAAACTTCCTCGGACCGCGCGTCCAGCACCCGCCGTATCGGCAGATGGAGCGGTATGCCGACCTACTAGCGGTGGAGTGCTACCGTGTCTGGCGCACCATCGTGTTCCAGGACACCGTGGAGCTGGCGGCATCGGTCGAGGAACTCGCACTGGGGGTGCGGCTGCCGAGCGCCGAGGACGTTGCGCAAGCTCGCCAGACCCTGGCCGCAGCCGGTCTTGGCCCCTACAAAGAGCGTTCCCACATCTACGCCCGCGAGACCGTGCTCCTGGCCGAAGGCTATCCCCGGACCGCCCAGACCTGGGTTCAGGCGCTGCGCATCGGTTCACTGGGCATTGCCACCTATCCCGGCGAGGCCTTCGTCGAGATGGGCCTCGAAGCCAAGGCCCAGAGCCCGTTCCGTCCGACGATGCTTATTGAGCTGGCCAACGATTATCGCGGGTATCTCCCGACGGTAGCAGCGCACGCGCTGGGCGGGTACGAGACCTGGCGGGCCAAGTCGAGCTATCTCGAAAAGAACGCGGCGCCCCAGATTGTCGCGTCCGCCCTGCGCCAGCTTGGCTCATTGGCGTAAGGACACCAGGTCTGACGAAAAATGCGCGCGCCACGAAGGCACTTGAGTGTATACTGCCCTCATCCGGACTAAGATGGAAATCTTGGTTTGGTCGATCTCAAGGAGGACCCTTCCTATGAATCTCCGACATCGTCCCGCAACGAGACGAATTCGCGCCCTGGGGTTCCTTTCGTTGGCGGGTTTTGTCATGGCTGCCTGGCCGCTATGGGCACAGATCACGCTATCCACCATCCGCGGCACGGCGACCGACCCGACGGGCGCCGTTATCGCCAAAGCCGTCATTGCTGTTGCGAGCCTCGAGACGGCCGCGAGGCGCGAGGTCACCACCGACGAGAACGGCAACTTCGAGGTGGCGGACCTCCCTCGCGGCCGGTACCGGTTGACGGCGACCGCGAGCGGGTTCAAGACTTTCGTTGCCGAGAATATCCTTTTGGAAGGCAGTCAGATCCGGAGAATCAACCCGGCGTTTGAGCTCGGCACCGTCGGCACGGAGGTCACCGTGACCGCCGGCGCCGCCCTCATCACCACAGACAGCGCCAAGTTGCAGAGTTTTGTCAACGTCGCCAAACACTTTGACAACCCCTGGGTGGCCGCGGAGGCGGTTCTGGATCATAGTCTTTATATCACCACCCTGCCGCTGATCCAGCAGGCGGGCGGGGTCTGGGGCACGCAGGTCGCCGGCCAGCCAGGTTCGCAGGTCCAGATGGGCCAGGACGGCCACACTAACGACGCCGCCGTCAACCAACTCAACGACATTCTGGACACTCAGGAGGTGCAAGTCACGCCGGTGAACAACTCGGCGGAGTTCGCCCGGGTCGGTTACATGAACCTGGTGACCAAGTCCGGCGCCAACCAGTTCCACGGGCGCATCGCCTATTTCCATCAGAACTCGGCGTTGGGGGCCCGGCAGTTCTTCGAGGGCAGCACCAAGTTCCGCACCTTGATTCACACCCCGAGCATCGGGATCTCCGGCCCGATCAAGAAAGACAAGACCTTCTTCTATGCTTCGTGGAACCAGTTGAACGAGCCGGGCGAGCAATTCTGGCTGCGGACCGTCCCCACCAGCCTGATGCGGCAGGGCGATTTTTCGCAGTTGCTGACGGGGAACAGGCCGGTGACGATCCGGGACCCGCTGTCAGGCAATCCGTTTCCCAACAACGTCATCCCGCGCGACCGCTTCAATCCCGTGGCGGGGAAGGTGCTCGACAAATACCTGCCGGCCCCCAACCGGCTTGGTCCCAACGACCAGTCCAACAACTATTCGTTTATCCACCCCTATCCCTACGACTACATCCTGCGCCGGGACACCACCCAGCGCATCGACCACAACTTCACCGACCGCAACCGCCTGATGGGACGGCTGATCGAAAACCTGGACAATTATGTGACGGCCGGGAGCTTCCCCGGGCTGAGCCGGCCGCGGCAGCGCTGGAACGTGCACATGGTGATCGAGGACACGCACGTGTTTTCGCCGGCGCTGGTGAACACCTTCCGCGTGGGTCTCTACCAGGAGAAGGTCACCGATGGAATTTCTCTGTATGGCGAAACCCCGATGAAAGGAGACGCGGCGGTGAAGGACCTGGGGATCCAGGGAGTGAATCCGCAAGGTCTCAGCGCGGCCGGCTTCCCCAGGATGGCGATTACCGGCTATCCGGATATTGCCATTTCTCCCGGGGGCGAACCTACGCAAAACGACTTTGATTGGGGTTACGCGGACACGGCCACGTGGTCCAGGGGCCGGCATGTCATCAAGTTCGGAGGCGAATTCAAGCCCCAGAACCGCTTCAGCGGCACCATTCCCCTCGGGACCTACGGCGACTTCGCCTTCAATGGGATGTTCACCGGATACAGTTTCGCGGACTTCCTGCTGGGATACCCCTCGACCAGTTCGCGCCTGGATGCCGTGACCAACCGCTGGCGCGACGATAGCGAGCTCGGGATCTTCTTCACGGATGACTTCAAGGTCAACAGCCGCTTGACCCTGAATGTCGGGCTGCGGTGGGACCGGTTTGGCTCGCCGTCCTTCCGGGACGGCCTGATGTGGAACTGGGACATCAAGACCGGCAACGTCGCGATCCCTGCGGGTTCGGAAGGCAAGGTGCGGCCGTTGTATCCGAGAAATATCTCGCTGGTAACCGGCCAGGTGAAGCAGAGCCCGGACAGCACGAACTTTGCGCCGCGGGTCGGCGTAGCCTGGCGGCCGCTCGGCAATGACACGGTTATCCGCGGCGGCTACGGGCTTTATACCGAGACCCTGGGCCGCTACTCCCGGCTCAACACCGGCGGGCCGTTTGAGATCAGCGAAACCTTCGTCAACGCGATCCAGGACGGCAGGCCGATGTTGTCCTTGCCGAATCCATTCCCGTCCTCGATTGCGGGCGCCAGCGTCCCCTCCCAGAACTTCAGCGGTTACCCGCTGGACACCGAGAACGGTCAAACCCATCAGTTCAACCTGACGGTGGAGCGGCAGGTGAAAGACATCGGGTTCCGGGCGAGCTACGTGGGATCGAGGAGCCGCAACCTGAACTACGGCATCGCGATCAACAAGCCGCCGCCGAGCTTGATTCCGTTCACCACGTCGAGGCGGCCGTGGGCGCAGTTTGTCGGGGGCACGTACACGCGGAACGACGGCGCGCGTAACTTCAACGCCCTGACCTTGCAGGGGCAGCGTAAGCTAGGCCGCCTGACCTTCGACGGCCACTGGACCTGGGCCTCGAACTACAACAACATGCTCGACTTGACGGACCCGTACGCCGAGCGCGGCTGGGGCCGGGACCAGTACACGACGCGCCACCGGGCGGTGGTGAGCACGGTATGGGAGATCCCGGTGGGCAAGGGACGCCCCCATCTGTCCAGCGCTCCGGCGGTGGTCAACCACGTCGTCGGCGGATGGCAGCTTTACTGGATCGCCTATTTCGAGTCGGGCTGGTACTTCACCCCCAGCTTCTCGGGCAGCGATCCCTCGAACACCAACACCGTCGGCGGCCGCCCCGACCGCATTTGCAACGGCAACCTGCCGGCCGGCCAGCGTACGATCAACCGGTGGTTTGACGCCTCGTGCTTCGCCGTGCCGCCGGCGGGATCGGGCCGGTATGGCAACGCCGGCTCGAACTTCCTGGAGGGGCCGGGCTATCACATGCACCACCTCTCGCTCGCCAAAACGTTCGACCTCACCGAGCGGTGGAAGTTCACGTTCACCGCGGCGGCGGCGAATGCCCTCAACCACCCGAATTTCTCGGCGCCGGCCTCCAACATTTCGACGCCGGGGAGCGTCGGGGTAGTCGGCGGGCTGCGCGCGGGCGCCCCCGCGCGAAGCATCGAGATGCGGGGACGTATCGACTTTTAGCCGGCTCTGGAGCGGCGCGGTCCGCCGTCTCAACCAGCCGCGCCGAGGCCAGCCGAGTTACGGCCGGCTGACGGCGGTGTAAATCGGAACTTGTAGGCTAGTGTGAGAAGGAGATCTCCTCATGTGGATGCTTCGCTCCGCCGTGGTTTCCGTCGCGCTGGTAGCCGCGCTGGCCGGCGCCGATCTGCCCCCCACCGGTAAGCCGATCAAGCTGTTCAACGGCAAGAACCTGAAGGGCTTCGACACCTTCCTCAAAGAGAAGGGCCTGAACAATGACCCGGACAAGGTCTTCCAGGTGCACGACGGCATGGTGCACGCCTCGGGTAAGGAGTACGGCTACTTCATCACCCAGCAGGAATACGACAACTACCATCTGCGGGCCGAGTTCAAGTGGGGCAACCAGACGCATCCGCCGCGCCAGGACAAGGCGCGTGACAGCGGCATCCTCTACCATGTTGTCGGCCCCAACATGGTATGGCCCAAATCGATCGAGTTCCAGATGATCGAGGGCGGTACCGGCGACATCATTCTGGTGGGCGGCGCGTCGCTAACGGTGAAGGGCGTCACCCGCGAAAAGGGACGGTTCGACCGCTTCGGCAAAGGTCCGTGGAAGGACGTGGCCGGCTACCGCGATCCCCAGGGCGAGGCCGAGAAGCCCCACGGGGAGTGGAACGTCATCGAGCTGCTCTCCGACGGCGACACGGTGCGGTACTGGGTCAACGGCAAGCTGGTCAACGAGGGAACCGGCGCCAATCCCGCCCGCGGAAAAATCCTCTTCCAGTCCGAGGGGGCGGAGCTCTTCTTCCGAAACCTGGAACTGAGACCTCTCAAGAAAACCGGCCGCAAATGAAGACCAGGTCTCTATTCGCGTTCCTTTTCCTGTTATTCGCGGCCTGCTCGTCCCGCAAACCTCCCTTCTCCCCCGCTGACGAACAGAAGACCTTCCGCCTACCGCCCGGTTTCCGCATGGAGCTCGTAGCGGCCGAGCCCGAGGTCGTCGATCCGGTGGCCCTGACCTTCGACGAGCAGGGCCGGATGTACGTGATCGAGATGTCCGACTACCCGCTCAACCCGAAGCCGCTCGGCCGCATCAAGCTGCTCGAAGACCGGGACGGCGACGGCCGCTACGAGCACGCCACGCTATTCGCCGACGGCCTGCATCTGCCCGACGGGGTGATGCGCTGGCGCAACGGGATCCTGGTCGCCTGCGCCCCCGACATTCTCTACCTCGAAGACACCAACGGCGACGGCCGGGCCGATGTCCGCCGGGTGGTGCTCACCGGGTTCGCGGCCGGCAATCCCCAGCTTCGCGTCAACGGCCTGCTCTACGGCATCGACAACTGGATCTACGCCGCCTACCCGCGTCCGCCCGTGCCGCGCCGCTACGTCAAAGAGTTCGGCGATACGGGCAAGGCCATCTCGTTCCCCGACCACCCCGAGATCCAGCCCGTGGAAATCCGGGCCATGGACGTGCGCTTCCACCCCGAAAAACACAAGCTCGAGGCCGTGGGCGGAAACTCCCAGTTCGGCAACGCCTTCGACGCCTGGGGCAACCGCTTCACCCTCTGGAACAACGACCATGTCCGCCATGTAGTCATCGGCAAGCACTATCTGGACCGCAACCCCTCCCTGGCCGTCCCCTCCGCCCAGCACTCGATCTCGGACCACGAGAACCAGTCCACGGTCTACCCCGTCACCCAGGACCCGTTCCACATCCACGACTCCCAGACCGGCCACTTCACCTCCTGCTGCGGCCTCTCGAACTACAACGGTGGCAACCTGGGACCCGACTTCGAGGGCAGCTCTTTCACCTGCGAGCCGGTCCACAACATCGTGCACCGCGACCTCCTGGTCCCGCGGGGCGCCACGTTCGTGGCCCAACGCGCCTACCAGGGTAAGGAGTTTCTGGCTTCCACCGACGCCTGGTTCCGGCCGGTGTTCACCACCACCGGCCCCGACGGCGGCCTCTACGTAGTTGACTTCTACCACTACACAGTGGAGCACCCCGAGTTCGTTCCGCCCGAGCTGCTCAAGCAGATCGACTTCGAGCCCCGCCACAAGCTGGGACGGATCTGGCGCGTGGTGCACGAATCATCGAAGCGCGGGCCCAGGCCGGCCCTCGGTCAGACCACCTCGGCGGAGTTGATAGCCCAGTTGTCGAACCCCAACCAGTGGTGGCGCCTCCAGGCCCAGCGCCTGCTGGTAGACCGCCAGGATCGCAATGTCGTTCCGCAATTGGTGGACTTGGCCCGCAAGGGATTGCCATTCGCCCGCCTCCACGCCCTCTGGACCCTGGACGCCCTGGACGCCCTCCCGGCTGACCTCCTCCAAGAGGCCCTCTCCGACCCCCATCCCCGCCTCCGCGAGAACGTTGTCCGTCTTGCCGAGAAGCGCCTCCCCCACCCTCAGCTCCGCCAAAAGCTCCTAACCCTCTACGAAGACCCCGACGACCGAGTGCAGTTCCAAGTTGCCTGCACGCTGGGCGGGCCGTTCGAAGAGCTGAAGAAGGTAGCGCTACGTCACAGTGAAGACCAGTGGTTCCGCATCGCCGTGCTGGCCGCTTCGCCGGACCACGCCCTGGCCTGGCTCCAAGCGCTGACGCCGCTCGAAGCCTCCCCGGGCAAAGAGGACCTCGTGCGGCGGGCGGCTTCGATCCTCGGCGCCCGCAACCAGGACCGTGAGATCACCGCGCTGCTGACCATGGTCCGGCAAGGCCGGGGCTGGTGGCAGGCGCCCGGCCTGGAGGGTGTGGCGGACGGCCTCCGGCAGGGTTCCGGCCGCCGCGTGCGCCTTGCTACTGCCCAGCCGATCCTGTTGGGGCTAGTCGCTCAGGGTCCGTCGCCGGTGGGTCGGGCGGCGTTGCGCGTGGCCGCTGGCCTCGACCTCAGCCCCTCCCCCCAACTGCGCAATCTGATCCGAGGCGCCAACCCCAAGGCCGGCGTCCCCGAGGACGAGCTCCTGCACGCGCTCGGCATCCTGGGCCTGGATCCTTCGGGCGCCAGCATCCCGGTGCTGGCCCAATTCCTGGACCCGCGGCAGCCCGATCCGGTCCAGATCGCCGCCGCCTCCTCGCTGGCCGCCGCCTCCCGCCCCGAGATA
>Ga0180069_1000302_pt1 | contig 10231 bp, 10 predicted proteins | sample EasRivERM_16_10D_2_FD_121793 | JGI IMG/M metagenome (GOLD analysis project Ga0180069, IMG submission 121793) | Soil microbial communities from meander-bound floodplain in the East River, Colorado, USA - East River metaG ERMLT231B'_16_10D | ecosystem: Environmental > Terrestrial > Soil >...
GACTTGTGGGCTGTTGCGGCTTACTTGCGGACTCTCTCATTCGACTTCGCGCCTCTCGCCCAGCCGACAACTGTTCCTGCCACCCAAACTCCCGTCGCCGCTGATGCAGGTACGCCCTCCGCTGAGGGAACGCCCGTTGGCACAGCACAAGCCCAGGCTGACCCACAAGGGGAAGTGACGCCAGTCGTCCTGGAAGGCTTTGGCACCGTCAGCGGATCCATCGAGAATAAAACCAGTGCAGGATTACCGTCTGACTTGGTGATCACATTGCGTGGTTTCGATCACGGCGGCGCGGACCCGAGCGCCGGCCCGCAGGAAGTGTTCACAGAAATTGGTGTTGTTAACGCCGATGGAACATATGCATTTGAAAATGTTGATCTGACCGAAGGACGCATCTATCTAGTGGAAGCAGAGTATAGCGGTATCAGCCTGCAATCAGAATTCGGTATTGTGGAAGCTGGGCAAACCGCACTAACTCTGAAGCCGATCGTTATCTATGAAATCATCAAAGATACTTCGGCGCTTGTGATCGACGAATTGCATCTGTTCGTTCAGATAAGCGGTGAGGACAAATACGAAATTCTCGCGTTATACACGTTCCGCAACCCGGGCAAATCTGTGATCGCTGTAGAAATGACAGCGCAACAACAGGAGATCCCATTCATAAAATTCCCCAAAGGTTCAGAAGGACTCGGCTACGAAGCAATGCAGGATAGTGCGCCCTTCATTAGTTTGAACGAAGGGTTTGCCATGGCGCCCAACGAACTACCTTACGGCATTCTGGCATTCTCATCAGTTGTAAAAGGCAAAAAAGAAACCACAGTTACTCAGGAATTGGTCATGCCCGCAACCGCAGTGCGCATCTTCGTGCCCGATGGCATGGAAGCAGAGGGTGCCAACATTACAGCCGATAGTCCACAAGACATTCAAGGCGCGATGTATCAATCCTATGTTGCAAATGATCTAAAAGCTGGCGACGCGCTGACCTTCACAGTCTCTGGCACGCCAAAAGCCGCTGAAACTACCGACCCCGACGCTACAGCAGCACCAAATAATACTCTGCTGATCGTCGCAGGCGGACTGGGTATTGGTCTCATCCTCGTTGGCGCGTGGATGTATTATCGTGACCGCAAGCGCACGCAGGCAGACGACGAAGAAGAAGATGATGATGAGAATGATGAAGAGGACGAATTTGGATCGTCTGAAGAAGTGATGGATGCAATTCTCGCGCTCGATGATTTGCACCGCGCCAAGAAGATCGCTGAAGATGCCTATCAAAAACGACGTGCAGAGTTGAAAGAAATTTTGAAAGGGATGATGTAAAACTCTGGAATCCGACAGCTTGCTGTCGGAGATCAAGGAGCTTGCTCCTTGATTCCAGAATATCAACCTTATGATCACCGTCAAAAAACTTGTCAAACGCTTTGGTCTAAAAACCATCCTGCGCGGACTGGACTTTGAAGTTCAACCGGGTGAGTTCGTCGCTTTGCTGGGTCCGAACGGCGCAGGGAAGACGACCTTCCTGCGTATCCTGTCTTCGTTATCGCGTCCATCCTTGGGCGAAGTCCACGTGGCGGGTTATCGTCTGCCCAATGAAGCCGCACAGGTCCGCGCCAGGTTGGGTGTGGTCTCGCACCTCCCCCTCCTCTACGGTGATCTGACTGCCGAAGAAAATTTACAATTCTACGCGCGTATGTATAACATTTCAGATCAAGACCTGCGCATCACTGAAGTTCTTGAAATGGTTGGTTTGGAAGCCCGCCGTCGTGACCTGGTCCGCACTTTCTCACGCGGCATGCAACAACGTCTCGCCATTGGGCGCGCTGTATTACATGACCCCGAAGTGATGCTCTTTGATGAGCCATACACCGGTCTCGATCAGGATGCGTCGTCCATGCTGGATACGGTGCTCAAGACCGTCGCTGCTCAGGGGCGGACAGTGGTCATGACCTCCCATGATCTGGCACGCGCCGAAGAACTAGCCACCCGCTTTGATATTCTCTCTCGCGGCGTGATCACGGCTTCGATCACCCACAAGCAGTTGAAAAAGAGCAATCTGCTCACATTCTATAAACAGGCAATGGTGAGCTGATATGGCTGTCAAATCTACGAAAATCGACCGCGGACAAATGACCGCGAACCCTGGCATAAGCAGTCAGCCGTCAGCCTCCGGCAGTCAATTTGGAAATTTTCTCAAAGCTGTTTCCGCGGTTGTCTGGAAAGACCTGCAAGCAGAGTTCCGCTCACGCGAACTTTTCTCGGCAATGCTGGTCTTTTCTCTGCTCATTATTTTGATCTTCAACTTCGCGCTCGAACTGGATATAAAAACGCGTCAATCAGTGACAGCAGGTGTGCTGTGGGCAACCTTTGCCTTTGCGGGCACGCTCGGGCTCAACCGCTCCATGGCAATCGAAAAAGATCGCGGCTGTTTGGATGGCTTATTGCTCGCCCCCGTGGACCGCTCGGCAATTTACTTCGGCAAAGTCATCAGCAATCTCGCTTTCATGCTGATCGTGGAAGTGATCATTCTGCCCGTGTATAGCGTGCTCTACAATGTCAATCTCTTCCAGCCTGGTTTGTTGATGGTCATTTTGCTTGGCTCGATCGGATATGCGGGCGTTGGCACATTGCTATCCGCCATGTCCGTGCAGACTCGCACGCGCGATATTCTGCTTCCCATTCTGCTGTTCCCGGTCATCATTCCCGTTTTGCTTTCGGCAGTCAAAGCCAGCAGCGGCTTCCTCAATGGCGTTGAGTTTACCGAGATCAGCCTGCCGATTTCGCTCTTGATCGTGTACGACGTTATTTTCATCTCACTCGCATTCATGTTCTTTGAATATGTTGTTGAAGAATAAATCCTAAACTTTAAAGGAGTATCTATGCAATCTAAACCCGTTTTACTGAAAATCCTTAATGTGCTCGCCATTGTACTGCTGGGCGTTTCGACATATTTTGCGCTTGTCATAGCCCCCACCGAATTGGTAATGGGCAACGTGCAACGTGTGTTTTACTTCCACATCGGCACAGCGTGGACAGCCCTGATCGGCTTCCTGTTCACTGCTGTTTTGAGTGTGATTTATTTGATAACCAAAGATCTGAAATGGGATCGTTATCAAGTGGCGGCAATTGAAGTGAGCCTGGTGTTCTTCTTGATCACCATTGTGCTTGGCTCCATTTGGGCTCGCCCCGCCTGGAACACCTGGTGGACTTGGGACCCACGTCTCACCACTGCGGCCATCACTGAATTGATCTACGTTGCCTACTTCATGCTGCGCCAAGGTATTGATGATCCCGATCGCCGCGCCCGCTTCGGGTCAGTCTATGCACTGTTAGGCGGCGTCAGCGCCCCCATCACCTTCTTCGCCATCCGCTTATTCCGCACCATTCATCCGGTCGTGATCAGCGGCGGGAATTCTGAGGCACAGGGTGGTTTCGACATGACCCCCGGTATGCTCAACGCCATGTTCGTAGCCTTGATCGCATTCACGGTCATCTTCATTGACCTGTATTGGAACCGCATTCGCCTTGGCAATTTAGAAGACAAGGTCGAACAGTTGAAATTAAAAGTGACGATGTAAAGGAAGATGAAAATGTTCTTACAAGAAGCCCCCGCAAATACTGATGGCTACATGATCGCTGGCTATGTGATCTCATTCATCGTGATGGCGCTATATGTTGCCAGCATCTATATCCGCAGCCGCAACCTGAACCGCGACCTGACCATGTTGGAAGAAATGGACAAGCCGGCGACACCATCCATGATAGGCCCCAAAAAATCGAGACCGAAAAATGCAATGAAACGATCAACAAAAAAATAACCACAATCGGTCAGTCATACCTTAATTATCAGGCGGGTACTTAATCCAAAAGGTTCGGATTTGCTTGTACAGATGTCGTCGTTAGCCTTTTTTGAGTAAGATAGACTAAGGCTAATCAAATCGTTACGAGCGTAATCTTTGCACTCGCAACTATAGCTTTTCCTCAAAATAACATCCAGAATCTAATGTAGTTCGTTTTCAACGAATCAGCATTTACAGACCGTCCATATAATTCATTGAGCACTAGAAGCCACACTGAAGATATAGTAAGTAGCGTATATGCATTAATGTTGAAAATACTTACCTAGTTAGCTATATGGTTGTTCACCCGTCATTTTCCACTTCTGAATCAGGGTGGGCCACTCTCCACCACCGATTATATCTGTAGAGGTAATTATACCGTTCTCATCTAGTAAACAGTAAAAAGGGTATATATGGCTGGGATTGTATGTATCTGTCAGGGTGCCAAGTTGAGGAGGTGAATAAAGAACAGGAAATAGAATCTTGTATTCTTTAATCAACGGTGTCATGTCTGAAGCGGGCGTCATCGTTACTAGGATCATATCCACCCCAGATAACTTTGCCATAGGGTACATTTTTACCAATTCTGGTAACTCGCCTCGACAAGGTTCACAGTGAGGACTTATGAAAATGAAAACTATATTGTTTCCAAGGTAATTGAATAGAGTTACTTGCTGCCCAGAATGGTTAAAGGCTATAAAATCTGGAGCAGGTTTTCCAACAGTCAATTTAGGAACCGATCCAGATCCAGATGACATTTGTACATTCAATATTTGTGAGATAGATCGTAGATAACGGACAACAGCGAACATCATCACCATGAGCAGTAAAACTACTGCCCAGAGTAAGACCAAGTTTGCAGCTAAGACTGGATTCATATTTCTCTCCTCATTGTTTATTCTGGTTAGATTGTTGTAAGAGCCAAGCAATATCGTTCAAATTTGTCCAAATTGTAACGAATATCACTGCGCTGAAAGTAACAAGCATAACATCCCAGATTATGAGGTCCTGCTGCGTACTGGATCTTTCTAGAGCAATCAATCCCACTATGGCACAGATGACAAACCCACCATTTCGCCAGAGATCGTAGACAGAAATAATTGTTTGCGTAGGGCCAAAACAATTGCACGAGATCCGCATTTTTCTCCAAAGTGCAACTACAAGGGCTGAGGAAAAGACAAGTAATAGTAGTGATACCAAGCTGAAACCAATAGTTAGGCAGCCCATTCCCAGTAGAATTGCAGTCAGAAACTCTCCTATTACAAACAGGTATGCGGCGAATCGAGCTAATCTGTTCGGTAAAATTTCAAAATTTACTACTGCCTTTACAAAGGGTTGCATTTTGAATATCTTGCTGATTGCAGATATGCTGAACACCAACCCCAATGTGATCCTGCAAAACAGCACTAACAAAGTAGCTAACATTGTTGTTCCTGGTTCCATAATCAAAGTATTTCCCATATCCCATCTATTGTACTTAATTGACCTGGTTGCCCATCCATTGACAGTGATATCGAGCGCATTGTATACTGAGCCGCGAAATTAGCACTGATAATCACGCCACCGATACCCGTTCCAGGCAAACGTGGGCCTTCCATCACAGTATTCATATAACGCTGGCAAGCCTGGTAGATGTCCCACATAAGATTCTCCTCATCCAGTGAGGGGAACTTGACGTGTAGACCAAGTTCACGAGCTTCCTCGCGGGTAATCTGGTAATCATGGGATGAATAGCCGCTCACGAGTTGATTGACAATGCGTTCCTTGCTTGTCGAATCTGCCTCAGGGAGTTGGTATCTGAGGAGATCATAAGCAATTTGCCGGACCTCTTTATCCGCTCGATAAAAAGAACTCAGCGAAGTTGGAAAGATACGCTGGCTCAATAGTGCAAATAATTGCATTCGGTATTCTTCGCTAGTCAACCCAAACCAGTTTTCCGCCATCTCGCGATAAGAACGAATATCCTCACCTGAGATCATCACAGGCGATCCAACAAGAGTCTGGCTTGTTGCTGTGCTGATGTAAGGGTCAATTGGGGTGAATTCTGCCATAGAACCAAGCACTAATTCATTAGCGCCTAAACACAGCAGTGTTCCCGCCGAGCGAGCTTTGTAAGGCACCAATACACGCAGGTATTTTGTATAACTGTGTAATAGGAGTGCAAAACGACGTGCCGTGTTTATGTAACCACCGTTGCAGTAGAAAACAAAATCTAATTGTTCAGTTGATCCCAGGTTATGCAGGCATTCATATAAAATCGGTACGTCTCTCTCTTCTAGAGGTTTCGATGGATGATCACTTACGCAGTAAACAACCACACGCCGATCACATAATGCCTCTAACATCTCAATTTCCTTGATTTGCAAGCGGTTCACAGTGTTTTTTGATCCTTTCCATAGACTAAATAAAGATCAAGAAGGCTCGTCATATTGCTTGGTCTTGGTAGTTGACAGCACATCCTCGCTTTGTTGTTCCCAAGATTCGCCATACATTTGAAGTTGAGCATTGAACATCTTAGCATAACTTCCATTCAGGGCCATTAGTTCATTGTGCTTACCTTCTTCGATTATCTTACCATGTTCCAAAACCAGAACACGATTTGCTCTTCGCACTGTTGTGAAACGATGGGAAATAAACAGGATTGACTGCGGGCGTGCATTCCGCCCTTCTAGTAGGCGTTGAAAGAAGCTTCGTTCAGTATAAATGTCGAGGGCCGCTGTTGGCTCATCCAGAATCAAGATTGGCGCATCGCGCACAACTGAGCGGGTCAAAGCCACTAGCTGACGTTGTCCGCCGGAGAGTTCATAACCCTGGTCGAAGAAACGCCCGATGATAGTTTCGTATTTATGAGGCAAATCCTGGACAATCGGATCAAGCCCTGTATTTCGGGCAATCCCTTCACTATAGATATGATCTGCAATTCGTTCTGCGTTTCCTATGCCGATGTTATCATACACCGAAAGATGATAAATGCCAAAGTCCTGGAAAATAACGCTCAAATAACTACGTAAATCACCCCGATCTAGCAAAGAAATATCCACACCATCGAACAGGATCTCTCCCTCGGTTGGTTCGTATAATCCAGTCAATAATTTCACAATAGTGGTTTTGCCTGCTCCATTCTCACCAACCAATGCCACTACCTCACCAGGAGAAATCTGCAAATTCAAATCCTCAATCACCATCCGCTCTGTATCAGGGTAGCGAAATGATACGTTACGAAACTCGATAAGCGGATGATGCGAAATTTTAGCCAGATGTTCTTTCGAGTTAGGACGTGGAGCTTCGACATTTGGCCGCAAAGCGAGAAAGTGAAAGAGGTTTATTATAAACAGGTTGCTCTCATGCAATTGGGACAGCGCGAACATCAGCATATGAAGGCTGTTATACAAAGACAATATAGAGCCTGTGTAAAGACTGAACTGGCCAATGGAAATGGCTCGGATAATAACTTGAAACGCAGTGAACCCTACCAAGAAAGGTTGCACGGTTGCCAATGCGATTTCTACTATTCCGGAATAAAGTAGCTTCTGACCAGCAAGCTTACGATCCTGCTGATACATTAATTCAAATAATTCGCGCATTTTGAATAGGAAAAATCGTTGTATATTAAAGAGACGAACTTCTTTTGCAGACAAATCGCTCGTCAATTCCAACTGGAAATATTGCGCCTTTCGATCCATTTCTGCCCGTTCAACCACAAGATCAACGTGTGATTTTCCAAAGAAAGTGGATACCGAGAGTGTAGCCAGTGATGAAACAATAATCACTGGAACAATCCATGCTTGCCAGATAATAACCACAACTGCCAGGGAAATCAGCGTTGTCAAGGTTGATGCAATGATCATCAATTGCTGAACAATAATGACTGGGCGAAAGGATGCCTCGTTGGAAGCGTTGCGCATCATGTTGTGGAACTCTGGATTCTCGAAAAAGGCCAAATCCATAGAGCTGGCTTTTTCGGCCACCATGAGTCGCACGTAGTTTGTAACTCGAATCTGGTATAGGTTTTGTACAGTATTATTCAATTGTCCTAAAAACTGCCCTAGTAGACTCACGCCACCCAATAGAACCAGGAGGATAACAAATTGGGTAGGCAGCGTATTATTTGTCTGCGGAGATTGAACAGCCTGCGCCAATGCTTCGATCAGCCTTGAATTGATGAAAATGGTTGCTATTGGTAGAAGCCCACTGATCAGGGTTAAAACTAGCAACATGACCAAAAAAAATGGGCTGGCAAGCCATATCAGTCGGGCTAGAGGTTTAAATGTCCTAAAATAGCCGAAGTCTATATTCAGCTTCGATAGTGTATCTTGCAAGAGAAACTCCTACACATTACTGCCACGTATTAGACAGGTAGCCAGAGCATCGAGCATTTTGAGCTCGGGTACCTGTATTTGAACAAAGAGAAACTGGCCATTTGGATTGTTTTCAAGAAAAACGTAGCGTCCATCCGGTGTCAGGATGAAATCCATGGCGCTGTAGTTGAGATCATAGCTCCGCACGAAATCCAAACATCGTTGGGCTATATTAGGGGGTAATGTTGCTTTGCGATAAGGAATCTCCACGTCATAATGTCTCCAATCCATTTTCGTTTTTTCATGTGCCTGGGAATGAATCTCACTGGCAAACACCTCATCACCAATTACAGTGACTCGCAACTCTATCGCCTTCGAGATCATTTCCTGAAACTCGCAATTTACGTAGTGGACTGAGTTCAGAGCACTCAATTCCTTTTCTCCAATGAGAGTAGTAAATGTACCACGTGGCTTCGGAATCTCAGGGGGGGCAATTAGATTGTCAAGAGTTATAGGCTCTGCCCTATCCATAGCCAAGAAAGGATCCGACATGACCTTGAAAATGATCTTACCATCACAAGCATCGTAAAAGGCCCGTGCCTCGTCCGGATTAGTCGTAATAAGGGTACGTGGTACATCAAAACCCATTTTGGTGGCGCGACTAAGTTGTCCTAGTTTGAAGCCTGCCTGTCGAATAGCTGTAGGATAACTTACCCAGTAACACTCATCGCGAAGTACTTCCCATAAACCTGCCATCGCATGATTGATTTCTTTCTTAGCAAATTCTTTCTCTTGCTGGCTGAAGCTTGGGGGAAATACAAACTCGTTAGGTCTCCGCCACCAAATTGAACGGATACTGGAAATGTCAATCTCCCGTCCACTACTGAGGATTTTGATGTAGCCTTCCCAGTGCGTGCCATTAAGCTTGAAATTCATTATCGTGCTCACAGGAATCTCATCAGTGTTCAAACGGATAGAATCATATCCAAGCTCATGGAGTTTCATAATCATTTCGTCAGCGTGTGGATCCAATTTTTCGGTGATTATTACGATTTGATCTTTAGGCATGAATGCTTTCCTTCCTGCGTCAGTCATTAGATGTGAGGATGATTAGTGTGGTATATCACCTCAGCCAGAATAAATTTCAAAACCTTATCGGTCTTCTCATATTGGGGGCGTTTGCGAGCTTTCGCTAAAAGCAATTTTTTTTATAAATAAAAAAGAGAGCGTGGCTTCTTAGGCCGGCGCCCTCTTTTTAGTTATTTCGTGCTTATGATCATAAGCATGAAATAAAACTACTCGCAATCCACATAATCGCTTCCGGGGTCGCCATCAAGGGATCCGCATTGTGGATAGCCAACAGTACAATAATGAGTTTTGTTTGCTGTGGTTACATAGCTCCCACAGCAAGTGCCCTGGACAGATGAAGTTCCGATCCACACTTGGCGTTGGGCATCATACTCTGCCTCTGCATCGGTATTGAGTGAAAGAATTTCGGATTGGGGTGTTTCCTGCGAGATATTAAATGCAAAAAGATTGTTGAACATAGTTAACTCCTTTATTTGTTATTCTGATACAAAATTTTTTGTTATAGAATAGTATTGAAATTCCAATAATAATACCTCCTTCTTGAATTCTTATTGAAAATAAGAACGTTTGGTGATTAATATCACACTATATAATAACTGTCAATAGGGCAATCGCATCTTGCTGTCTAAACAATCGGATATATAGGCAATCTCTCGTTGAACCCATCATTTTGCCTAAATATGGTCTTCCGTATTTTGTCTGCAAGACATAAATATGGCGATTATGTCCATATATAGGGCATTAAAATCTAGATGCGATTGCCCTGTAAGTGTCAAGAAAAAAACGTAACGATGCGATCGTTTCTTATTTGCCTAGGGATGCTTCGGCATGACCCCCGATATGCTCACTCACTGCGATGTTCGTAGCTTTGATCGCATTCACGGTCATCTTCATTGACCTGTATTGGAACCGCATTCGCCTTGGCAATTTGGAAGACAAGGTCGAACAGTTGAAATTAAAAGTGACGATGTAAAGGAAGATGAAAATGTTCTTACAAGAAGCCCC
>Ga0180069_1000303_pt1 | contig 10208 bp, 11 predicted proteins | sample EasRivERM_16_10D_2_FD_121793 | JGI IMG/M metagenome (GOLD analysis project Ga0180069, IMG submission 121793) | Soil microbial communities from meander-bound floodplain in the East River, Colorado, USA - East River metaG ERMLT231B'_16_10D | ecosystem: Environmental > Terrestrial > Soil >...
CCGGATGGATGATATCGGCCGCCTGGGTATCCAGAAATGGCTTGAAGCCCCGGACCATCTCCAGCTTCTCGCCGGTGAGGATCGGCACCCGCGTCGACCGCTTCAGCGCCGCCCACCCCTCGGAAAACGCCACCGGCAACGGGTCCTCGTAAAACAGCGGGCTCACCGGTTCGAGCGCTTTGGCCCCGGCGATGGCGCTCGGCGTGTCCAGTTCGTTGTGACAGTGGCAGGCGACGTCGATCTCCTCTCCCACCGCCTCCCGCGCATTCATAAAGGCCCGCGCCACTTTCCGCACTTGCGCGGAGTCCAGCGTAAACGCATACCGCGCCGACGGCACCCCGATCACCGGATCGATGCCGTTCTTGAACGCGGTGAACCCCTCCGGCGCCGCCTTGATCCGCGCGGCCCACTCCCGGCACGACCCCTTGTCCAGCATGTTCACCCCGATCCCGTGCGAGTACATCGGGATCGCCTCCCGAAACGGCCCCCCCAGCAAGACGCACACCGGCTGTCCCAGTATCTTTCCCGCCAGGTCCCACAACGCCATATCGATCCCGCTGATGGTAGGGATGTGCGCCATGTAGGTATGCATCAGAGTGGTCATATTATGGAAGTGGACCTCGATCGCCAGCGGGTCTCTCCCGAGCAGCAATCGCTTCATGGTCTCGATCCGGGCCCGCGCCATCGGCCCCGTGGATCCGGCTTCCCCGTACCCGGTGATCCCGGCATCGGTATCCACCCGGATCAAACAGTTTCCGGCAATGCTCTGCAGGGCCATCGCCTTGACTGCCGTGATCTTGACCTTCCCCTGCAGCGGCGCCGCCAGCGCCCGATACCGCGCCAGCCACGCCCCCGCCGGCAACCCCACGGCCAGACGAATCATCTCCCGCCGAGTCCAATTTACGCGCATAGTGGATCTCCTCGGGACACAGGATACCTCAAATCGCCGGATCCGGCGGTGTTGACATCAAGACATCGCTGGTTCTATGATCTGATGTATGAGGACCACTCTGAGTCTGGACGACGACGTGGCCGTCCTCCTGGACCAAGTGCGGCAGTCCAAGAAGGCCGGCCTCAAGCAGGTTGTGAACGAGGCGCTACGCCAGGGTCTCCGCCAAATGATCGAGCCTCCCAAGCGGCGGGCTTCGTACCGCACCCGGCCCGTGTCGCTGGGCCGGTGTTTAGTGGGAAGCCTCGACGATGTCTCCGAAGCTCTGGCCATTGCCGAGGGAGAAGCCTTCCGGTGATTCTGGTCGATGCCAATCTTCTGATCTATGCCCGCGTGTCCAGTGCCGCTCAACACCAAGCCGCGCGCCGCTGGCTGGACGGACAACTCAACGGAACAGCGCGTGTCGGACTCCCCTGGCCCAGTCTTCTGGCCTTTGTCCGCCTGGTAACCAACCCGCGCATCTTCGAGCGGCCGGAGACGATCGCCGCTGCCTGGAAGCAGGTCGAAGAGTGGCTCGACTGTCCGCCGGTCTGGATCCCGGCCCCGACCGACCGCCACCGCCAGATTCTTGGCTCTCTTTTGGCGGGTGGGACGCTGCGGGCCAATCTCGTCCCCGATGCCCACCTTGCGGCTCTAGCCGTCGAGCACGGCCTCACCCTCTGCTCCACCGACGGCGACTTCGCCCGCTTCCCCAACCTGAAATGGGTCAACCCTCTGGCCCTGTAGGGCGGCTCCCGCGCTACCCCGCGCGCTCAACAACGCGATCCTGCGCCGGTACGGCTTTCTCCTGCCATCCGATCTTGCGGCTCGGTAATGCCGCTGGGTTCCACCGCCGGATGCGGAAAACCGCACGTCCGGTGGTGTGGGAGGGTGGCGGGGAGCGATCCCCGTCGCTCGACCCGATCCGGGGGGCCCACCTACATCCCCGGATCGAGGTAGATGCTTACCCGGTTACTGGACTTGTCCGCGGCTACTACGGTCAGCTCGGCGGTGCCGGAATTGACGATGGCGGGCAGCTCGGCACGCACCATGTAGACCCCGATGTACCCACCGGCCAAGGTGGAAGACAGCACCCGCAAGGGAGCTCCGTTGAGGTAGACGGCAACCGAAGCGATGGTGGCGGGCGGATCCTCCAACGGGGCGGCGAGGCCGGTGGGCCATTCCGGACGCACGCGCCCCAGGCCGGTTGCCAGGATCAGGATTTGGCTGCCGGCGCGGGCCGGGCGATTGGAATCCAGCAGCACTCCGGCAGCGGCGTCCAGGACCAGCGGGGAGCCGTCGGCGTCCAGGAAAATGGCGGGAGACACGGCTTCCAGCGGGAGGCCGAGGCGGCGGAGGCCGCGCTGGGTATCGAGGGCCAGGCTCAAAGTGGGGCCGGTGGCCTCAAACGGGACCTGGATCTGGGATTCCGCCGGGCTGGACGCCAGCACCGGGGCGTCGCGCTGGCCGGCCCGGGCGGCGGTGACGGCGGCGCCGAGCACGGTGAGCAGCCCGCCCGGCGCGGCGGCACGAGCCGTCAGGTCGGCGGCGTTCAGAACCCGCAAGGTGTCGGTTGCGTCGGGCGCCGTAGTGCGGTAGAGGCCGTAGCCGGACACGGCCGCGTAGAGCGTTCCGGTGACCGGATCCAGGCGTAGGTCTTCGATAGGGGCGCTGGGAAGGTTGCCGGCCAAGCGGGTCCAGCGGGTGGCTGGCCCAGGATTGCGCAGGTCGGCGCGGGTGTGGAACACGCCGGCGTCGGTGGCCACATACAGCGAACCGGTCTCGCCGTTGGCGCCGACGGCGTGGACAGGCGCCTCGGGGAGGTTACTGGTCAAATCGTCCCAGAACAGGCCGCCGTTAGTGGTGCGAAAGACGCGCGCGGTGTTGCGGCCGCCCAGGACCGCCAGGGCCACGAAGGGGTTGCGAGGATCTACCCAGAGGGCGGTGACGGGGTTGGCATTGGCGGCGAAACCCTGCTGGGGCGGCTGCCACGTCCGGCCACCGTCGGGAGAGACCCAGAGGTGTCCGTCGCTGGTGCCGGCGTAGTAGCGGGGCTGGGGATCGCCCGATCCGGCGAAGGCGCTGACGTAATGGCGGTCGGGCTCGGCGCAGGCGCCCGTCGCGCAGAAGGTCAGGTCGCGTGAAATCGGTTCGCCGGAACGCCAGACGCGGTAGGAGGCTACCCACCCTGACGGCATCTCCAGAGGCCAGGGGGACGAGCGGCGCTGGTCGGAGGGGGGCAGGGAACCAAGGGCTCGGAGCCAGGCTTCGGCAGCGGGGTCGCGGACCGGTTGCCACATGCCGGCAGAGTTCCATTCGGCCGGACCCACGCCGCGCAGGAACACCCGGGTGGCCCCTTCTCCCGGGCGTCCGATATGGGCCGGCGGCAGATTGGGCAGGTTGAGGTTGAGGCTGGTCCAGGAGAGCCCGCCGTCCATCGATCGCCACAGGCCGCGGGAGTTGGCTACGAGGAGGAGATCGGGGTCGGCGGGCGAGAAGGCCATGGCCCGCTGGCCGCCGCCGATAATCGAGCCGAGCGCGTCGGCGGTGAGGTTTACCCAGGTGCGGCCCTGGTCGCTCGAACGGTGCAGGTTCTCCCCCAGGGCGAAGACGTAGCGGGAGTCGTAGGTATGTCGCAGGACTGTGGCCGCGGGCTCGCCGGGAGGCAGGCTGGCCACCTGGACCGGCTCCGGCGGGCGGGCCGGCTCGACCCGCGAGTCCAGCCGCCGCCACGAATCGCCGAGATCCTCGGTGACCCAGGTGTCTCCGCGCACGGTGCGGGCGAACAGCTTGACGCCGTCAGGGGAGAAGAAGGTGTCTGCAATGGCCCCGCCGGCCGGTCCAGCCAAATCCAGCTCCACCGTCCGGGCCCCCGCCGATTGCCAGGCCAGCGCACGGACGCCGGGCGTCTCCTCCTGGCCCGGGAGCAACCCAGGCACGGCGAGAAGCAGGATGCCCACTGCCAGCAGCGCGCGCATCAATTTCCTGTTCCAAACCCCTTGCATCTCTAACGCCATTGCGATAGGCTCTCAAAGAGAGCAGTAGTTGTGTGCCCCGGTACGGTGTCGCCGCTTACACACCGTGTACGATCGACACAGGACCGGGTGATCATGACTACGATAATACCGCAGAAGCGGAAGGAAAAGTGGTGAAAACGCTGAGTTTTCAACACTTCGTGACCCGAGGACGTAAGGAACGGTACTTGCTTAGGCAGTAGGCATGGTGGTGTCAGAAGACCATCGACGGCGGAAGGCGGCCCTGGTGCTGGGAGTGCTGGTGGCGTGTGCCACGTCCGCCCCGGCCCAGGATCCTGCCGCCGCAGCCAAAGTCATGGTTGCCCAGGGGCGGGTGTCGCTGCTGCGTACTTCCGAAAAATGGGCCCTGTTTGCCGGCAACACCGTCCGGGTGGGCGAGATCATCGAAACCGGCGTCGATGGCTACGCCCAGTTACAGATCTCCGACGGCAGCTCCTTCGAGGTGTTCCCGGACTCGCGGGTGGTCTTCCGTGCCAATCCGGGGAACCTGCGGGATCTGGTCGAGGTATTCCTGGGCAAGGTTAAGGTCTACATACAGCACTACGGCGGACGGCCCAACAACTATCGCGTGCATTCCCCCACCGCCGTGATCTCGGTGCGGGGGACGGTATTCGAGGTGAGCGTGGAGCCGGATACGGTCACCGCCGTATCGGTGGTGGAAGGACTGGTGGCGGTGGAACACCGCCTGCTGCCGACTTCGAAGCCCGTGATGGTGGCGCCGGGCGAGTACCTGCGGGTGTTTCCGGGCGCGCCCCTGGCCCAGGCCGGTGTGAACAAGGCAGGCGTCGCGGCTAAGGTGGCGGCAGCCGTTCGCGATACGCTTTATAGCCTGCCGCGACGGCCCGGCGGACGGGCTCCGACCGGTGGTGGTCCTCCTGGTGGCGGCGGGGGTGGAGGCGGAAGCTTGCCCACCGACACCAGCGCGCCTGCACCGCCCCCGCCTCCACCGAGCGATCAACAGGCGCCTCCGCCGCCCCCGCCTCCGCAGTAATGCCCCGGGAAGACGACCCCTATTCCTATGTCGAGCTGCGACGGGCGAAGCTGTGCCTGGACTGCGAGGTGATCTTCGACGGTCCGCGCTGCCCGGCTTGCACCAGTGAGACCTTCGTGCCGGTGAAGCGCTGGATCCGGCCGACGGACCGCGTGGAGGCACCCCGCCCCGTGCCTCCGCCGGCGCCGCCTGTTTCCAAGTCCCGGCGGCTGCTAAAGGGGTCGCTCTACGCGGGACTGGGGGCGTACGGCGTGTGGAAGATGCTGTTCGAGCCGTCCAAGCGCCGCCGGCGCAAGCCTACCGGAGGCGAGGGTCCGCCAGAATCCCCAGGATGAACGTTTGGCCCTGCAAGGAGGGCGACGCCTCCACGGTGTCCGCCTGCAGGCGATGAAAGATCTTCTCGAAAAACGTGCGGGGAATGGACTGGTTGCCGCTGGAAACGACCACGTAGGTCTTACCGAAGCGGTACGTGAACTCCACTCCCTTGGCGTTGCGGAAGGTCTGGCCCTCCAGGGTCGCGATCCTGTGCCATACTGACTCGAAGGCGGGATTGCCCATCTCCCGAGAATCTTAGCAAATGGCCCCGAAAGACCCGTATTTCTCCGCCCGCACGGCGTGGAACCTGGAGCCGAACCGGCTGTCCAAGCTGGTGGAGGCGCGCCGCGCCGCCGGGCGGCCCCTGCTGGACCTGACGGAATCGAATCCCACGAGGTGCGGGTTCACCTATGAGCCGGTGGCGCTGGACGCGCCGGTGTACGAACCCGACCCGCGGGGCCTGCTGGAGGCCCGCCGGGCGGTGGCCAGATACTACCAGGGGGCGGTGGACCCCGAGCACGTGGTGCTGACCTCGGGATCGAGCGAGGCCTACGCACACCTGTTCCGGCTGCTGGCCGATGCTGGCGACCGGGTGCTCGTGCCAGCGCCGAGCTACCCGTTGTTCGAGTTCTTGGCCCAGTTGAGCGACGTGGAACTGGCCGCGTATCGCCTGGAGTTCCACCGGCGCTGGGAGATCGACTTCAGCTCGCTCGCCGCCGCCGTGACGCCGCGCACGCGGGCGGTCATCCTGGTGCATCCGAACAACCCGACGGGCTCGTTCGCGGCCGCCCGCGAGCGCGAGGAGCTGGTGGAGTTCTGCCGGCATCACGGGTTGGCGCTGGTGGCCGACGAGGTGTTTCTGGACTACGCGGTGGAAGGCGCCGGCGCCAGCCACGCCGGACAAGCGTTCGTCCTGAGCGGCGTGTCGAAGGTCTGCGGACTGCCGCAGATGAAGCTGGGGTGGATAGCGGTGGGTGGTCCCCAGGAATGGCGCGACCGGGCGCTCGAACGGTTGGAAGTGATCTCCGATACATATCTATCAGTGGGCAGTCCCATCCAGCGGGCCCTGCCGGGGCTGCTGGCCGGGCGGGACCGGATCCAGCGGCAGGTACTTGGGCGCGTGCGGAGGAACCTGCGAAGCCTCGACGGCTTGCTGGGCGGCCAGTCTCAGTGTGGCCGGCTTCCGGTGGAGGGAGGCTGGACGGTGGTCCTGCGCGTGCCGCAGGTCCGTTCCGACGAAGAGTGGGCCCTGGAACTGCTCGAGCGCGAAGGGGTCTTAATCCATCCGGGTCACTTCTTCGGCTTTGCGCGGGAGGGGTACCTGGTGGCGAGCCTGATTGTGGCGGAGGAGACGTTTGGGGAAGGGATGAAGCGACTGCTGGCGCGGGTAAAGGAGGTAGACTGAAGACGCGGTAAGAGTGACGCGACGTTCCTAACCCGGGTGGCGCTCAAGAACTACAAGAGCATTGCCGCCTGCAACGTCCGGCTCGGTCCCCTGATGTTTCTGGTGGGGGCTAATGGAGCCGGCAAGAGCCATGGAGAGGTGCGAGCAGTGCCGGTCTTGATTCGTCGAGTGGCCCGTACTCTGGGCGTGCCGGTGGATATTCCCCACCCTATTCGTATTTCCGGCTCCAAGCTGGCGCAACAGGGAGAATTGGAGCGAGCCGTGGAACTCGCCTCGCGTACTGTCGGCGGCCGGGGCGCGATTCTCGTGTTGCTGGATAGTGACGATAACTGCCCAGCCGAAGTGGGGCCTCCGCTGCTGGCGCGTGCCACGTCGGCACGTGGGGATCTTCCGGTGGCCGTGGTGCTGGCGAAGAGCGAATTCGAAGCGTGGTTCCTGGCGGCGGCTGAATCGCTTCGTGGCCGCCAGGGGCTTGCCCCCGATCTCCAAGCGCCGTCCCATCCGGAGGCAATTCGCGGCGCCAAGGAATGGCTCCGAGTCCGCATGCCGGCGGGGAGGAAGTACGTAGAGACCGAGGACCAGGCGGTCCTAACGGAGCATTTCGATCTCGACCTGGCCCGCCGCCGCGCGGATTCGTTCGACAAGTGCTACCGGGAGATCGCTCGGCTTCTTGCCGCACCGGGTGTGTAGCGCTTTGGCGACCAATGTGCTGGTCTACAGGTATGACCGGCATAACATTTTCGATCCACTCGACCGTAGAGGTAGAGGCGCGTCTGCGCCGGGCCGCCGAAGAGTTTGGCTGGAGCGTCGACGCCGATCCGCGGGCGCAGGTGTATTGCCTGCACGACACGCAGGGCCGAACCTGCCGGCTGCCGGTGTGGCCCGTGCAGGACGGCCTGTACGTGGCGCCCATCGGCGAGGCCGGAGTCGTCGGCGAGATCCTGCGGCCGGCTCGGCGGCGGGCGCGGCACGCCGATCCCTTCCTGCACGAGGGCACTTAAGCCCATGGGGCAAGAACGGCGCAAGAGCTGGGGCAGTAAGTTCCGGGTTGGCCGTGGCCATCCGCTCGCTGGCCTGCCGAGCCAGGCGATGCGTGGACGGCGCCTGCTCATAGGGTCGATCGTCTTGACCGCTATCCGCCAATGGCGGATAATAGAGATTGAGTGGAGCTGATCGAAACTTCCACATTCACAAAGCAGGTCACAGCCCTGCTCAGTGATGAGGAGTATGGGGAGTTCCAATCCCGGCTTGCCGCAAATCCTCAGCTCGGCGCTGTCATCAAAGGTGGCGGCGGGATACGAAAGGTCCGTGTCGGCTTTGGATCACGAGGCAAGCGAGGCGGTGCCCGCGTTATTTACTACATCTTGTTGCTCTTCGCGTACCCCAAAAACGTGGCGGCGGATCTGACTTCGAAGCAGATTTCGCAGCTCGCCAGAGTGGTCAAAGAGGAGTTCAGCGATGAAAAAGGAGATGTTTGAAGAACTGCTGGGCAGCGTACGCGAAGCCGGAGCGATCCTGCGGGGCCAGAAAAGGCCCTCGCGCCGGATTACCATCGGCCCTTCCGGCGTTCGGGCGATTCGCGAACGAATCAGCCTCTCGCAATCGGAGTTTGCGCACTTGATCGGCGTCAGCGTAAAGACAGTTCAAAACTGGGAGCAGGACCGGCGCCGTCCGGCCGGGCCAGCAGCCGCGCTATTGAGGATCATTTCGCGCGAGCCACAGTTGGCCGTCAGGGCGATCCATCGAGCGTAGGATCGGGGCCGACGATCCCTCAGACCAGAATCTCGCCGAGCTTCCGGTTCGCCGTCGGGAACTTCCCCAGCCCCGCCCCCAGCACGTGGTCCGACAGCGTTAGATACAAGTCGCCGATCGTGCCGGCCAGCCGCGTGTGACGGCCCAGGGTCAGCTTCTCTTTGCTCCCCGCCACCAGCGCGATCATGCCGTTGTTCTTGTGCGGGCCGGCTTCGGCGTGCTCGTGGACGAACACCAGCACGGTGTTGTCCAGCAGCGTCCCGGCGCCCTCGGGGATGGACTTGAGTTTGGCCACGAGGTAGGCGAACTCCTCGACGTGCCAGCGGCAGATGTCGCGGAGGATGCGCTGGCCTTCCGGACCCTTCTCGCCGGGCGCCTTACCGTCTCTATGCGTGTAGTCGTGATGACGGGCGGCGGTGTGGCCCAGCCAAGGGAAGCGGGCCAAGCCCTGGCACTTGCTGAGCATGTAGCTGGCTACGCGCGTCTGTCCGGTGGCCAGGGCGTAGGCCAGCAGGTCGCTCTGCAGCTTGGCTATCCGCGGCCAATCCTTCAGGTCGAAGTCTTCTTCCGGCTCCAGGACCTTCTGGTAGTCCGGGGGCAGGGAAGCGACGGCGCGCTCCAGGTCGCGGATCGACGAGAGGTGCTCGTCCAGCCGCAGCTCGTCTTCCCTGGGGAGACCCTGGCGCAAGAGCGTGGCGTCCTGGCGGACGGCGTCCAGGATGCTTCGCTTGCGGCGAATCCAGCCCTCGTCGCGGGCCCCGAACAGACGGTCGAACAGCCGGTGCGGAATCTCTTCCGGCGGCAGCGGACGGTTGGGGCCGGCCCAGCTCATGTTCTTCTGGATGGAGCCGCCGAAGGACTCCTGCGAGACGCCCACTTGCAGCGACCGGAACCGGGAGGTGTCGCCCAGCTTTCCGGCCAGGATCTGGTCGAACGACGGGCCGCCGGGGCCGCGCCCCGTGTACCGGGTGCAGGTCATCAGCGCGCTCATTGAGGAGGCGTGGCCGTCGCCGCCGATGCCGCCCACGGCGGAGTTGTCGAGCCCGCTCAGCACCAGGACGTTATCCCGCAGCCGCGCGATGGGCGTGAGGCAGGGGGTAATGTCGTAGTCCGCGCCGGCCCGGCTGGGGATCCAGTAGCGCTCCGGGATGCCGTTGCCGTTAAACCAGAACACGAACCGCTTCTCCACGGGACGCGCCGCCGTCTCCGCGGCATAGGCCGTGCCGGCCGAGTTGAACATCGACACCAGCGGTGGCAGTCCGACCAGTACCGGCGCCTGCGAGAGGGTCAGACCTTTAAGGAAGATCCTGCGGGACAGCCTACTTCGTTTGCTGATGACTTGCGACATCAACCGTCCTCCGTGCTTGGACTAAGGATACCACCAGTTCCTTGAATCGGAACCCCGAATTTCGGAAATCTTCCAGCGCCTTACTCAAGACCGGGCGGTCGGCCGGGGTGTCCTGCCTGCCGGCCATATACCGGAAAACCTGCTTCACCACGCACTCCTGGCACTGGGGCGTGCGGGCGAGCAGCTCGCCGAGCTGGCGCGGGCTCGTAAACTGCGAATCCGGAAGACCGGCCACCAGGCCCGTGGTGTCGATGTCCAGGAGGACTTCCTTGGGTTTGGCCCGGCGGGCCGCGGCGGCCTGCACCTGGGGATAAAACAGCAGCTTGTGCTTCTCGCGGCGCATGCCGATAGCGTCGAACTTCTCCAGGCCGAAGCCGATCGGATCAATGAGGTGGTGACAGCCCGTGCAGGTCTTGTTGGTAGTGTGGGCGGCC
>Ga0180069_1000304_pt1 | contig 10199 bp, 9 predicted proteins | sample EasRivERM_16_10D_2_FD_121793 | JGI IMG/M metagenome (GOLD analysis project Ga0180069, IMG submission 121793) | Soil microbial communities from meander-bound floodplain in the East River, Colorado, USA - East River metaG ERMLT231B'_16_10D | ecosystem: Environmental > Terrestrial > Soil >...
ACCGACACCCACCTGATGCTGGTGGACATCTTCAGCAAAGGCGTCCGGGGCAGGGAAGCCGAAACCGCCTTGCACCGCGCCCATATGACCACGAACAAGAACGCCATCCCCTTCGACCAGAATCCGCCCATGAATCCCAGCGGGATCCGGCTGGGTACCCCGGCCGTGACCACCCGCGGCCTCCGCGAGCCCGAGATGCGCCAGATCGGCCGCTGGATCGCCGAAGTGGTATTGGATATCGGCAACGAGGCGGTGATCGACAAGGTAAAGCGCCAGGTTCTGGAGCTGGCAGACCGCTTCCCCCTCTACGCCTGGAAGCTCGAACCAACCCTGACAACTAGCACCTGACAACCAACACCCAGCACCCAACACCCTCGTGTTGATTGGTTTTGATATCCGGCGGGCCGAAGCCTTCGGTGTAGGAACCTATATCAAGAACCTCGTCCGCGCCTTCGCCCGGCGGGGCGCCGGACACGAATACCTCCTGGTGGGCGACCAGAAGGCTCAAGCCACGCTGACCGATCTCCCCTCCAATTTCCGTTTCGTCTCCTCGGAAAAGGGCTACGCCAGCCTGGACAATCACCTGCGGTTCCAGTTTCTGGTGCGAGAGCTGAGCCCGGACCTGTTCCACATCCCTCACCGGGTGGTGCCCTACTTCATGCCTTGCCCCTATGTGGTCACGGTGCATGACCTGGACAAGATCCTCTTCCGAGAGGCCTTCGGATCGCGGCTGCGGGCGGAGGCGCGGTTCCACATCTTGCGCCACGGGTTAGCGCGCGCCGAGCGCATCATCACCGTGTCGCAAGCCACCCGGCGCGACCTGACCCGGTTGATGGACATACCCGGCGATCGCATCGACATCGTCCCCAACGCCATCGACGATCTGTTCCTGGGGCAGGACAGCGAGGACGACTGCCGTCTCACCCTGGAAAGGTATCAGGTCGACTATCCGTTCCTGCTCTACGCCGGGAACATCCAGCCGCAGAAGAATCTGCCGCGGCTGGTGGAGGCTTTTGCCGTGGTGGCGGCCGAGCTGGATCAGCACCCCCAGTACCGCGACCTGCGGCTGATCATCATCGGCGATTACCTGGCGGCGCACTCCGACCTGCGGCGTAGCGTGATCCGCAGCCGGGTGCAGCAACGGGTGCGCTTCCTGGGCTTCGTGCCGGTGGAGACGCTGCGAATTTTCTACCGCAGCGCGGCGGCCTTCGTATTCCCGTCGCTGTACGAAGGCTTCGGATTGCCGCCTCTGGAGGCCATGGCCCAGGGGACTCCGGTCGTCACCTCGAATGTCTCATCGCTACCTGAGGTAGTGGGCGATGCGGCCGTGCTGGTCAACCCGGAGAATGTTTTCGAGATCGCGCGGGGCATCCGCCAGGTGCTGGTGGATCAGGAACTGCGCCGGAAGCTCATCGAGCGGGGGCGCGAGCGCGTGGCCGGCTTCAGTTGGGACCGTGCCGCGGACCGGATTTTGGAGATCTATCGCGCGGTGGCGGCAGGGTGAAACAGATTCCCCGGAGCACGTTTTATCCACAGCAATTCAAACGGGATATCCGTGTAACTATTTGAAAACAAGCAAGATAAAGTTGTGCATAAACAGCACTCCCTACGCAGAAAAGGTTTGACTCCCTGCGGACGTTGGAGTATATCTATACGTGGTTCCAAGAGGTCTGATGAGCAGTTCGCCTCGGGAACGGTAGCGGACCTGGAACGTTGATCCGACGGCAAGAATCGAAAGATGAGCCGGCGGGGAGCGAAGGGAAATCGGGCCGGACCAGGAGGCAGGCCTTCGCCGCGTGGAGCTTTTGAAAGCGTCGAGCCGCCAGGGGGGTAACAGCCCTGGGCGGGGAGCAGACGAAAGCGCGACGCGGTGAGCTGTCGGATTGGAACCGCCGAAACGGGGCCGGACGCGATGAGCCCGAACGGCACTCGGGGTAGCACCCGGGGCTGGGCGGGGGAGCTAAGGTCGAACGGACGGCGGGGCAGATTCGATAGTTCGTGGAAGGGCTAGGCCGGGAGCGTTGACCTCGCCAAGGCGGGCGTAAAAACCTGTCGGGGCGGGCGAGCAAAAGGCCGGTTCGACACGAGGGTCTCGACCGCTATGACGCCAGCGACCGGGCCACGGTGCTGTGAGCCGGGCGATGCCGAAAGGCGCCGTTCGGGGAGCGCCGAGGACAGCCGGACGGCGAGAGCGGTTGCCGGGTTCTAACCGTGCTAGCCGGGGTGAGAGCCAAGCTGCCAGTTGGGTCACTTGGAACCATTTTTCATTTCCCGCCTGCTACAATAGTCCCCACATGCAGCTTCAGTCGACTAAACTGCGACCGGGAATGGTCGTCAAGCACAACAACGATTTATTCTCCATTTTCAGCGTGTTCCACAGGACGCCGGGCAACCTGCGCGGGTTCGTCCAGGCCAAGATGCGCAACCTGCGCAGCGGCTCCATGATGGAGCACCGGTTCAGCTCCGAAGACTGGATCGAGAAGGCGGAGCTCGACGAGCAAGAGATGGAGTACCTCTACGCGGACGGGGAAAGCTACCATTTCATGAACACCACCACCTACGATCAGATCCACCTGACGCAGGAGTTGCTGGGCGACGCCGTCCAGTACCTAACCGCCAACATGAAGGTGGCGGTGGAGTTCTACGAGGGCAAACCGCTGAGCGTGGAGTTGCCGGCGACCGTGGACCTGAAGGTGATCGAGACCGAACCGTCGATGAAGGGGGCCTCGGTGTCGAACGTGATGAAGCCCGCCAAGCTGGAGACGGGGCTGGTGGTGCAGGTACCCCCGTTCATCACGGAGGGAGAGGTCATCCGCGTAAGCACGAGCGAAGGGACCTATCAGGAAAGAGCGGGCTAGGCAGGCGCCGGCACCTCGGTGCTGGCGCGGCGTAGCATTTCTGCCAGAAGGGGTTCCTGTTCGGGTAGTACGGTTCGCAGGTCCAACAGGAGGCGCTCCTTTTCGAGGCGTACGACTACGGGGGTGCGGCCGGTGCGCAGACGGCGCTCGCTGGCGGTTGCCGAAGAGGTTTTTATCGCGATCAAGGTAGTGGGAAGCTCGATCGCCGGGGTTGACCCGCCGCCGATCACCGACCGGCCGGAGATCAATTCAGCCTTGACGCCGGGGATTCTGCTGAGAAACTGGGCGGCCCGGCCGCGGATTTGCATTTCCGTCTGGGCCAGCATGGCCAGAATGGGGATGCGGTCGTGGCGGCCGAGCAGGTAGTCGCGCAACGTGGCGCCGAGGGCGGCGTAGGTCAGTTTGTCCACCCGCAGCGCGCGGAATAAGGGGTTGCGGCGGATCCGGGCAATGGCGTCTTTGTTTCCGGCCAGGATGCCGGCCTGAGGGCCTCCCAGCAGCTTATCGCCGCTGAACGTAACCACGTCGACGCCGGCGGCCACGCTGTCCGACACTACCGGCTCGCGCTCCAGGCCGTAGGCGGTCAGATCCACCAGACAGCCGCTGCCGAGGTCTTCCACCACCGGAATGCGGGTTTCGCGTCCCAGCTCGACCAGTTCTTCGAGCGCCGGCCGCTCGGTGAACCCGACGATCCGAAAATTACTGCGGTGGACCCGGAGCAGGACGCGGGTCTGGGGGGTGATGGCGCGGCGGTAGTCGTCGATGCGGGTACGATTGGTGGCGCCCACCTCGCGCAGCGTGGCCCCGCTCCGCACGAGGATGTCGGGGATGCGGAATCCTTCGCCGATTTCGACCAGCTCGCCGCGCGACACGATCACTTCGCCGCCCGCGGCCAGCTCGTGGAGGGCCAGAAAAATGGCGGCGGCGTTGTTGTTCACCACCACCGCCGGCGCGCCCAGCAGGCGCTCCAGAAGCTGGGCGGCGTGGGTGTCGCGACGGCCCCGGGCTCCCTGGGCGAGATTATATTCGAGATTGGAGTAGGCGCCGGCCGTTTCCCGGATCGCGTCGAGGGCGGAGGAGCTGAGGGGCGCGCGGCCCAGGTTGGTGTGGAGCACCACGCCGGTGGCGTTAATGACGGCGCGAAGCGATAAGCGGGTAACGTTCTCCACGCTCTCGGCTACACGCTCGGGAAGCTGGGGCAGAGCGTCTTTGACCCGGTCGCCGCCAGCGACGGCGGCGCGCAGGTTCTCGATCGTCTCCCGGGCTGCGGAGAGCACCAGCTCGCGCGGATACAGGTCCAGCAGCGCCGCCACCGCCGGCTCGCGCAACAATTCGTCCACCGACGGCAGCAACCGGTACTCTTGGGTGTGTTGGGCCCGCGCCACGATTCCGATTCTAGCTTGTGAGGGGTAGCAAATGCTGCTACAAAGGAACTTCAGACCATGAGTGTGCGAATTTGCGTGCTGGGCAGCGGCAGCGCCGGGAATTGTACTTTCCTGGCCACCGAGCGCACGCGCCTCCTGGTGGATGTCGGGTTCAGCTTCCGGGAAATCAAAAACCGCCTGAAGAAAATCGGCGAGGACGTGGCCCGCATCGACGCCGTGCTCATTACTCACGAGCACTCCGACCACGTCGCCGGTCTGATCACAGTGGCCAAGAGGCTGCGCAAGCCCATCTACATCACCCCGCTCACGGAGAGCCGGCTCGATTGGGGCGAGTCCGAGCCGGTGCTCGAAAAATTCCGGGCCGGCGAGCGCATCGTCGTCGGCGACATCGAGGCGGACTCGTTCACGATTCCACACGATGCGGTGGACCCGGTGGCGTTTGCCTTCCGCGTAGAGGGACTGAAGCTGGGAGTGGTGACCGACCTGGGTTACATGCCGGAGTCGGTCAAGCAGGCCATCCGGGGCTGCCAACTTCTGGTGCTCGAATCGAACCACGATCTGGACATGCTGAAAGTGGGGCCGTACCCCTGGTTCGTCAAGCAGCGGGTGATGAGCCGGGTAGGACACCTCTCCAACCACGCCGTATCGCAGTTCCTCGAGGCCGACTACGACCGGCTGTCCGAGGTGCTGGTGCTGGCCCACCTGAGCGAGCAGAACAACCATCCGGAAATCGCCCGGCTGACGGCCATCGATGCCCTACGCCTGGCCGGCGCCGAGCGGACCCGGTTGATACTGGCGGAGCAGCGCCATCCGACGGAGGTCTTTGAATTTTGAACCACATTTGAACCACAAAGGCACAAAGACACGAAGAAACCCAAATTAGTTTTCTTTGTGTCTTCGTGTCTTTGTGGTGAGATTGCTTTATGATTCCACGCTACACCCGCCCGGAGATGGGCCGCATCTGGAGCGACGAACACAAGTTCCGCTCGTGGCTGGAGGTGGAGCTGGCCGCTACCGAAGCCCTGGCCGAGCTAGGCGAGGTCCCTCGCGAGGCGGCCGCCGCCCTCCGCCGACACGCCGCCTTCGACACCGCGCGGATCCTCGAGATCGAGCGCGAGGTCAAGCATGACGTCATCGCCTTTACCACGTCGGTGGCCGAGAAGATGGCCGCGGCCGGGGCGGCTGAGGCGTCGCGCTGGTTGCACTACGGGCTGACCTCGAATGACGTGGTGGATACGGCGCAGGCGCTCCAGGTCGAGCAGGCTTCGGCCCTCCTCGCCCGGGGCCTGGAGGCCCTGCACCAGGCGCTGCGCCGCCGCGCCCAGGAGTTCCGGCACACGGTCTGCATTGGCCGGACCCACGGGGTCCACGCCGAGCCGACCACTTTCGGTCTGAAGCTGGCCCTGTGGTATGCCGAGGTGTCGCGGCAGATCGAGCGCTTCGCCGCCGCCCGGGAAGGGATGCGGGTCGGAAAGATCTCGGGTGCGGTGGGAACCTACGCCCACATCGGACCGGACGCCGAAGAACGGATCTGCGCCAAGCTGGGTCTGGAGCCCGACCCCATCTCGAACCAGGTGATCCAGCGCGACCGCCACGCCCACTACCTGTCTGTCCTGGCCCTGATCGCGGCCACGCTGGAGAAGATCGCCCTGGAGGTACGGCACCTGCAGCGAACCGAGGTCCGGGAAGCGGAAGAGTATTTCTCCACGGATCAGAAGGGCAGCTCGGCCATGCCCCACAAGCGCAACCCGGTCACCTGTGAGCAGATTTGCGGGCTGGCGCGGGTGGTCCGAGCCAACGCTCAAGCCGCTTTCGAGAACATCGCCCTGTGGCACGAACGGGATATTTCGCACTCCTCGGTCGAGCGCGTTATATTGCCGGACTCTACCACACTGGTGGACTACCTCCTCGCGAAGACCACCCAGTTGGTCGAAAAGCTGCTGGTTTACCCTGCACGAATGCTTCACAACCTAGAGATTACAAAGGGCTTAGTGTTCTCGGGACAGTTGCTCCTGGACTTGACGGCCCGAGGCGTCCTCCGGGAGCAGGCGTACCACTGGGTCCAGCAGTACTCTATGCGGGCTTGGGAGACTGGGGAGAGCTTTCGGGCCCTGGTGGAAAAAGACGCAGAGATTTCTAAGATATTGACCATAAAAGATTTAGATTACTCCTTTTCGCTGGAACGCCAGCTTCGTCACGTGGACCGGATCTTTGAACGCATTTTCGGACTAGAGTCCTAAGTATATTTTAGGACTCGTAAGTCTCTCAGAAATCGGGTACAGTGTTGATGCAGGAGCCTTTGGGATGGCAACCAGGCACAGGACGGCTACGCGCGACCGGAGCCCGTCACCGGAAGTGGCGCGCGTGTTGCTGGTCGAGGACGAAGTCACTGCCCGTCTGACTCTACGGGCCATTCTTCAGGCAAGCGGGTATTCTGTGGATCTGGCGGGTTCGGCCCCGGAGGCAATGGACAAGATCGAGCAGGGTCAGTACGCGCTAGTGTTGTGCGGGTTGCGAAGCGACGACGATCAGGATGAATGCCGGCGCGTGATCAACCACGCCCGCGCGCAGGACTACCACCCGGCGACAGCTTACTTGACCGCGTCCGGGGGTGAAAGCCGGCGTCCGAAGTCGGGCCGGCTGCTGATTGAGCCGCAGGAGGTTCCGGATCTGCTTTCCAAGATCGCCGACCTGCTGGCTGATCGGGCTGTGGGGCGGGAGCGGCGGAACATGAGGCGCCATCGTCCCCTCGAACTGGCCGCGAACTAGGAAGCTCCTCACTTGCGCCCCTTGCGCATCTCCTGAAGCATCTTCATCTCTCGGTCGGCCTCCGCTGGCCGTTTTAGGGCGCGGTAGATCTGCGCCAGTTGATAGTGCGCGGACTCGCCGAGAGCCGACGCCGGCTCCTGCTCGATCACCCGGCGTAGCAGTTTCTCCGCCGGAACCAAGTCCCCCGCCGCGGCGGTCGCCTTTCCCAATTCGAGCAACGTCTCCGGCATGTCGGGCTCAAGGGCGTTGGCGCGCCTTAGCTCCGCCAGCGCGTCGGGAATCCGGCCGAGATTCAGGAGCATGGCTCCCAGCTTGCACGCTGCGGCGGCGGACCCCGGAGCCAGCTTCGTCTCCTCCCGGAACTCCCGCTCGGCGCCCTGGTAGTCGCCCGAGCCGAGAAACAGCTCGCCCAGCGCGAAGTGGACGCCGCGCAAGTCCGGCCGCATTTCGAGGGCGGCGCGAAAATCTTTCTCCGCCGCCTCCCGGTTTCCCGTTGCCGCATGCGCGTCCCCCAGTAGTTGCCGCGTGCGCGCCGCATCGGGATGGCGCTGCCGCAGCCGGTCGAATACCTGCTTGGACAAGCGTCCCTGCGCCTGGGTCAGGTAGTAGAGCAAGTCGGGGTCGTCGGGCCGCTTCTCGAGTGCGGCTTCGAGCTTGTCCACGGCCTCGCGGGTTCTCCCCGTCTCCAGCAGCGCCACGCCCAGCAAGTCGTCGGCCCCGGCTTTCTCCAGATGTGAAACCGACTCCGACGCGTAGCCCAGGGCCAGCAACGCGGTTCCCAGCATCCCGTGCGCGCCGGGCAGGTCCGGATTCAGCTCCAGCGCTCTCCGCAAGGGCGGTATCGCCTCGCGGTAGCTCTTCTTCGCTAGGTAGACGGCGCCCAGGTTGACCTGCGCCGCAGGCATCTCGGGAGCGATCTCTACGACGCGCTGGAACTCGCGGATGGCGGTGTCCAGGTCGCCGGCGTTCTTGGCCTTCAACCCGGCCTCGACGTGCTGCTTCAACTCGGGCGTCACCTGCAGGAGGAACAGCAGCAGCACGGCCCCCATCATGGCGGTTCCTTTACGGTGACGATCCGGTCCACCGGCACGTTCTCGAGGACCTGTTCCTTTCCGCCGGGCCAGAGGATTTCCACGGTCGCACGCTGGACGGACCCGAGGCCGAAGTGTACGCGCGGATCGCCGGCCGAGAGATAACTGCCCGACGTGGTCGCGCAGGCCCACTGGTTTCCCACCTTCACCCTGGCGCCCAGCCGATCGAGCTGCAGCGTCAACCAATGGTTCTTGCCGCCATGGTTGAGGAACACCAGCGGAGGGCCGCCCAGTACGGACACCACCACGTCCATGTAGCCGTCGTTGTTGAGATCTCCAAAGGCGGCGCCTCGTCCGGCCACGCTGGGCAGCCGGGGGAGGTCGGCCTTCTCGAACCGTCCCGCAGCGTTCCGGAAAAGCGCGGGAGGTTCCAGGTAGCGCAGGCCGGAATGGATTTTCTCCACGTTGTCGAGCACATGGCTCTGCGCTACGAACAGGTCCTTCCAGCCATCGTTATCGAAGTCGTAGAGCCCCACGCCCCAGCCGGAGCTGCGGGCGGTCAGCGCGGCGAGGCCGCTCGTAAGACTCGCATAGCGGAACTGCCCGCCGCCTTCGTTGCGGTAGAGGGCGTATTTTTCGAGTGCCAGGTTGGTCACCGCGATATCCGGGCGGCCGTCGTTGTCGTAATCCGCGAATGCCACGCCCATGCCCGCGAACGGCTTGCCGTCATCGGAGAACGCCACGCCGGCCTCCAGCGCCCGTTCTTCGAACGTGCCGTCCGTCTTATTGTGGAATAGAAACTGTTCCATACCGTCGTTGGCCACGAAGATGTCGGCGAAGCCGTCGCCATCGTAGTCCTCGAACGCCACGCCGAGCGCTTTGCCTTTCAGGGCCGCGATGCCGGAAGCGGCGCTCACGTCGCGAAACCGTCCGCCGCCTACATTATGGAAGAGCACGCTGGTCACGCCGCCGAACTTGTCCGGGCGGCAATAGGAATGAAAGGGCGTGCCGCAAAAGATGTTCCGGCCGATGTCCCAATCGAGGTAACGCGTCACGAACAGGTCCAGGCGCCCGTCGCGGTCGTAATCGAAGAACCCGGCCGATGCCGACCAGCCGCCCGCAGCCACGCCCGCTGCCGCAGTGACGTCTGTGAACTTCCCGTTCCCGTTGTTGCGATAGAGGGCGTTCCGGCCGTAGTTGGTTACGTATAGGTCTGGGAAGCCGTCGTTGTCGTAGTCGCCGGCCGCGACCCCCATGCCGTAGTTGTTGCCCGCGTCGGCCAGACCGGCAGCGGCCGTGACGTCGGTGAAGGTCCCGTCGGGGTTCTGGCGGTACAAGCGATTCCAGAAGGCCGGATCGCGCCGCTCATAGTGGACGGGAAGCTTCACCGGATCACCCAGCTTCCCCCCGTTGACGAGAAAGACGTCAAGCCGGCCATCTTGGTTGTAATCGAGTAAGGCCACGCCGCCGCCCATGGTTTCGATCAGGTACTTCTGCGCGGTGGGGGAATGGCGATGTATGAAATCGATGCCGGTGGGGCGGAACAACTCCAGACTCTGCGTGGCAAAGGCCAGGATCGCGACGCCAGAGAACGTGGCGCACGCTCTCAGCGTGCCGCGCCGGCCTTCGCGCCGACGCTCGGCTCTCCCGGGCGCCGGGACGAGTCTAAGTCTCGGCACGGCACGCAAGAGTGCCTGCGCCAGTGTGCCCCGCATGGGCTGATTCTATCAGGACGAAACACGCCGATGCGGCAGATCCAGATCGCGATGAAGTTCGCGCTTTAGGGGGCCGGACCCAGGCCAAGCACAGTGCGGACTACGTGGATGGATCTGTGGTATATCCGTAGTCGGAGGTCAATCCTATGGCAGATTCGAAGCGGAAGGTCATCGATTGCCGGCTGTACCCGAGCGAGAAGAACTGCGGGCTGCTAATTGCGGGGCCGGAGGACGAAGTGCTGACGGTGGCGGTACGGCACGCGGTGGAGGAGCACGGGCATGCCGATACGCCGGAGTTGCGCGAACAGCTTCGGGGGTTGCTGCGGGACGAACGGGCCGGTTCGGCGGGGGCTTGAAGAGGTGGTGAGCGCGGAAGGAATCGAACCTTCAACCTAGTGATTAAGAGTCACTTGCTCTGCCAATTGAGCTACGCGCCCGAAG
>Ga0180069_1000307_pt1 | contig 10179 bp, 8 predicted proteins | sample EasRivERM_16_10D_2_FD_121793 | JGI IMG/M metagenome (GOLD analysis project Ga0180069, IMG submission 121793) | Soil microbial communities from meander-bound floodplain in the East River, Colorado, USA - East River metaG ERMLT231B'_16_10D | ecosystem: Environmental > Terrestrial > Soil >...
CATGTCGGCCACGGTGTACATGCTCGCCGTCCGCGCCTCCGTCATTGGGTGCGGGGCGACGGTACCGTCATATCGGAACAACGACAACTGCCCCACGGTGAGCGGGACGCGGCCGCCGGTGAGGCGCTCCGCCGCCGCCACTGCGCTGTCACGGTCGGTTTCCCCGGCCCGGCACACCAGTACCACGGCGTCGGCGACCCGTCCGAGCAGCCGGGCGTCGGCCAGTTGCAGCACCGGCGGCGCGTCGATTAGTACCGCCCCAAACTCCTGCCGGCATTGCTCCAGCAATTCCGCCAGGCGCGCAGAATGCAGCAGGTCGGAAGGCGATGTGCTTGGTGATCCGCTGGTGAGGACGAGCAGATTCGGTACCTTCGTTTCCCGCACCACCGCGCCAAGCGCCGCCGCCCCCAGCGTTTCCTTTTCCCGCAACAGATCGCTCAGGCCCTTCCCGTTCGGCACCTCAAAGACGCTGTGCAATCGCGGATGCCGCATGTCGCCGTCGATCAGCAGCACGCGAGACCCGATCCGTGCCAGCGCAATCCCCAGGTTGCTCACCGACGTGGTCTTTCCCTCCCGAGGGTTCGGGCTGGTCAGCATGATCACCCGAGGACGGTTCCCGTTTTCTCCCGCAAACAGGATCGAGGCCAGCGTGGCCCGGAACGACTCCGCCACCAGCGACGGCTGCCGGCGGAGGCTGACGACCTCGATGCGCCCGCCGGTTCCGTCTCCGCCGCCCAGGTGCAGCGCGTGCCGGATTCCAGACAGCGGCCGGTGGGGATCGACTCGGCCCGACGGAATCACTCCCAACTCGGGCACCTTCAGGTACAGCGCGGCGTCGCCCGGCTTCTTCAGACTGCGGTCGGCCCGCTCCCGCAGCACTATCAGCGCGAATCCCAATAGCGCTCCGGCCAGCAGCCCTACGGCGCCGTTCAGAGCCAGGTTCGGCCGGTAGGGCCGCGAGGGCGCCTCCGCCGGATCCACCACCAGGATGTTGCTGGCCCGCATGGCCGACGCCAGACTGGCTTCTTTCACCCTCTGCGATATCGTGTCGTAGAGCTGTCGATTGGTATCGACTTCCCGCTTCAGCATGTTGTATTGCACCGCCCGGCCGTCCAGTACGGACACCAGGCGGGCCTGATCCGCGTGCGCCGTGGCCAGCAACTGCTCCCGCCGCCGCGCCCCGTCGTACTCGTTCTGAATGCGGCCAAGGATGTTTCCCCGCTCCCGTTCGAGAGCCTGCTGGAGTTCTGTCACCTGCGCCTGAACGCGCTTCACCTTGTAGTGGGTCGGCGTCAGCAGCGACCGCTGCTCCGCCAGTTGCCGCTCCAGATCGGTGAGCTTCACCTGGTAGTCGCGCAAGCTGTTGCTGTCGAGCACCTCCGGCAGCGACTCCGGGCGGCTCCGCATGGCCAGCTCAAACCTGGACTGCTTGGTCATACGCTCGGCCTGAGCCCGCGACAGCTCCTCCTGGACCTGCCGCAGCCTGTCCGCGGCCGCGGTGTTCTTGTCGCTGGTGAACAGCAGCCCGGACGACCGCGTGTACGCCTGCAACTGATCCTCGGATGTTCGAAGCTTGGTCTTAAGATCCCCGATCTGCCTTCCCAGCCATTCTCCCGTGTGGCGCGTGGCCGCCAGCCGCAACTCCAGGTTCTGCTCGATGAACTCCTGGGCCAGCGTGTTGGCGAACTCCGCGGCCAGACGCGGATCGGGCGATTCGTACTGGAGGCGCGCGATGCGGGACCCGCGCTGGCTGGTCACGGTCAAGTTGTCCATGGCCACTGTCACGGCCCGCTCGCGCCGGCTGGTCGGCGGCCTCCCGGTCGGCGCCAACTGTTCCAGCCCCCGCTCCAGGCGGCCGGCCCGCTGGTACTCCGGACGCTCTTCCAAACCCAGCTTCGAGACCACACGTCCCACCAGCGACCGACTCTTCAATATCTGGATTTGGGTTTGTATATAGGAATCACCGATGGAGTCGGCCGCCCGGGAGATCGGATCCACCTCGCCGATCTTGAGGAAGTTTTCGTTCAGTCCCTGGATCTCTAGCGCCACCGTAGCCTGGTACACCGGGGTCTGCAGGCGGCTCATCACCAGCGCCACCACCAGCGCCAGCAGCGTCGTGGCCAGTAGCAGAGCCTTGTGCCGCCGCACCACTTGCCAGTACGACGAGTCCTCGCCCGGAGCCTCATAGATGCCGTAATAGCCCGCCGGCGCCGGCGGTTCGGCGGCGCTCGCCGGAACGACCTCCCGGCCCGTAGCTCCGGTCAACAGATGATGCGATTGCATGACGATCTCCTTCTTGCCCGCGGCTTACCGCCGCCAGATGATGATGCCCGTTCCCAAACTGATGGCCGCCTCCACCGCCCGCATCCCGGCGCTCTTGGCCGCGCTGTTGGGTACGAACAGGATGTCGTCCGGCTGCAGAGGCACATCGCCCGACCGGCCGGCCAGGATGTTCTTCAAATCCAGGGGTCTCTCTTCCCGGCTGCTCGTTCCCGCCGCCGTGCGCAGGATGCGCGCCCGGGACGGCGCTGCGGTCCGCAACACTCCGCCCGCCAGCGACAGCGCCTGCAGGACCGACATCGTCTCGCGTTCCTGCAGCACGAACCCCCCAGCCTTGCCTACTTCGCCCAGTACATAGACCATTTCCCCACGTGGAACCGAGAGGATGTCGTACGGCCGGATCAGGATGTTTTCCTCCGGGTTGCGCGCCTCCATCACCGACTTTACCTTCACCTCGGCCACGCTGAACCGGCCGGTGGCGTCATCGGTGGCCGTGGGCAGCGGGACGCGCCCCCATTCCAGCCGCCGCGTGATCTTGATGCCGTAGCCGGCGTCGGGTCCCAGCCCGCCAGCCAGCGACAGCATCTCCACCAGCGTCTTGCGCCCCTGCAACTGGTGCACGCCGGGATTCTTCACCGCTCCCAGCACCGACACCGGCTGGCTGCGGAACTCCGTAACCGCCACCGACACCTGCGGCTCCTCCACGTAATCCTTGAACCGCCGCAGGAGCTCGGTCTTGAGCTCGGCGACCGTCTTGCCGCCCGCCCGCACCGACCCGGCCAGCGGCAGGTCGATGAAGCCGTTCGGATCGATGCGCACCGGCGTATTCGGGATTTCCTCCACGCCCAGCGCCCATACGCTCAGGAGGTCCTCCGGCCCCAGCACGTACTCCGGAGGCGCTTCGGACGGCTGCTCGGCCGCCAGTGCTGCCATACACACCAGCCAGACCAGCGCCGCCCAACGCGGCCTTGCTTTCACAGTTCTCATTGGTTTGCTCCTCATCTCACACCGTCACCACCTGCGGCCCCAGCCCCATCCGCTGGAGTTCCCGCGCGACCTCGTCACGGTAGACCGGGTTCATCACGATCACGAGGTCAGGCCGGCACTGTCGCAACACCTCCGGCGCCACGATGGGGTGTCCGGTCCCGGCCAGGTATGTGTTCTGGCGGTACGGATTGATATCCACCACACACCGGACTTCCTCACCCACTTTCAGGGTGGTCAGAAACCCCACTGCTTTCGACCCGCCTCCCCACACCACCGCCCGGCGGCCCTCCTGCCGCAGGCGGTCGAGGTCCTGCCGCCAATGGCTCAACCGTGCCCGGCACATCTGCCCGAACCGTCGCGCCTCCTTGGCCAGCTCCTCCACGTCGTCCTCTGGAGCGAGACCGGAAGCCGCCACGTCTCCCTCCACCCGCCGCGCTTCGACGGTGAGGTATTGCTCTGCGTACTCGGTCCCCAGCCGCACGATGTCGAATCCCGCCCGCTCGAACAGTCGCGCCAGCGACCCGGAACTGAAATAGGAACAGTGTTCGTAGTAGACATCCCAAAAACGCAGTTCACGCAGGATCAGCCGTACGTTGGGCACCTGCACGAACACCACCGGAGGCCTCTCACGGCTCCCCGCCCGGCGCAGCATCGTCACAAACTCGCGGGTCGCCGGGATGTGCTCCAGCGTCATCTTGCACACCACGAAATCCGCCTTACACCCGGCATACCGGTCCGAGTAGAAATCGGAGATAAACCGGACCCGCTCCGCCGCCGGGCTGCGGAGCCGTTCGGCCACATACGCCGGGTCGAACCCCACTCCCCGGTTTTCCCCCATCTCGCACAGCAGCGTCAGGAACTCCCCCTTGCCGCATCCGATTTCCAGGATGTCCTTGCCCCGCAGGTCGTAGGTATCCACGAGGCGCCGCGCCAGCCGCCGGTGAAACTCCTGAAACGTCGGTGAGAAGCCCTGGGTCTCCTCGCACTCCGAGGAGTATGCCGGGAGCCGCGGGTCGAACTGGGTGTTGAAAATGAATCCACACCCCCGGCACAATCCCAGCGCCACGTCCCCTTGCGGATATCCCAATGCGATCTCGGCGGTGGGCATCAGCAGGACGTCGTGCACCGGGATCCCCCGCACCTCGTAGAAGACCTCCAGGTCCCGCCCGCCGCAGCTTGGGCAAGTATGTTCGACTGGCATCATGGCGCGCTAAACAATCACCGGCTTGGGAATCGGCACGATGAACTTCCCGCCGCGATTCCGATATTCCTGCTGCTGCTTCAGAATCTCTTCCGCGAAGTTCCACGCCAGTAGCAGCGTGTAGTCCGGCTGGTCCTCGAGCAGGTATTGCACCGGCCGGATGGCTAGGTGGTTGCCGCCCATGAACAGCCCGTGCTTGTGCGGACTCAGGTCCACCACGTAATCCACCAGTCGCTGGTCGATGTCGCAGTAAGCCAGCAGCGTGTTGCCCTTGGCCGCCGCCCCATAGGCCGCGACGCGCTTCCCCTGGCGCTTCAGATTGGAGAGCATATCCCGCAGCTCCTCCCGGATGGCCCGCACCCGCCGCGCAAAGGCCGCGTAGTACTCCAGCCGGTCGGCCCCGCGGGTCACTTCGTCTTCCAGCATTCGGTCCACCGACTCGTCGCGGGACCGCCGAGGCTCCACGTACAACCGCAGCGAGCCGCCGTGTATGCTCAGACGGCGCACTCGATTCAGATACAAGGCGTGGCGCCGGAACAGCCTGTCCAGGGCCGTCACCGAGAAGTAGCAGAGGTGCTGGTGGTAGATCGTGTCGAACTCGCAATTCTCCACCAGGTCCACTACGTAGGGCATCTCCAGGACCGTCATGCCGCCCTCCGCCAGCAGCAGCCCGATACCTTCGACGAAGCCGTTCAGATCGGCCACGTGCGCCAGCACGTTATTGGCGAGGACCAGGTTGGCGGGCGGCCGGCTCCGGCGCAGGCGCTTGGCCAGGTCGCGCGTGAAGAAGGTGCATAGCGTGGGCACACCCGCCTGCTGCGCCGCCCGCGCCGGGCCCCCGGCCGGATCAATTCCCAGCACCGGAATCCCCCCCTCCACAAAATTGCGCAGCATGTAGCCGTCGTTGCTGGCGATCTCCACGACGAAACTCGCCGACCCCAGGCCCCGCGCCGCGATCAGCTCCTGGGCGTTTTCCCGGGAATGCGCCAGCAGCGCCGGTGAAACCGATGAGTAGTATGGATAATCCTCGCCGAACAACACCTCCGGCGGCACTGTCTCCGTGATCTGCACCAGGGTACAGCCGGGACAGAAGACCAGGTCCAGCGGCGCGGTAAGCTCTGGCTCCTCCAGGTGCGCCGCGGTCACCAGACGGTCGGCTAGCGGCGTGCGTCCGAAGGAAAGGATCTCCCTCAGGTTTTCTCCGCCGCAGGCCCGGCACTCCGACTCTTGCCGCTCAAGCGGCCGAGAGGCGGACTCTTGCTCGGTAATACTCCTCATCGCTTGCTGCCCTCCATCGCAGCGTGACATCGATGTATCCCTGCTCCAGCAGGTACTTCAGGTGATCGACACGCCGGTAGCGGGGACCCTCGAATTCCTCTACCCGCACTCCGGCCGCGAGATAAGCTTGGTACAGCTCGCGGGCCCCCCGCCGTGCGTCCCAGGCGGGCTGGAACCCCGGGAGCCGCGCCAGCTTGCCGCAGTCCACCCGGTAGCAGCGGCGGTCCGGACCGGCGCCGGGCGCGTACTCGATCCGGCAGCCCGGCACCGTTTCGGCCACAATCTCCGCCAGTTCCCGGATGCGGTAGTTCTCCTCCGTTCGTCCCACGTTGAACACCTGGTTATGGATCCATTCGCGAGGCGCGTCGAGGACCGCTTGAAACGCCCGAGAAATGTCCTCAATGTGCACAATCGGCCGCCACGGGCTTCCGTCGCTCTTCAGATACACCCGTCCCGCCGCGTGCGCCCAGGCCACCAGATTGTTCAGCACCAGGTCAAAACGGATCCGGGGGGACACCCCATACGCCGTCGCGTTGCGCAGGAACGTCGGGCTGAAGTGGCTGCTGGCCATCCGCGCCACCTCTCGCTCGGCGTGCACTTTGGACCGCCCGTAGGGCGTCACCGGCCGCAGCGGGCTGCCCTCGCTCATCACGCCATCGCCCGCCGCTCCGTACGTGGAGCACGACGACGAAAACACGAATCGCCGCACCCCCGCCTGCTTCGCCAGCCGCGCCAGCCGCACCGTCGCCTCGTGGTTGATCTCGGAGGTCAGAGCCGGATTCAGATCTCCTAACGGATCATTGGACAATCCCGCCAGGTGCGCCACCGCGTCGAAGCCGCGCAGGTCTGAGACCTCCACGTCCCGGATATCCTTGCGGATTTCCGGCAGCTCAGGCAGCGGACCGCCGAAGGTGCACAGCCGGTACAGATCGCTGTCCAGGCCGACTACCTCGTGTCCCGCCTCCGCCAGCCACGGCGCCAGCACCGTACCTATGTAACCTCGATGACCCGTCACCAGTACTCGCATGGTCCATCTCCCAAATCCGCCACGGAACGTTTCCGCTCTGCCAGAGGGACTCCAGCAGATGCCTGTCGCGCAGCGTGTCCATACACTGCCAGAAGGAAGTGTGTTTGTAGGCCATCAGTTGACCGTCCTGGGCCAGCCGCTCCAGCGGCTCCCGCTCCCACTGCGTGTCGTCACCGTCGATGTAGTCGAACACGCCCGGCTCCAGGACGAAATACGCCCCGTTGATCCACCCCTCGCTGGCCTGGGGCTTCTCGGAGAACTCGGCCACCTCCGACCCGCGCAGCACCAGGTGCCCGAAGCGCGCCGGCGGCCGCACCGCCGTCAACGTCGCCAGCTTGCCGTGCGAGCGATGAAACTCCACCAGCTTGTGCAGGTTCACGTTGGAGACCCCGTCTCCCCAGGTCAGCAGGAATGTGGAATGCCCCAAGTACGGCTGCAGTCGCTGGATACGGCCTCCGGTCAGCGTGGGGATTCCCGTGTCCACCAGTTCCACCCGCCACCGCGGCTTGTACCCGCCGTTCATTGTGACCCGGCCCGTTTGCAGATCCACCGCCAGATTGCTGTTCAATGAGGAATAGTCCACCATGTACTTCTTGATCATTTCCCCCTTGTAGCCGAGCGCCACCACGAACTGGTGGAAGCCATAGTAGGAGTAATGCATCATGATGTGCCAAAGGATCGGGCGGCCCCCGATCTCCACCATCGGCTTAGGCTTGGTTTCGGTCTCTTCGGCCAGCCGGCTGCCTACACCACCGGCCAGAATCGCTACCTTCATAGGTCTCTCCTCGTTATCAGGATGGTTAGACTCTGAAGATCCCGCTCCAGCTCAGCGATCCGGCGGTCCAGTTGGGCCACGGTCGCCGGCGACGCTCCCTCAGCTCGCACGGTTTGGTTGTTGCGGAGCAGGCGCTCCACGCCGGAGCGGATGAAATCGGATAGACTTCGCTCTCCCTTCCTCACGCACAGCTTCTTTAGGTGGAGGTACTCGCCCTCCGACACCCGGAAGCTAATCTGCCGGGAGCGGCGCTTTAGGACGGGCATATTTCTTGGGTACTCAGGCAGCGAGGCGCTGTGCAAAGGAGTTAACAGGAGCGACAGGACGCCGGTGGCAGGGCCGCACACACGGCCGGTCTACCTCCACCGCCACGGCCCGCTGTAATAGCGTCACCGACAACACCAGGCGGCGCGTGCCCTTGAAGTCTAGCAGCATCCCCTCGCAGCCGGCCAGGGGGCCGCTTTCGATCGAGACCACTTGTCCGACCTCCAGGAAAGGCCAGGCCTGCGCCTCCAGCCCGCTCCGCGCCAGCACCTGCAGGCTCGCGATCTCGCCGTCCTCAACCGCGATCAGGGTGCGCCCGAATCCCACGACACTCTGGACACCGGGCGTCGTCACCACCGGCAGCCGATCCCACGGATCGAAACGGCAAAACACGTAGCCGGAAAAAAGCGGCAGTTCCAGGTCCACCGTGCGATCTGACCACCGGCGCCGCCTCTGCGCGAGTGGCAGAAATTCCTCTAACCCTCGCCCCCGCAAAGCCGCGGCCGTACTCTTCTCATGACGGGGCTTGGTTCGTAATGCAAACCAGAACTGGCTTCCGGTTTGTCCGCTCATGGCGCCTCGGAGACGCTACCGCGATCTCAGTCCCATTTCGGGGCTGCGAAAATGGGTAGCGTCTGACAACCGTTACCCATATGCCTTACGTTAAGGGAATGCCCGAAGTGCGTACAGGGGTGATTCCGTCTCCCAGGGGTGGGGGTAACAACCGGATGGTACTAATCAGGCTATCTGGCGGTGGAAAACTATTGCCGCATATTCGGCCGCGCCGACGCGGTTCCGCACGCCCAGCTTGGCATACAGGTGCCGCAGGTGCCACCGCACGGTCTCGCGGCTGATGAAAAGCTGGTCCGCAATGTCCTGGTTCCGCCGGCCCGCCGAGATCAACCTCAGGATCTCCAGCTCCCTCCGGCTCAGGGGCCCCGAGACGGCCTCGGACAGCAAGTCCCGCAGGGTGTTGGACACCGCCCGCCGGCTCGCCCACACCTCGCCCACGGCTAACGTGCGCAAGGCCCGCCGCAGCGTCAGCACGGGCGCCTTTCCCGATATCACACCCATGCATCCCATCTTGAGATAGTGTTCTTCGGTCGCCCGCTCGAGTTCTGACACCGTCACCAGAACGCGCACCTCCGACCCGAGCTTCACTAGGCGATCGAACTCCTCCGGCTCCACTCGCTCCAGAAACTCCGGGTCCACCATCACGATGCAAGGCGCCAGCCGCCTCGACATCGCCAGGACCTCCGCTTCGTCCCGGAGTCCGCGGACAGGAACGAATCCGGCCTCAACCAGCAGGTGCTCATCCAGCCTTTTCCAGCAGCAATCGTTTCTGCAGGCGAACACTACCGGAGTTCCCTCCGAAGGCATGGTTGACAAATCGGCCACATGGCCTCCCCAAGAAAAAGCATCGCTTGGTCTATCACTCTGACTATACGCCACCCTTCCACTTCCGGCAATGCCTCATCCGTACCGGCCTGACCTAGCTCAGCCGCGCAACAAGGATTGCTGCAAATCGCAATGCCGGCTGGTCGCCTCCACACGGAATTTCGCCGCTTCGGCTGGCGGCCAACTCAGCCGCCCTAATATCAATACCAATGGATCGAATCCGAACCATCTGGCGAGAGATGATCCAGACAGGGACATAGATCCACAGCACTACCCCCTGCCTTAGCGCCCGAAAGTTTGGTGAATGGTTTTGGAATTGCAGAGTCTTCAGCCCAAGAGACCGGTCCAATGTTCACCAGAGAACTTCGGGTACTATTGCTTCTGCTTGTTGGGTCAGTTGGCGCTCCCGCAATTGAGATCACGATTCTCGCCAGCTTCGAAGAAGCTTTGGCGCCCACGGTTCAGCGTACCCTGACAGCCGAATTGCAACACATCATGAAGGCTGCGGACGTCCAGGTTGAGTGGTATCCTCACGACGAGGCGCTTGGCAGAGAGTTCTCTTCTTCGGCTTTGATGGCCGTCCAATTCTTGGGAAAGTGCGAGATTTCTGGAGAACAGAATTGGTCACCGGTCTACGCGCCAGGGGCCCACATTTTGGACGGCGAGATACTCCCATTCATCAACGTTTTCTGTGACCGCACCGTAATGGTCCTCTCGAATGAAATGCAGCGGGTAGGGAGGGCCGGGAGCCAGGTCTTACTTGGCCGAGCTTTGGGCCGCGTGCTCGCACAGAAATTTTACCACGTACTTGCCCGGACTAACGCCCATGGTAAGTGGGGACTTTCCCAGCAGTACCTCACACCGTTGCAGCTGGTTGGGCCTTCTTCGTGGTTTGAAAAGGCCGAACTACAACTGATGCGGATGAGACTGGGGGGCACAGAGAATCCAGATCCCAGTGCATCCACAGCG
>Ga0180069_1000308_pt1 | contig 10173 bp, 9 predicted proteins | sample EasRivERM_16_10D_2_FD_121793 | JGI IMG/M metagenome (GOLD analysis project Ga0180069, IMG submission 121793) | Soil microbial communities from meander-bound floodplain in the East River, Colorado, USA - East River metaG ERMLT231B'_16_10D | ecosystem: Environmental > Terrestrial > Soil >...
TACATGTAGCCGCCCTTGCGGAGCGCGGAGAAGGGGTCGACGGTCCACTTGTCGCGTTGCACGCCCACCACGTCGGTGTGACCCATGAGGAGCAGAGGGCGCCGGGTGCCGCTGCCCTTTAGTCGAGCCACCAGGTTGGCCCGGGATGGTTCCAGGGCCAGGAGCTGCGACGAGATGCCCTCGCGCGCCAGTACCGATTGAATATACTTGGCTGCCGCGGTCTCGTTGCCCGGCGGGCTGGAGGTATCGAGGCGCAGGAGCGCCGTGTAGTGTTCGAGCAGCTCCGGGGCCACCTGGGTCCAATCCGGCTGGGCGTCGGGCTGGGCGGGGGCGTTGGCCGTCAGGCTGAGAAGCAGGAGCAGTGGGCGCAAGCTATTTTCCCAGGAACTTTTCCAGTTTCTCGACCTCGCGCTCGGCCATGTCGGCGTTGCGTTTGGCGGCGTCGGCGTCGCCGGAGGCCAGGGCGCCACCCGCTTCCTTGAGGAGGAAGTCCATGCGCTGGTTGGCGGCGGCCATGTCGGGACGGAGGCCGAGTCCCATGCGGCCCTGCTGGCGCTCCAGATTGGCCAGACCGTTGCGGACGGTGGCGGCGCGGGCAGCCAGGAAGACCATGCGATCGCGCAGCTCGTTGGAAGCGGCGGAGTCCTTGGGCGCGGAGGCGGTAAGGGAGCGCTCCACCGGTGGAGCAGGGGCTTGCTGAGGCGGTATGGCTGGCTTGGTCTGAGACGCAGGCGGAGGAGCCTGTGGGACCGCCGGTTTCTGAACCGGGGGCGCGGATACGGGAGCGGGCGCCGGCGCGAGTTGGGCCGGAGTCGCCTGTGGGGTGGCCGGGGGAACGGCTGGTGGCGGCGGCACGGGCGCCTGGGCCGGCTCTTGCACCACTGCCGGCGGCGGCTCGACCGGCTGCGGCGCTTCGCCGGCGCGCGTCTTGCGCCAGTTGGCCACTTGGATCCCCGCCGCCAGCAGAATCACGATGGTCAGGACCGCTCCGGCCAGTACATAGAGACCACGGTGCGATTTGGCCGGGCGGACGAACGGCTCCGGGGCGGCGGCAGGCTGGACCCGGGGCGCCGCCCGGTGCGGGGCCACGCGCGTAACCTCCGGCTGGTCGCCGCGTACGCTCTCCAGCGCCCTCCGGAACGCGGCCGCCGACTGGAACCGCTCGTCGGGACTCTTGGCCAGCGCCCGCAGGATGATCTCGTTCAGCGCCGCCGGGACGTTCGGGTCCATCTCCAACGGCGGGCGTGGCAGCTCCTCCAGGTGCGCCGACATGATGTCGTAATCGCTGTCGCCCTGGAAGGGCCGCCGCCCGGTGACTACCTCGTATAGAGTCACGCCTAGCGAATATAGGTCCGACCGCTGGTCAATGCCGGCGACGCCCTTCACCTGCTCGGGGGACATGTAGTAGAGCGACCCCATGGTCGTGCCGGTCATGGTGAGCTTGCGGTCGCCGGCCGCCTTGGCAATGCCGAAATCCATCAACTTGATCACCCCATCGTGGGTGAGCATGATGTTGGCCGGCTTGATGTCGCGGTGAATCACGTCGTGCTCGTGGGCATAGCCGAGGGCGTCCAGGGAGTCGGAGATGTAGCGCAGGCCGTCAGCGAGCGGGAGGGGGCCGCGCTCCTGCATCTGTTCGAGGGTGGTGCCCTCCACCAGCTCCATGATCATGATGAGCTGGTTGCCCGCCCGTAGCGCCGTATGGAGCTTGGCTATGTTGGGATGATCCAGACTGGCCTGGACCTTGATCTCCCGCAGGAAGCGGTCGGCCAGCTCGGGGTCGCTGACCAGGTCGGGCAGCAGCACCTTCATGGCCTCCACGCGGTCCGAAATCACGTTGCGGACCTTGTAGACTTGCCCCATTCCCCCAGCGCCCAGGACCCCGATCACCTGGTAATCGCCGATAGTATCACCGACTTGGAAGCTCATGGCCGAGCTCCTTTCTACTGCTGCGGGCTCACGACGCGATCGCCAACCTTGGGGGGCGTCTTGCCGCTGAAGGTTCCCACCGAGGAGTTCTCATCGACCTCGGTAATGGTGATATCGCCCAGGGTGTCTTCAATCCGGCGCAGAACCTTCCCGCTAGCCGGATCGCGCACCTCACGGTTGGGCCGGCGGATTTGCAGCTTGTCGCCCACCTTGATGCCCACCTTGCTGCCCACGTTGACGATCAAAGTGTTCTGCGTCGCGTCGGCCACCAGGCCGTCGATTTCGAACTTCTTCGCCGGGACGCGACCGGCGTTCTGATCGATCTGCGTGGTGATTTCGGTGACCGCCTGGTTGACCGCCTCGCCCAGAATGGTGGCGGCGAAGTTCTTGGTCGTCATGTCGTACGCCCCGCCGGCTCCCGCGGCGGCGCTGCCACCCGCGCCCAATAGCGACGCCCCGGAACGCGTCGATTCGCCCTTGCCGCTGGCTACCGTCAGAATCTCGGCCGTCTCGGTCGAGACCAGCCGCGAGCTGATCTGTACCACCGCCTTGCTCTGGTTCTTGGAGACCCCGCCCAGGCCATACTTGCGGCCGATGCCGCCAAAAGCTCCTCCCCCCACCGAGGTCTGCTTATCGTCCCGTCCGAACTGGGTGATACTGCCGATGATGATCGCATCCACCCCCAGGACGCGGCCTAACCGTGCGGCGCTGGAGGAGTCGGCGCGGTCGCTATTGGAGAAGTTCTGCTCGGTCAGGATCTTGTCCAGGGCCTTGCGCTCGATGACCGAGTAGGTGTTGCCCTTCACCAGCCGGTCCACGATCATGTCGGCGACGCCCTTGCCGATGTCCACGTTGCCGCCGAAGATCTGGTACACGCTGCTGGAGACGGTGCCGTATTCGAAGTCGAACACGGCCACGCGCTTCTTCTGCTGGGCGGTGGCGGGGGCCAGGGAAACTAGCAGGAGAGAAACTAAAGCCAGACGGTGGTTCATGGAAGTGTTTCTCCTCCCCTGCATTCTACCGCATCGGGAGGCGCGAGGGCACGTCCTTAATGCTTCCTCGACCGGCGAGCTCGAACGAGGGGAAACGGAGGGCCTTGACATCATGATGCTGTGCTGGTAGTATCCTGGTGTGCGAACCACTTTGACCCTGGACGACGACGTGGGGGCCAAGCTCCGGCAGGAGATGCGCCGCTCTGGAAGGCCGTTCAAGCAGGTCGTCAACGAGTTTCTGCGCTTGGGCTTGAATGCGCGACGCGAGTTGCAACCTCGCCGAAAGTTCACCGTGCGCACGCGGCCCTTGGGCCTGCCTCCCGGGCTGTCCTACGATAATGTGGAGGAGTTGCTGGACCAGTTGGACGGTCCGTTGCGACCATGACCCTCCTGGATGCTAACCTGCTCCTCCACGCCACCGATTCGACGTCCGCCTTTCACGACAAGGCTCGCCACTGGCTGGAGACATTGCTTTCCCGTCCGGAGCCTGTGCGGCTAGCTTGGACCGGCATTCTGGCTTTTTTGCGCATCAGCACCCACCCGAGGCTGCGGGGCCAGCCGTTTCTCATGGAGGAAGCAGTTGCGATTGTGGAGGAGTGGCTGGCCCTTCCCAATGTAGCCATTCTGGCGCCGGGGGAGCGGCACTGGGCCATCCTGCGCGATCTGCTCGCCGCGGCTCAGGCCCGGGGCCCGCTGGTAACCGACGTCCACTTGGCCGCCCTCGCCATCGAGCATGGGGCCACGCTCTGCACCAATGACCGTGATTTTGCCCGGATTCCTGGCCTGCGCGTAGTCTACCCGCTGCGAGGCGACACGCATTAGATTGCCTGAAACCGGGAAGTTGGTGCGAATGAGTCAAGTTTGGGGACTCACCGCCGAGTACGTAGAGGAACCCCTCGTGTTTCCTCTGCGAACTCGGCGTCCTCTGCGGTGCATCCTTGCTCCTGTCGGTCTGAGGCAGGAGCCTCGCCAGTCCGGCTACCCCAAATCCACCACCGCCTCCGTGATCTGCCCCAGGTACTTCCCATTGCACATCACATCGGCGGCGATGGCCACGCGCGGCAGCCCGCGCGGACGCTCCGGCCTGGTCCGGATCTGGAAACTCTGTTTGGCGTGACCGCGGGCCGGGGCCTCGAAGCGCAGCACCTCCGGCTCCACGGTCCAGCCCTCGGGGACGACCAGTGCCACCTCCATCTTGGCTGGCGTCGGGCGGTAGTTCTGCACCCGGATCTCGCCCCGTCCGGTTTCGCCGGCCTTGATTTGCATCTGGTAGGGATAGATCTTGACCCAGCTCGGGTCCATGCCGAACTCGGGCTCCGGGTCGGCGACGATCTGGTGGAACAGGTCCTTTTGCTTGCGCAGCTTCTCCTCGGTGGCCACCAGGTCGGAGCGATTCACCAGGAACGGCTTGCCGTGGCCCGGAGCGATGAGGTTGGGCTCGTGGTCCAGGATGTTGCGGATGGACTTGAGGTGGCTGTCGCTCTCGACGTGGTTGCGGAAGATCAGGCTGTGGCGCAGGGCGCCGTCGGACTGGGGCGCGGCGGGGTTGGTGAAGAAGGCGTCGCCGGTGAAGGCCACGCGGGCCCCGTCGATCGAGACGAACATGGCCATCTGGTACTCGGTGTGGCCGGGTGAATGGGTTACCTCGAACTCATACTCTTCCCACTTGAACCGCTCGCCGTGGCGGAAAGCGCGGTCGACCTTGAAGGACTCGCCCAGGGTGCAACCGAGATTGTGGCCGCGCGGGTTCTCGAAGATGTCGACCATGTTCTCGTAGCACCAGACCTTGGTTCCGTGGTGGCGGATCAGGTGAGGGAAGCCGTTCATGTGGTCGTCGTGCATGTGGCTGGGCATGGCCACCTCGACCGACTTCAGCCCGTAGCGCTTTCGCAGCGTGTCGATGTTGTGCTCGACGAACCGGATGCGGTCCACCGTGGGGGTGGCGTTGAGGAAGTTCGAGAAGTAGACGCCGCTGGCCGACCCGTAGTCGATGAACATGGCCTTGCCGCTATTGCTGACGATGGCATAGAACGACGAGGTAGTCTGGTGGTGGGCGATCAGGTGGGGGGTGACGGCGTAGGGCAGGTTGTGCTCGGTAAGCTGACCGCCACCGGTCTGAAAGCGGTAATACTCGGTCAGCTTATCGATAGTTAGGCCGATGCCCTGGTCCGGATCGGAAAGCACGGGGCCGTGCGAGGGACACAGCAGCTCGGGCTTCTGCTCGCGCAACCGGGCCAGCGAGTAGACGGCCATGTCCACGCCTTCGGACCCGCCGTAGTTGTACTGCATATCGTACAGCGTGTGGACCTTGCCGGGGCCGTGCATCAGGTCGCCCGAGAAGGCTACCTTCTTGCCGTCGACGGTGGCGAGGAGGGTCACGGCGCCGGGGGTGTGGCCTGGCGTGGGCAGTACATAGATGTCCCGGTTGTTCCAGCGGAACTTCGCGTAGTCGTGGAGCAGGCCGGCCACGGGGATGTTTTCCGTGATGGTGTAGAAGTCGTTGCGGACATAGTAGAGGTGATACACCCGGCGGTTGCGCCAGAAGTTTTCAGCATCGGCGAAGAAGTGGCGCTCGTGGGCGGGCACGGCGATGGGGATCTTGCGCTCCGCGGCCAGCTTGTCGCCCTGGCACTGGTCGCGGTGGTGGTGGGTGTGGAGAATCCAGTCCACTTGGGTAACGCCAAGCTGGGGCAGGTAGTCCAGGATCTTGCCCGAGCCGAAGTCGATGAGGACGGCGCGGCTGCCGTCCCGGATCAGGTAGACGTTGCAGGTGTCCTCCAGGCGGTAGAGGTTGTCGGTGAGCTTCTCGATTTTGGAGTCGGGGGAGAAGGCGGAGCGGCGACGGGAGGGCGATTGGGCCACGGTAGCGGCAGCGCCGGCGGCGCCCAGGAAACCGCGACGGGAAACAGGATTCGACATGGAGGACCTCCTACCCGGATAGTTTCCCACGGGCGCGGGAAGAACGCGCAGCCAGAGTCTATACTAAGTGGGCGAGGGTGCTTATGTTCAAGACTGCGGTTTTGGTGGTGGTTTCGACAGGCCTTCTGATTCTGTCCGCCGCGGCGGGGTCGTTTCCGGAGCCGGCGATCGACGTGGAGCGCTCCACCTCGAAAGGCAAGCAGAAGGCCGTGCTGGCCGGCGGATGCTTCTGGTGCACCGAGGCCGTCCTGGAGCAGCTTGCGGGAGTGGACAACGTGGTCTCCGGCTATGCCGGAGGCAAGCCGGAAATGGCTAAGTACGACCTGGTCAGCGCGGGACAGACCGACCACGCTGAGGTCATCGAAGTCACTTTCGATCCTGCGAAGATCTCCTACGGACAGGTGCTGAAGGTCTTCTTCAGCGTGGCGCACGATCCGACCCAGTTGAACCGGCAAGGTCCCGACCACGGACGCCAGTATCGATCGGCGGTGTTTTACGCCGGCCCCGATCAGAAGCGGGTGGCGGAGGCCTACATCCAGCAACTGGGAGCGGCCAAGATTTTCAGTCGGCCGATTGTGACCGAGGTAACGGCGCTGCGGGGGTTCTATCCGGCAGAGGGCTACCACCAGGACTTTGTCAAGCGGAATCCCAACCATCCGTACGTGACCGCCAACGCCATTCCAAAGCTTCAGAAGCTGAAGAAGACGTATCCGGAGCTGGTGAGGAAGTAAGCAGGATGGATCCTGCCTTCCCCGTACTGCGATGGGTGGCCATCGCCTGGCTCCTGGTATGGTTCCCCGCCTACTGGCGCGTGTGGGGCTGGAGGAACTTTCTCCAGATGTGCGATGTGGGCATTATTCTGACCTGCGCGGGCTTGTGGTCGGGAGATCCCTTGCTGCTTTCGTCCCAAGCGGTGGGGACGCTGATATTCGACCTGTGCTGGTGCCTCGACGTGACCGGCCGCCTGCTCACAGGCCGTCACCTGCTCCACGGGGCAGAATATGTGTGGGACCGGGAGAGGCCTCTCTGGGTCCGTCTTCTCTCCCTGCATCATGTGGCCATGCCGGTGGTGCTGCTATTCGCGCTGCACCGCCTGGGCTACGACCCGCGTGGCTGGCTGCTGCAGACGGCCATCACCGTGCCCATCCTCGTGGCCAGCCGCGTGCTCGCGCCGGGCCACAACGTCAATTTCGTCGAGCTTGACCCCTTCGCCAACCGCGCCGTTGGCCCTGCGCCGGTCCACGTGGCCCTGTGCTGTCTGGTAGCCACCTGCGTGATCTACTGGCCCACCCACCGGTTCCTAGCAGCGCTGCTGTACAATAGGATCTGAGAATTGGAGAATTTGCTTACCTTGCGACGCCTGATTGGTTCCGGTATGTCTCGTCTGCCCTCCAATTCTCAAATCCTCCAATTCTCAAATCCTCAAATCCTCCTCCTCCTCAGCGTCTCCGCCCTCGCCCAAACCCCCTGCCGGTCCACACCAGCGTACGAGCCCTGCGACATCGAGCTGGACATGAACGCGGCAGAGGCGGCGAAACATCCTAATCCCTACCTAACCGTCGAGCTGCGCGCCGAGTTTCGCGCTCCCAAGGGACAGACCTACCGCCTGCCCGGTTTTTGGGACGGCGGCCACAAGCTGAAGATCCGCTTCTCCCCGCTCGCCGAGGGTCAGTGGGATTTCCGGGTCAGCTCCAACCTCGACCGCTTCAACGGCCAGACCGGCAGCTTCACCTCCACCGCTGCCCGCACGTCCGGCTTCGTCACTCCCTTCAACGTCCATCACTTTCAATACTCCCAGCCCAACACCGCCCATTACTGGATGGGATTCAGCGCCCTCAACTTCGCGGCTATGAGGATGGACGCCTTCCGGTTCCTGATCGACACGCGGGCCAAGCAGCGCTTCAACCACATGACCGGCTTTGTGCTGGGCGAGGAAGCGAACTCTCTCCAGGCGCTGCCCAACCCCGACCAGATCGTGCCGGAGCATTTCCGGGCCGTCGACGAGCGCGTCCTCTACCTCAATCAGAAAGGCATCACCTGGGACCTGCTGCTGGCCGGACGCAGCGGCCACCTGGAAGCGATCCTGCCGCAATGGAAACAGCGCGAGCGCTTCCTGCGCTACCTGGTGGCGCGCTACGCGGCCATGAACCTGACCTGGCAGGGCGTGCAGGAGTTCGAGAGCTACCGCAACGCCGGCGTCATGCTGAAGGAGATCGGGCTGTTTCTGCAGCAGGCCGATCCCTACCGCCACCCGCGGTCCACCCACGCGCAGTTCACGTCGGCCCCGCTGGCGGGCGATGGCTGGATGAACTACCGCGTCTACCAGGTCGCCGAGCCCAGCGTCTACGCCGTGGAGCAGCAGCTCTACGGCTCGCCTGCGGTCAACGCCGGCGCCTCGCCCCGGCTCGCCGATGAAGAGAATTTTCGCCGGCAGATCTGGAACGCCGCCATCAGCGGCCAGCACGTCGGCCTGCCGGAGGTCCCCGCCGACGACCCCAAGGCGCAGTTCTTCGCCCACCTCTACAACTTCTTCGAGCAGACCCGCTACTGGGACCTGGAGCCGTACTTCCGCGTGGAGGGCGGCCGGGCTCTGGCGCTGGAGGAGGTCGAGTACATCGTGTACCTGGATAAGGCCGCTCCCATCGACCTCATCCTCCACCGGACCGGCTACCAGGTGAGCTGGTACAATCCTTCCACCGGCGCGTTTATTCACGAGAAGGATTTCAAGGGTGAGCGCTACACCTCCGACGGCCCGCCCGACAAGAATCGCGACTGGGTGCTCTACGTCCGCCGCGAGGGCAAGAAGCAGGGTATGTTGCGGTCCTACAAACTGGAGTCCCGCACCGCCGTCCTGCAGCCGCCCGAAACCAGCAAGACCGAGGTGCCGTTCGAGATCCAGTTGCCCCAGGAGACCCAGCTTCAGGCGGGCGAGGTGGTGGAGTTTAATGCCACGCTCAAGAAGACCACCCGCGCCACCCGCAACATGATGTGGCTGTGGACCGCCGAGGCGCCCAGCAGCGGCCTGGGCTACCGGGTGCTGGCCACTACCCAGTTTGGCCGCTTCCTCATCCCCCCGAGCATCGCCCGAGAGTTCCCCGCCACCCTGGCCCTGCGCGTCACCGGCATCGACGGCAACGGCAAACTCTACGCCACCGACCGGGTGTATAGCCTGAAAAAGTGATTCTGGCCCTGGATACCACGAGTGAATACGGCAGCATCGCCGTGGCCCGAGGCCCTGAAATCCTGGCCCTCGAAGAGATCCATTCCACGGAGGGCTTCGGTCACCTGATTTTCCAGGGCATCGCGGCCCTGCTCGACCGTCACGGCCTGAAACTGCCGGACATCGAATGCTACGCCGCCGCCAGCGGTCCCGGGTCCTTCACCGGTGTTCGCGTCGGGCTCACCGCCGCCAAAGGACTGGCCGAGGTACACGGCAAGCGGGTAGTACCAGTGTCGAACCTCCTGGCCCTGGCCTGCGCCGGCCGCGGCGGCCTCCGCGCCCCGCTGCTCGACGCCCGCCGGGGCGAGGTCTACGGCGCCGTCTACGATGCGGAGTTGCGTCCCGTCGTCCCCGAAACCGTCGCGCCCTTCCCGCGCTTTCTCGACATGGTCGCCGGCCGCCCGGTCACCTTCGTCTCCACCGGATTTGAACCCGCCCCTGGTCTGAACCTGGTCACCGTCCCGCGCGCCTTGGCCGCGCCGATCGCCCTGCTCGCCGCCCGGGCTTTCGCGGAGGGCCGGGCCCTGCTCCCCGAAGAGGCCGACGCTAACTACGTACGCCGCTCCGACGCGGAGTTGAAGTGGAAGGACTGACCTGCTATAGTCGGTTCCAATGGACCCTGAGAAGCGAATGGATCGGCTCGAGGAGGACCTCGCCACCACCGTCAAGCTGGTCAAGATGAGCATGCAGATCATTCTGCAGAACCAGCAGGCGATCAACGCCCTGATCGCCGCTCAAATGCGGGCCGAGGCCCGCATGGACAAAGCCGAAGCCCGCCAGCGGCGAAGCGACGAGAAGTTCGATCGGCTGATCGACTCCCTTTTCGGCAAAGGCCGCAAGCGCTAGCAGAAGCTGTTTCGCCCCGGGTGGTGATCCTGGTTGCTGACAGCTAAGAGCTAATGGCTAATAGCTTCTCTTAACCGCAAACCGGCTCTCCGGCTGTACGCTGTACCACCCCGGCCGTTGCGGGTCCCGGTCGTAGGGATAGCCGCCTGGTGGATATCCCCTTCACTCAGCAGACCCCAACAGGTTGTGATTCGGCGGTTTTGCTTGATCGACCATTGCTTCATACGTGGCGGGTGGGGTGTTGACGGCCTGCTGCATGAGCCGGAA